>Ga0364866_10327_pt2 | contig 19943 bp, 11 predicted proteins | sample ExccelAu500001D3_3_FD_206913 | JGI IMG/M metagenome (GOLD analysis project Ga0364866, IMG submission 206913) | Enriched cells from Trout Bog Lake Hypolimnion, Wisconsin, USA - BchlTB.Aug13.5000.01.D3 | ecosystem: Environmental > Aquatic > Freshwater > Lake > Hypolimnion/Profundal zone | place... | reverse complement strand
ACAGTTTCGGCGTCTTTTAGGATAGAGTCCACCTGTCCGAGCGGCGGCAGAGTTCCGATTCCCGCCACGAGACGCACGGGCCTCGCCGGGTCAGCCGCCACCACCAGAGAATCGGCATCATGGGAAATCGGCGCAGGTTCGGTGATCAGCCGCCATATGACTTTGCCGCCCCCTGGCAAAGTTGCTGCACCGGTGGCGCCATTGGTAGTCGCCGTCGTGACACCCGCAAAATCTGGCCACATCTCTCGCACCAACTTCAGCGTCACCTTGGTTGGCCTGTCGACCCGGAGGCGCCCGACGGCGGCATTGCCAATGCGGCCCCAATCCCATTGGATTTTGGCGCTGCTCGAATCAAGTGCGTCAAACCTAAATTCATGAATGGAGTCATCCGGGGCGGCGGTGCTCGGACGAACACCGGTTCCCCGCCATTCGAGGCCGACAAATTGGTTTGTCGTTCCGGGCGCTCGTCCGACATCCAACACAAAGGCTTTCTGATCATTCACCACAAAGGCAATGCCTGCCGGGGCTGAAACCAGCCCATTGTGTATGCGCACGATCAGGATAACCGGCCGGGAGGCCCTGGCGGCACCTGACTCGAGGAAGGGGCTGGAGTTCGGCTCGGCCTGGCAATAATACACAAATGCCGCAACTATCGCTGCAATTTGTTTTAGCTTGGTGTGACACCGAAAACTCATCATCTTTGGAGGGTGAATTGATTGGAACTTCAGCACAACGATTTGCAACCACTTCCTGGTTATTGATCAAATTTTATAGTTCGGTTTATTTTTGTCAATTCCCAGTGGAGCCCGGCGTACCTTGTGCGTCCCAACGCAAAATGAGACTGCGACGAGCGCAAAATGGCAGTCGCACAAAGTAACTTGATGGGACAAAATGCGCAGGTTAAAGTGATAGTTTGCTCGCTGAATCAACCGCATTATATTCATAGCCATTCGCACCATGAGCACACCGCAATCCTCGAGATCGTTTACCCGTCGCCGATTTATGGTCACTACCGGTGCCGGATATCGTCGCCCTTGGAAACTCGTGTGAACGGCAGCCGCAACTCTCGGACTTAGAATCGCATGGCTTTTTTTCACTCCTTTCTGGTTAAATTGGGTCGCCAAAAAAAATCGTGTTTCAAGCCGCCTTTCGCCTGTCTGCTGGCCTTAATGGCGTTGGCTGGTGGAAATGCATTGGCGGCTACGAATACTCGGCCAAACATTCTCCTGATCGTCAGCGACGACATGGGTTATGCCGATGCAGGCTTTCAAGGCTGCAAAGATATTCCCACCCCGAATCTCAACAAATTGGCCGCCTCGGGGGTGCGGTTCACCAGCGGTTACGTCAGCGGGCCATATTGCTCGCCGACGCGCGCGGGCTTGATGACGGGTCGCTACCAGCAAAGGTTTGGGCACGAATTCAACGTGGTTGGGGGCACGGATGGTTTGCCGGCAACCGAAACCACGGTGGCCGACCGCTTGAAGAACGCCGGCTACGTCACCGGACTGGTCGGCAAATGGCATCTCGGCGGTTTGCCCGAGATGCACCCGCAACGACGTGGCTTCGAAGAGTTTTATGGATTCATCGGCGGCGAACATAGTTACTTTGCTGAAGCGGGGATTATGCGTGGGACCAATCCGGTGGCAAAAATTGACTACACAACGGACGTCTTCGGGCGGGAAGCGGAATCGTTTATCGAGCGGCACAAAGCCGAGCCGTGGTTTCTTTATCTCGCCTACAATGCCGTGCACACGCCGATGCAGGCCACCGATGACCGGCTGGCACAATTTCCGGGGATTACCGACAAGCGCCGTCGCACCTACGATGCGATGTTGCTCGCGATGGACGAGACGATTGGCGGCGTGCTGCGGAAACTGGCCCAGACGGGCCAAGCGGAAAACACGCTCGTGTTTTTCATCAGCGACAACGGCGGCCCCACCATGCCCGGCACCACCATCAACGGCTCGCGGAATGATCCGCTGCGAGGTTCCAAACGCACGACGTTGGAAGGCGGCATCCGGGTGCCTTTCCTCATTTCCTGGAAGGGCAAAGTAAAGCCGGCGGTATTTGACCAGCCGGTAATTCAACTGGATCTGGTTGCCACCGCCCTTGCCGCTGCGGGCCTGGACATCCAGCCGGGGTGGAAGCTCGATGGTGTGAACCTGCTGCCCTTCCTGACCGGCGAGAAACGTGGTCCGCCGCACGACGCACTCTACTGGCGACTTGGACGACAAATGGCCATTCGCATGGGCAATTACAAACTCGTGCGCTACGACAAAAATGCCGACACGCTGACCGGCAAAGACCAGCCCGCCACTCCAGCGAGGTTGTACAACCTCGCCGCCGACATCGGGGAAACCAATGACCTGGCAGCCATCCTGCCCGACAAACTGCAGGCGCTCCAAGCCCGGTGGAATGCCTGGAATGCAACCTTGGCAAAGCCGCTTTGGGGCGACAACAAATTGGACGACGATGGCACCGAACCCGGACGGATGGAAACAAAGTAACACCAGCCGTGCGCCGAATGCATTTGTCCTCTCTCATCGTATCAGCCGGCGACAAGTGGCCTGAGACCTATGCCGCAAAGCCGCTTCCGCCGGGCCCCGGCAAAAGCCTGGCGCCGGTTTTTCCAAGGATGATTCGGTGGCTTACGATTATCTTTGGTGGTATCACGATGACAATCGCGCCATCCGCATCGGGGACTGGAAATAGGTGGCCAATCATCAGGATCCGTGGGAACTTTACAACCTGCGCACCGACCGGTCCGAGACCGTGAACCTTGCGACGAGTCATCCCGGAATGGTCAAAAAACTGAACCCAGCGTAGAATGACCATCTGCCAGAGTTCTGCGCCGTGGCCACAAGTGATCTTGTCTTGACGCAGCATATCGGAAGCGTGCAACAGCCAATTAAAGAAACATAGCCATGAGACAAAATGCTCACCGGTGTGGCATTGCGCTCGGCTCAGCAGCCACGCACCTGCGCCGCAAAAGGGAACAGTTTGCGACGCAAAATGACACTGGCAGAGCCATGGATTCTGAATAGAATACGATTTAATGCAATTGAGCATCAGCAAAAACATCCGTGGCACAAGCACGTGCACGAGGGAAGCGCCTGCCGTCGCGGGCGGGCGTCGCGGAGGGGGCTTCACCCTGATCGAATTACTCGTCGTCATTGCCATCATCGCCATTCTCGCGGCGATGCTGCTGCCGGCGCTCAGTAAATCGAAGATCAAAGCCCAAGGCCTCTTCTGCTTGAACAATACCAAACAACTTACGCTGGCTTGGATCATGTATGCACATGACAACAACGACAATCTCCTCTCCGCGACTTCGCCGTGGATTAATGGCGATGTGGGATCCGACGCTGGTAATGCGACGCCGGCGGATCAGACGAATAGAACCCTGCTGACTTCTAGCGTATTAAATTTCTATTTGGGGGGCAATTACACTGTGTACAAATGTCCCGGTGATCCAGGAATCTATCAAGGCACCCCCCGGGTCCGCAGCGTCTCCATGAATGGTTTTATTGGCGGATTACCCACCAGCTGGGGATGGAACACCGCGTATATCTATTTTACAAAACTTTCCAATATGACAAAACCTGGGCCGGTGAACACCTTTGTGATACTTGATGAAAGCGCCCAGTCCATCAATGACGGGTTCTTTTCGCCGAGCATGAAAGGTTACGACCCAACCATGCCGAGCCAATGGGCTTTCGCCGATGTTCCCGCCACGTTTCACAACAATGCCGGCAGCTTCTCATTTGCCGATGGACACTCTGAAATTCACGCCTGGCGTGATGGGCGAACGGCGACCGCACCGCTCAATAGTGCCTCGGCCAACAACGTGGATGCGGACTGGGCGAATTCCAAAGCCTCTTTCAAAATCAGTGGTGGAACCCGTTAAGAGTCCAGACCGACCGCGTTTGCCGCTGGGAGCTTGCATGGGTTGGGAGTTCGCCCTCCGACCCTTGATTGAAAAATATATTCGCCTCCCGTGGACCGCACAACCAGGTTCATGATACTGATGCTCCGCTGTTTGCCCCGGATTGCCAGTATAAGAATGGCATCAATTATCTGTATCACTGCATGCCCGGTGACATCTCTGAAGGCGTGGCAACCAGCGATTCGCCGACCGGTCCGTTTGCTCATTCAAAAAGAATGCAGTTGAACGGATTTGAAGGCATTGATCCCTGTGTTTTCATGGACGACGACGGGCAGGCCTATTACATCTGGGGCCAGTTCGCCGGAAAAGTTGCGAAGCTAAAACCCAACCTGACAGAAATAAAAATATTTTGACTTCGGCTCCGGCGTGGCTGGTTTAACCCTCCGGGTCGCCCCGGGCGCTAGGCCCGGCATGATTGACATTGCCAGCGACAGTCCGTGGGGCAACTCCATCGGTTCCATCTCCGTTCCGGGTCATGGCGATGGCCAGACATGGCAGGATTTGTCCTGCGAGGTTCGGTCAGCCAAGGGAATTCACGCCGTGTGGCTCCGGTTTGATGGCGAAGGCGAGGACCATTTCAAGGTGGATTGGTTTCAGTTTCACAGGCATTGACGGACGGATGGCTCGGTTTTGGAGTTCGCCGCCAAAATTTGGAAATTGCTACACCCAGGCATTTCCCCTTGATTCTATGGTAGTTGCCTTGCGCTTTCGCGCTGCGCAAGCAGAGTGCCGCCTCGCAAAATGGCACAAATCGCGTCGCAAAATGGCACTAGGAAATAGCACACCCAATGATAGAATCGTTCACTGTCTGAATTAACTGAAAACCAACAATAATTCCAAACCAACGCTGAAGCCCCCAAAAATAACGGTGCGAGCCGTTTTCCAAACCCATATGAAAGCAAAAACAATCCTCGGTGTCACGTTTCCGAGTCTGGCCTTGGTCTTGGCTGGGCTGTTTGTCTCCCGATCGGCCTCCGCCCAAAACACCTTCAACTGGACCGGCACCAGCAGTACCGACACCAACTGGAGCGATGGTTTCAATTGGGATGTCAACACCTCAGGGGTTTACCCAGGCACTGATGGCACCGGCGACATTGTAATTTTCGGAAGCGTCGCGACGACCAATAGTTCGACGGCCATCAACAACGTGGTGGACACCACCACGACCCTAACGAGCTTGACCTACAATCAAACGGCAAATGCGGCGTGGCACGTCACCCAAATTCCGGCCAACAACGTCCTGACCGTAGGCGCATTCACCGTCGGGGGCGCAACCGACGGCAACGGTGAGTCGACCGACGTAGCCTTCACCGGCAGTGGCACCTTGTTTGTTAACGGAAGTTTTCTTGCTGGCAATCAAGGGGGTTCCGCCATCAACACAAACACCATTCTCGACTTGTCCGGTCTGAATAATTTCACCTACAACAACAGCAGCGGCACCTTTGTGTTGGGCGCCAACGGTGGAAACTCAAGAACTTCGGCTAATATGAAATTTGCAGCGGTCAGCAACAACATCACCGCTTCGAGCCTATATCTTTCACAATACAACACCAGCTCATCCGCCAGCGCCACCACCAGTCAGGTCTTGCTGGGTGCGGGCACGAATATACTCAATGCAGCCACGATCGGCGCCGGTTACAACCGCACCGCCAGCACTATCAAATTTGCGGGCGCCACCGGCGGCCTGCGCATTCGCGGCTTGGATGGGACGGATAACACGCTAGCCACTCTTTATCTTGGCTGGCTGGATTACAATGGCGGCAGCAGCGGTTTTACGACAGCATCCACTATTTCGCTGTTTGGTCATCCGGTGGACATCAAGCTCGGCACTCTCTACCTCGGCAGAAATACTGACAATGGATTCAGCGGCTCCGCAACCGCTTATGCGACCTGCCAAGGAACACTCAGTTTTGACAGCGGCACGGTTTATGCCACTTCAATCATTCTTGGCCAGACCAGCGTGGGTGCCAGGAACTATATTGCTGCCACTGGCACCATCAATGTCAGCACCAATGGAAACCTGGTCGTCGGTTCGGGCGGCATTACCATGGTTGGCGCCAGTTCCACCTACAGCACCACGAACCTCGCGGCCTTAAATCTGACCAACGCGACGTTGACATGCAGTAACAATATCACTAAGACAGCGGGAGCTTCGGGCGGAACCTACACGGCGAAGATTTCATTGATCCGAAGTACGTTGAACATGACCAACGGCGTGGTGGGCACTCCGGTGCCGATTGACAGCATGACGATCGGCGATTCTTCGCTTACTTTAGCCATTCCTTTGAATGCGACAAACATTGTGGCCAACGCATTCAACAACGCCAGCAGCACCAGCAATACCATTAACATCGTTGCTTTCCCGACCATAGCGCATTATCCGACCACTTACACTCTGCTTGCGTGTTCCAGCGGCACGATTGGCGCCTTTGGGCTTGGCACCCTGCCGACGGCTTCGCCCGCTTACAAGGGCTACCTCACCACCACGGCAAACACGGTTCAATTTGTTTTGACCAACGGCCCTGCACCGGCCGTTCAAACCCTCGTCTGGAACGGCAACGTCAGCGGCGACTGGGACATGCTTACCGCCAATTGGCAGGGTGGGTTGTTCTACAATCAAGGTGATTATCCGACATTCAACGACTCCCTCAGCGGCAACACCAATGTGAATCTGACGACGGCCTTGCTGCCTGGCACGCTGACCGTCAGCAACAATATTAAGCTTTATATCTTCGGTGGCTCAGGCTCCATTAGCAATATCACCAGTGGGGGCTTGGTTAAGTATGGCACGAACACCTTGGTATTCGCCAATAGCGGCAACAATACGTTTAGCGGCGGAATCAGCATCAATGCCGGCAAAGTGCAACTCAGCAATTACGACGATATTTTGCCAACTAATGGGACGGTTTCACTTGGCAACACCAGCAGCGCGATCTTGGATCTGAACAACCGCAATCAAAGCATCGGCGCGCTGGCAGGCGGCGGCACTGCCGGTGGTAATGTTACCCTTGGCTTGAGCGGAACCAACACCCTGACAATCATCCGCAACGGCGGAGCTTTTTCTGGAACCATCAGCGGTAACGGAGCGGTGGCCTTGAGCAGCGGCGGCGGTGCAACTTTCTACGGAGCGAACACGTACACCAACGGCACGACGCTCTACGCCTCGTCCACCCTGGTCTTGGCGAACACGAATGGCAGCGGCACGGGACCGGGACCGGTGACAATTAACAGTGGAGGGACCCTGCAAATCGGCGACCTGCTCAGCGCGGGCTCGGTAGCGGCACCGTCCATTCAAAATGATGGAGCCATTGTTTTTAATGCTACGAATAATGTGTTTTTTACAAACCAGCTCGCCGGGGGTGGCAACATTTTTCAAAATGGCAACAACACGGTCACTATGACCTATCCCAACATCAACTTTTTTGGGGGCAGCGTCACTATCAACTCCGGGGCATTGCTGGCCACGGACTCCAATGCACTTGGCCTCTTGACTCCTATCACGGTTAACCAGGGATTGACCACAAGTCTGCAGCTCGCGGGCGGAATCAATCTTGCCAACTCCGTGACCGTGGTGGGAAAAGCAGGCACCATTCCCTCCCTTTTGAATGTGAGTGGTAGCAATGTAATCTCGGGGAATATCACATTGAGTGGCAATGGAAACAACTTTATTTTTGATGCGGCGGCGGGGACTTTCTTGCTCTCGGGGACAGGTGACACCGGTCCCGGTGCCAGCAAATATATTGTTTGGATGACGGGTTCCGGGAATGGTGAATGGGATGGCACACTGAGCAGCGGGAGCATGCTGAAGGATGGTGCCGGCACTTGGACCCTGGGTGGCAACACATATAATTTTAGCGGTGCTACCGCGATCAGCAATGGCACTTTGGTCGTTCGCGGTGTTATTGCGAACAGCCCGGTCACTGTCTATGGCGGGACGCTTGCGGGCAACGGCATGTTTGCACAACCGGTAGTTGTTTCAACCAACGGCACACTTTCCCCCGGAGTCAACTCGATTGATACGATGACGATGTCCAGCGACCTGACATTGGCTGGCTCGGCAAACATGGATTTGGATGGCCCGAGCGTGACAAGCGATCTGGTCAGCGTGGGAGGAACCTTGACCGAAGGAGGCGCCTTGAATGTGATCCTCACCGGCCCCGTTGCGGCCGGCGACTCCTTCACCCTGTTCACGGCAGGAGCATTTGCCGGTTCCTTCAGTGCGACCAACCTGCCGGTCCTAACGGGCGGCCTGGCGTGGGACACCAGCAATCTGGGGAACGGCATTCTGGCGGTCGTCAGCAACGGCAACCCGACACTAAACTCCAAGCAAGCCGGTAACGTTCTCACCTTCTCCTGGTCTGGCGCTTTCAACCTGCAATCGCAGACCAATGCTTTGAGCACCGGCCTGAAATCCAACTGGTTCAATTATCCCGGTGGCGGCAGTAGCCCGGTTTCCGTGACCATTGATCCGAATGCTCCTTCCGTGTATTTTCGGCTGTCCCAATAAACGCCCGCTAAAGGTGTTGGCGAAGGTCATAAACATGAGACGCGTTTCAGCGCAGTGAGTGGGGATGCCAGCGCGGCATCTCCACTTTGTCACTGTGGATCCGTTTCAAATCTGGAACCGACGCCGGAATTTGAGCGGTTTGTCAAATCCAATGGCACGAAAGCAACTTTATTATGAAGTCTTACTGCTGACCGTGCATCTTGTCCGGGCGGGAGCCGAAGCTCACGATCTTGCAAGCAATTCTCCGATTGCGGAGCCGTTCGCTTATGTGAGCGGGGGCGGCTTCAGCGGGTCGGCCGTGCCGGAATCACCTGATCCTCTGATTGCGTACCAGTGGCGCAATCCGCAGGCTGTGGACGCACTGCAGATTTACCTCGTCAAACCGATATTTGTGTCGGCCGACCAGCCGGCAGCCTTCGAAAATCTGCAATCCCTGACAGGCACTACCCCGGAGGTGACCGTCGAGGGTACTGGTTCAATCTTCCTGGATTTTGGCCGAGAAAATCCCGGCTGGTTCGAATTTGATAGTTCTGATTGTACTGCTGACGTCGAAATGAGCATCAGTGAATACAACGAGCCGGGAATCGGCAAGACCAGTGCGCCGGTCAGACATGGCAATACGCGGCGCCTGGAGCTGAACAAGGAACTTTACGACGGCGTGCGTTTCGCATGGATTCATGTCAAATCAGCCGGCCGCCCATGGCACATCAGCGGCGTCCGGGCTGTATGTCAGGTCAAACCGACCAATTATCGCGGCAGTTTTTCCTGCGACGATCCGCTCCTGACCAAAGTTTGGTACATGTCGGCCTACGGGGTGAAAGCCGCCTTGTGCCAGGATTACTTTGGCGCGATCTTGATGGAACGTGGCGATCGAATGTCCTGGACCGGTGACGCCCATCCCGCGCAGGCGGCCGCCCTCGTGGCCTTTGGCAATTATGATTTCATCCGGCAGAACCTCGACCACACCTCCAGGCAAAGCAACGGCATCAGGAGCTATTCCCTTTATTGGTTATTAAGTTTGCTAGATTATTATAATTACACGGGTGACACAGGCACGCTGGAGCAATATGTCACCAATGCCTGTGCCAGACTGGACGACGCCTACAAGGTCTTTGGCACCAATCCCAAGCTCAAATTCTATGGCTGGGATGAACGGCTAGGCGCAGGATTTGAAATCTGGTACAGATCCTGTCCGGAGGCGCAGTCGGCTTATGAAATGTTGTCCATCCGGGCCTGGCGGGATTTTGCAGCGGCCATGGATAAGTGTGGACGGACCGAATTGAGAGACAAGTATAACGCTTATGCGAGCGCGAAAATGGTCGAGCTGCGGAAAAGGCGCGCCTGGTGTTCGGCTTTCGGTTTGCACGCCGCAGCAGATGCCGTGACCACGGGTCTGTTGACGGACGCAGAACAGGAATCGCTGTTCCAAAAGGAGTTTTGCGACCGGGTGAACCGGATTTCGATCTCTCCCTTCAACCAGTATTTCGTCATTCAGGCCATGGCGCGAATGAGCAAGTACGATGACGCCTTAGGCACGATCCGGGATTTGTGGGGTGGCATGGTCAAATATGGCGGCACCACACCCTTTGAAGTTTATCGGCCGTCGTGGAATTCAGTCATCGGTCCAAACGATGCCGTGCCCAACTCCCAAAGCGGAATTGTGAGCTTGTGTCATCCCTGGGGTGCCGGCCCGGTTAAATGGCTGAATGAAGAAGTGCTCGGCATTGTTCCCACCACGCCCGGTTTCAAAACCTATGACATCCTTCCCCATCCCGGCCGCACACTCACGCGCGTCTCGGGAACCACGCCGACGCCGTTCGGGGAAATCCGCTCCAGTATCAATATCGCTTCCGGTAAGGACTCGTTTTTCGCGCCCGTGGGAACGATCGGCCGGATTGGCATACCCAAGGTCAGGAAAGCCATTGCCCGCATTTCGGTACAGGACAAACTTGCCTGGGATGGCCAATATCATCCGGTGCCGGGAATTGGCGGTGCCGCTGAAGATTCGGAATTTGTTTATTTCACTTCAGTCCAGCCTGGAGCGTATGCGGTGTCGGTGAAATATCGGGGAACAACGCCCAAATACCAGGAGCCGCCCGAGAGTTATGCCGCCCAGTTCGTGCGGCAGGATGCCAATACCGGCGGAAATTGGGTGGGCGTTTATGGCAAGGACGGATGCGTGCTTTGCAATTACAACGGCAAAGGCGCCGACGTGAAGTCCCTGCCAGCGTATGTGACCGCGGTTGATTTCTACCGGGCTTTTCCGAATTCCGGCCGACCTGACAATACGACGTGGAGTGCGGAAACTGCTGATAGCCGCGCACTCGCTCCCCTTGTTAGGAATGGCCCGCTGCGAAGAGCCGCGTGCATTTCCAACAACGACCAAACCATGACTGTTACCATTAGCACTACCGGCGCAAAGGATTATCAAATCGCACTTTACTTTGTGGATTGGGATAAGCAAGGCCGGCGGCAGGCTGTTGAGATGTTTGACGCCAAGACGCTGAAATTGGTCGCTCCGGTGAAAATCGCAAGTGATTTTTGGGATGGCAAATATCTGGTGTATTCGTATGATCACCCGGCCAAGTTCAGGATCAACAAGGTTCGCGGCGACACGGTGACGCTCAGTGGCATTTTCTTTGATCCCAAGCCGGCCGTTTTTTCCGGCATCAAGCATTGACCTTGTGCAGATGCCAAATCAAAATACAGCGTCGGTGGCAGGTCTTTTTCATTTATGAATCTGTTTTCCCAGTCTGTTTATTGGGCTGCGGTGACCATCGTCCTGCTGTTCGGAGGTCGCCGATCCACGGCTGCTGAATCGTCAGCGGCAGGGAGGAACGCTCCAAACATCATTTTCTTCATGACCGACCAGCAGCGTTGGGATTGCCTCGGGGTCATCAACCCACACATCAAAACGCCAAATCTGGACCGGCTGGCAGCGCAGGGAATGCTCTTTCGTCAGGCGGTTTGTCAGGCGCCGATGTGCGTTCCCAGCCGCTACGCCATGATGTTCGGGCTCTACCCATCGCAGCTAGGCGTGTATGCGAATAGCGACAGCTTGCCAGACAACGCCCTCCCGACGCGCCCGCTGCCGCAGATCTTGCGGGACGCAGGTTATCAAACCGCCGGCTTTGGCAAGACGCATTGGCGGGAAGCGATTCCGTCAACGCGCGGCTTTGAAGTGCGCGCGATTGGTGAGCCGCGCAAATCGGTCGCATATGAGGCGGGGGCGCTGATGATAGACGACGACAATCTTCCGGGGCTCAAGCGATACTTCGCCGAGGTGGCAGATTTTGGTCCCGGCGAAGAGGGGGTTCAGGGCTACATTGGCTCCACAACCAAGATCCCTTTGCGTGATCATCGGGACGGGTGGGTGGCTGAGCAATGCCTGAAATTTCTGGATCAGGGCGTGGATACCAACCGACCGTTGTTTCTATACCTTTCATTTCTGAAGCCACACGCCGGAATGAACGTCCCCGTGGAGTTTGAGAATCTTTACGACATCAACACGATTCCCGATGTTCCGCAGCCGCCCTGGAATCAGGAACCCGACACGCACCTGGCCGCTTATGATGCCGATCCTCAATCCGGCACCCGCTATCCGGAGTGGCGCGCGGCGTGGGAGAAGATGACGCGGCTGGAACGTCGCCGAACCACCTTGCGCTATTATGCGAATTGTTCATGGCTGGATTTCTATTTCGGCCAGGTGTTGGACAAATTGCAGAAATTGGGCCGGCTCCATAACGCGCTGATCATCTTCACTGCGGATCACGGGGAGATGCTGGGTGAACGCAATTTCCGCTTCAGCAAATACTGCCTGTTTGATAGCAGCGTGCGGGTGCCCATGATCCTCTCCGGCTCAGTGATTCCAGCATCAAAGCGCGGTTCGATTGATGATCGCGCTGCGGAACACATTGATCTGGTCCCAACCATCACCCACGCCATTGGCGAGCCCGTCAATCCCATGCTGCCGGGGCTGGATCTCTTCGGCGCACCGCACCGTACCGGCTCGTTTAGCGAGTTTCATGGCGGCGTTTCCGACCCGTATCGGCTGGCGCCGGCGTATATGTGGCGCAAGGCCGACTGGAAACTGATTCAATTCATGCCCGGACATTTGACGAATGATGCCGGTTTGACCATGCCAGCCAAAGGCGAACTTTACCACTTGACCGACGATCCGCATGAATGGAACAACTTGTACAGCGATGAAAAATTTGCCGCCGTGCGTGAGCAGATGAAAACTGAACTGCTGATGCACCTCGCCTGTTCCTGGGGGCGCGGACCGTTTTCCACCGCGCAACCGAACCTGCCGCCGGTTCCGAGAACACCAGCAAGCACCAGCCACCTCCAAAAATAAAATTGATTCCCGACTGTTTCAACATGAACCATAAGAGTCGCCTCGCCCTGATTTTGATTTGCCTCCTCGCCATCGCAAACGCTGCGGAGTCAGATACTGCGTCGTCGCGCTATGCAGGGTGGAAACATTCTGGCGGATTTTACCTTATCACCACGCCGGAAGGCGCGGACTTGCCCGGCTCAGCCGCACTAAAAGATTTTCCCTTGTTGGTGCGGCTAAACACGGATTTTTTCGATTTTAGCCAGGCGAAACCCCATGGCGAGGACATCCGCTTTGGAACCAGCGCCGGAGCTTTGCTGGCGTATCAGATTGAGGAGTGGGATGCGGCCGGCGGCAAAGCCAGCATCTGGGTTCGGGTCCCCACCATCGCCGGCAATGAACGGCAGGAGTTAAAGATGTTTTGGGGCAAGGCCGATGCCGCCAGCGAGTCGAGCGGAACCAATGTGTTCAACGAGGCCAACGGATATTGCAGCGTCTGGCACATGAACGAACCGTTGAAGGATGACGCCGGAACAGTACCGGTTAGCCGGAATGATGGCACCACGGCCACTTTGGGCGTCATCGGTCAAGCGCGGCATTTCGCCGGCGAGCAAGGAGTTTCGGCAGGTGATGAAATTACCAATTATCCTGCCGGAACGGGGCCGATGACGACAGAAGCCTGGTTCAGAACCGAAAAACCAAACGTCAACATTGTTGCCTGGGGAAAGGAACAACGGCCTGGAAAGGTGATGATGAAAGTGCTCAGCCCCCCCACGATTGGCATCCATTGCTACTTTGCTGACGTGAACGGCACGAGTCCCATTGCCATGAACCAATGGTATCAGGTGGTGCATACTTACCAGAACCAGGACTCGCGGGTTTATGTGAATGGCCGGCTGGATGGCGCCTCGACTCCCGTCCTGGATATTCCCAAAACCTCGGGCCTGTGGATGGGCGGCTGGCATGACGATTACGATTTCCGAGGTGACATAGATGAGGTTCGTATTTCCAAAGTGGTTCGTTCTTCCGACTGGATCAGACTCCAATATGAAAATCAAAAGCCGCAGCAAACTGTAGTCGGGCCAATCGTCCAGCCCGGCGATCGTTTCATGGTTTCATCGGCCCAGATCACGGTCATGGAAGGCAAGAGTGTCACGCTGTCGGCTGAAGCCAACGGGGCGCAGAAAATCTATTGGCTGCTCAAGCGCGGCGGACAGGAAAACGTCGTTGCGGTGGATCAGCTCCATTACACCTATGAGGCCGGACGCGTCGTTGGCAACCAGACTTGCGTTCTTCAATTCAAGGCAATTTACCCAAAGGTTATCAAGACGAAGGATATTTTAATTGCCACCAAGGAAGACATTCAAGATCCGGTTTTCACGCTGCACAGGCCGCCCACCTGGGATGGGCGCCAAACGATTGAAGTCGTGCCGCAGTTCGCCAATCTGGAGGCAATGCGAGCGAAAGGATCCGGCGATTTACATTACACCTGGAACACTGACGATATTGCGGTTGACCGGGAGATTGTGCCGGGAAAACTGATTCTCAAACGGGCCCAGAACAGCGGCACGCTGACGGTCACCTTGACGGCTGACAATGGCGGACGCCCCGTTACCGAATCAGTTGCGATTCAAATCCATGAACCGAACCACGAACCCTGGGTGAGGCGGACGCCCGCGCCGGAGGAAGCGCCGGAGGACAATCAGTTTTACGCCCGCGATGACCAAAATGAAGGCACGCTTTATTGCAACGGAGTTCTGGCGTCTGCGGCGGACTCGGCATTTTTAAAGGTCTATGCAGGAGAAGAAATATACCAATCTAAACGGAATCGGTTGTCCGCCGATAAAGCCTATGCTTTATCCGTGAAGCTCAAGCCGGGACTGGTAAAATATCGAATCGAGTTTGGGTCCGAGACCGGCGGTCGCGAAAGCGTGTTGCACACCGCCACCAACCTGATTTGCGGCGACGCCTATCTTATAGATGGGCAATCGAACGCGGAGGCGGTCGAGTTTGGCGAGAAGAACTATCCGTTTACCAGCGATTGGATACGCAGTTTTGGCTGCACGGAAGGCAATCCTGAATTTGCTCGAATGAAAGTCTGGGGCAATGCCGTGGCCCGCAGCGAGCATGGCAAGCTTCAGGTAGGCTATTGGGGGTTGGAACTTGGCCGGCGCTTGGTTGAAGATCAGGCGATTCCCGTGTGCATCATCAACGGGGCAGTCGGTGGAACGCGCATTGACCAGCATCAGCGAAACGCCAACAATCCCGAGGATGTGGACTCGATTTACGGACGGCTCGTCTGGCGCGTCCACCAAGCAAGACTCACGGATGGCATCCGCGGCTTGTTTTGGCATCAGGGCGAAAACGACCAAGGCGCTGACGGACCCACCGGCGACTTTGGGTGGAAGACTTACCGGCAATACTTCTTTGACATGGCGGCGGCGTGGAAGCAGGACTTTCCCAATGTTCAACATTATTACATTTTCCAGATCTGGCCGAAATCATGCGCGATGGGTATAGGTGGTTCCGATAACCGTCTGCGCGAAGTGCAGCGGAAGTTGCCGCGAGCGTTTTCAAAGATGGCGGTCATGTCCACGCTCGGCATCACGCCTCCCGGCAGTTGCCACTATCCGCCCGCTGGTTATGCGGAATTCTCGCGGCTGATCTGTCCGCTGGTCGAGCGGGACAACTACGGGGTGGTTTTCACCAATTCCATCACACCGCCCGATCTTCTGCGCGCTTATTATACCAGCGAACAAAAGAGTGAAATCGCGCTAGAATTTGATCAACCGGTGGAATGGGATGATAAACTGACGAGCGAATTTTATCTGGACGGCAAAAAGGGGAAAGTGGCGTTCGGCCGGGTGTCTGGAAACCTGGTGGTGCTCAAGCTCATCGCTGGCACTGCGGCTGAAACCATCACCTATCTCGACAGCAAGGACTGGAGCCAGGAACGACTGCTCCGAGGTGTGAATGGCATTGCCGCCTTGACTTTTTGCGAGGTTCCTCTGCGGTTTTCAAAATCACGCGATAAATTTTAAGAATTGCCCAGCAATATATTTTATATTATGATGACAAACATAGCCAGAATTGCGTTGGCGGTCACTGCGTTTCTCGTGGCCAGCAGCCAGTGTGCCTTGGCCGCCCCAAAGGCCAAAATCAACCCGGATCTGACCAAAGGCGAGACCAACGGTGTGGATCGCACCCAAACCTGGAATTTGGGACCGACCGGCCTGCGCGGATGGATTTACACGCACCCGGCAAGTTACATGGACAGCGTGCAGGGCCGCATCACGACGGAAAGTCGGCAGATTCTGATCACGGACGTGGCCAAAGACACGCCGGCCGACGGCGTGCTTCAGGTGGGCGATGTCATTTTAGGTGTTGGTGGCATCAAGTTCACCGGCGATGCGCGCAGGAGTTTTGGCCGCGCTATCACCGAAGCGGAAAGGGAAGCCAACGGGGGCATTCTGGAGCTCATCCGTTTTCGGGCCGGGAAAACGGACAACGTCGAGTTGAAACTCAACGTCATGGGAACATATAGCGACACGGCACCTTATGATTGCCCCAAGTCGAAGCGGATTTTGAATGCGGCTTGCAAGGCGCTGGCTCGCGAGCCGCTGGAAGCAGACTGGAGCGGGGCGATCAACGCCCTCGCACTCATGGCCAGCGGCGAGCCCGACTATCTGCCCCGGGTGCGGGAATTTGCCCACAAACTGGGTCCAGCAACACTGAAACTGCGATTGAAAGATGGCATGGTGGTTTGGGATTGGGGTTACCGCAATGTTTTCCTGTGCGAATACTGCTTGCTTACGGGCGACCAGGATGTCCTTCCCGCCATCAAGGAATACACCATTTCCCTCGCCAAGGGCCAGAGCCTGTATGGTACGTTTGGACATGGAATCTCCGTGCCAAGCGCCGATGGAAGATTGCACGGTTCCATTCCGCCGTATGGGCCGGTCAATGCCGCGGGACTGATTGGCAACCTGGCGATCGTCATGGGCAAGAAATGCGGTGTGAGCGACACGGAGATTGATCCGGCCATTGACCGGGCAGACAAGTTTTTTGGTTATTTCGTGGACAAGGGTGCCATTCCCTATGGCGAACATGCGCCCTGGCCTTATCACGAGAACAATGGCAAGAACTCGATGACAGCGCTCTTGTTCGGGCTCCAAGGCAATCAGAATGCGGCCGCGCTTTTCTTTGCGAAGATGGCCACGGCGGGCTATGCAAATCGCGAATATGGCCACACCGGCCAAGGCTTTAGTTATCTGTGGAGCACGTTGGGCGTCAATGTCGGCGGCCCGGACGCAGTGGCGGCATTTTTCAAAGAGGTTACCTGGCACTTGGATCTTGAACGGCGCTGCGATGGTTCGTTCACCTATGACGGCGGTGAGCAATACGGTCCAGGTGAAAAAAACGAGGCAGAGAACAAGTATTATGGGGGTCCGAATTACTCCGGACTAAGTCCTAATGCCACTTATGTTCTGACGTATTCTCTGCCGCTGAAAAAACTCTTTGTCACGGGGAAAGGCGGGGACAAGGCAAACTGGTTGTCGCCACGCGAGGTCAGTCAAGCCATCGCCGCGGGGCGTTTCGACCTGGACCGCAAACGGATGACCGTGGCGGAATTGGTGTCGGCTTTCGGTGATTGGTCTCCCGTCGTGCGCGGTTGGGCGGCGGAGGAACTGGCGCAACGCCCGGAATCGAAGGCGATGGTGCTGGAATTGAACACCATGGCAGAAGGCAGCGATGCGCACCTTCGCCAGGCCGCGTGTGAAGCACTTGGATTTATCCAGGATCCACGGTCATTGCCTGTATTGGTGCGTCTGCTGGACCATCAGGACCGCTGGCTTCGCGTCAAGGCAGCGGAAGCCCTGAAGAAGTACGGCGATGGGGCGCGACCGGTTTTGCCTGGCATGCTTGAAGCGGTGATTCAAACGGCGGAACCGCCACATCCGGTGGCGTGGAACGATCCCATCCAGATAGCGCAGGGACAATTGGCCGCAGCTTTGTTCGGCGGCATATTGAAGCATTCCATTGCCGGGGTGGACAAGAAACTGCTGTATCCCGCAATTCAAGCGATCGCCAAAAATCCTGATGGCATGGCGCGGATGCACCTCAAGGAAACTTTTCAAAATCAGCTCACCATGGAGGATGTCATAACTCTCGCGCCGGATATATTGGAGGCGGTCAGAACAAGGTGTCCTGCGGACACAATGTTCGGAAACGAGATCCGCATGGGTGCGTTCAAGGCTTTGACAAAGTATCACTTCAAAGAGGGACTTGAAGCGGGAGTCATCTTCGCTAAAACCCAAGGCGGCCACGGAAGCGAAAACCGCACCGGTGAGATCATGTCCGAACTGGTGGCCTACGGAGCCGCCGCCCGCGCAGTCGTGCCGGAACTGAAGGAACTGATTGACCAATTTAATGAACAATGTCGAAAAGGTGAGTTCCCGGCAGGCGAACTCAATGACCGGAGAGTCAACGCCGTGAAAGACGCCATCAAGGCCATTGAAGCCGCCAAAGACCAGCCGGAACTGCGCACCATACCGATGAAACCAGAGACAACCTAGCCGCTGCGCATTCGCACTCTTAAGTTGAGGCCACAAGTTATGAGACTACCGGGCTGCCTGTTTCCCCTGGCCAGCATATTTGCCCTGACATGGTTGACTGTGGACGCAGCCAATCCGGCACTTTCAACCGCTGGCGAAACTCCGATCGCTCCAGCACAGAAACCCAATCTATATAAGAGCATGCCGGTGGGGCATGAGAAGAACAAACGGTTGGCCATCAGCGCCTATGAAGCCAATCTGCACAAGCACACTAATGACAGCAATGTGCTGGTTCTGCCGGGGTTGGTCGCCGATAAACAGAAGCGCCGGGTTGAAGTAATGGCTGAAAGCACAGGCCTGGCTCAAAATGCACCCTGCGAATTCACCCTTGTCGGCGAAAATAGTGAGCATGCCTACGAGACGCTGCTGATTTCATTCGCACAACCCAGTGCAATTCATCAGGCACTCCAGTTTATCGGCCTACCACCCGGGAAACCGATTGATCCAGAAGCGTTGAGGTATTGGGCCAGAGGCAACTATTGTGAGTTGAGCGTAGCCAAAGATGGTGAGCCGCCTGTTCCACTGGAAAGGTTGCTGCTCGACCGGCGCACCGAGGCCACGCTGCCGGAAGAAGGATTCCGCTTTATCGGCTCAAGCTGGCTGCCTGACTCCCGCCAGCGTGGCAAAAAGCTGTTTGCCGCCGATGCCCTGCAGCCGATGGCGATTGTTTCCCTCTTTAATTCAACCTGGTCGCTGTTGGAAGTTCCCTGCGCCGCCGCTCAGGGAGATGTTTACCAAAACATCATCGTCAACCCGAAACATCGCTTTGCAGAGGGGGAATTGCTGCAGTTGCTGATTGAGCCGGTGAAACAGGAAAATGCCAAAGAAGTCAAAGACCTTGTTTTGAAGGTGGCAGAAGCCAACCCCTCAACTACCAATCGTCTCAGGGGTATGGCCCTCCTCAAGAACCTGACTTTTGAACTCAAAGATGGGCCACGCTTGCTGAACGTGCAGCCATCCATCAGTTCGGTGATGCAAGCGCTTGGCGCGTGCGACCGAAAGAAAAGCGAGTATTATCTTACGATCAAGTTCGGGGAGGATGTCGGATTGGGCGAAGCGCAGGCGCTCGCGAACATCCTTTCCATCATAGATTGCGAGCGTGGGGTAAGGATTGAACCGCCCCCTGCGGGCCAGCTATACTACCGCGCTTTTACTCCGGATCGGGACCTTTTGGATCGGGACAACAGAATGTTTCATCCCTGGGAATTGTATTTGTCAGAAAGCGGCGGCGTGGTATCGGGCAAGCTGCTTGGGTGCAACTCCGTCTATGCCAAAAGCGGCTCCCAAGCGGAGCTGCACATGGCCGAGTTGAATGTCTCCAGCCCCAGGGCGTTGCGGCAGGAACTCGATGCCGAGGATGAACGGGCCACGAAGTTCGGTCATAAAGCCCGGCCGCCGGTGATCATGGTGTTTGCGCCATCCACATTCAAGTATGGGCAGTTGGTTACTTTTCTCGACCCGGCATTGTCCACTCATAAAATCGTTCATGTTTATTTGGACGAACCGATGTCGCAGACTAGCGATTCGAAATAGCGACAC
>Ga0364866_10611_pt1 | contig 19990 bp, 18 predicted proteins | sample ExccelAu500001D3_3_FD_206913 | JGI IMG/M metagenome (GOLD analysis project Ga0364866, IMG submission 206913) | Enriched cells from Trout Bog Lake Hypolimnion, Wisconsin, USA - BchlTB.Aug13.5000.01.D3 | ecosystem: Environmental > Aquatic > Freshwater > Lake > Hypolimnion/Profundal zone | place... | reverse complement strand
TCTCCGATCTTCGTGTAATAAATACTCTGTCATCCTGAGCGGAGTTTGGCGCGCTTCCTGCGCCAAACGCAGTCGAAAGATCTGCGGTTGCTTTTGGGCATTCAACTACGAACCGCGGATCCTTCGACTCACCACCCCCAACCTCCACCCCACGAACGAAGACCTGTTCGTGGGGACCCCGGAAAGGCTGAAGAACGCCTGGGGCCCCGTTCGTTCAGGATGACAGTTTTTTTTGCTGCCGCGAATCTCTGACGCACCGCACTCAATCGTTTTCGTTGTTCCTGCCAGGCAGGGCGCCCATGACCTTACACTTGAATTCATCACTACGAGGAATCCCGGCTGGACATGAGCAACGAGCAGAACACACGCGCCGCGGCGCGGCAGTTTGACATTCCCGGCGAGCTGACCGGCGTGGCGCCTTACGGCAGCGGCCACATCAACGACACCTACTGCGCCGTCTTCGAGCGGGGCGGCGGGCCGGTGCGGACCATCCTGCAGCGCATCAATACAAAGATCTTCCGCGATCCGGCGATCCTGATGGAGAACATCGAGCGCGTGACCGCTCACCTGGCCGGCAAGGTGGCCGGGGAGCCGGACCGCGAGCGGCGCGTTCTCAGCCTCATCCCCACCCGCGGCGGCGGGGTCCTCTACCGCGATGGGGAGGGGGATTGCTGGCGGATGTACCGCTTCATCGGGCGGTCAACGACCTTCGACCAGGTGAGTTCCGCCGCTCAGGCCTACCAGGCGGCGCGCGCCTTCGGCCAGTTCCAGGCGCAGCTTGCCGACCTGCCCGCGCCGCTGCTGCATGAGACCATTCCGGACTTCCACCACACCCCCAAGCGCATGGCTACGCTCAAGAAGGCGATTGCCGCCGACTCGGCGGGCCGCGCGGCCGGCGCCCGGCGAGAGATCGACTTCGCGCTTGGGTGGGAGCCGCAGGGGCGCGTGCTGCTGGATGCGGGACTGCCCCTGCGCACCACCCACAACGACACCAAGATCAACAACGTGATGCTGGACGACGCGACCGGCGAAGGCATCTGCATCATCGACCTCGACACCGTGATGCCGGGACTGGCGCCCTACGACTTTGGCGACCTGGCGCGCACCTCGCTCTGCTCCGCCGCAGAGGATGAGCGCGACCTGTCGAAGGTCGAGATGGACTTCGAGCTCTTTGAGGCGCTGCTGCGCGGCTTTCTGGAGACGACCCGGGGGTTTCTTACCCGCGACGAGAAGCGGCTGCTGCCCTTCTCCTGCCAGCTGATCACCTTCAACATCGGCATCCGCTTCCTGACCGACTATCTCTCCGGCGACACGTACTTCAAGATCCACCGCGAAGGCCAGAACCTCGATCGCGCGCGCGCGCAGTTCAAGCTGGTCCAATCCATCGCGCGGCAGGAAGACGAGATGAACAGGCTGGTCGAGTCGATCTGAGCGGATGGGCAGGCGCGCGTGCCTGCATCAAGGTAAGAGACCAGAAAGGCCTACCGCGGTGGCTGAAGCCCGGTTCATTCTATTGGCGTTATCGGCACGACTGAAGTCGTGCCCTTGTTACAAAACGTGGCTCATCTCGAGTTTTTCCGCAGCGTGTTCAGTCGTGATTATCGTCCGAAACGGGCCTACTGGAAGGTGAGCAGCACCATCTCCGGGTGGGTGCCGACGCGCATGGGCGGGCCCCAGGTGCCGGCGCCGCTCGACGTGTAGACCTGCAGGCCGCCGAACTGCTGCAACCCATAGGTGAACTCCCCAAAGACGCGCCGCGTCAGCCATGTGAAGGGGAAGATCTGGCCGCCGTGAGTGTGGCCGGAGAGCTGTAGCGTGATGCCGGCCTGCTCGACGATGGGCAGGCGGTTGGGGACGTGGTTGAGCAGAATCGTGGCCTCGCCCAGGGCTGGGCGGAAGCCCTCAAGGGTGGTGCGCAGGCGGATGGGGAAGGTGGAGTCGCCGTAGGGCACGCCGGCGATGTGCAGGCCGTCGACGGTCACCTTCTCGTTGTGGAGGACGCGGATGCCGGTGCGGGTGAGCACCTCGGCGTAGTGGGCCGCGTCGCCGAACTCGTCGTGGTTGCCGGCCGAGAAGAAGATGCCGAAGGGCGGCTCAAGGGCGCTCAAGGGGGCGGTGAGCCTCTCCGCGTCGGCCATCGAGCCGTCAAACAAGTCGCCGGGGAGGAAGACGATGTCGGGATTGAGGCCGGCGGCCAGCGTGGCGATGCGTCGGCTGAAGGCCAGGCCGTTGACGTGGCCCAGGTGCAGGTCGCTGACGATGAGGGCGGTGCGGCCGCGCCAGCTCCCGGGCAGGCCGGGCAATGTGACCGCCACGCGGCGAATGCGGAGGTAGCGGGCGTTGAACAGCCCGTAGACGCCGGCGGCGATGGCCAGGCCGAACAGCCCGCCCGCCAGCAGGGGCCGGTTGACGGCGACGCCCGCCAGCGGCAGCAGGAACCCGGCCAGCCGGCAGAGGCAGGCGGCCAGAAAGAAGAAGTTGAGCAGGCCCAGCCAGACCGAGGCGATCCAGTAGAGGACGGAAACCAGCCGGTTGGCGGAGTAGAAGCCCAGCAGAGCGGCGGCGATGAAGCTGAGCGCCATGACGAAAAGGCAGGTTCGCAGCACCAGCGTCGCAACCGGGCTCAGGGGCCACCAGTAGGCGATCCAGGTGCGATAGACGAACCAATGGGCAGCGAGCAGCAACCCTTGCATGAGCGCGATGCCCACAACCGGCCAGGCTTTCAAAAGGAAGTCTCCCTGCCTTCAATTCTTGCACGGCGGGGAACAGGGGGCAGGGACTAGGGATCAGGGATCAGGGAACAGGGAACAGGGAACAGGGCAGGACAATCGCCTGAAGACGATGAATCGGGCGAGTCAATAGTTTTGAAAGGGCACGGCTTCAGCCGTGCCAACTACCAGCCAGACAGAGAGCCTGGCCTTTAGGCCCCGAGGGATGGGGTCCATCGCCGAAGAAACATCCTCCGCGGCTAAAGCCGACACGAATCTGAAGCTTCTCTGCGGCACGGCTGAAGCCGTGCCCTTTCAAAGCGCCCAAAGCCGAAAAGCATCGCTCATGCAATTGCCCCGGCTAGGGACGCGAGGGAGCAGTGGGCCCGGCTGTCTGCGTGAAACAATTCCCTCATGGCAGCTTCTCAGGGCGACGCGCTCGGCCTTTACATCTCGATCCCGTTCTGCCGGTCGAAGTGCACCTATTGCAACTTCGCCTCGGGGGTCTATCCGGCCAGCGAGCATGAGCGCTATGTGGCGCGGCTGGTGGGGGACCTGGCGGGGGCCGCGGGCTGGGCCGAACGGATGGGCGCGGAGCTGCCGCGGCGGGTGGACACCGTCTACCTGGGGGGCGGCACGCCGAGCCTGCTTGCGCCGGAGCTGGTGCGGCGGCTCTTTGCGGCGGTGCGGGCGGAGTTTGACCTGGAGCCGGATGCGGAGATCACGGTTGAGTGCGCTCCGGGGCAGATTGCCGGCGCGACGCTGGAGGCGCTCACCGCCTCGGGGGTGAACCGCGTCAGCCTGGGCGTGCAGTCGTTTATCGACCGGGAGGCGGCGCAGAGCGGGCGGCTGCACACGCGGGCGGTGGTGGAGGACGATCTGCGGCGGCTGCGGGCGGCGGGGATTGCGAACCTGAATGTGGACCTGATCGCCGGGCTGGCCGGGCAGACCTTCGCGTCGTGGGAGGAGTCGCTGGCGGTGCTGGCCGCGACGGGCGTTGCGCACGCCAGCGTGTACATGCTGGAGGTGGACGAGGACTCGCGGCTGGGGCGGGAGATGCTGGCCGGCGGGGCGCGGTACCAGGCCGGGCTGGTTCCCAGCGACGATGCGATCGCGCGGATGTACGAGACGGCTATCGAGCGGCTGGCCGAGGCGGGGCTGGCGCAGTATGAGATTTCGAACTTCTGCCGGCCGGGGCGCGAGTCGCGGCACAACTTGCGCTACTGGCAGCGCAGGCCTTACCTGGGGCTGGGGTTGGATGCTTCGTCGATGCTGCGGGAGGCGGGGGACCTGGATGAGAAGGCGCCCGTGCTTCGCTCAACGACCGAGAGCGATCTGGCGGCGTTCCTTCGCGGCGGGGAGCCTGTGGAGGCCGAGTGGCTGGAGACCGCGCGGCAGCATGAGGAGGCCTGGTTCCTCGGGCTGCGGCTGAATGCGGGCGTGGATGTCGAGGCCGTGGGGCGGGAGTTCGGCGCGGCGATGGTTGCCCCGGCGCTGGAGATTGTCCAGCGGCTGGCGGAGGATGGGCTGGCGGTTTCCGAAGGGAGCAGGGTCAGGCTCACGCCGCGGGGGAGGCTGCTTTCCAACGATGTCTTTCAGAGTTTTCTGGGTCTGGGCGCGGAAGCAGCGAGATGAGACCGAGGATCGGCAGCAGGGTGCGTGTTCTCCCAGGTACGGACGCGGGACCTAGGCACGGTGTTCGAATCGGCGCGGGGCTACCAGGCCCACAGTTCCTCGCCGGGCGTGGGAGAGGCGAAGGCGAGCGGCGAGGCGTTGGTGAGGGGGGCGTCGCCGGCGCATTGGATCGTCTCCGGGCCGGCGGCCTTGGCGACGAGCAGGGCCTGCTCGGTCTCACGCAGGACCACGACCGGCGAGCGTCCCAGGCTGGAGGCGATGCCGAAGCAGGCCGAGAGCCGGATGACCTCGCCGCCGACGTGGAAGGGCGTGGCAAAGATGTCCATGCGCAGGCGCTCGGCGAGCATGACGGCGCTGACCATGCTGCATCCGGGCAGGGCGAGCAGGAACTCGTCCTTGCCTACGCGGCCCAGCAGGTCGTAGCTGCGCAGCAGGCGGCCGGTGCGGCTCACCACCTGGCAGAGCAGGTCGTCGCAGGCGTCGGCGCCCAGGCGGGAGTTCCAGTGGCCGAAGTCGTCGATGTCAAACAGGATGGTGCACAGCGAGGTCTTCATGCGCTGCACGCGGTCAGTCTCGCGGAAGAGGATGGCGAGCATGGTTTCGCGGTTATAGACGCCGGTAAGGCGGTCGGTCTGGGCGTTGAGCGCGGAGGCCTCGCGCAGCAAGTCGAGTTCGCGCGTGCGCCGATGGTTGCGCAGCGCGGCTTCCAGGCGCAGGCGCAATAACGCGGGGTCGATCACAGAGGGCACCAGGTCTTCGATGACGCCTTCGGCGAGGCGGTCGATCCACTCCTGGGTCACGGTGTCCGAAATCAGGACAATCGGGAACGACCTGCCGGTTGCCTCGGCGCGGGCTGCGGCCAGCAACTGGCCCATGGGCATCGCGGGCAGGTTGACGTCGAGCAGCGCCAGGCTGGGGGCGTGAGGCGCGGCAAGGGCGGGCAGGGCGTCCTCGGCGGTGAGAAAGATCTCGATATCGGCTCCGCAGGCGGTGAGAACGGGCTCGATGGCGGCAAGCAGGGCGGGTTCGTGCGATGCAAGAAGGAAGGTAGGGGCGGAGTGAGCAAGCATCCTGAAAGACCTCGACAGAGGATGCATCGGCGGGGATTAGAAAATATTTAGAGAGTAGGGAATTATTCTGCGGAGGCTGGAATGACTCTTTGGCGGGGAGATGGGTACCGATGGCGGAAGGTGGGGCGGCCGGACCTCGTGCGGTTTGGGTCTCGCGTGAGGTCCAGCCGGCGATGGGTGCGGCGTTAGTCGACGAAGTCCACCTGGGGAGCGATGGGGATGATGCCGCGCTCGTAGCCCAGGTCGAGGAGTTTGCGGATGGCGTTGCGGCCGTCGGCGCCGTAGTCCAGGGTGCGGTCGTTCACATACATGCTGACAAAGCGGTTGGCCAGCCGAGAGTCGAGATCGCGGGCAAACTGCATGGCGTATTCCAGGGCCGCTTCGCGGTGGTCGAGGGCGTGCTGGATGCTGTCGCGCAGGGCCTTGGAGATGATCTTGTGGGATTCCGCGCCCAGCGAGCGGCGGATGGCGTTGCCGCCCAGGGGCAGGACCAGGCCGGTGGTTTCCCGCCACCAGACGCCCAGGTCGAGCACCTTGTAGAGGCCGCTGGAGGAGTAGGTAAGCTGGCCCTCATGGATGATGAGGCCGGCGTCGTAGGTTCCGGCGAGGATGGCCGGGATGATCTGGTCGAAGGGAACCACCTCGGTCTGCAGCTCGGGATTGAAAATCTTGAGGGCCAGGTAGGCGGTGGTCATGGTGCCGGGGATGGCGATCTTGATCTTGCCCAGGTCCTCGGGCGCGAGCGGCTTGCTGGAGACGACCATGGGGCCGTAGCCCTCGCCGACGCTGCCGCCGCAGCCCATCAGCGTGTAGGTGTTCTGCAGGTAGGGGTAAGCGTGGAAGCTGATGGCGGTGACGTCGAAGAAGGCCTCGTCCTGGGCGCGCCGGTTGAGGGCCTCGATGTCGCACAGGGTGTGAGAGAACTTGTAGCCGGGGACGCGGATCTTGTTGGTGGCCAGGCCATAGAACATGAAGGCGTCATCGGAGTCGGGGCTATGGGCGATGGAGATTTCGATCGGGGCGGCGGTGGTGCCTGTTGCTGAGCTGGGTGAGTTCACTGGGGCAAATGTCCTTTCGACGAAAGTGCTGCAATACAGGTTTGATGCGTCTAATTGCCTTGGCGGCGCAGGCGCTGGAAACCTGTTGCGAGAGCCGCGGCGGCAGCTATTTTAAGCGCATCGCCCGGCAGGAAGGGGAGAACGCCAAAGGTGACGGCAGACTGGGCCGAGGCGTGGGTGAGAACGGCCAGCCAGAGCGCGCCGCAGGCCAGGATGGCGAGATTGCCGGCGGCCGCGCTGAGCAGGGCCGAGGCATAGCCGCGCCCGCTGCGCCGCCACAGGGCGGAGGCCAGGGCTGCGGCAAAGGGATAGGCGAGCAGGTAGCCGCCGGTGGGTCCGAGCAGATGGGCCAGTCCGCCCACCGCGGCCGGGGCAAAGACCGGCAGGCCCAGCGCGCCTTCGGCGAGATAGGCGCCGAGGGTGGCGGCGGCCAGGCGGGGGCTGAGCGCCAGGCCCAGCAGCAGCACTGCAAAGGGCGCCATCGACAGGGGCACGGGGGTGAAGAAGAGCGGCAGCGAAAGGCGGGCGCAGACGGCCACCAGGGCGCTGCCGCCGAGCACGATGCCGGAGGCGCGCAGCCAGGCGGGTACGGCGGCGGTGGGGGCCAGTGGCGCGGAGAGTTCCTTGTTCACGGAGATTCCTTGGGACCAAGTTTGGTTGAGGGGCCCTAATTCTCTGTTTCTGCGTCGATTTCTTCCGCCGGGCCGGGGGACATTCCGATCGCAGGACCGGCGGCAGCGTCGGAGTGAGCGCGGCTTTTTGCATGATGGAGCCAGATGTGACGCGCCGCCGCCGCCGCTGCGAACAGCAACCCGGCAAGGGAGACGAGAAGGGCGATCACTAACCAGCGCATGGCAATAAACCAGGGTCAGAATACCAGACCGGCCAGTTGGCGGCGTCGGGGTCAGGGCTGGCGGGCTTGCGGGAACGGTGCTTTTCCGCTTAGGGGGCTTTCAAAGGGCACGGCCCGGTGTGCGTCGCGTTCGTTCGGTCGACCCGCAAAACTTTCACACAAGTCATGTGGGCTGGTCCTGCCGGTAATTCACTTATCGGGCACGCGATAGACCGCGATGCGGTCGCGGGTGAGCACCGCCAGCTGGGAGCCGTCCGGAGCCAGCGCAAAGCCGTCCTGGCTCGACGAGGGAGATGCGGCAAGCACGCGCAGCAGCCGCTTCCCATCGGCCACGCGATAGACGCGCAGTTCCTCGGCGGAGAGATCGTCCTCGCTGAAGGTTGCTCCCACCGGCACGGGGCGGGTGGCGCGCACGGTCTTGACAACAAAGGTCTCCCGGTTGGCGCTGCCCGCGGCGGCGTACCCGGTCTCGCTCTGGCTGGGCACGCCTTTCAGGGCCAGCTTTCCGTCGGTGCGCATCACGCGGTACTCGGGCTCGCTGGTCTCCAGGTCGCAGCTCACCAGAAAGATCAGGTTTGGCGCGATGCTGGACATCTGGGGTATGCAACTGGAGTTGAAGTGGGCCACCGTCGAAGCGTGATTGTCCCAGCTCTGCAGGAAGATGCGGTAGCGCCGGTTCGGCTGCGCCAGCAACTTGGCTTGGCCTTCATTCAGCAGTGTTGGGGCCATCAGGCCGGACCGCGCCGTCGATGTGGCAATGGTCTCGAAGTTGCGATTCAGCACCAGGATGTCGACGTCTTCCTCGGGGTCGCGATTCAGGCTCACGCTCAGCTGGGCATGAAGCTCCGGAGAGTGCCGCTCGTGGATGACGCCGATAGCAATAAAATTGCCGTCGGGCGTGATGCGCACAAAGGACAGCGGCCCTGAGATGGAAATCCGCTTCTGAATCTTCAGGCCCTCGCCATAGACGCGCAACTCCGAGCCGACATGCACCAGAACCCGGTTGTCCCCCAGGGGCCACAGGTAGCGCGAGTTGTCGGGCAACTCCCAGTCCACGCTGGTCTTCACCATGCGCGTCTCGGTATCCACCAGCGCCGCGCGGATCACCCTTACCGTCGTGCCCGCGCTCCCGAACACATGGCGGTGCATCAGGCCGTGCGGGTTGAAGGCGACCAGCAATTGCCGGGGCGCGAGATAGGCCAGGGCCTCATCGTTGTCAAAGGTGCTCATCACCCTCTGCGGTCGCGACATATAGCCCAACTGGTTGATGGAAATGCTGGCCGCGGCATCGCCCGCATCGCTCGAATTATCCGAGGATAGCGCCAGGCTGCATCGGGGCGGCTCGCACAGGTTCACTTCGTCGGGAGGCGGTGGCGCGATTTCCGCCGGGCCTGGGGCGGCCACGGCGGCGTGGGAGGCAACGATTGCCGGCTGTGGGGAGCCTGGAGTTACCGCTGCGCGCGGAAAGGTCCCCTGCGTCGGAACCAGCAGCATCACCGAGTGTGTTTCGAGGGCCACATCGTGGTCTTTCGAACTCAGCACGGAGCTATTCGCTGGGCCTGTGCCGACGCTCAGCTTCAAGTGCTTGATCCCCACCACATCGCCCATCTGCATCTGCGGAATCGGCGTGGTCTGAGTCCCCATGTTCAACCGCAAGTTGAAACTTGACTCAAACTGCATGCTCTTGAAGTTCTGCAGCGCTGTCTGGCCCGATGTGGTCCCGCTGCGGGCCGATGTCGGCATCTGCATGGGGGCCGTCAGCACCCCCAGGTCGTAGCTCTCCGGCGGGGCGGACACCGCCGCCAGCAGAAAGCCGAAGTCGCCCATCTTCAGTTCGCCGCACTGCGCCCGGGTAAAAACAATGCTGAGTTCCGAACCTTTGACGGTCTTGGTGGGAGGAGTCACCGTGACGACCCGCCCCTCGATCATCGCGCCACTCCTCAGCGCACAATCCGTCCCTTGCCATTCGGCGAGAACGCGCGCGAAGACAGTATCGCCTGGCTTCAAAAGATGGGCATGCAGGTCGGTCACCAACTCCGCCTGCACCGGAGTCACCTGGGGCCTGGGAGCCGATTCCGTACAGAATGCCGTGCCGCACAAGGCAAGAACTGCCGTCAACCCAAGAATCCGTATCCGCATCCCCTGCCCTCGCATGGCCAAGACTATTCCCGCAATCTCCCTGTCGGCAAGGACGGGAATCCGCCTACCGTTCCAGCTCGTCCAGCATCGCCTGCATCTCGCTCACTGCATGGCGGTTGCCGCTGCGCGCCGCGCACCCGACGCCGCTCTTCAGCCGCTCGATGGCCTCCGCCGTCCGTCCCGAGGCCGCCAGCGTCTGCGCAGACATGAAGTAACCGGCCGTGTACTCCGGATCGTTGGCCAGCAGCATCGCAAACTCAACCAGCGCCGCGTCCGTCTCTCCCCGGCTCACCAGCTCCATGGCTATGCCGTAGCGGGCAAAGCTGTTCCTGGGGTCCAACTCCAGAATCTCTCTAAGTCCTGCAATCTTGTCCATTTCGCCCGTTCGCTTCCACAATGCGCCGTGAGAATTTGCGTAATTGGCGGCGATTGCCGAAACTGGAATCTGAGGGCTCTTCCGGGCTAGCCGCCAGCCTCATTGTATCCGGCGCCAGGCCCGCCCGCGCCCTGCAACGGAATGGAGCAGAACCGCCATGTGTCCGACCGAACCCACCCCCGCCGCCCGCACCGTCGCCAGCACCCAGTCGGAGATGACGGAGCTCATCCTGCCCAACGACACCAACACCCTGGGCAACCTGCTGGGCGGGCGCCTCATGCACTTCATCGATCTGAACGGCGCCATGGCCGCCTACCGCCATTCGCGCACCTTCATCGTCACCGCCGCCATGGACCACATCGACTTCATCCAGCCGGTCCATCTCGGCGACCTGGTCACCCTCCGCTCCAGCGTCAACCGCGCCTTCACCAGTTCCATGGAAGTGGGCGTCAAGGTGTGGGCCGAGAACACCCAGACCGGCGTCTCGCTCCATGTGGCCAGCGCCTACCTGGTTTTTGTGGCCATCGACCGCGGCGGCCGTCCGGTGCGCGTTCCCGCCCTGCTGCCGGAGACCGCCGACGAGCAGCGCCGCTTTGCCGACGCCCTGCTGCGCCGCGAGCACCGCGAAGCCGAATCCGCCCGCCGCAGGAAGGCGAGCCTCGAAGTCGCCGCACAGCAGGCCGCCGCCGAACCCATTCCCCTGTGAAAAGCATCTCTTAACCGTACAGTTACGACAAAAGGAGCAACCAGACCCTATGGCGCACTCATCTGCCATGCCTTCCCCTGTAGCTTTGCCCGGCGTCTCGAAGATCGTTGCCATCGGTTCCGGCAAGGGCGGGGTGGGTAAAACCACCGTCGCCGTCAACCTGGCCATCGCCCTCTCCCGCATGGGCCAGCGCGTGGGCCTCATCGACGCCGACATCTACGGCCCCAACGTTCCCCTTATGATGGGTTCGGCCCAGCAGCCCGTTGTCGGCCCCGGCAACCAGATCCAGCCCAACCTGACCCACGGCATCAAGACCATCTCCATCGGCTACATCTCCCCCGGAGACAAGCCCCTGGTGATGCGCGGACCCATGCTCCACCAGATCATCCGCCAGTTTCTGCAGCAGGTGGACTGGGGCGAACTGGACTACCTGGTGGTCGATCTGCCGCCCGGCACCGGCGACGTGGTCATCTCCCTGGTGCAGACCGTGCCCCTCACCGGCGCAGTCGTCGTATCCACGCCCTCCGACGTCAGCCTCCAGGACGCCCGCAAGGCCCTCGAGATGTTCGCCCAGGTCAACGTCGAGGTCCTCGGCATCGTCGAGAACATGAGCCACTTCACCTGCCCCCACTGCCACCAGGAGATCGATATCTTCTCCAAGGGCGGAGCCGAGCGCACCGCGGCCCAGTTCAACATACCTTTCCTCGGCTCCATCGAGCTGGTTCCGGCCATCCGCGAGGGCGGCGACCGTGGCCTGCCCGTGGCCCTGGCCGGCCCCAAGAGCCCCCAGGCCGCCGAGTTCTACGCCATCGCCATCAAGCTGATGGAGCAGGCCGAAGCCGCCGCTGCCGCTGCCACCGACGTCATCGAGATCAGCTAACACGCCGGGTGCCCCTGGTCTCGATTTTGAGACCAGGGAACCCGCGGCCCTCCCGCCCGCCGGGATCCACCCTACCCCTCCCGCTCCGCCAGGCAATGACTGTCCACGGCCGTCAACGTCATGCCGTAGAGCTTCTTGAACTGCTCGATCTCCCCCAGCGTCTGCTCCGAAAACGGAGCCTTGCCCTCGAAGGCGTGGAGAACGATCCCCTCCAGCAAATCGCCCAGCGTCATGTCCTTCTGTTCCGCAAGGGCTTTCAGCACCTTCAACATGCGCTTCTCGATCCGTACACCGGTCTGGACGCGCTCGACTATGATGGGATTGGATTTAATGATTGTCTGTGACATAGGTACCAATGTACCAAAATAACAAAGAAAGCGCAACCCCTACCCCCAAGAAAGGAAGCCCCCATGATCGCGATTCTCGGAGCAGGCGGCGCCATCGGCGACGAACTTGCCCGGCTGCTGGCGGCCGCCAAGCAGCCCTTTCGGCTCGTCGGACGCAGCCCAAAGCAACTCCCCGGCGCGGAAACCGTGGCCGCCGACCTCACCGACAGGGACCAGGCGATCCAGGCCGTGGCCGGCTCCAGCATCGTCCATCTTCTGGTGGGGCTCAAATACGACCACAAGGTGTGGGCGGAGGCCTGGCCGCGCATCATGAGCAACACCGTGGAAGCCTGCAAGCGCGCCGGCGCAAAGCTCGTCTTTTTCGACAACGTCTATATGTACGGCAAGGTCGCCGGCCCCATGACCGAGGAGACGCCCTTCAATCCGTGCAGCCGCAAGGGCGAGATTCGCGCCCGCATCGCGACCGCGCTTATCGACGAGTGGAAGGCCGGCGCTCTCAGCGGCATGATCGCCCGCTCGGCCGACTTCTATGGCCCCGGCACCATGAACGGCGTCCCCAACATGCTGGTCTTCAAGCCCCTCTCCAGCGGCAAGAAGGCCTCCTGGCTGGTCAACGACGCGGTCCCGCACTCCTTCACCTACACCCCGGACGCCGCCCGCGCCCTGACCCAGTTGGCCGCCAGCCCCACAGCCTGGAATCAGACCTGGCACTTGCCCACCGCTCCCGACCCCCTCACCGGCAAGGAGTTCGTCGCGCTGGCCGCCAAGGCCCTCGGCGTCACGCCGAAACATGGCGTCCTGGGCCGGCCTTTGATCCGCATCGGCGGCTGGTTCAACCCCATGGTTGCCGAGTCTTACGAGATGCTCTACCAGAGCGACTCGCCCTACCTGTTCGACTCGGGTAAATTCGCGAGCGCATTTGATTTCCCCGGCACGCCCTACGCCGAAGGCATCGCCGCCACCGCCGCCTCGTTCCAGAAAATCTGACCCGATTGCGGGGTGTCCCACCTTCGCCGTGCTTTTGCGGCCGGGGTGGGACTCGAAGACACACCATTTCCGCGCTCGATCAATAACTCCGCCGCCCGGTTTCCCGCATCCGGCCCCGGCCTGTTATGTTCAGTGAGGAAACTCTCATGACTCCTCCTTAGGAACCCGCGGGCATGGCGAAGCGTTGGCGAATCCGGATCATGCTGTTCCTCGCCGTCCTCGGCCCCGGTTTCATTACCGCCAACGTCGATAACGACTCCGGCGGCATCCTCACCTACTCCCAGGCTGGCGCGCAGTTCGGCTATACGCTGCTGTGGACCATGCTCCCCATCACCATCGCCCTCATCGTGGTGCAGGAGATGTGCGCCCGCATGGGCGTGGTCACCGGCAAGGGCCTCAGCGACCTGATCCGCGAGGAGTTCGGCCTCCGCCTCACCTTCGTCCTCATGGTCCTGCTGGTGGTGGTCAACTACACCAACGTGGTCACCGAGTTCATCGGCATCGCCGGGTCCCTGCACCTGTTTCATGTCTCCAAGTACATCTCCGTACCCCTGTGCGCCGCGCTGGTCTGGTACATGGTGGTCAAGGGCAGCTACAAGAGCACCGAGAAGATCTTCCTCGTCGCCTCGGTCGTCTATATCGCCTACATCTTTGCCGGCGTGCTCTCCCAGCCCAGTTGGCACGACGCGCTGCTGGCCACCGTCAAGCTGCCCCAGAACTCCGTCTGGCGCGACAAAGCCTATATCTACACCGCCATCGGCGTGGTCGGCACCACCATCGCCCCCTGGATGCAGTTCTACCTCCAGTCGTCCATCGTCGAAAAGGGCATCCGCGTCAAGGACTACGCCGCCTCCCGCCTCGACGTCATCATCGGCAGCTTCTTCACCGACATCGTAGCCTGGTTCATCGTCGTGGCCTGCGCCGCCACGCTCTTTGTCCACGGCATGGGCGCCATCCAGGTCGCCTCCGACGCCGCCGAAGCCATGCGCCCCCTGGCCGGCGACTACGCCTTCCTGCTCTTCGCCTTCGGCCTCTTCAACGCCTCGCTCTTCGCCGCCTCCATCCTCCCCCTCTCCACCGCCTATACCGTCTGCGAGGGCCTCGGCCTCGAGTCCGGCGTGGACAAGCACTTCAAGGAAGCGCCCTTCTTCTACTGGCTCTACACCGCGCTCATCGTGGGCGGCGCGCTCACCGTGCTGCTGCTGCCCGACGCGCAACTGATCAACGTCGCCATCCTCTCCCAGGTGCTCAACGGCGTCCTCCTCCCGGTGGTCATCATCCTCATGCTGATGCTCATCAACCGCAAGGACCTGATGGGCGAGTACAAGAACTCTGCCCTCTGGAACGTCATCGCCTGGGGCACCAGCATCATCGTCATCGGCATGACCATGGTGATGCTCTGGGGCATGATGCCGGGGCACTGATCCCCCAGCTCGTGTGACGGTTCCCACTGATCGGCGAGTTCCGGCTGGGCGGCGCAGTTCTTGACGGCTTTGCCTGTCGGTGACGCACGCGACCGCTGTTATACTCGCTTTTCACATACAGAACGAGGTGCGCGATGGACAAGAAGCTGGGCAGGCGAGCTAGCTGTCAGTCAGTTTCCCTGGTGTTTGCGGTGGCCGCGATGGTTGCGGCGAATGGCTCTGCCCAGACAGTGCGGCCGGCGCCACCGCACCAGGCCAGGCCCGCCGCCGCGCCCGCCACCCTGCCCGATCCGGCGCACTACGCCGGCGGCGAATTCGTCCACGGCGTCTACGACGAAAAGCGGCAGCTTCTCTTTGCCACCAACGTTGGGCTCAACGAAGTCGATGTCTTCTCGGGCGCGGACATGTCTCTGAAGGCGCGCATCCCGGTGCCGGCGCCCATCGGCATTGACCTGATGGCCGACGGCAAGACCCTGGTGGTCGGCACCGCCACCCAGTCCATCGCCCTGGTCGACGAGGACACGCACGCGGTCACGGTCCACTCCTTTGAGGAGATGGACCTGGGCACTTTCGCGCTGGCTTTCCCCACCGTGGTCGCGATGGCCAATGGCAGCATTCTCGCCATCGGGCAAGAGATGGGGGTCTATTCGCCCGACATCGTCAATGGCGGGCAAACGGTATGGGAATGGACCCCCACCGGCAATATCATGCGGCAGCTTGAACCGGATTCCTCGGTCCAGATACACTTCGAGACGCTGCGACTGGCGCGCAGCGGGGATCACAAGTGGGCTGTCTTCTCTGCCGATTATCTCTATCTGTACAGCTCGGACAGCGATAGCCTTACGCAGAATTCTTATTCAGTGGTACTCCCGAACAGGATGGGCGGGGCCTCCGAGTACGCGCTGAACCAGGACGGATCGCGCATCGCTTTGTGTGCCGCGGAAAATCTGTACTTCTTGGACCGTTCCCTGAAACTGCTTGGTACGGCAACGATCCCCGTTGACGAGCTGCAACTGGCGGTCCTTTCCTCGGCGGAGTTCAGTCCCGATGGCAAGCGGCTTTATCTGCAATATGCGATGCCGCCTGCACTGCTGACCGTGGATGCCGCCGCCTACAAGGTTTCGGGCTTCTATGGGGCCGCCATCGACAACTACGCCCCTGACTATCTCCAGGGACTGCTTGCCCTCGACGCCAGGGGAACGGCGTTTTTCGGCAACGCCGGTTTTGTATCCACCGTGGACCTCACCCGGTCTCCGGCACCGCTCTCCTCCCCGAGGCCGAATTGTTCGGTGGCGATCCGCGCCGTTCTGCCGCTGAACGAGAGTGCGACCGTCCAATTGAGCATGCCGATCCAAGGCGAAACCGTCTATGCAGGAGGCCGTCTGGCCGCCGTTGGCAGCGGCGGAGCCACGGTGACGATTCCCGCGGGGACCAAAGCGGGCCCGACGGATGTTGAATGCGTGGACGCGAGCGGGAACGGCAGCATACTGACCAACCAGGTTTCCTACGGAATGGAAATAGCGGGCTTCAGCGCCAATCTGCTGCCTCCGGCCGGAAATACTCACGCATACCTCTTTGGCTACGGCCTCAGGCCGGACGGTTCCAGCACGGCGCCCACGGTCACCGTGGGCGGCCAGGTTGCAGCGGATGTTTCCAATATCTACTTTCGGAACCTGGGTGTTTTACAGGGAGCTTCACTTTCCATTCCCCCCGGGGTTCCCGGCCAGAAGGTCAGCGTCCATGTCAGCAGTCAAATGGGAGCCGGAACCCTGGCTGGCGCGGCCACCTACTATGGAAGTCCCCGGATCATAAAAAACTCCGGGGCGCAGGGCATTCTCTACGACGACAAGCGCGACCGGCTCTATGTCCTCAAGCCCACCGAGATCGACGTGCTGGTCTGCAAGACCATGCTCTGGCTTAGGCCGATGGCCATCCCGAAAGAGGTCGTCTTTACCGGCGGCCAGCCAATGTCGATGGCGTTGACGCCAGACCGCACGAGCTTGGTGGTGATGATTGGAATTACCGGTGACAACCAGCAGATCGAGAACTTTGTGGTCTTCGATCTGTCCAGTGCTTCCGGAGTGGCCTATCTCGCCGGGGCCGCGAATTACGGATACCAGGGGGCGATGACGATCACCAAGGGCAACATCGTGGTGATTCCTGGCCTCTGGTCGCTGACCTTCGACCTGAATACCCACCAGATCTCGATATGGAGCAAAGTTCAACTGGGGACGCTGGTCAAGACATCGGCAGACGGCTCTCGCCTTTACAGCGTGATGACGGACTCCTCCGGCGGCTGGGTCTTCACCGTCGATGTCAGCGGCGATCCATCGACCTGGGTCTCACGATGGTCTAGCTTCGGCTATACCTTCTGGACCGAATTGGCCGTCGCTCCCGATGGCTCCCAACTTGCCGCTGTGAATCAGGGGTTCCCTTTGACCGCGGGAACTTCCATCGGGTTTTTCAACTCCATGCTTGAGCTGACCGGCACCAATGTCTATCCCGACTTTGCTCCCCCGGACGACGTGGGCATTGTGGGGGCCACCTTCAGCCCCTCGGGCAAGGTGCTGGTGGTGCCGGCCCGCGACGCAATCGAACTCTGGGATGCGAACACGGGCACGCTTCGAGGCCGGCTGATGACGCCGGAGGAACTGGGACCGGTACCCAATACCTGGACCTCCGACACGCCATTGATGGCGTTGAACAAGGCCGCGGACACGATCTATGCGGTTTCGCGCACCGGCATCACCATCATCCCGCTGGGCAGCCCCATTGACTCCATGCCGGCCTATCCCTGGCCCGCGGGGCGCCGGGCGACCCACCCGGCCCCGCCGCTGGTCACCGAGGAAGCCGAACAGCCGATCAACTGAATTCGGCGCGCGCGCGCCAGAATGCCGGGGTACTGCTCCCCCGGCCCCGGTTGCGTTATCATTTGAGCGAATTCCCAGAGGCCCCATGGAATCGCTGAACGTGAACTCCGCCCTGCCGCCTGTCCCCGCCCCGCCGGGAGGGAATCCCCGCCGCAAGCTCTACATCGGGCTGGGCATCGCCGCGGCCGTGGTTATTCTCGGCGGATTCATCGCCCTTGCCGTCAGCGGCGTACGGCTGCTGGTGGGCGCCATGAAGCAGCCCGCCGACGCGCTGTCCATCTATACCGGCGCGCTGATTCAGAAGGACTATCAAAGCGCTTACGCCCTTGCCTCCGCGGATTTCCGCGCTGCCCTCAGCCAACAGGGACTGATCGACTACCACGCCAAACTCACCGATCGCCTCGGCGCATTGAAGAGCGTGAAGCAGACAAACTGGGAGATCAACACCAACAACGGCGTCACCAAATCGACCATCGAAACGACCGTCCAGTTCGAGCGCGGCAGCGAGCCCTTCGAATTCGTCCTCCTCGAGGAGCAAGGCACGTGGCGCGTCCTCTCCTACAAGGAACTCAACACCGCCGGCGTCGAGTAGAGCCGCCTCTCCGGTCAGCATTCTCAATCCTGGGCAATCCGCTCGCCCCCGCACGGCCTCTCCAGCCTCCCGGTCCCCAATCCCTACAATATTCCCAGCCGCCATCCGTCTAGCCAACTGGAAGGATGAGCCATGAGCGTGACCGCGACGATGGAACAGGACCGGCAAATCTCCGCAGTCATCGCAGAGGAGCAGTCCCGGCTGCGCAGCTTCATCCGCAGGCGCGTGCCCAATGAGAACGATGTGGAAGACCTGCTCCAGGAGGTTCTGCTGGAACTGGTCGAGGCCCACCGCCTGCTCAAGCCGATCGACTACGTGACCGGCTGGCTCTTCCGCGTGGCGCGCAACCGCATCACCGATCTCTTCCGCAAGAAGAGGCCGGAGAACTTCACCGATGCCGCCGGTGTCGGCGAGGACGGCGAACTGCTGCAGATTGAAGATCTGCTGCCCTCGCCCGAAGCCGGGCCCGAGGCGATCTACCTCCGCGGCGTGCTCCTCGGCGAACTGGAGCGCGCCCTGGCCGAGCTGCCCGCCGATCAGCGCGAAGTCTTTGTGGCCCACGAGCTCGAGGGCCGCAGCTTCAAGGAGCTTTCGGCAGAAAGCGGCGTCAACGTCAACACCCTGCTCGCACGCAAGCGCTACGCGGTGCTTCATCTGCGCCGCCGCTTGCAGAGCACTCACGATGAGTTCTTGAGGAGATGAGGAACGAAAAATGGAAAAGTCATGGGTCAGGAGAAACAAGTGGATCTTCGTTGCTGGGCCGCTCGGCCTGGCGGCGTTCGTAGCCCTCTTTGGCGAAGTGGTCATGCACCTTTGGAACTGGCTGATGCCGCCTCTGTTCGGATGGCATACGCTCACCTTCTGGCAGGCGCTCGGACTGCTGGTGCTCAGCCGGATTCTCTTCGGCGGCTTCAGCAATCACGGCAACGACCGCTCCAACGCTCGAGGCCCGGGCTCCCGGAAGTGGGACCGGCTCTCACCGGAGGAGCGGGAGAAACTCCGCCAGAGCACATTCCCCCGTTGCGGCGACCCGGCATCGCCGGACCCGGAAACCTGCGAGCCTGCCTGAGCCCAGGAAACCCATCCTGGCTCCCGCTCGTGGCCTGCTCAGCTGATCTCTACAGCAGCTTTCCCGCCGCCAGATCGCGAATCAACCCGCGGTCGGCGGCCAGAAAGTCGTAGCCGGGCAGGTCTTCCAGCCGCACCCAGCGGAACTGCTGAAAGATGCGGTTCACCAATTCCCCCGCAAACTCATGCACCGCAAAGAAGATGAGGTCCACGGCGCCGCCATGGCGGTAGTTGTGGCGAATGTGGGTCACGCGCGGGCCGATGGTGGCGCGAATGCCGAGTTCCTCGTCCAGTTCGCGGGCCAGAGCCTGCTCGGGACTCTCCCCGGCCTCGATCTTGCCGCCCGGAAACTCCCACTGCAGCGCCATCGGCTGGTCGGGCCGGCGCTGGCAGATCAGCACCTCGCCTCCACGCACAATCAGCGCCGCTGCGACAAAGCGCAGCGCCGGGCCGGCGGGGCGGGGACTGGAATTGGTCTGGCCTTCATCCACGCTTCCAGTGTAATGCACCAAAAGCAATGCACAGTTGGAGTTGGGCAACTCGCGGCGTAACGGCGCGAAAAAAGCGCACATCCAAAAGCAGGCATTACTCCCCGGCGACCGCCGCGTGCACGCCCTCAGCCTCGCGTGGACGGAAGTAGCCCCAGCCGCGCTTGCCCGCCGCCTCCATCAGTGCCGGAGACGGGTTGACCGGGAAGGCGTTGCGCGCCATGGCCAGCATCGCCATGTCGTGGATCGAGTTGCCAAACACGGCATCGGGCCGCGTCAGCCCCACCCGCTTGAGCGCCACGGCCTTGCCCTCATCCGTGGGCACATCCAGAATCTCGCTCGAGATCAGCCCGTCGGTAACCCGCACCTCGGCGGCGAGCACCCGCTCTTCCGGTATGCCGAAATCGCGCACGCCCTCGGCCACCACCCACTTGTTGGTCGAGCTCACGGCCCACAGTTCCACCCCCGCCTGGCGCAGCGCAGCCACCAGCGCGGCCATCTCGGCAAAGATGCGGCCGCGCACAAAGCCCGCAAAGTACTGGGCCGCGGCCTCGCGCAGCTCCTGCTCGCGCAGTCCGGCGTAGATCTGCACCATCTGGCCGCAGATGTCCAGTTCGCTGACCGAGCCGGCCAGGTAGCCGCGGTAGCGCGTGTCGATCCAGTCGCTGGTCGAGCGGGAGACCAACCCCTGCTCAAGAGACCAGACCATGAACCCGTAGCCGGAGTCGCCGCTCCACAGCGTTCCATCGCAATCGAAGACAGCCATCCCGGGTTTGCTGTCGAGGACCA
>Ga0364866_10609_pt1 | contig 20012 bp, 16 predicted proteins | sample ExccelAu500001D3_3_FD_206913 | JGI IMG/M metagenome (GOLD analysis project Ga0364866, IMG submission 206913) | Enriched cells from Trout Bog Lake Hypolimnion, Wisconsin, USA - BchlTB.Aug13.5000.01.D3 | ecosystem: Environmental > Aquatic > Freshwater > Lake > Hypolimnion/Profundal zone | place... | reverse complement strand
TTATTCATGAAATTTATAGACGAAGCACGTATCGAAGTAATCGCTGGCCAAGGTGGTGCTGGCAGTGCATCTATGCGTCGCGAAAAATTTATTGAGTTCGGTGGCCCTGATGGTGGCGACGGCGGTAAAGGTGGAAGCGTCTGGGCAATTGCGGATCGCAACATCAACACTTTGATTGATTACCGATACGCCAAAACCCATACTGCAAAAAATGGAGAGCCAGGTCGTGGTGCAGATTGTTACGGCCGCGCGGGTGACGATATTGAATTACGTATGCCAGTTGGCACAATCATTGCCGATTATGAGACAGGCGAACCTATCGCTGACCTCACTACCCATGGGGAGCGATTATGTTTAGCTCAGGGTGGCGTTGGTGGTTGGGGCAATATTCACTTCAAGAGTAGTACCAATCGTGCACCTCGGCAGAAGACAAATGGTAAGCCAGGGGAACGTCGCAAACTCAAGCTTGAGCTTAAAGTCTTGGCTGATGTGGGCTTATTGGGTATGCCGAACGCAGGCAAATCTACCTTGATTACTGCCGTCTCCAATGCGCGTCCTAAAATTGCAGACTATCCATTTACTACTTTGCACCCTAATCTGGGCGTAGTGCGTGTTGGTAGCGAGCGAAGCTTTGTGATTGCCGATATTCCAGGCTTAATCGAGGGTGCTGCGGAAGGTGCTGGCTTGGGCCATCGCTTCTTGCGTCATCTTCAGCGCACTGGTGTCTTGTTACATCTCGTAGATCTTGCCCCCTTTGACGAAAATATCGATCCCGTTGCAGATGCAAAGGCAATCGTTAACGAGTTACGTAAATATGATGAAGCCTTGGTTGAAAAACCCCGTTGGCTGGTGCTTAATAAAGTAGACATGATTCCCGAGGAAGATCGGGCTAAGGCAGTTGCTCATTTTGTGAAAAAATTTAAGTGGGACGGCCCTGTTTTTGAAATCTCTGCGTTAACCGGCTTGGGTTGCGATAAGCTGTGTTATGCCTTGCAAGATTATTTAGATTCCGTTCGTCGTAATCGTGATGAGGAAGATGAACGTGCTGCAGATCCACGTTATCAAGTAGAAGATAAGAGTCCAGATTAAAGTATTGCCGTATATGAATAGCAAACAATCAAAACGTATCGTTATCAAAGTAGGCTCTAGTCTAGTCACCAATAATGGTGAGGGCTTAGATCATGCGGCAATTGCAATGTGGGCTGAGCAAATCGCCTCACTCTTAAAAGCAGGGCATCAGGTCTTGATGGTGAGTTCTGGCGCGATTGCTGAAGGTATGCAGCGCTTAGGATGGACTACTCGACCAACAGAAATTCATCAGCTACAGGCTGCTGCAGCGGTTGGGCAAATGGGCTTAGTTCAGGGATATGAAACCTGCTTTGCGCGTTTCAATTTACGTAGTGCACAAATTCTATTAACGAATGCAGACTTGGCGAATGATGATCGCAATGCCAATGCTAAAGCAACTCTAGAAACCTTATTGAAGCTGGGCGTCATTCCGATTATTAATGAGAATGACACCGTGGTAACCGATGAAATTAAATTTGGTGACAACGATAATTTAGCCGCATTAGTGACTAATTTAATTGAGGCCGATCTGCTCATTATTCTCACAGATCAGGGTGGTTTACACACTGCCGATCCACGTAGTGATTCAGCTGCGAGCATAGTATTAACCGGTATTGCTGGAGACCCTGCCTTAGAAAAGATGGCAGGCGGCGCGGCTAGTCAGCTGAGCAAGGGTGGAATGTTAACGAAAGTGCTTGCAGCGAAAGTGGCAGCTCAAACCGGAGCTTCTACCATTATTGCCTCTGGTAAAGAATCAGATATTTTGATTCGTCTACTAGCGGGTGAAATGATTGGAACTCACTTAAGTGCTAGTTAGCAATTACTCCAAAAGAGTTGGAGGGTTGTGTTCCGCCGGTGAATTTATCAGGGTTGAGAGATCGTAATATTGCTGGTAGGCGCGTTTCTTGGGAGTTGAAGCTGCATAAGGCTCCCTGAGCTAAAGCAGCTTGATATCGATTGGGTGCATGAAGTTTAATATCCTTCCAGGCACTCAAAGGATTGGGGCGCCACACACCAGACTCATAACTAGCATAGAGCTTCCACTGATAAGAATCACAGCGAATGCCTTCATATTGGGCTTGTTGATCGCCGCTAGGATTGGTAATCACTATAGTGTAGCGTGTGACTCCATCGGCACCTATCAGAATCGAGCTAGTATCAATTGAAAATTTAAAAATAGTCTCACGAGAGACATAAAAAGATTGAAGCTTTTCTTGATTAGGGGGATCTAAGGGCATTGTTGTTGTGCCCTCTTTAAATATGGTGGGTGCAAATGGATCGCCGCCATTGACCATAGGGTCAGTGCTGCAGGCGTTGAGGATTGCGCAAATGAAAGCACTCAAAACGCATAAGCGAGTTTTTTGAAAAGATTTAATCATTCGAGTATTTGCCCTCTTTTGCATCTTTGACAGAACTCTCTTTAGGATAAAAAGATTGCATGAGATCAAGAGGGGATCCCCAGACCAGTTCCTGCATTTTGATACCACGGCTGAGATAGCGAGCGAGTTCAGAGAGTGCAAGTTGATAAACCTCGCGTTTGAATTCAATAACAGAATTGAGTTCAATCCAAAAAGGAACCCAGCGCCAAGCATCAAATTCAGGGTGCTCCGATGCTCTTAAATGAATATCGCTATCAAGCCCTACTAAACGTAACAGAAACCAGATTTGTTTTTGCCCCCGATAGGCAGCGCGGTGGACTCGAGTAGGGTGCTGCCGGCGTAAATACTCTTCTGGGACGTCATAGCGTAGCCAATCCCGAGTGCGCCCAATAATTTGGACGTGCTCAGGCAGTAAGCCGACCTCCTCATGCAATTCGCGGTACATGGCTTGTTCTGGACTCTCACCATGCTGAATTCCGCCCTGCGGAAACTGCCACGAATGCTGCCCAACGCGTTTTCCCCAGAAAACCTCGTTATGGCTATTGAGGAGGACAATGCCAACATTGGCTCTATATCCTTCACGGTCAAGCATGATCGTGCCCCAAATCCTTTAAAATCAACGATTTGATTATATCCATACATGAAAGCCTCACAATCATTTCTCGCAACGCTAAAAGAAGCCCCCTCTGACGCCGAGGTGGTTTCGCATAAGCTCATGGTGCGTGCAGGACTCATTCGCAAGCTAAGTGCTGGCATCTACAACTACCTCCCTTTAGGTTTAAAGGTGATTCGTAAGGTAGAAAACATCATTCGTGAAGAAATGAATCGGGCAGGCGCTATTGAATTATTAATGCCTATGATTCAGCCTGCTGAACTTTGGCAAGAAACTGGGCGCTGGGAAAAAATGGGCCCAGAATTACTGCGCATTAAAGATCGCCATGAACGCGATTTTTTAATTCAGCCAACCTCAGAAGAGGTAATCACTGATCTAGCGCGAAACGAGATCAAGAGCTACAAACAGTTACCGGTTAACTTTTATCAGATTCAAACTAAATTCCGCGATGAACGACGCCCCCGTTTTGGAATTATGCGTGGGCGCGAGTTCAGCATGAAAGATGCCTATTCCTTTGATCGTGATGTTGAGGGGTTAAAAAAATCCTATCAAATCATGTTTGATGCTTATACAAAAATCTTTCAGAGAATGGGGCTAAAGTTCCGTGCTGTTACTGCAGACAATGGGGCTATTGGCGGATCGGGTAGCCAAGAGTTTCATGTAATTGCAGATACGGGTGAGGATGCTATCGTCTATTGTCCAAGTTCGGATTACGCAGCAAATTTAGAGGCTGCAGAGTCTCTATCGTTGATTGTAAGTCGAGCAGCTCCTCAGCAGCCAATGCAAAAAATTGCGACTCCAACCCAAACAAACTGTGCAGAGGTAGCAAATTTCTTAAGTATTCCGCTTGAGACAACGGTCAAGTCACTCTTGTTTGCAGTCGATCAAGAAAAAGGGCCGGCTAAATTATTCATGTTGTTACTACGTGGTGATCATGAGCTAAATGAAGTCAAGGCCAGCAAGGTTCCAGGTATGGCAGAGTCGCGTTTTGCAACTGAAGCAGAGATTAAACAGGCTTGTAATGCGCCAGCTGGATATTTAGGCCCAGTTGGTCTTGATACTAATGTCACAGTAGTGGCAGACCGTACTGTTGCCAACATGTCTGACTTTGTTTGTGGAGCAAATCTAGCGGGTCATCACTTAAATGGTGTGAACTGGGGCCGCGATTTACCTGAGCCTTTAGTTATGGATCTTCGCAATGCGGTGATTGGGGATCCATCGCCTGACGGAAAAGGGGTAGTTGATATCTGTCGTGGCATTGAAGTTGGACATGTTTTTCAATTAGGAACGCGTTACTCAGAAGCAATGGGTTGCACTTATCTTGATCAACAAGGAAAGTCACAGCCGATGGTGATGGGCTGTTACGGTATTGGTGTAACACGGCTCTTAGGTGCTGCCATTGAGCAAGGGCATGATGAGCGCGGAATTATTTGGCCTATTTCGATGGCACCATTTGAAGTGGTGATCTGCCCCATGAATTACGATAAGTCTGAAGCGGTTAAGGCGACAGCTGATCAACTACATGAGCAATTACTTACTGCTGGAATTGATGTGGTGCTTGATGATCGTGGTGAGCGCCCAGGTGCGATGTTTGCTGATTGGGAACTGATTGGTGCACCATTTAGAGTAGTGATTGGTGAGCGTGGCTTAGCAGATTCGCTGGTGGAATTTAAAGGGCGTACTGATGCAGAGTCCCAAAATATTCCGATTGCAGAAATCAAAGATAAAGTAATTGCTGCTGTGAATGCAGCAAAGCAGCTCGTCTCTTAATTACTTTTTAAATAAGCCGCCGATACCCTTAGCGGCCCCTTTGGCAGCCATGCCTGCCATGGCACGCGCCATCTTTCCACCTTTGAACTGCTTCATCATGGTTTGCATTTGTTCAAATTGTGCGAGTAAGCGATTGACTTCTTGCACCTCAACTCCTGCTCCTGCAGCAATACGCCGTTTGCGACTAGCCTTGAGTAGCTCAGGCTTACTGCGTTCCTTTGGTGTCATGCTATCGATGATGCCGCGCATCCGAACAATTTGTTTGTCAGCTTGACCCAGATTGGCTTTGCTCGCTGCTTGAGCCATATGACTTGGGAGCTTATCCATCAGGCTGGCCATACCGCCCATTTGCTGCATTTGAGAAATTTGATCTCGGAAGTCTCCAAGGTCAAACCCCCCTTTAGAAATTTTTGTTGCTAACTTTTCTGCTTTAGCAACATCTACATTTTGTTGGGCTTGTTCTACGAGTGCAAGGATATCGCCCATTCCCAGAATACGGTTTGCCATGCGCTCGGCATCGAATGCCTCGAGCCCATCCATTTTTTCAGCAGTACCAACGAACTTGAGCGGCACACCGGTTACTTGACGAACGGAGAGCGCAGCACCTCCACGTGAATCACCATCCAGCTTAGTTAGAATCACGCCAGTGAGCGGAAGGGCATCATGGAAGGCTTTAGCAGTATTAACTGCATCCTGACCCAGCATGGCGTCAATAACAAATAAAGTCTCTATCGGACTCAGTTTGTTATGCAGGTCTTGAATCTCTTGCATGAGTACCTCGTCGATACCCAGTCGGCCAGCAGTGTCTACCAGCAAGATATCAAAGTAGTGGCGTCGTGCCCAATCCAGGGCTGCAAGCGCAATAGCAGCGGGTTTTTGATCGACGCTACTCGGAAAGCACTCGGCACCAACTTGTTTGCTAACGGTAGCGAGCTGTTCTATCGCAGCGGGACGGTACACGTCGCATGAGACGGTGAGTACTTTCTTTTTCTTTTTTTCTTGTAGCCATTTGGCAAGCTTGCCAACCGAGGTGGTTTTACCAGCGCCTTGTAAGCCAGCCATGAGGATGACTGCAGGGGGTTGAGTGGCTAAATTGATTTCGCCGCTCTGTGAGCCATCTCCAGCCATTACCTGGGCCAGTTCTCGTTGGACAACACCAACTAAAGCCTGTCCAGGACTAAGACTGCCGACCACTTCTTCCCCAAGGGCTTTAAATTTAATTTGTTCGAGAAGCGTTTTAACGACCGGAAGGGCCACGTCTGCCTCTAATAGAGCTAACCGGATTTCCCGAAGCATCTCTGCGGTATTGCTTTCGGTCAGGCGGGCTTCCCCCCGCATTGTTTTCACAACACGAGATAGGCGATCGGTCAGGTTCTCTAGCATTTATGGATTAGACTTTCAGGATGGACATTTTAGGTTACCTCAGTTACAGCTGGCTTACCCCAGCCCTTTATCTGCTGCTTTTAGTCTTTTTGACCCTAAGTTCGCAGGCTTTAGCGCAATCTCCATTCTTTACTGGGCTGGTGCGCATCGGTATCTTTTTTATCTTGATCATTCACGGTATTCAGCTGCATGACTCAGTTTTTACGGACAAAGGCTTCGTTTTTGGCTTTGCTCAGGACCTTTCACTGGTTGCGTGGGCAGGCCTCGCTTTTTATTGGTTCCAGTCCTGGTTTTTACCGATCGTCAGTTTGTGTTGGATGGCCTTAATTTTTGCGATGGTTTGCTCTGTGTTGCCAGGACTTTTCCCAGGCGTTCTGATTTCTCCAGATGCAGTATCTGACCCTTGGTTCAAGGGGCACTTTATTGTTGCGACCCTGTCTGTTGGTCTTTTGAGCTTAGCGGCAATGCACGCCATGTTGATGAGTATTCAGGATCGAGCCTTGCATAGACAACTCAGCATTCGGCCTAATGGATTTTTGGCCCATTGGTTAGAGGACTTGCCACCATTGCTGACAATGGAAAGTCTTTTATTTAGTCTGTTGTATGTTGGCTTCGCGCTCTTGAGTCTGACCGTCTTTTCAGGGCTCTTCTTTTCGCAAACCTTGTTTGGCAGACCTCTGGTGTTTGACCATAAAACAATCTTTGCTTTGATCTCATGGTTTTTATTTGGCGGTCTCTTGGTAGCGCGCTGGAGAGTCGGATTGCGAGGAAGAACAGCAGTCCGCTGGGTTTTGAGTGCTTACACAGCCTTACTATTTGCCTATGTAGGAAGCCGCTTTGTTTTGGAAGTCATTCTTCATAAGGTGTGAACTTGATTAAGTGGCTACTCTTATTGCTGGGCGCCGCTTATTTCTACTATTGGTTTAAAGGCAAAGAGCGAGCTGCGCAGACCCAGCATGCTCAAGCTGAGGCCCAGACCCTGAAGCAGAGTGTGCCGCCTCAGACAATAGTGCAGTGTCAACTTTGCCGTGTGCATCTTCCACAAGCAGAGGCAATTAAACAGGAGGGGCGTTTTTATTGCTCAGCCCAGCATCTGCAGGCTCTAGACGATGACGGCTGGCTTGGTTCTGCCTTATGGCACCCCTCACCAAATCAGGATGCGCGTCCTGATGAATGTATTCCGGACTTGGTGGTGATTCATCACATTAGCTTGCCGCCTGGAGAATTTCAGAAGCGTGCTAGCACCCAATACATCATTGATTTTTTTCAAAACACGCTTGATACATCCGCACATCCTTACTTTGTAGAAATTGCAGGGCAGAAAGTGTCCAGCCACTTTTTAATTTCTCGTCAAGGGCAAGTCTTTCAATTTGTCTCCACCAAGCAGAGGGCATGGCATGCAGGTGTTTCTGAGTTTTTAGGCAGAGAGCGCTGCAATGATTTCTCGATTGGGATCGAAATGGAGGGTGATGGCGATTCTTCGTTTGAAGAAATTCAATATCAGCAACTGAGTATTTTGATTCAAAACATTCAGAAAGAATTTCCGAATCTGCAATTTGCAGGACACAGTGATATTGCCCCACAACGAAAAATGGACCCTGGAAAATTTTTCGACTGGACAAAGTTGCAGAAAACAACACTCATCCCTGAGAAAAATTTCCCTTTTGGGTTTGACTCTCGCTAGTCAAAAAGTCTAATGTGAGGATCTACTCACTTCTCTAGCCCCATTGAAAAGGGCTCAAATATTTCAGGATAAAAATGAGTCAAATTGGTGCCAAGTATTAGGAAAAATACTTACTCAAATTTGTAATAAAAGCCTTACTAAACTAGAAATATTTCCCTATACTTAGTATCAAATGAATAAAAAAACACTAGATGTAGTGTTTACAGTAGACAATAGCCCTTTGTATTTAAAGACTTTTTACCCTAATAACTATATATAAGTAGGAAAAACATGACATACGCGAATCCACAAACCGCTGACCAACAATCTGGGGTAGCCAATCAGGGCTTGAACCCTGGTGGTCCAGTAAGTCAGGCTCCTTCTGCTGGCTTTGTGGCTGGTGGGGTTGGTGGAGCGCAGGCAACCCAGCTTTCAGACTACAAAATCATTCGCCGCAATGGTTCAGTGGTTGCTTTTGAGCCATCAAAGATTGCGATTGCCGTAACTAAAGCTTTCTTGGCCGTCAATGGGGGTCAGGGCGCTGCATCTGCTCGTGTGCGTGAACAGGTTGAGCAATTGACCCATGCGGTAGTGCGTGCCTTATTGCGTAGTCGTCCCAACGGCGGTACTTTCCATATTGAAGATATCCAAGATCAAGTGGAATTGGCATTGATGCGCAGCGGTGAGCACAACGTCGCTCGCGCTTACGTGCTCTATCGTGAAAAGCGTAATCAAGAGCGTGCTGCGCAACAAGGCAGCGCTCAAGAAACACAAGCAGCTACTCAAGCAGGCGAATCTGGTATCAAAGTTACTGACAACGGTGTAGAGAAGTGGTTGGACATGGCCGCTCTTCGCACTGTCATTGAGGCGGCTTGCGAAGGTCTCGGTAATCACATCGATGCCACACCCATCATTACTGAAACCATCAAGAATCTCTATGATGGCGTGCCAATGGCCCAGGTCTATGACTCTGCGATTTTGGCCTCACGTACTTTGATCGAAAAAGATCCAGCTTATAGTCAAGTGACAGCACGGATTTTGATGCATGTGATCCGTAAAGAAATCTTGGGTCGCGAAGTATTGCAAGGCGATACACAAGCTGAGTACAGTACCTACTTTGCGAAGTACATCAACGAGGGTATTGCTGCTGAATTGCTAGATCCACGCATGCGTGAATATGATTTACCAAGACTGGCTGCAGCTTTGAATGCAAATCGTGACTTGCAATTTAATTACCTCGGTTTGCAAACTTTGTATGACCGCTATTTCTTGCACATTGAAGATCGTCGTATTGAAATGCCACAAGCATTCTTTATGCGGGTTGCAATGGGCTTGGCTCTCAACGAGATGGATCGCGAGCGTCGTGCGATTGAGTTCTATGAAATTCTCTCTACATTCGATTTCATGTCCAGCACGCCAACCTTGTTCAACTCAGCTACAACCCGTCCACAACTCTCGAGTTGCTACTTGACTACGGTTGACGATGATTTGGATGGCATCTATGAGGCTTTGAAAGAGAACGCATTGCTGTCTAAGTTTGCTGGTGGTCTAGGTAATGACTGGACTAATGTTCGTGCGCTCGGTAGTCACATCAAGGGTACCAATGGTAAATCACAGGGTGTTGTGCCATTCCTGAAGGTAGTGAACGATACAGCTGTTGCAGTTAATCAGGGTGGTAAGCGTAAGGGCGCAGTATGTGCTTATCTCGAAACCTGGCACTTAGATATTGAAGAGTTCTTGGAGTTACGCAAGAACACTGGTGATGATCGTCGTCGCACCCATGACATGAACACATCAAACTGGATTCCAGATCTGTTTATGAAGCGTGTAATGGAAAACGGTGACTGGACTTTATTCTCCCCATCTACTACACCTGATTTGCATGACAAGTTCGGTAAGGCATTTGAAGAGGCGTATGTCGCCTATGAAAAGAAAGCCGATGCGGGCGAGATCAAACCATTCCGTAGAATTCCTGCTCAACAGTTATGGCGCAAGATGCTCGGCATGTTGTTTGAAACTGGCCACCCTTGGATTACATTTAAAGATCCTTGTAACATTCGCAGTCCACAGCAACATATTGGCGTGGTTCACTCATCCAATTTATGTACCGAGATCACCCTCAATACCAACGAGACTGAAATTGCAGTTTGTAACCTCGGTTCTGTGAACTTAACTGCTCATATGACAACCGATGCATCCGGCAAGATGATTTTGGATCACGAGAAATTGCGTAACACCGTACGCACCGCGATGCGGATGTTGGATAACGTGATTGACATTAACTACTACGCAGTAGCCAAGGCACGTAACTCCAATTTGAAGCATCGTCCAGTTGGTTTGGGCATTATGGGCTTCCAGGATTGCTTGCATATGCAGCGTATTCCTTACGCTAGCGAAGAGGCTGTAAAGTTTGCCGATTCATCCATGGAAGCAGTTTGCTACTACGCTTACCTTGCCTCTAGCGAATTGGCAGAAGAGCGTGGCACCTACAGCACCTACAAAGGCTCGTTGTGGGATCGCGGCATCCTCCCACAGGACTCTGTTGCTTTGTTGGCGCAAGAGCGTGGTGGATATGTTGAGGTGGATGGTTCCTCCCAGATGAATTGGGATAGCTTGCGTAGCCGCATTAAGCAACACGGTATGCGCAACTCCAACTGTGTAGCAATTGCCCCAACCGCAACCATTTCAAACATTATTGGCGTTTCAGCTTGTATCGAACCTACATTCCAGAACTTGTTTGTTAAGTCGAATCTTTCCGGTGAATTTACGGTTGTAAACGAGTACTTAGTTCGCGATTTGAAAGACCGTGGTTTATGGGATGAGGTGATGATTGCCGATTTGAAGTATTTCGATGGCACATTGTCCAAAATCGATCGTATTCCACAAGATTTGCGTGATTTGTACGCAACCGCTTTTGAAGTAGAGCCAAGCTGGTTGGTTGAGGCTGCATCCCGTCGTCAGAAATGGATTGACCAAGCCCAGTCTCTGAATATCTATATGGGCGGCGCATCTGGTAAGAAATTGGATGACACCTACAAGTTAGCCTGGTTGCGTGGTTTGAAGACAACCTATTACCTCCGTACGATGGCCGCTACCCACGTTGAGAAATCTACTGTTGCTAGTGGCCAACTCAACTCAGTTTCGAGTGGCGGTGGCGTTAATGGAACCGATGCGGCCGCAGCTACTGCTGCTGGCGCAGTAGAGGCTGATGGCCCGGTTTGCACAATGCGTCCAGGTGATGCTGGTTTTGAAGAATGTGAAGCATGTCAATAAGCCATTTGCTGATTGACTGACAAGTAAAGAATTGAGGAGAAAATTATGTTGAATTGGGAAGAGGAAGTTGCACCAGCACTTGCAAAAGTCGGTATTGCCCCGCAGCCTGCAGTAGCTGAAGTACAGCGCCCACAGCCAGACCAAGTTGCTATCGCACCGCAGCAAGTTGCACCAGCACAGGTAGCGCCATTAGCCGGCGGCGCCTCACTGCGCGTTAATGCCGCAGACAAGCGGGTTATTAATGCGAAGACTGACGTTAATCAGTTGGTTCCATTTAAATATAAGTGGGCTTGGGAAAAGTATTTGGCTGGTTGCGCAAACCACTGGATGCCACAAGAGATCAATATGAACCGCGATATCGCGCTTTGGAAGGATCCTAATGGTCTGACAGAAGATGAGCGTCGCATCATTAAGCGTAATCTGGGTTTCTTTACAACCGCGGATTCTTTGGCAGCAAATAATATTGTTTTGGGTACTTATCGCCACATTACCGCTCCAGAATGTCGTCAGTACCTATTGCGTCAGGCTTTTGAAGAAGCTATTCATACCCACGCCTACCAATATATTGTCGAATCTTTGGGCTTAGATCAGAGCGAAATCTTCAATGCGTATCACGAAATTGATTCAATTCGCGCCAAGGATGAGTTCTTAATCCCCTTCATTGATGTCTTAACGGATCCAAACTTTAAGACCGGCACCTTAGAAAACGACCAAAAATTACTTCGTTCGCTGATTGTTTTTGCTTGCGTAATGGAAGGTTTGTTCTTTTATGTTGGTTTTACGCAAATACTTGCAATGGGTCGCCAAAACAAAATGACGGGCGCTGCTGAGCAGTATCAATACATCTTGCGCGACGAGTCAATGCACTGCAATTTTGGTATTGATTTGATTAATCAAATCAAGCTGGAGAACCCGCAGTTATGGACTTCCGCGTTCAAAGATGAGATCAAATCGATCTTTGAAAAAGCAGTCGAATTAGAGTATCGATATGCAGAAGATACGATGCCTCGTGGGGTACTCGGATTGAACGCGCCAATGTTCAAAGGTTACCTCCGATACATCTGTAATCGCAGATGTTTGCAAATAGGACTTGACGCAATGTTCCCAAATGAAGAGAATCCATTTCCATGGATGTCAGAAATGATAGATCTGAAGAAAGAACGAAACTTTTTTGAGACACGCGTTATTGAGTATCAAACCGGTGGTGCGCTAAGTTGGGAGTAGTACATTAGTAAAAGCGCACGGCCGGCTGAATAGGAGATTAGACGGTTGGATAGTATTCAGAATCAGGTAAACCAGGCGAAATTCCGAAAACCCTTGCTCAAGGGTGTCTGGGCTACTCTCCCTATTTTTTTCACCACATTTAAAAAGCCGTTGTCCTTTGGGGCCACGGCTTTTTTTCCAGGATTCATTAGCGTGCAGCACCAAGCATCAAGCCGTGCGCCGATGAATGGCTCGCTCGTCGGATCCAATCTGCTGCAAAGCAAGGCGGAAATGAATGGTCGGGTCTTCTTAAACGGTAGTTTGTACTAATCCTCACGTGAAGGAGCAATATTATGGCAATCGCCAAGAAAAAAACCGCTGCAAAGAAACCAGCTGCTAAGAAAGTTGCAGCTAAGAAGCGTCCAGCTGCTAAGAAGCGTCCAGCTGCGAAGAAAAAAGTAGCTGCTAAGAAGCGCCCAGCTGCGAAGAAAAAAGTAGCTGCTAAGAAGCGCCCAGCTGCAAAAAAGCGTAAACCAGCTGCTAAGAAGCGCCCAGCTGCAAAAAAGCGTAAACCAGCTGCAAAAAAAAAGTAAGTAAGCCTGCTGCGAAGAAAAAAGCAGGCTCTGTTAAAAAGCCTGCTGCCAAAAAAGCTGCAGCTTCAACTCCGTTGAATCCTGCTGCTGCTTGGCCCTTCCCAACTGGCACACGTCCATAAGCCTAGGCTTATTGGTGTGTGAAGTTCCAAGGGGTCTCTAACGAGGCCCCTTTTTTATTGCCCAAAAAATTAGAAACTAAAGCCGAATGCCGTTTTGAACTGAGTGGTGATCTCGTCTTTGGAGGGCTTATGGTTTTGTGGCCCTTGGTGGGTAATTTTGATTGAGCCCATCAAGCTGGCTAGCCGGCCAGTAGTCTCCCAGTCCATCCCATTTTCTAAGCCGAAGAGGAGTCCTCCTCTAAATGCATCTCCACATCCAGTCGGGTCGACTACTTTTGAAGCTGGTACTGGAGGAATAGCAATTGTTTTTCCGCCGGAATACACATCAGCACCCTCGGCGCCTTTAGTAACGATAAGCGCTTTAACCCGCTCAGCAATTTTATCTAGGGCCATCCCAGTTCTCTGGGAGAGCATTTCGCCTTCATAGTCATTTACTGCTAAATAACTGGCTAGCTCGATGAGTTCTAATAATTCAGGACCGTTGAACATTGGTAAGCCTTGGCCTGGATCAAAAATGAAGGGAATCTGTGCGTCAGCTAATTGATGGCAGTGCTCCCACATGCCTTGACGACCATCTGGAGCCACAATCCCAATTTTGGCTTGGCCTTTCCCTGTTTGGGCACGCTCGCCAACCACCTTAGAGACTAAATTGAGATGCGATTCATTCATTGCCCCCGGATGAAAGGCGGTAATTTGATTATTCGATTGATCGGTTGTGATCATGGCTTGTGCTGTAAAGGCATCATCAATTTGGCGAATATGGGTTTGATCAATCTTCAGCTCATGAAGATGATTGAGATAGGGTGTAGCGTCCCCGCCGACCGTAGCCATGATGATGGGGTCACCACCCAGAAGATGTAAGTTGTAGGCAATATTGCCAGCGCAGCCACCAAATTCACGGCGCATAGTGGGTACTAAAAAGGCCACATTGAGGATATGAATTTGCTCAGGAAGAATCTGATCAGCAAATTTACCTTCAAAGTTCATGATGGTGTCGTAAGCGACTGAGCCGCAAATCAAGCTGGCCATAGGGATGTTCCGTTCAAGAGAGTAAGCAGGATAAAAAAATTAGTGAGAAGGATAAAACAGCCGCACACGGTAACCCGCTACTTGATTGGCTAGGGTAATTACTAGTTCAGCATGGATATTTTCTAAACCAGGTGCACCAGTGCGCAAAAAGTCTGGGTGAAGCTCTTGAAACTGTGAAGGAATCCATTGATCAGGCGAAAAGGCGATCGTTTGAATAACGGATTCTTCAGCATCAGTCAAAGAAACTTCTAAACTGGGCCATAAAACAGCAAGAGTGAGACGATTTTGTATGTCTACTTGCAGAATAGATTGCTTAGACGGATTTTTAAGCCCCTCTTGAGCCTTATCGAGTGCAAGGCTTGCTGCAGTGATCTTCCATGCAGAAAAATCGCTTACAGGGCGATCTATGCAGCCTAATGCACTACATAATTTATGATCAATTTGTTGCAGCACAAAAAAAGCACGCTGCGAAAACCGATTGGAGTCGTTATCTGATAAGGGTGCGAGGGTTGGAAGCAGAGTTTGTCTGAACATATGCTCACCGAACAAAAGAACGAAGACCCAAAACAGAACGAGTAAGACCGGCTTCACTTTCTTCTTAATGCCAACAAAGAAATGATCTCGTGATTTGCTTGTTAGGGTTCCCTGCAAGCAAACCCATCCTTCACTTTCTTTCCAAATCGACAGCTCGAGCCATGGGCGGTAGGTAGCAATGACTTCTTCGGCCTGCCGCGCCAAAACTCCAGACAAAACAATTTGACCGCCTGGCCGAATTTTATTGACTAAGGCTGGCGCCAGAACTTGTAGTGGATTAGCCAAGATGTTGGCCATCACGATGTCATACTTGCTCTCAGGTGCGAGTTCAATAGCGCCCTCATTGGGAAGAATCAATTGAATCTCAACCTGATTGATCTGGGCATTACTTCGGGCAGCAGTAATGGCTTGTGGGTCTATATCAGTTCCAACGACTGCAGTACACCCGAGTTTTGCAGCAGCGATCGCCAAAATACCAGAACCGCACCCGTAATCCAGTAAGGTCTGATTGCGCAATTGGGTGTGCTGCTCCAGCCAAAGTAAACACAGATGGGTAGTCGGATGGCTGCCCGTGCCAAAAGCTAGGCCCGGATCTACAGCAAGGCAAATTGCTTCTGGATCATTCGACGGTGCATCATGCCAAGAAGGAACCACCCAAATACGTTTACCGATCTGAATCGGCGCAAATTGACTTTGTGTTAAACGCACCCAATCCTGTTCTTCAACACGCCGCTCTTCTGGGGGGTTGATATCGAAACCCAGATCTTTAAGAGACGCTAATAGATTGCTAATGAAATCCGGCGCATCTGATTGATCTATTTCAGGATTAAAAAGTGCAGTGACCGATGAGCGATCCCATGCTTGTACTTCTGGAGAGAGGCCGGGCTCGCCATAGAGAGGGTTTTCATCATAGCCACCAGCCGCATCATCCTCAACAGTGACAGAGAGGGCGCCGAGCTCGAGAAGTGCATCCCCTAAGGGCTCGGCAATTTCAGCAACAACCGTGAAAATCAGTTCACGATAGGCCATGCTTACGCTTTACCACGACTGGCAGCCTGCTCTTCTAGACGATGCTCGAGGTAATGAATACTCGTGCCGCCTTCAATAAAGTTCGGATCGAGCATCAGCTCGCGATGGAGTGGAACATTAGTCGTAATTCCGTCTATCACCATCTCTGAGAGTGCAATTTGCATACGACGAATCGCCTGTTCGCGAGTAACGCCATAAGAAATCAGTTTGCCGATCATAGAGTCATAGTGCGATGGCACCATATAGCCGCTGTAGGCATGGGAATCAACCCGAATGCCAGGACCACCAGGCATATGCCAAGACTGAATCCGACCAGGGCTTGGAGTGAACTTGAAGGGATCTTCAGCATTGATTCGACATTCAATAGCATGTCCACGAAAAACAATGTCTTTTTGACGGTAAGCCAATTTAAGGCCTGCTGCAATCCGAATTTGTTCTTGCACAATATCCACACCCGTAATCATTTCAGTTACAGGATGTTCAACCTGGACGCGCGTGTTCATCTCGATAAAGAAAAACTCTCCATCTTCGTAGAGAAATTCAAAGGTACCTGCACCGCGATAGCCAATTTTTCTGCAGGCTTCTGCGCAACGCTCACCAATCTTTGCAATTAAGCGCCGATCAATTCCTGGTGCTGGTGCTTCCTCAATTACTTTTTGGTGACGACGCTGCATGGAGCAATCACGTTCGCCGAGCCAGATAGCATTTCCATGAGTATCAGCGAGCACTTGAATTTCAACATGGCGCGGTTTTTCTAAAAACTTTTCCATATAGACTTCGGGATTACCAAAGGCTCGACCCGCTTCCTCACGCGTCATATTGACAGCATTAATCAGAGCTGCTTCAGTGTGAACTACGCGCATGCCACGACCACCGCCACCACCAGCTGCTTTAATGATGACGGGATAGCCAACTCGTTTCGCTGTAGCGATAATCTCTTTAGGATCATCTGGTAGCGCGCCTTCAGAACCTGGCACGCAAGGAACCCCTGCTTTGATCATCGCGCGCTTTGCAGAAACTTTATCGCCCATTAGACGAATCGATTCTGCTTTAGGCCCAATGAAAGCAAAGCCGGATTTTTCAACACGTTCTGCAAAGTCCGCATTCTCAGAAAGAAATCCATATCCCGGATGAATCGCTTCAGCATCTGTTACCTCTGCCGCAGAAATAATCGCTGGCATGCTTAAGTAACTTAAGGGAGATGGTGGAGGGCCGATACAAACAGCTTCATCAGCAAGCTTTACATACTTTGCTTCTTTGTCTGCAGTGGAGTAGACCACTACCGTTTTAATACCTAATTCACGGCAGGCACGTTGAATACGAAGAGCGATCTCGCCCCGATTGGCAATCAGAATCTTATCGAACATGGAGGCCTAGAGTTAAGCGATGACGAAGAGGGGTTGATCAAACTCAACACCCTGACCGTTTTCACAAAGAATTTGTTTAATGACACCAGCTTTTTCAGCTTCAATCTCGTTGAGTAATTTCATTGCCTCGATGATGCAAAGCGTTTGTCCTACAGCTACTGTGTCACCTACTTTTACAAAATCAGGAGACTCAGGATTCGGAGCTCTATAGAAAGTGCCCACCATGGGGGAGTGCACTGTAAACCCAGCTTCTACAGCAGCAACTTGAGCAACAGGTTCAGCGCTAATTGCCGCAGAGGGTATTGGAGCTGCTGGCATGGCTTGCATAGGCGTGGGGTTTGCATAGACCACCTGCCCACTACCAACATTGGATGTTCCAGCGTTCACAATGCGAACACGATCTTCGCCCTCATTTACCTCTAACTCCGAGATGCCAGATTCGGCAACAAGGTCGATCAAGGTTTTGAGTTTTCTAAGATCCATGGTTTACCCCTTCTAAATTCAATTGTTATTTTTGTATGCGGGCAATTGCCGCTGTCATTGCTAATTCGTAACCAAGCGCACCAAGACCGCAAATTACGCCAGTGGCTATATCGGATAAATAAGAATGCTTACGGAATTCCTCACGCTGATGAATATTCGAAAGATGGACTTCAATGAATGGAATAGCAACTCCTGCTAGGACATCCCGCAGTGCAACGCTCGTATGGGTAAAGGCGCCGGGGTTAATGATGATGAAATCAATCCCCTCTTGTTTAGCTTTTTGAATACGGTCAATCAGTTCGCCTTCATGGTTACTTTGATAGGTATCCAGATTTACAGAATTGCTTTTAGCCAGTTGCCCTAGCTTTTGGTGGATATCTTCCAGGGTTGTTTTGCCGTAAACCTCTGGCTCGCGGGTGCCTAGTAAATTCAGGTTAGGACCTTGAACTACCAGAATTGAGGGATTTTTTGACATAGATGGGTATTTTTAAGCGCTTTTGTTATCAGTTGAATAATTTGGCTTTTGGCTAAAAGGCTGATTTAAGAGGTTTTGAGGCCCCTAAAGACGAGATCAGTATACCCTTTCAATGGGCTTAAAAATCTATCTTTTGGCTATGAATGACCCTAATATGAGGGGTATTTTTGCCTAAAAAATAGGCAAAATGGTATCAATTAATGAATATTCACATACATTAATTGTATCTAAGATACTTTATAAATTAGCTTTAATCATGCTTCTCAGCTCATCTTCGCTTATCTTCCCTAATTTGCTACTAACGGCTTTGCCTTGTGAATTAATCACAATGGTGAAAGGAAGGGCCCCTTGCGTGTTGCCCATTTCTTTGCTGATATTGCTGCCATCCATCCCCCCCAATCACAATTGGATAAGTAACTGGGGTCTTTTTAAGGAATTCACGAATGTTAGAGGGTGAATCGATGCCGATGCCGACAAATAGGACATTTTGTTGCTTAAACTCGGTTTGAAGACGACTTAAAACCGGCATTTCTTCAACGCAGGGAGGGCACCAGGATGCCCAAAAGTTCACTACCAAGAGCTTGCCTTTCCAATCGGCGCTGTTGACTGGCTTTCCATCAGGATCCTGCCAGTCATGGCTCAGAAAATGCTGAATAGCAAGCTCATTTGCTAGCTGGGGTTGGTTTATCCAGTGCGAGCTGAATACCCCAGCGATGAGGGCAAAAAAACTGATTGCGATGATAGTGAGCCACTGTCTGCGATTCATTACTAGTCCTTAGCTAAAATTCCTTAATGCATATTCATATCTTAGGCATTTGCGGCACCTTCATGGGCGGTATTGCTGCTATCGCCAGGCAGGCAGGCCATCGTGTAACCGGATGTGATGCGAACGTTTATCCACCAATGAGTACCCAGCTAGAGGCGCAGGGCATCGAGTTGATAGAAGGATACTCCCCTGAGCAATTATCTCAGTTTGAAACCATGCCCGATCTATTTGTTATTGGTAATGTGGTTTCTCGTGGCAATCCCTTAATGGAGGCGATCTTAAATCAGGGTCTGCCTTACATTTCAGGACCGCAATGGTTAGGCGAACAAGTTTTGTATGGGCGTCATGTTTTAGCTGTTGCGGGCACCCATGGAAAAACCACAACGTCTGCCATGTTGACATGGATTTTGGAATACAACAATTACAAACCAGGCTACTTAATTGGTGGAGTGCCACTGAACTTTACGGTCTCTGCACGTTTAGGTGAGAGCCAATATTTTGTCATTGAAGCGGATGAATACGACACAGCATTTTTTGATAAACGCAGTAAGTTTGTCCACTATCGACCACGCACAGCCATTCTGAATAATTTGGAATTTGATCACGCCGATATCTTTGCCGATCTAGCAGCAATCGAGACTCAGTTTCATCATCTGGTGAGAACTGTCCCGAGCAATGGATTGGTTGTCGTTAATGGTGAAGAGCCTGCATTACAGCGTGTGATTGCTCGAGGAGCTTGGGCCCCAGTGGAAACTTTCGGGCAAGATCCCCAAAATACTTGGGGATTCATTTCTTTATCGGGCGACGATTTCACTGTGCTGCATTCTGGCAAAGAGCTAGCTAGTGTGAAGTGGGCAATAGATTCAGGTGTGATGGGACGGCACAACCAATTGAATGCCCTAGCAGCGATAGTGGCCGCAAATCATATTGGCATTACTCTGGCAGACTCTGCAAAAGCCCTCGGTGAATTTAAGAATGTGAAACGTCGCCTTGAGACGATCGGGGTGAAAAATCAGATCACTGTCTATGACGATTTTGCACATCATCCCACTGCCATTGCTACTACTCTCGATGGCTTACGCCGCAGAGTGGGTAATGCCAGAATTTTGGCAGTACTTGAGCCGCGCTCTAATACGATGAAACTCGGAGTGATGAAGGCGCAGCTACCTACCAGTTTAGAAAAGGCTAACTTGATTTTTGCCTATGGTGCGCATTCTGGCAAAGAGAGCTTGGGTTGGGATTTGGCAGAAGTCTTATCGCCC
>Ga0364866_10606_pt1 | contig 20074 bp, 15 predicted proteins | sample ExccelAu500001D3_3_FD_206913 | JGI IMG/M metagenome (GOLD analysis project Ga0364866, IMG submission 206913) | Enriched cells from Trout Bog Lake Hypolimnion, Wisconsin, USA - BchlTB.Aug13.5000.01.D3 | ecosystem: Environmental > Aquatic > Freshwater > Lake > Hypolimnion/Profundal zone | place... | reverse complement strand
ACGTCTTCTGATCCAGAAGATAGATGAGTGGCCCAAGGAAGTCGTTCCACGCGCCCATAAACGAGAAGAGAGCGACGACGGCCAGGGAGGCTTTGCTCAGCGGGAGCACGATGGTGCGGAAGATCCGCCACTCGCTGGCGCCGTCAAGCTTTGCCGCTTCGGTGAGCTCGAATGGGATGGTTCGGAAGAACTGCCGGAGCAGGAAAATGCTGAAAGCGGAGCCGAACCAGGCCGGGACCCAAAGTGGTCGATACGTGCCGATCCAGTCGAGGTGCCGGAACAGCGCGAACACTGGCACCATCAGGACCGGGAACGGAATCATCATCGTCGCCAAGGTCAGCCCAAAAGCGATGTCGCGGCCGGGCCATCGGAGCCTTGCGAACGAATAGGCAACGATCGAGTTCGACGCAACGGTTCCGGCAACGATCAGGATACAGATCACGATCGTGTTGACTGCATAGACGAGAAACGGATAGTAGCCGAGCGACTCGTGGCCATAGATGGCGGCATCGACAAAGTTGCCCCACATGAACTTCGAGGGGATCCACTTGATCGGCATCGACATCGTCTCGTCGATTGGCTTCAAGGCGGTGAGGATTAACCAGACGAAGGGGAAAAGGAAGACCTCGGAGAGCCCAACCAAGGCGCACTGAATCAGCACCTTCTTCGCTTGGGAATGGCGAACGATCGCCATCACAATGCCGGCGATGAAGCCGCAAGCGAGAGCCATTTGGAGGATAACGAAGAGGAAAACTAAGATTTTGCCAAGTAACATTCTTTAGCTCCCCTGGTAGTGCACGTGCTTCTCGCTCATCTTCAGCGAAAACATCGTCAGGATCAGGATCATCACAAACATGAGCCAACCCATCGCGCTTGCGTAACCCATCTTGTGATAGCGGAACGCATTGTCGAATAGGTATTCGGTATAGAAATAGGTCGAGTGAGCCGGCGCCCCGTTGGGAAACATGATGTACGGCACCGTGAACACCTGGAGCGAACCGATGATCCCCATTACAAGGTTGAACAGGATGACTGGCGAGATCATCGGTAGCGTCACGTTCTTCGTTTTCTGCCAACTTGTCGCGCCGTCGAGATCGGCGGCTTCGATCAACTGGACAGGTACGTCCTGCAATCCGGCAAGGTAAATCAGCATCGCGTTGCCGACGCCCCACATCGCCATGATGACGAGCGAGGGCATTACCCAGTGAGGGTCGCCCAACCAGTTCGGGCCGGGGATATGCAGCTTGTTGAGAAGCGGATTCAGGACGCCATGCTCGCCGTCTAAAACCCAGCGCCATAGAATAGCCAAGGAGACCTGAGGAACCAATGAAGGGATAAAGAAGAACGTGCGGTACGCAGCCATTCCTTTGACCTTCGAGTTAAGGAGCATCGCAAGGATGATCGCCGTCGCCATTCCCGCGGGGAGAGCGAAGACCGCATAGATCATCGTGTTCTTCAGCGCCGTCCAGAACAGCTCGTCATGCAGCAGCATCGCGTAGTTGTCCAGACCGACCCATACCGGCGCCTTCAGCACCGAGTAATCGCAAAGGCTGAAGTAGATGGAAGCGGCAAGCGGATACGCCATGAAGAGGAGGAAACCCACCAGCCACGGCGATGCAAAGCTGTAACCCGCCATCGCCTCCTTGCGAGAGATACTCTTCATTGCTCTCCTCGGATCTTGAGCCGCTCCAGGTACTTATCGAGCATCGGCTGCATTCGGTTCGTTACGTCGTCCAGGGCCTGTTTGGGGGTCTTCGACATGATCGTTATTTCGCTGAACGCATTGTTGATTTCGTCGCCGTACTGGGCCCAAATTCCGAGCTTCGGCGTCGAAACCGCATTCTTGCTGTAAGCGAGCTTGATGAAGAGCTTGATGAACGGGTTCGGATGGTGCTCAATGAACCCAGGGCTGACCGCCTTGAGCGGCGTGATCTTCTTCTGGGCTAGGCAAAGCATCTCAAGCCCTTTTTGCGATTCGACGAACTTCAGAAATTCGAACGCCTCTTTAGTGTGCTTCGCTCCAACCGGAATACACAGGACATCTAGGTCGATAACCGTCGGATCCTCTAGGCCAGGCTTTGCGGCAGGGAACGAAGCTGCGGCCCAGTCCAACTTGGGGTTGTACATGTGAACGAAGTTGTACATCCATACACCCTGGATCTCCATGGCGTTCTGGCCGGTCATAAACGGGTTTTGGGGAGACGAGAAAGTGCCCGAAAAGCCAGCTTGAAACGACTGGAGGGCGCTGGCTCCCCACTTCTTTGAGAACGACTGAACCCACTCGTACGCTTTTACGTTTTCGGGGCTATTGAAAGTGATTTTGCCCTCACCGTCCCACAACTTTCCGCCGAAGAACGGGCCCCAAGCCCAGTTCCACCAGCCTGGCTCTCCAGGCATGAATCCAGTTCGGATGACATGACCGTTCGGCTCGCGTTTCGTCAGCTTGTCCGCCATCGAGTTAAGCTCGTCGATCGTCTTGGGCGGCTGGTCGGGGTCAAGTCCGACCTTTTTAAACAGCGCGCGATTATAATGCAGCGCCGTAGTTGCGGGTGTACTTGGTAAGGCATAGATGTGGCCTCGCACCATTCCCGCTTCCCAGTAGGGAGCGATGTAGTCTTCAGCCTTAATGCCGCCTTCGCGGCATAGGTCGTCCAGTTGGATTACGGCATGATCGTCGGCGTATTGGGTGACATTGGGTCCGTAGAGCCCGGCGATATCGGGTGGAATTCCGCCGGAAACAGCCATGAGCGTTTTGTTTTCGATGCCGCTAACGGAAAGCAAATCGACCTGGATCTTGTCCTGGGATTTGTTGTAGTAGTCGACTACGCCTTTAATGGCGTCGAATTCGGCTCCGGTCCATTTCTCCCAGTAAGTCACATGGACTTTGCCGTCTGCTTTTGGGGGCTTCGTTAGGAGTTCGCTTCCATAGACAGTAAGCAAAACCGCAGCCGCCAAAGCGGGAATCGTGAACGCACTTCGATCCACCCATGGAGTCTGAGCGATTCCGCCTCTCACGTCAAGGCGTATGAGCTCGGATGCGAGAAAACCTTGCCAAGTTGCTAGCTTTTCCGGACTTTAACACGTAGGATTTGGAACAACGTGAAGCAAAGAACATTAGGTAACTCGGGATTGCTTGTATCCGTCGTAGGTTTGGGCTGCAACAACTTCGGAATGCGGTGCGACCTCGATGCGTCGCGCGCGGTTATCGACAAGGCGATCGACTCGGGAATCACCCTATTTGACACTGCCGACGTCTATGGGAGCCGAGGAGGATCGGAGACAATTCTCGGTGAAGTTCTAGGGAGCCGCCGCGACGAAATTGTGCTGGCGACCAAATTCCGGTTTGCCATGGATGAGGCGGGGAAGAAGCAAGGCGCCTCCCGTAGATACATCATGTCTGCCGTCGAGGCGAGCCTTACGCGGCTCAAGACGGATTGGATCGATCTGTACCAGCTTCATTCCGTCGACATCCAAACTCCAATGGAAGAGACGCTGCGCGCTCTTGACGACCTGATCCGCCAAGGCAAAGTCCGGTATGTCGGCTGTTCGAACGTGCCCGCTTGGCAGGTCGCCGACGCCCATTGGATCGCGAAGAGTCTCGGAATTAACGGATTCGTCTCATGTCAGGACGAGTACAGCCTCATCGTGCGCGACATCGAAAAGGAGTTGGTTCCAGCCACGAAGGCATATGGGTTAGGGATCTTGCCGTATTTCCCTCTGGCGTGCGGAATGCTTACTGGAAAGTACAAGCGAGACGTCATGCCCGAAGGCGCCCGTCTCACGAACACGGCGCGACTTGCCGATAAGTACATGACGGACCAGAACTGGCAGATCGTTGAGTCTTTGGAGGCATTTGCATCTGCTCGGAACCACTCGCTTTTGGAGCTTGCTTTCAGTTGGCTGGCATCTCAACCGACGGTTTCAAGCGTCATCGCCGGGGCTACCAAACCGGAGCAGGTTGAGCAAAACGTCGCTGCCGCAGATTGGGAACTGACTGCCGACGAGTTGAGTGAGGTCGGCAAAATCCTCACTGGCGGCTAGTTAGGCAAGGGTTGGATCCGGCTCGGTGAGGGGTGTCACACAAAGGTGTAGCACATTGACGGGGCGACGAATCGTCCATCTTAGTGATATGAGCGCAGAACGCAAATTCACGAGAGGAGAAGTGCTTAGGCAGTCTCTGCTGTTCTGCGCGTGCTTTTTGGGCTCACTCCTGACTACAGGATGTAAAGACCGAAGCAAAGAAGTCCCTGGCGTGTGGGATTGGGGTGGGTACACGGTCCATTTCGACACCGACGATACTTGGGGCGCTTCGGACAAGAAGCATCCAGGATACGAGCGGCTCGGGGGAACGTGGAGTATTTCGGGCGACGACGTATCGCTTGGATTCTCTGGAACGCCGCCTCCCGGGACGGGAACCTCCGTCTTTACGCTGAGCGAAGACGGCAAACACATGGAAGCCGTTTCCGGCAACACCGGGACTATGATCAAGCGAAAAGCGCTGCCGAACTAAGCCCCACCTAACGGATATACTCGCCTTCGCGCCGCGCAGGTGGAATATCAAAATGGGTCTGGGCAAACAGATACGTCTCAACCGACTTTTCTCTCATTCTTCGAGCAGGCTATGCTCGGTCGCCGTCGATCACTTCGTGGGTTATTCGGACCATCTTCCGATCGGTCTTGCGAACCTTCCGAAATGTCTGGCGGAGATCGTTGCGTCGAAACCTGACGCGATTACGATGACGAAAGGAACCGCCCTAACCTGTTGGGGGCCTCACGCAGGCAAGGTCCCGATGATCCTTCAGGCAGCTTGCTTTACAGTCGACGAGCGAATCAACGAGGTTATCACCGATCCAGACGAATGTATCCGCAGTGGAGCAGACGCTTTGGCAGTCGCAATCTGCGTTCGTGGAAAGAGCGAGGGCGCTTTCATCAAGAAGTTGAGCGATGCCGTCTCCGCTGCCGCCAAGTACGATTTGCCCGTTATCGCCCATATCTATCCGAAGTCGTTCGGGCCGGAAGGGCCGAAGATTATCCACGACGCCGACAACATTTTCTGGGCTACGCGCGTTGGGATCGAGTGCGGCGCCGACGTCATCAAAGTGGGATATACCGGCGACCCGGTATCGTTCGGCCAGATCGTTTCGAGTTGTCCGGTCCCTGTGGTAGCTGCAGGCGGCCCTAAGGCGGATACGCTGCTCGATGCCCTCGAGTCGATGCAGGGCGTCGTGAAGAGCGGAGCCCGTGGCGCTACCATCGGACGGAACATCTGGGGGCATTCCGATATCGGCGAAGCCCTTCGAGCCTTCAAATCGGTTATCCACGACGGAACAACTCCCGCGGAAGCGCTTTTGGCCGCTGCTGCATCTCGCTGAGGACGTAATGACACCGACGTTCGATATCTTGGGGATCGGATGCGCAACGGTTGACGACCTTGTGATGGTCGGCGCCTACCCATCGGCGGACGTAAAGCTTCGCGTCAAGAGGATGGAGCGGCAGTTTGGAGGACTTACGGGAACGGCCCTTGTTGCGGCCGCAAAGCTCGGTGGGCGTTGCGCATTTGGCGGAATGCTCGGCGTCGACGACCTATCCAAGTCAGTCGAGCAGAATATGGTGAAGTACGGAATCGACGTTTCGCACCTTGTGCGACGACCCGATTCACGTCCGATACATGCTGTGATTGTGGTTGCCGAGGAAGAGCAGACCCGCACGATATTCTACGAGTACGACGCACCGACAGGGGCCGATCCTTCCGGCCCAAGCGAAGAGGCGATCCTCTCTACACGAGTACTCTTCCTGGATCACCTTGGAATCGAGGGTGGAATCCGTGCCGCATCGATCGCTCGACAGGCCGGCATTCCGGTCGTTGCGGACCTCGAGGAAGTTCACGATCCGAGGTTCGACGACCTGTTCGATTTGGTGGATCACCTCGTCCTCTCCGATGATTTCGCGCGGGAATTAACCGGGGCAAACGACCCGACCGCGGCTCTATTTGCTCTTTGGCATTCTGGACGGTCCGCGGTCGTAATCACCTGCGGAAAGGAAGGGGTTTGGTATGCGTCCGTTGAAAATCGATCGCCTCAATATCTACCTGCCTACCAGGTGAACGCGGTTGATACGACTGGGTGTGGAGATGTATTTCACGGAGCCTATGCGCTAGCCCTAGCTCGCGGCGTCGAAATTCACGACCGAGTCCGGTTCGCTACCGCTGCGGCGGGACTAAAGGCAACGCGTTCGGGAGGGCAACTTGGTGCGCCTACCAGTGAGGAGCTATCGCTATTCTTGAGCGGGAAACCGCTCCCGTCAACGTAGATGGAGCATCCATGAGTTATAAGCACGAACTATTGGAAGCACTGGCCGAGATGCCTGTGCTCGACGTCCATACCCACCTAGTAGGAGGGCGTTTGGGAGCGCGCGGACTTCACGACATACTCCTCTACCACATGGTTATTAGCGACCTATATGCCGCGGGATGTCCGAGTGGGAACCGTCTTACCGAGTACCCAGGCTGGCCGGATAAGGTCGAGTCGGAGAAACGAATTCGTGAAGCTCTGCCATTTCTGGGGAAAGTTCGGAATACGAGTGGCATGTGGGCCGTACGCACGATCCTGGCTGATCTCTATGAATGGAACGAGCCGATCACCGAGGAAAACTGGGGCGGTATCGACGCAATGATACGCGAAAGGGCCGACGATCGGACCTGGCACCACTCGGTCCTGGATCGGGTCAATATCAAACGCACCTGCGCCGAGTATGCGCGCCGAGGGGGCGGCGTCGACGACGACCGACTGCAGTATTCCCTGGAGTGGGGGATGTTCACGCGCTGTCAGTGGGGAGAATACGACACCGCGCTGTACGACCTAGAGCGCACATGGGGAAGACAGCCGGAGAGCCCGGTAGCGATTGGCACGAGCCGACCACCAACTGATCGGACCATTCAATCGGTTGACGACGTCCACGCTGCGATCAAACATTACGTTTCGGTGATTCCGTACGACAAGGTGATCTCAACCGCGACAGGTTTCTCGACCGATATCGACTACGACGTTCCGACCGATGACATGATGGCGGAGGCAATTCAGAATCGGACGGCTGCGGGCGCGCGCGAACGCGATATTTACGCCGCATACATCTGTGAAGCGTTCTTGACCGAGTTGGAGAAGCATGGCGACACAATCGTGTTTCAGTTCAGCATCGGGGCAGAGCCGTTGCCGTTCGAAACGGCAAGCCGCCTGAGTCAGAAGACGATCGGTCAACTTGGTGAAATCATTGGGCGTCACCCTAACTTGCGCTTCCAGTGCTTCCTCGGATGCAAGCACGCCAATCAGGCGCTTTGTACGCTTGCACGGGAATTGCCGAACTTCAGCTTGGCCGGATACTGGTGGCACAACTTCTTCCCACAAACGGTCCGCCATGTCATCGCTGAGCGACTAGACATGCTTCCAGTCAACAAGCAGATAGGGTTCTTCTCCGATGCCTACACCGTCGAGTGGGCCTATGCGAAGCTGCTCATCGTAAGGCAGCAGCTCGCATGCGTACTAGCCGACAAGATCGAACAAGGGCAATACACGATTGGCGATGCCCTTTGGGTTGCCCAATCGATACTGTTCGACAGTCCGCAGGAGTTACTGGGAATGAAACCGAGGGTGGAATCGGCGACGGTGATCGAATCATGAATCTATACGAAAAGCAGTTTGGCGTCGAGACCAGGTGGGTTAGTTTTGAGAATCCCAGCGGCAAGCCCGGACACGGTGGGCTTGAAAACGAGGGCGCGAAGGGACACCCATTCGACAGTGTGTTGGCGGGCGAAACAAAGACGTTGCTAAATGTAACCGGCAGCGGGTCCATCCGGCGGATCTGGATGACGATCAACGATCGCCGCCCGGAGATGCTCCGAAATCTGCGAATCGAGATGTTTTGGGATGGGGAAGATCGCCCCGCGGTTTCGGTTCCGCTAGGCGACTTCTTTGGAGTCGCCTTAGGGCGTCGAGCGCCTTTTGAGAATGCGTTGTTCTCCGATCCGGAAGGGCGCAGCTTCAACTGCTTTATCCCAATGCCGTTTAGGAGCGGCGCTCGGGTTACTTTGAAGAACGAATCGGATAGGGATCTGCCATTCCTCTTTTACGACATCGACTTGTTGGTTGGTGAAGAGCATTCTGACGAGATGCTCTACTTCCACGCTTGCTGGAGGCGCGAGTCCCCAAACACGTTAGGGCAAGAGTTTTTGATCCTTCCTCGGACTTTTGGTTCGGGTCGTTTTCTCGGGTGTAACTTGGGCGTTATCGCCGATGCTCGTTACGAAGGAGCATGGTGGGGTGAGGGAGAAGTCAAAATCTGGTTCGGCGACGACGTCAAACCGACGCTATGTGGCACCGGAACAGAGGACTATATCGGCACGGGTTGGGGTCAAGGTGTGTACTCGCATCGAACACAAGGTTGCCTCGTTGCCGACAGCGAGAATCGCGAATATTGCTTCTACCGTTACCACCTCGACGACCCGGTGTTCTTCGACGGAAGCTGTCAAGTTTCGATTCAGACGATCGGCGGAACCGGAAAGGATAAGGTAGTCGATTTGCTGAAGAAAGGAGCGCCGATCATTCCGGTAACCATCGATCCCGGAAAACCGGGCAGTTTCAAACACTTGATGGTTCTTCCTCAGCCGGTCGACTTGGAGTCGCCTGATTTGCCGGATGGCTGGTGCAACTTCTGGCGAGAAGACGATTGGTCGGGAACGGCTTATTACTATCTGGACACGCCGTAGGCCCGCGGTCGCGATAGGTTTGACGGAGATTGTAGGTCGGGTGTAGCCTACGCTAGCCTTCTCGACGTTGAGTGCTATGACCTTCCTTCTTCCAGTTCTGATTGCCACGCTTACGGTAACTCCCGAGCGACGAATACTCCTCCCCCTCGATTACCATGGAGTTCGAATTACGGGAGGAGTTCTACGCCGTCAACTCGATCAAACGGTTGAGGATTATTTACGGATCCCAAACGATGACCTACTGCTGGGATTCCGGAAGCGCGCCGGTTTGCCTGCTCCCGGTCATGACTTGGGTGGTTGGTACTCGGATGACGTGTTTCACGTCTTTGGACAAATCCTGTCGGGGCTCGCGAGGATGCATGCGGCAACCGGAGATCCCGCTTGTAAAGCGAAAGCGGACGCGTTGTTTGAAGGTTGGGAGAAGTGCCTTGGAACCGACGGCTACTTCTACTATTCGATGCGGCCGAACGCCCCGCACTACATCTACGACAAGATGGTCGGCGGGCTCGTGGATCTTGCCACCTACGGTGGGAACAAAGAGGCGCTGGTCGCGCTTGCCAAGATCACTCGATGGGCGGAGAAGAACCTCGATCGGTCGAATCGCTATGCCTTCGGTCAGACCGAGTGGTACACCCTTAGTGAGAACCTATATCGCGCCTACATGGTGACAGGGGACTTGCGTTACAAGAATTTCGCCAAAGTCTGGGAGTACACACCGTATTGGAAGCAATATGCGACGGGGAAGAGCATTTTCGCCAAGCGTCCCGATGGCGGTCAGACCGGAAGCTATCACGCATACAGCCATGTCAATAACTTGGGCGGGGCTGCACTGGCATACCGCGTCGGTGGCGAACGCTGGTACCTGGACACGATCAAAAACGCTTACGACTTTTTGCAGTCCAACGAGTGCTTCGCTACTGGAGGTTTCGGTCCAGATGAGTCGCTGGTTCCCAAGGAGCAACTGGCGGATCGACTGAGGGGCACCAGTACGACTTTCGAAACGCAATGCGGCACGTGGGCGGTGTTCAAGCTATGCAAGAACTTGATTGCGCTCACCGGCGACGCCAAGTATGGGGACTGGATCGAGAAGGTCGCTTTCAACGGGATCGCCGCGACGATTCCGATGAGTCCCGATGGGCATGTGTTCTATTACTCCGACTACAACCCGCTCGGAGGATCGAAGATCAACGTCGATACGGGCTGGAGTTGTTGTACGGGAACACGACCTATGGCAATTGCGGACGTCTGCGATCTCGCCTATTTTCAAGCGCCCGACGGGATCGATGTCAACCTCTTCGTTCCTTCGACTGCGCGACTTTCTGTTGGTTCCTCTCATGTGACGATGACTCAGGAGACTCGGTTTCCCGAAGAGCCGAGCACGACGTTGACTTTGGAGCTTGGCCAACCAGCCGAGTTCACCCTTCGAATAAGGGAAGCCGAGTGGTTTATGGGGCCGGTGACTGCTCTGATCAACGGAAAACCAATGACGTTTCAGCGAAGCGGCAACCATTGGCTATCGACCCGTCGAAGATGGTCAAATGGCGACAAGATCGAACTGAAGCTGCCGATGGGTTTTCGAGCAGCGCCTTTGCCTGGTTCGAATAGCAATCCAACGGCTGTTGAATTCGGTCCGATCGTGATGGCGTTTAGGGCGGAGGATTCGCCGGTGAATCGAGTCGATCTATCTCATGTTGGATCGAACTTCGCTTCGGTCGCCGGAGAGCCGTTGAACTATCGACTAAGTCAGGATCCGAACGTGTTGGTCAGGCCGTTCTACGAGTACAAGTCAGGAGAGCCGTACTACCTCTACCTGGACACTGAGGCCGAAGGGCGGATACCGTATCGGCGGTTCCAGACCGACGTTCGGTGGAATAATTCAGGCAAGTTCTGGTTTAGGAACGTGCCCGGGGCGTGGTGCGAGGCGACGTTCGAAGGCTCGGCGATCAAGCTGCTCGGGTATCTCTTCGACGACGCCGGCCGAGCGGAAGTGAAGATCGATGGGAAAGTCGTCGGCGTCATCGACCAGTACGGTCCCATCCGGGAAGTTCCCCACGACTGGTCGTTTTCCGGTCTTTTGGGGGGAAAGCACACGATTCGAATTACGATTCTCCCCGACAAGTCAGAAAAATCAAAGGATCGGTACATAAACGTCGCCGGGCTGAAGAGAATCTAACCGTCTCCTCTGTCCGCGCTGGTGAACACGGACCAGTTGGCACTACCTTAGATTGTGATGTATCATAGATGGCAGAGGTAGTAATGGCATTCAAGACGGATCCGGAAGCTTTGGTGTTGGGAGCGCTTGTGGCGGGACCCCAGCATGGGTACGGGATTGTGAAGACGTTGCGAGATGGCTCAAGCGGACTTTTCAACATGAACGAAGGGCAACTCTATCCGCTTCTCCACAAGATGCAGAAGCACGGTTGGATCAAGGGCGAATGGGAGACGTCGGAGTCCGGCCCCGCCCGTAAAACCTATGTTCTGCTTGAGGAGGGAAGAAAAGAGCTTGAGCGGCATAAAGCGCATTGGCTTAAGTTCTCGTCCGCGGTTGGAGGATTACTTCTTGCCGAAGAGCCAAAACGTGAGGAGTCAACAACTCGAATTCCAGGACTCTTGCCAAATAAAGGCGAGGTGACCTGTGGGTGAATTAGTCGATTCCTATCTCAATAAGCTCGAAGCGAAGCTTCTAAAGGCGCTTCCTAAAGATGTCGCAGATGATCACGTCAAGGAGATCGGCGCACACCTCAACGAAAGCATCGCGTCGCAAATCGATCAAGGCAAAACCGAAGTAGATGCAACAAGCGACGCCTTGAAGAGCGTGGGGAGTTACGTGTTAGTCGCCGACGGACTCATTCGTGCGCACGCGGGAATCACCGAGGAATCAGTTTGGCGCACGGCGGCAATTCCGGCCAGTCTCTCTGCAATGTACTGGTTCCTCCCCATGGCTTGGCATAGCTGGCAACCAGGGCTCCTAATGTGGTCTTGGGTCTTTCTGGTGCCGCTCCTGTTCGTCGTAACATTCGTTCGAGCTTGTGTACGAAGCAGGCGATTATTGATTGCGCCTACTGGGCTCGCGCTGTTCCTGGTACTACTCGGGGCTATTGCCGACAACGCCCTCTATTATCGAGTCCCAAACCAATTCGACGCATCGGTACCGCTCGTTGAGGGCGTTCTTGGGATATGGGCAGGGATGGCGGTGGTGAACCTAATCGTGCTTGGAGTCATCAAGTTGAACCGAAATGCTAAGACTCGATCGTGGCAGCGGGGAAGTTTCGCTTAACGGTGTGACGGAGAAACAGGAGTTAGCTTGTGAGGAACGATTCCAATTTGGTCGACGCCTATCTTTTCCGCCTACGTTCAAGATTGCTGCGGCGACTGCCGGGTGATGTGGCGGATGATCATGTCAACGAAATCCGAATGCACTTGAACCAGAGCATTGCCGATCAGGTCCTCATTGGAGTGCCAGAAGATCGGGCGATCGTTGATTCCCTTCGGCGCGTCGGAAGCGATGCGCTCGTTGCCGATGGGTTGATTCGAACCCATTCGGGAATTGCAGACCTGCCAGTTTGGCGGTTGGCATGGCTTCCAACTTTGATTGGGCTTGCCTACTGCTTCATTCCGTTGATGTACACCGAGGGGCCGACGCCGGAATGGCTGCCTGCTGTGCTTTGGCTACCGAGTTGCTTTTTGGTCGCTTTTAGCTATGCGTGTTGGCGAAGCCGTCGATTCTTGCTAACGCCGATCGCAGTCGGTGCATTCGTCGTTTTTTCCGGGTTGATTCTGCAGACCGTCGCTTTCAGTCCGATCGGATTAACAAAACGGTCTCAAGAGATGAGATCTAGGAGCCTGATCGGATACCAGCGTCAGATTGCCAATTGCACTCTTTCCGTTACCCAAGCTAGGAGCTTGATGGCAGCCGACGGGCGTCGTATCGATCAGAGCGGTCAAGCCGAGAGAGTTGCTCCGAAAAGGGTGCGCGATGTTGAGTTTGCCAGCGGCCCCTATTCGCCGATCGAGCGAGAGGTTGACCATGGTTGGACGGTCAATTTGGCCCCGGTTACGACGATAGCCGAAGCAAAGGATCTGTGGCGGAAAAACGGGTCGAGCTATATCCAGATGCAGACGCAAACTCTGCAAAGGGCTGAAGCGGATTATCAGTCTTTTCGGGCCCTTAAACTCGATGGAGCGGAACTGACGTCGGTCATGCTGCGAATAGGAACAGCGGTTTTGACCATATTGGGAATCGTCGCTACGTTGAATGCATCCGTGCTTGGTCTGGGCATGCTGTATCGAGTCGCTATTGCACGACGGTGGCGCCCGGAGAGGTTGATCGCATAAGAACTAACTAGCCTGAGAGCCCGTCCTAATTTGAGGGGAATTCACCGCCCGATTTGTTCTTTTCTATTAAGTCGAGTTAGCTTTTAGCGTAGGATCGTGGAGTTCATGGTCCGTCAAAGTCGTCATCCATCCATTTGCATCGGTACCCAGTCGATCGATTTGGGATCGTGTTTTCGTTTCAGGATTCATCTAGCGCTCTTTCGTTGGGTAAGTGCGTTCGCGTTGTTGTTTCTGGCCCTTCCGTGCAGCGCGCAACTCGCGAAATCCGGGTGGCCGAAGTTCCGCGGCAACGCGGGGAATTCAGGGCTTAGCGTCGGTGCGAACGTCCTTCCGAATGAAATGTGGTCGAAGCTGATTCAGCAGGGCGGTGGCATTGCGACTAGTCCTGCGATCGGAGCGGATGGAACCGTCTATGTTTGCGGCGGCGGTAGCGTCTACAGTTTAGGAGCGACCGGTGGCGGAGTCAATTGGTCGTTTACTCCCCCGTCTGGAGGGACCTTTCAAGCGACTCCGGCAATTGGAATCGACGGGACCGTTTTCATCGGCTCGGTAAATCCAAACTCTTCGTCGGGGAATACGTTTTATGCCCTTGACGGTCTTAAAGGGACGGTGAAGTGGTCATTTACAGGATCGCCGAGTTCAGAGGGGTTCGTATCGTCACCGGCGATTGGTTTAGACGGCACGATTTATGCCGCAACAACCATGGGCCATGTCTATGCCCTAAATCCGTCTACTGGGGCTGTGAACTGGACGACTACTACAAGCTCCGGTGAGCAGTTTTTATCTTCACCTGCATCCGACAACAACGATCAGCAGCATTACGGAATGATATACGTCGGTTCACATTCCGGAAACTTGTATGCCATCAGTAAATTGGATGGAAGCATCTCTTGGACGTTTACCGCGGGCGGAGCTATCGACTCCTCTCCGGCGATGGGCGGAGCCGGAGTCGTGGTCGGCTCAAACGATGGAAATATCTACGATATCACCTTGGCTGGAACGAAATTCTGGTCTGTGGCCACCGGCAGTCGTGTATATTCCTCTCCTGCAATTGGTCCAGACGGAACGATATACGTAGGATCGGAGGACAAGAACGTCTATGCCATCACGGGGATGGGAACCCACCTTTGGACTTTCACGACCGGCGCAGCGGTCGACGGATCTCCGGCAATTGGCGCAGATGGCACGATTTACATCGGACCTGGAGATGGATACATCTATGCCCTGAACGGGGCAACAGGAGCCAGAAAGTGGTCGTTCCAGACGACGTCGTCTAGCGGATCTCCGAGCCTCGGCGCAGACGGCAGGCTATATGTTCTTTCCGGCACGAGCATGATCGGTTTGGAAAGCGTGCACGTGACCTCCCTGTCCGTCCTTCCCAACACGGTTCTAGGCGGAACCTCAGTTCAAGGTTCCGTAGTGATGAACATGTCGGCGCCGGTGGGTGGAGCGTACATCGCGGTTGCATCGGATAACGGCGCCGCGAGCCCACCCGGTTCGATGATCATCGCACAGGGACAGAACCATATTCAGTTCACGGTGAATACGCACGGAGTCGACTATGACCAGACTGCCAACATCTCGGCGACACCGGGGATCAATAAATCGGTCCCACTCAAAGTTTTGATGGCTACGCTCAAGTCGTTTGTTCTGATTCCATCGACACTAAACGAACTGGATTCTGCAGAAGCGCGCGTGACCCTCAATGGGCCGGCGGGTCCGCTGGGAGTCGACGTATTCGGCAGCAGCAACACGAAGTTCGCAATCATCAATCCGAAGAAGCCGCCACAAGCACATATTGGCTACGGTAGCACCACCGCTTCGTTCGGTGTCGACACGATACCGGTAGACACCCAGACGTTGGCAACGATCAACGCCTATGCAAACGGTTCGATGAACGCCATCCTCACCATCAATCCGGCGACCCTCGCGTCGGTCACGGTGAGTCCGGCTGCCGTTGCCGGCGGAAATACCGCCACCGGAACCATAAACCTGAATCTTCCCGCCGGTCCTTCAGGAACGGTTGTATCGCTATCAAGCGATAATGCCGCAGCTCAAGTCCCCGGAACGGTTACCGTTCCGGCCGGCACGACGACGACGACGTTCCTGATCACGACAACTGCGGTCGATAACCATACTTCAGCCCAGATTACGGGGACTTTGAGGGGCGTCCCTCAATCGACGACACTTGGCATCAACCCGGTCGGGCTTTCTTCGGTTAGCGTTAATCCGGCGACGATCCTTGGAGGAAAGCCAGCGATTGGGACGGTAACTCTCGACGGTCCGGCTGGAGTTGCCGGTGTGACGGTTGCACTGACCTGCGACAATTCTGTGGCGCAAGTTCAGGCATCGGTGATCGTGTCACCGGGGCAAACGACGGGAACGTTTGCGGTGACGACTGTAATCGTCAGTTCGCAAACGATCGCGACGATATCTGCCAGTTACGGGGGACAAACCGCGACCACTAAGCTAACTGTGGATCCTGCGACTCCCGCTTCTGTGGTGCTCAGTCCGTCGGCAGTACTTGGTGGAAATCCTTCGACAGGAACCGTCACTCTTGACGGAACCGCCGGTTCGCAAGGGGTCGTGATCGCCCTTACAAGTAGTAGCCCTTCTGCGGTCGTGCCGCCTTCGTTGGCAATTCCGGCAGGGAAGAACTCAGGAACGTTCCCAATCACAACGACTGGAGTAAATACCGGCACTAACGCGACGATCACGGCGAGCCTGGTCGGGATTTCACAGAGTGCGGTCCTCTCAATCACGCCGACGGCCCTAACATCGTTTACGTTGGATCCGCTGACGGTCGTGGGCGGCCAATCGACTACGGGAACACTAACACTTTTGGGCGCTGCAGAGCCTACCGGCACTACTGTAACGATCACAAGCGCAAGCGGAATCGCGGTAGTACCGGCAACGGTCTTGATTCCGCCCGGTCAGAAGGTCGGCACGTTCACGGTGGCAACGAACGGCGTGACTTCGCAGACGTACGTTGCGATCACCGCGAACATGAACGGCCAGTTCCAGCAAACGCTAACCGTTAACAGCCCGTCGTTGCTTTCCGTTAGCATGAACCCGGCAACGGTCTCTGGAGCTACCCCATCGACAGGAACGGTGTCGCTCAATGGAGAGGCTGGTCCGGCCGGAGTCGTCGTCAGCCTTACCAGCAACAGCAAAAAGGCTGTTGTGCCGGCAAACGTCTCGATTCAGCCTGGCCAAAGTTCGGCGAACTTCACAGTGTCGACAACCGCCGTGTCGGCACAAACGATCGCCAAAATCACTGGAGAGCTTTTGCGTGCCACCGTTTCTGGGAACTTGACCATTGTTCCGATCGGGGTCCTATCTTTGAGCATAAGCCCAGACAACGTTTCAGGAGGCACTCCTTCGGCAGGAACCGTAACCGAACTAGGTGGATTTGCGGATCCGGAATTGCTTGACAGCGCAACTCGCAATCCACCAGCAGGGGCGAATCCACTAAGGGTCACCGTTCCTGTTGACGACAAGCCGCCGGTGACGGTTGCCGGATTGAGCCCAATGCTCAGTAATACCGGTGGAGTTAGGGTCAACGAGGCAGATTGCGATGACGTTCCGACCTTCGCCGTGATCGTTACAACCTTCTGACTGGCGACACCAAAGGTCTTGATCGTAAAATTCGCCGTTCGAGAACTGGCTGGTACGACGATCGATGCTGCAGGCGCGGCTGCCGACGGGGTGCTGCTCGTTAGGTGCACGATCGTTCCGCCAGGAGGAGCGATACCGGTAAGGGTTACGGTTCCTGCCGGCAAGGTTTCGGTTGCCTTTACGGTCAAGACAACCGGAGTAAGTACGCAGACTTCCGCATCCGTCAATGCGAGCGTGAATGGGGTTTCGGTATCGGCGACTCTAACAATCAACCCCTCCGGGTTAGCCTCCTTGACTCTAAGTCCCTCGAAGGTAGTCGGAGGGAAGTCGTCAACCGGAACGGTTACACTTTCCGGACCGGCGCCGACGGGGGGTGCGATGATCACCCTTACCAGCGACCAGTCCTTTGCGACGACGCCAGCGTCCGTAACCGTTCCTGCAGGAAAGACGTCCGCCACGTTCAGTATTCAGACGACCAAGGCGGGCAGCAAATCGTCGGCAACGATTTCGGCCGGCCTTTCTGGGCAATCGAAGGCGGCTACGCTAACGATCACATAGAGTGTCCGTCATCGATTCGGTCGCGGGCGAAAATGCTTGGAATTGTTTAATTACCGTTGCATTGACGATCGTTCGTGCGTATGTACATGAGACTGTGATGACAAGTTGGATCAGGGCGCATTGGGGAGTCGCGCCGAAATACCGCGTCGCACCGGTAATCCTCACTTCTTTGTGTTTTGCATGCAGCGCGTGGGGTCAGCAGCCTGTTGGAATCACCGATCCAACGGAGCCGCTTCGACGGTTCCCGATCACGATCATGGTTCGCCGACCTGAGTTTGGCGCCGAGCGCGTATCACTGCTCAGGGTGCCGACATTGAGGCCCAAAGACGACCTTCAAGTGGTTGTCGACGACAGATTGCAGGGGAATTGGACGCTTGTCGAAGCCTTTGTAGAAGCCGGCCAAAAGATCGGAATCAAGAGTTGGAATCTTTGGGAGAAGCGATGGCGCGAAAAGCCGATCGAACTTGGACCGCTACCGGACCGCGACGTCGTACCGCTTTTCTTTCTTACGCTGAACCGGCGTCAAGAGCGACACGTGCTCGAAGCCGTACGCCATGCGCTTGAGACGTCCAGTCAATTGATCCTCTCACAGACGGCGACTTTTGAAACGATTTTCCGACAACAGAACCGGTTGCTGAACTTCATGACCGCCTACGCCGCGTTGGGGCCGAAGGTGACACCGGATCCAGTGAGCCTTAAGAACCGTGCCGACGATATCAATCTCGACCTTGGCGCCACTTACGACCCGACTGTGCAGAACACGTCTCCTGGCCAGATGCAACACGGCCTTGACGCGACTGTCGGTTTACTCAACGCGTTCCGCGAATCGCCCGACGATCCCGCGCCGGCTGCCGCGCTGACGCGGTCCCAAGTTCCGGGCGTGGTCTCCGACTGGATCAGCCTTGTTGGCGATCTGATGCATGTATTCATCAAACCGCCCAAGGATGTGAAGCTCACGATGGTGCCCGGATCGGCGGTTGAAATCGATCCCGGACTTTGGCCGGAGTCACATTCGATGACGCTCGTGACTCAGCGCGTGTTGGAAACAAGGGACGATTCGCTCCCCTCGATTGTGTTCCGTCCAAACTTTTCTCGCGCGGACGGGTCGAAGCCGATAACCTTGAGCTTTGCCCACCAGGAGGTTCTTGCAGAAACCCGTGAAGTCGCGATTCCTCTTGGACAGGATAGTCGAGAGCTGTTCCTTCACCCCTACGCATGGAAGTGGGAGATCAGCGAAGACGGCAAGCAGTTTTCGCAATTAATGGGCGCGCACCTCATGCCTGGACGCGGACTCGTTTTCCCGATCTCAAGTGAATGGTGGGGGCCGACCGTCGACCGGACTCTCTATGTACAAGCACGAGTCGGATTCCAGGTTAGTCAACCGAAGAAGGTCGAGATCGCCCGAATCAAACCACAGATGTGGGCGGTTCAGGCGCCTGAGGCGCTCGATATTGCGAGTGGCGATCCAGCAGTAACCGTTCATCTTGATCGAAGCGGTCAAGCACAGCCGTTCTACCGTTTCGAGTCGGTAATGTTGACCGATTCGGCGGGAAAGGTCTTCTCTGCGAAGGACATCAGACTCGCAGGATCGTTGTCCGCCGAATTCAACTTGTCGGGCGCATCGCCGGGAACGGCAGTCATCCGCGTTCAGCAGGAGAATCAAGCCGGTCAAGATCCCCCGGTTGAGATTTTCATCGCGCCAAAACACCCAAGCATCTCCATTTTCTGCGGTAAGGGAGACCGCGTCTTGCGCATCAGTGGGCCCGAAGCGACGTGGGTTAAGTCGGTGAAGGCATCCTCACTTTACGTTCAGGAGACCGACGACTCAGAAGCAGGGAATCGTCGGCTGACGCTTTCGGGAGCATTGCCTTTGGCGGTTCACAACGTCACGGTCACCTACAAGGATCCTCAGCGCGGACTTGAGTGGACGATTCAGGAACCAGTATCGGTCGGGTTGCCTCGACCGCGCGTTGGTGCGACGGTGGTTGGCACAGTGCCAAGCTCGGTTGCGATCGGTTCAGGACCGGATCCGACTTGGGCGATGGCAACGATGCCTCCGGGATGGTTCAGGACGCGAGAACCGGTTCGGGTTCAACTCGCGGCAGTTTCGCCTTTTAGTTGGACTCACGAAGTCGCACTCGACTTAGGATTCGGGTCTGCAGGTGACGTGCAGAAGGTGTTGAGTGTCCCAGAGGGGCCGATCTTCTCGATGGACCAAGTTACGCCTAACGCCTATTTGACCCTCGACCTCGATACGGCACTTCTGAAGGATTCGCGACGCAATACCGGGTTGCTTTGGCTAAAGCTGACACGGGCAGACTTGGCAAGTCCGTGGACCCTGGTGACGGTGGAGACACCGACCGGCGCGATGCCCTTGCGAGCTGTGAAATTGCCCGGAGTGCAGGCATTCGATGCCGGTGCGACAGGATGTCGGCTGACGCTTTCGAATTGCGATCAGGTTCTAGGGGTTAAGTTCGCGGGACAGGCAGGATTCACGCCTCCGCAGTTCCTAGACTCCGGCCCGGGTGGCCTGACGGCGACGGTCGATGGCCCAGCCGGCGCGACGGAATTCGATATCGAACTCCGAGACGCGAGCGAAGGGGTCATCCATGTGAAGGTGACGAAGAAGCCTTAGCTTTAACGGACCCTTCGAACCGAGTCATGCCAGCCGGCGACCAGAGCATCGCGCTTGCCGGCTGGCATGATAGGTGTAAATACTTTGTCTTTTGCCCACATTCGCTCGATCTGATCGATCGATTGCCAAAAACCCACGGCTAGCCCGGCAAGAAATGCCGCGCCAAGCGC
>Ga0364866_10604_pt1 | contig 20114 bp, 14 predicted proteins | sample ExccelAu500001D3_3_FD_206913 | JGI IMG/M metagenome (GOLD analysis project Ga0364866, IMG submission 206913) | Enriched cells from Trout Bog Lake Hypolimnion, Wisconsin, USA - BchlTB.Aug13.5000.01.D3 | ecosystem: Environmental > Aquatic > Freshwater > Lake > Hypolimnion/Profundal zone | place... | reverse complement strand
AAGGCCGCTACCACCACCAAGGTCGTCTCCTCGGCGAACCCATCGAACCTCAACCAGGCGGTTACTTTCACCGCAACCGTCACCCCCGCTTTTGGAGGGATGACGACTGGCGCCGTGACTTTCATGGACGGAACCGCGCCGCTCGGTACCGCGCCCGTGATCGGCACCGGAGCAGCGGCCTTTACCACCGCAACATTGACCGCCGGTCCGCATCTCATCACGGCGGTCTACAACGGCGACACCAACTTCACGGCCAGCACCTCCCCGGCGCTGACGCAAACAGTCAATCCTGGGGTGACGACTAGCCGCGTGGTCTACGTTCCGGATTACCAGGGCCAATTACTCCAGGTACGGGTAGGCACTGGGACGCCGACCGCCATCACCGTGAACATGCCCACCAAATGCAATCCCAACGCGGTGGCGGTCAACAGCAACAAGGCCTACGTAGTGGGCAACCTCGATCTGATCGTGGTCTACAACGCCTCCGCCATACGTTCAGCCCCGGCGGGCACGCTGACCATTGCGCCGCTGCAAACGATCGCCAGCAGCCATTTCAACTCGCTCATGGGCATCGCCTTCGACGCCTCCAACAACCTGTGGGTGGCCAGTTCCGGCAACAACGAAGTGGACGAGATTACCGCGGCCGCCCTGGCCACGGCTTCTCCCACCGTCACTCCCGCGCTGGTCAACTCGCCTTCCTCGCCGGTGGGGCTGGCCTTCGACAAGGACGGCTCCCTTTGGGTCACCGGGAAGTACGCCAGCGGCATCCTTCTGAACTTCCCGGCCGGCCAGCTAGGCAAGGGCGCCAGCGCCAGGCCTGACTACTGCCTGGCAAGCACCGTGCAGAGCGGCTGCCAATCTGTCAGCAACGTCTTCCTCAGCCCCGAGGGCCTGGCGCTCTTTGGCGGGGACGTATGGGTCGCCAACAACAGCACCGGCGCGACCGGCAACGTCCCCGGAAGGGAACTCATTGATCTGAAGTACACCGGCGGCTCGGCCACAGCCGTGGGCACGCTCACCGTCAATGCCACCTTTGGCAACACGGCGGTGGCGGCGGACAGCCCGTTTGTCTGCCCCGGCGGCCTGTTTGCCGGCCCGACCCATCTCTGGGTCAACGACGAGAGCTACGGCGAGACCAATCCGCAGTGCGGCGCGGGCGGGGACACGGCCACCCGGACGGGCGGCGTCTTCGACTTTACCGCAACGCAGCTTGCCGCCAAGACCACAACCATCAACCAGGTGCTTGCCTACTCCGGCATCACCGGCCGCCCGGGCTTTGGCGGCATCTTTGTGGAGAACGACCAGTAGGGCATCTTTGCTGGTGTCATGCAGGCACGGCGCGACCCCACCCTTCCGCGGGGACACTGCGGAAGGGTGGGCCGCCCGCAGTTTCGGGCGCCCCGAAGAGGGCCGGCCGCCTATCCGCGGGTAGCCGGTTAGTTTTTTGTTCGATTGACGCGAAACTGACTACGCGCGAGTAGTTGGATGGCCAAAAGCGGCTACCGCCAGGTAGTCGGAATGCGCAAAGTGAATCTTCGAGCGGCGCGCACTTGAAATCTCCTTTTACACCGAGCGGATTGAATCCGCCCGGTTTCCCCTTATTTCGATGTAACTACGACGGTAACTTCATCGGAACTCGCAGAAACGTGCACGAGCGAATGCGCCACATCCAGCCTGTAGGTTCCACCATCCACGGTGACCACGGCCCCATTCGGATACTGGTATTTTGGCAGGAAGATCTCGGTTTCGGTGGAGATGGCCTTGTCCGCTCTAAACTTGTAGCGGAATGCCTTCGATTTGGTGTCGAATTCGATCGAAACGGGCGTACCGGAAGTCGCAAGCGGATAGGGCCGTACCACTTCGTTCAGAGTGCGGCCGCCGGAGTTGATGTCGTTCGGGTTCTTACGCTGATCCGGGCTGAAGATCGAGTAATCCTCATTGTTCCAGTGATCGCCCTTTTCGTTGCTGTTATCCGCCGAGTAACACCAGATCGAGTAAGACGATAGCGTCTTGTCGAGCGCTTCATAGTACGGGCGCGCATAATGCTCCAGTTCGCTGAAGTCACCTGTCCGGAATGCCTGCTTGTCATTGACGTCGTAAGGAATCCCAACCTCTCCAAACCATGTGGGAACCTGGCCCATCCCCTGACCTTTCGCCTTTGCTTCATCAATTTGCTTTACGTAAGCATCAACCACCGCATCGCTTCCGGTGATAGGTTTGTTCGAGAAGATCGGATATGTCGTATCCGGCTCGTAGTGCTTGCTGAGCATGGGAACTGCGTCGTACCAATGCGGCTCACTCAGCGCGCCCGGCAGTCCCAGCGCCAGATCCTTCTGATTGCCGTCAAAGGCGGATGGCTCCTGGGCGATCAAAGCATTCGGCGAAATCTCATGGATCGCCGCGGCAATCCGCCGGTGGAGCGCACCCACATAAAAGTTGACCCCGTGTTTCTTCGCTCCCAATGCGGCAAAGTAGTCCGGCTTCAGCAAAGTCGGCTTGCCGTTCACGACATCCCAGACGCCGAGGCGGCGCCATATGTCTTCAGCACCCGGAGCCCAGAGTTGATTCGCTGGGACTGTCTGCTTTTCAGGCGTGAACCCTGAAGCAGCTTGCATATAGTCCCAGTAGCTTGGCGCAGGGGCGCCAGGCGCCTCATAGTGGCCCATCACCATCATGAATATCTCCGGAGAACGGAGATCGCTCACGCCCAGGAAACCGGAGCCCGGCTCATTGTAGGTGTCGTAGCCAGCTACGTTGTTGAGGTCGCGCATCCGCAGTGCGACCTGGCGCATGGCGTTCACGTAATGACTTTGCAGCCATTCCTGCACCGGGATGCCGTCCACTTTCAGATCCGGAGCAAAGTCGTTGCCAGCCCAGAAAAGCGTATCCATCGTGTTAACCGACAAGCGGGCCGCGGTCGGTGGCCAGTATCCGGGGCCGCGAACGGGTTGGTTCTGCGGGGCTCCAGGCTCATTTGTGCGGTCGGGAAGTAATCCTAACTTCGAGAGGGTCCAGTAAGGCGCTCCGTCGCCGCCCGAAGCCCGGGAATAGAAATCCTGGTGCAGATCGATGACGACGCGGATTCCATAGGTATTCGCTCGCTTTACCAGCTCATGCAAATAGTCCAGATATGCCTTGTCATAGACACCCGGGCCTGCGTGTTCAATTGCTTCCCAAGGCACGATCAGCCGCTCGAAAGTTAGACCCCATCCTTGCAGGCGGCGGAAATGCTCGTCCGCTTGCGGAAATGGACGCCCCACAAATGAGACGGCACGAGGATCGGACGACGTCTTTGCGGGGATCTTGCTGGTGCCGCCAAGATTCACTCCGCGCAAAATCAGCGTGCGGCCCTTCTCGTCTTTGAAGGCGGTCCCATCGGTATGAATGCCCGTCATAGACTGTGCCCAAACGGTTCCGAGCGCCAGCACGAAGACCGCAATGGCCGCCAGCATCCTGAAAGGGCGCCTTCCATTCCCAATTGAAAGGTGAGCCTTGTCCCACACCCCGCAGCCGCGCGATGCATTTATCTTGTTCACAAGAACCTCCGTAACTTCAGGTCACTCGACCTTTGAAAAACAGCCGTCATTCAAAATCAATAACCAGCCTCTTAGAGCCGTCGACCTTACTTGCCGGCTTCCTTCGACGGAGTTGCGGTGAAATCGCCCGTCACACCGTACGGCGCGACCTCGACGTTTCCTGCTAGAGTCGCGGAATCGCCAAGCGTGGCCCTATAGGTGAGCGTGAGCGCCGTACCGTCATGGTCCGTGTCGTATTTCCAGGTAACCTTGTTGCCATCGATGCTGCCGGTAATTGGAATATCCTTGTCACCCTTGCAGCTTCCTGTGAGTTTCGCATCGATTTGGGTGAAGTTGCATGTCATATCGCTCTCGTTCCCGGCGATGCTGCTGTGAATGGCCCATTTGCCGGTGAGATTGGGTGAGGCCGCAAAAGCGGAAGAGGTAGCGAGCAGGAGGGTGGCTGCGAGGATGATCTTCATGTCGATTTACCTTTCGTGTTGAACGGCGCCAAGAGTGGCTTATGGCATAATGGAAAGATACTGACCGGTCAGTTGTTTGTCAACACAGAAACCCAACAAAATATGCTAAGAAGGGGTAATGTCCATGGAGATTCTGACCAGACAACAGATTCGAACGCAGGAAACCCAGGCTCGGCTTCTCGAAGCCGCAGAGGAAGTCTTCGTGCGGGACGGGTTTCAAGGCGCCCAATTGGATGGGATTGCTGCCATGGCAGGCCGGAGCAAGGGGGCGGTCTACACCCACTTCAAGAACAAAGAGGATCTCTTCCTGGCTCTCTTTGAGCATCGGACCAGATCCTATGTCGCACGGCTAGCCGACAGCGTTCGGCAATGCACCAATCAAAGGCAGAGATTTGCTGCATTCCGAGAGTTCTACGTGGGGTTTGTTCGCGACAAGGCGTTTTCAATTCTGACCCTTGAATTCAAGCTGTACGCGCTCCGCCATCCCGAATCGAGAGACCGGCTCCGAAGAGCCTTCGAGACGTCCCGGGCGACTACCGACGATGGGCTATTCGAGCAGATGTTCCGTGAATACGCTCAGGTCACAGCGACGGACAACGACCTGGCGCGGGCGGCATTGGGGCCGATCATCTCGGGTTTGGTTCTCGAAAGCAACTTCGAGCCTGACGTCCTTTCCGAGGAAGGGCTGCGCCGAATTCTGGGAAGGATCTTCGATGCTCTGTTTCCGCCTCCCAACTAGGTGGAGTCAGAACATGGAAGATCCCGGCTGCCGGCGCGGGGATTTGGGAACTCCCAGTGGTCTTACGCGCCGTCTTCGCGGAACATGGGGTGGGGGATGAGGCGGCGGTAGTCTTCCTGGGTGGCGCCGTCGAGGCAGGCTTCGACGATGCGGCGGCCTAGGGGGTCGAGTTCGGGGACGAGGAACTGCTTGAGTTCGCTCGAGAAGAACTCGCGCCACTGGCGCGCGCCTTCCTGGTAGACGTCCATGCCGCCCTGGATCTGCTCCTCGACCTGGAGGAAGACGCGGGGGATGAGCGAGCCCTCGATCTTGAGCTGGTTGGGGATGTAGCCGAGCAGGGGGCAGGGGGCTTCGCCGACCTGTTCGCGGGCGAACTTGGCGCTGCCGCGGCGGGCCAGGTATTCGCGGGCGATCCACTCGGCCATGAAGCCGACCTTCCATGCGCCGATGTGCTGGTTGGGGATGAGGACGTAGCGGGTTTCCGGGGTGTTGACGATCTGCTGGAGGAGGAGGTTGGCCTGGTCGACGCGGCGGCCGGTGGCGAAGGCCCAGTAGGAGCCGACACCCTCGGACTGCATTTCGCGGCTTTTGGAGGCCTGGATGCTTGGGTTGGCGTGGCCGCGCGGGGCAACCAGGCGCCACAGCCAGGCGAGGGCCGGGGAGAGCACGTGGAGCATGGCGAGGATGCCGTAGAGCTGCGAATCCCGGTGGGTGGGGGGGCAGCGGACGCCGAAGCTGCGCACGTCGACGCGCTGGGGGCCGTCGAGAATGTCTTCCAGCATGCGCCGGGGAAGGATGACGCGGGGATTGGGGCATGGCTTGCCGGGGGCGTCCTCGGTGTGCTCCCAGGTGAGGCAGGTGCCGCCGGGGACGATGTAGTGGTTGAGGAAGATGAGCGGCTCGGGGGGATCGATGCAGAGGCGCTCGAGGTTGGGGGCGGTGCCGTAGCTGTGGATGTGGTCGACGCGGACGAACCAGCCGTTTTCGGCATCGGCGACGGCGAGGCGGCCGCTCGTGCCCTGGTACTTGGGATGGGCGCAGGCCATGTCGTCGGCGATGGGGCGCAGGTGGCAGGCTTCGGGCAGGTTGAGGGTGCGCTGCTCCTTGGTGACCACGTTCTTGCCGAGCAGGAGGCGGCCGTCGTCCATGCGGTGGATGTGCTCGGTCATCTCGCTTTTGCCGCCGCCGCTGGCGCCCTCGTGCATGAGGATGAGCTGGTTTTCGTAGGGGGTGACGACGGCGACGGCGGCGCAGTGGTTGGTGGTCCAGCCCTCGTGCTCGCCCTTGTCGAGGAGCATGGAGTAGACGCCTTTTTTGGCGCTGGGGCCGGGATAGAGATTGTAGGCGAAGATCTCCTGGTGGGTGGCCTGGCGGTCGTGGACCACAACCTGGCGACCGGCAAAGTGGGTATGGCGGAAGGGCGGGGCGACGAAGAGCACGCCGCCGGTGATCTTGAAGGACGCGGGAACCTGGCTGCGGGGAATCATGCCTTGCAGGTCGGCCAGCGCGGCGGCAAAGAAGGCGGCCTGGCGGGGGACGATCAGGAGCGACCCGTAGCCGAGGGCGTCGGCGCCGGCGTAGAAGGGCATGGCGACCAGTTCCTGGGTCTTGAGCCAGTCGAGGGTCTCCTGCCGGGTAGGGTCAAAGGGCTGGCCGAAGCGCTCCTGATAGGTGGGCTTGTCGGTGGGAAGCTGGTCGCCGATGACCATGGCGTCTGGGTCGCGGCGGCGCATGGCGGGGTCGGGGAAGTTGATGGCCAGGCCGTTGCGGGCCTTGGTGATGACTGCCTCGGCGACGCGGCCCAGGCCGGGGGTCTGGAAGCCGACATCGTATTGGCCGCGGTCGTCGCGATTGCCCAGGGTCCAGTCCGTCTCGCCGGTGGAGCGGCCCAGCGCCCAGTCCATGAGCTGCTGGCGGGTCTCCGGGGCCTGGACCAGGGGGGCGGCGGCGAGGACTTCGCGCACGTGGGCGGGCAGGTCGATCTCGGTCCAGCAAGCCTGGAAGTCAACCAGGGCGTCGTCAGCGGCGGCGGAGGTCATGAATTGTCTCGCTTTCCGGGGGAGGCGGTCTGTGTGTTCAAATCCGGCGCAAAGGCCGAAAGGGCACACCATTTTTATCTCATCCGAGGGTTCACCTGGCAGTGCGCTGGGTCACATAATGGGAAAATGGCCGCAAACCGGGGAGATGGTCCGCCTGCTGCCCTGCTGTGCGTCTTGTTTCACGCCTGCCGTGCTCGATGGGCGCTTTGGGGCGATGCTTCGATCCACGTGAATCGGGATCGGCCGAACCGGAGGCTCACGGCCAATCGGTCATCTTGATGGGCAGGATGTTCCCATCCTTGTCATAGCGCAGCGGGGCGAGGCAAACGCGGCGCTCGTAAGGGCTGGGGCCGGCGACGTGATAGAAAAGCCACCATTTGCCTTTGAATTCGGCGATGGAGCCGTGGACATTGCGGGAGCGATTGTCCAGAATGACGCCCTTGTATTCGAACGGGCCGAGCGGGGATTTGGCCACGCTGTACTCCATCAGGTTAGCCACCATGTCGCCGCGATAGGAGGGGTAGCTGAAGTAATAGAGCCCCTTGCGCTTATGCACCCAGATGCCCTCGTGGTAGTTCCTCACGTCCAGCACCTGGATCGGCCCATCGCGGGTGATCATGTCGCGCTTCAACTTGACCACCGCCAGGCGATCGTGGCTGTTTCCGAAGTAGAGGTATGCCTGCCCGTCGCCGTCGATAAAGATATTCGGATCGAAGGAGCTGACGCCCGAGGCCTCGTCCCGAGCGATCAGGGGCTTTCCGAGCGCGTCCTTGAAGGGGCCGGTGGGCGAGTCGGCGACGGCGACGCCGATTTGATTGTCTGCCGGAAAGTAAAAATAGTATTTGCCGTTGCGCTCGATGCAGTCGGGAGCCCAGGCATGCTTATCGGCCCAGGTAATGTCCTTCAAGCTGAAAATGACGCCATGGTCCTTCCAATGAACCATGTCGTCAGTGGAGAAGGCGTGCCAATCCACCATGTCCCAATAGGCGCTTCCGGCAACGTCGTGTGATGGGTAGACGTACAGGCGTCCGTGGAAGACACGCGCGGAGGGGTCCGCCTGAAAGTCAGGCAGGATTTGGTGCTGCGCGAAGGCCCCGAAGCCGCCGGCGACGGCGAGAAGGGACAGCAGGACCACTCTTCGAATCATGGGCTTCAGTCTAGCATTCCAGCATTTTGAGCCGGCGGGTGGAAAGGGCAGTTGGCGGGCAACCCGCCTTTGGCGCGGCACGCCCCATTCCTCGCTTCTTTCCAGCGATGAGCGAATGACCGCGAACCTCAACCTGGCAAAGACAGAGACACCGCAAGAGCCCGCTGGCTAGCTGGCCTGCTGGCTGGCCGCCAGCTCTTTCGCCGCCGTCCGTCCCAGCCGGATGCAGTCGGGGATGCCGATGCCGTCGTAGGCGTTGCCGGCCAGGCGCAGGCCGGGCAGAGCCGCTACCCGCTCGGCGATGCGCTGCTTCCGCTCCTGGTGGCCCACGGCGTACTGAGCCATGGCCCGGCGCCAGCGCGAAACCTGCGTGCGCTCCGGTTGCGCGTCGGGGGGCAGCACCTTGGCCCCGAGAATCTCGCTCAGTTCGCGGCGTACCGTGGCCAGCAGCGCCTCGTCCGGCTCGGCCAGCAGCGCCTCGTTCTTGGTCCCGCCCAGGAAGGCCCGCAGCACCGCCTTGCCCGGAGGCGTGCGGCCCAGAAACTTGCGATGGACAAACGTGCAGGCCAGCATGGAGCGGCCCTCGCTGGCCGGAACGAGAAAGCCGAACCCCTCCGGCAACGCGCCCAGTTGCGACTCGTCGTAGAGCAGGTTGATGGTGATCGACGAAGAGTAGGGGATGCCGCTCAACTCCTCGGCCAGCGCCGCGTCCACCGGGGCCAGCAGCACGCCCGCGGCCCAGGCCGGCGAGGCCACAATCACATTGTCGTAGGGTTCCGTCACTCCGCCCGCTTCCACCAGCCAGCCGTTCGCGGTCTTCCCCAGGCCGCTCACGGGCGTCGAGAGCCGCACCGAGCCAGGGTCGAGCCTTGCCTCCAGCGCGTCCACCATCTGCTGCATCCCGCCGCGCAGCGAGGTGAAGATGGGCCGCGGCGCGGGTCGTGCCTTGCCGCTTTTCTTGGCGCTGGCGCGCATCTTGCGGTGGGCGGCCAACATGCCGCGGGTGAGCGACCCGTACTCGCTCTCCATGTCCACCAGCCGGGGCAGCACGGTGCGGGCGCTCAGTTGCGTGGCGTCGCCGCCGTAGATGCCGCTCAGCAGCGGATCGGCCAGCCGGTCCACGGCTTCCGAGCCAAAGTGCCGCTCCACCAGCGTGGCCACCGCCTCGTCTTTCAGGCCGGTGGGCCGCGGCGGATGCAGCAGCTCCAGCCCCATGCGAATCTTGGTCTTGAGGCTGAAAAGCCGGGTCAGCGCGGTGGGAATCAGCTTGGTGGGCACCAGGAACATCAGCCCGTCGGGCAGCGGCACCAGCCGGTTGCGCACCAGGATGTGGGTCTTGCGGTCGGCGTCGTTCGAGGGCGTCAGTTCCGCCCCCAGCCCCAGCTCGCGGCACAGCTCGGCCGCCGCCGGCTTCTCGGTCAGAAAGGAGTCCGGGCCCCGCTCCAGCACCGCGCCGTCCACGATCTCCGAGGCCATGGAGCCGCCCAGCCGGTCGCGCGACTCAAACAGCGTGTACTCGACCCGTGCCCCTGCCTTGCGCGCCAGTTCCAGCTCATAAGCAGCCGCCAGCCCCGCTATGCCTCCGCCAATGATTGCTGTACGCATCGTGGAAACCCCACCCCATCTTAGAGCAGTCCCCGGACCCCGCGCTCACAGGGGGGCTCTGGGCTCCCACATCGTGGCCCGTTCTACGTTCCCAAAATCCGCCCGGATTCCAAAGTGGTGCGGTACCTGCCTACAGCGTTACCAGAGTGGCCGCCGGGTCCAGATGACGGAAGGCCTCTGCCTTCTGCTCCAGTTCCGGGTCCCAGTTTTTCGGCTGGTAGATGCAGCAGGGCTCCTGCGCCAGCGGGTCGCCGGTCAGCGCGTAGGCGCGGGCGCGGGAACCGCCGCAGATCTCCTTGTACTCGCAGGCGCCGCACTTGCCCTCAAGCTGGCCGGTATCGCGCAGCGACTTGAAGATGGGCGACTCGCGGTAGATCTCGGCCAGCGGCGTCTGCTTCACATTGCCGGCGTGGATGGGCAGGAAACCGCTGGGGTAGACGTTGCCCACGTGGGAGATAAACATGAAGCCCTTGCCGTCGTTCACCCGGCGCGTAGCCCAGCTCTGGGTGCGCGTCTGCGCGTCGGTGGTGGGCGCTCCGGGCTCGTAGCCCATGGCCGCGGCCACCTTGGAGCTGCCGGGATGGCCGCCCCCGTGGCTCATGCGGCGCTCTTCCAGGTTGTGCTGCAACAGGTAGCGCCGGTAGTGCATGGCCTCGGTGGTCTTGATCTGGAAGCTGACCCGGTGGCTCAGTTCGTAGATCTTGCCGAAGACGTTCTCGAACTCCTCGCCGCTCAGCAGGTCGCCCAGTTGCCCGCGGCCCACCGGAACCAGGAAGAAGACGTTCCACATGACGATGGCCAGCTTCTCGAAGAGGGCGCACAGGCTGTCCAGGTCGTGGGCGTTGTGGCGGCTGATGGTGGTGTGTACCTGGATGGGGATGCCGGCTTCGTTGGCCCATTCGATGGCCTGAATGGTACGAGCATAGGCGCCGGGCAAGCCGCGGAACGTGTCGTGAATCTCGGGGGTCGAGCCGTCCAGCGAGATGCCCAGCCGCACCAGCCCGGCTTCCTTGAGCTTGAAGATCGCCTCGCGGGTCAACAGCGGCGTGGCGCTGGGGGTGAGCGCTACCTGCACGCCCTTCTCCGCTGCGTAGGTGATCAGTTCGTAGACGTCCTTGCGCTTCATCGGGTCGCCGCCAGTAAAGACGAAGATGGGCACGCCCATCTCGGCGATCTGGTCGATGACGGCTTTGCCCTCGGCGTTAGTCAGCTCGTCGGGATGGGCCATGGGCTGGGCGGCGGCGCGGCAGTGCTTGCATGCCAGGTCGCAGGACTGGGTGATCTCCCAGATCGCTAGAAAGGGGGTTTCGTCGAAATTCAACCCGCCGCGGGCGGGGATATTGTGCATCGGCTGCATGGGACCTCCAACGAAATCGCGACGGGCCAGCCCAGGATCGGTATCCAGCGGCGGGGGAACGCCGCGATTCCTCTCTAGAAGACCAGCAGCCGAGCGCGCCGGGCTGTGATTGGGATCACCAAGGATGCACATTTTGCGCCCTCCCCACCTTTTTCTGGACATGTGTCCAAAAAGGGGACAGAATTTGTCTTAAAGGAGGAAAGTCTCCGCGCAACCGTGTGTTTGTTGGGTTGCGAGGGATTGCCGGTGGCCGGGAAGCAGCGTTGGACCCCTCCTGGAGCGTGATTTGGCTCACTTTCTCCTGTGCCACCGCGCACCGCAATCCCTGAGCGGCCCTGCCAAAATACTGCCGCACCTCAAGGAGGTTCCTATGGCCACTGAATTCAAGCCAGGTTGGAGCAAGCCTTCAACCATCCTGTTTGCCTCGGAAATTCCTTCCAACGAAAAAGCCTTTTCCTTCGCTCTTGCGCAGGCCCAGGAGTTTGGCGCGGAGCTGATTCTGTTTCACGCCTACGACACCCTGGTCGTGGCCGCGTCGGAGACCTCCGGCGTTCGCTACTACGACTATGCCGCCGCCGCCCACGCCGAGATGAAGCATCTGGAGCCGCTGGCCGAGCGCGTCCGCGCAGCCGGCGTCTGCTGCGAGATGGTGGTGCGGCCGGGGCTGGCCGCCGACCAGATCCTCAGCTTCCTCCGCGAGCGGGAGATCGACCGCATCGTCATGGGCACCCACTCGCCCGGCCCCATCGGCAAGCTGCTGGTGGGCTCGGTGGCCGAGGCCGTGCTGCGCACCGCCAAGGTACCGGTCTATATCGTCGGCCCCGACGTGGTGGATGGCGGCTATCGCGAGTTCGCCACCCGCACCATCCTGTGCGCCGTCAGCCTGCTTGAGAGCAGCCATGTGGTGGTGGAGTTCGCCGCCAAGCTTGCCGCCCAGCACGGGGCGCGCCTGATACTCCAGCACGTCATCCGGCCCCAGGAGCGCCAGGAGGTGCTCGCCGGCCGCTCCATCGACCAGATAGAAGCCGACCTGCTCGCCATGGTTCCCGAAGAGCTGAAGGCCAAGCTGGTGTTGCAATCCATCGTGGTGCCGGGCGACCCGACCGAGGAACTGCTCTACCAGGGCCGCGCACAGCAGGCCGACCTGATTGTGCTCGGAGCGCAGGGCGCATCGGCCTTTGCCGCCATCACCCGCCACGGCGTGGTTTACAAAGTGCTCGCCCACTCCCACTGCCCGGTGATTACGCTCTCGCCGGTGGTGCTGGCGGCCTGCGGCGCAAAGAGCGACAAGACGCACCAGCCCGAGGTCTTCCTCGCCGGAGTATTCTAGGCCGCTTACTTCGCGGGCGGCTTGGCCGCCGCGGGGGTAGCCGCCGGCGCCTCCGCGCAGGGCTTTCCCCCGCACAGCGCGCCGGTAATTCCCTGGCCCTCGGCGATGGTATAGATGCGATCGGCCGCCGGAAGCTTCACCGTCTCCACCGCGCCCGATGGCCAGTGGATCTCGGCGCTCCCGGCGTCGGTCGAGTCGCCCAGCCCAAAATGCGGACGCCGGTCGCTGGCCGAGATGTAGCTGTCGCTGGCCAGCACGTCCCGCCGCTGGCGCATCCCGTTGGCCTTCAGGTAAACCGTGGCGCAGGTGGCGTCGCGCGGGCTCTTCGGCCCGCCCACCAGTTGCATCGCCACCCAGTGATGATGGTCGGCGTTCACGTTCCTCAGCAGCACCGGCGCCCTGTCCATCACGTTGATCACCGCGTCGATCTTGCCGTCGTTGAACAGGTCGCCGAAGGCCGCGCCGCGCGCCGGAACCACCACCGCCAGACCCGTATCCTTGACCGGCGGAATGTACTCGAACCGCCGCCCCTTGCCGTTGGTCTCCGGAATATTGTGAAAGAGCAGCGGGCGCTCGGCCCAGGTGGTGCCCCAGTCGTGCTGGTCCACCTCGGGATAGACGTGGCCGTTGACTGTCATCAGGTCCAGCCAGCCGTCGTTGTCGTAGTCGATGAACCCGTCCCCCCAGCCTACAAACGGAATGGTGGTCTGCGCCACGCCGGCCTTGTAGCTCACATCGCTGAAACTGGCGTCCCCGTCGTTGTGGTAGAGCACCTTGTAGTCGTCGCCAAAGTCGTCGATGAAAAAGTCCACTAGCCCGTTGTTCTCGTAGTCGCCCACCGCAATGCCCATGGAGGCGATCTCGCGCCCGTCCTTGTTCAGCGCAAAGCCGGAGACGTAGCTCTGGTCGTCGAAAGTGCCGTCGCCCTTGTTGATGTAAAGGAAGTTCGGCTCCGAGTCGTTGCCCACCACCAGGTCCGGCTTGCCGTTGCCGTTCAGGCTCACAAAGATGGTGCTGAACCCGTAGTAGTGCTCCTTGTCCTCCACCCCGGCCTTCACCGTCGTGTCGGTAAATGTGCCGTCGCCGTTGTTGCGGAAGAGGTGGTCGGGCTCCCCTTGCAGCCCGCGCGGGCCGCAGTTCACCGCCGCGCCGCGGTACATGCAACTGGCGTACCCCACCGCCTTGGTGCCGGCAATGGGCAGCTTGTCGCGATCGAAGTGCACATAGCCGGAGACATACAGGTCAAGCCGCCCGTCGCCGTCGTAGTCGCCCCAGGCCGAGCCCGGCGACCAGTTGCCCAGCGCCACCTTGGCCGCCTCCGCCTTGTCGGTAAACGTCCCGTCGTGGTTGTTATGGTAGAGCCGGTTCTTGCCGTAGTTGCCCACGTAGAGGTCGGGCCAGCCGTCGTTGTCGTAGTCGGCCACCGAGCAGCCGTAACCCCAGCGATCGTTCTGCACGCCCGCCTTGGCGCTCACATCGGTAAACGTGCCGTCGTGGTTGTTGTGGAAGAGCGCGGCGTGCGGCGGCGGCTCCTTGCCGTCCAGCGAGTCGAAGGTGGCCCCGTTCACCAGGTAGATGTCCAGCCAGCCGTCGTTGTCGTAGTCGATAAGGCACACGCCCGAGCCATTGGTCTCCACAATAAACTTCTTCTCCGGCACCCCCATCTTGTGGCGCCAGCCGGAGAGGCCCGCCGCCTTGGTAATGTCCTCGAAGACCACCGGGCCTTTATCCACAAACCCGCCCGCGGTAATGGGCCGCTTCTGCTCGTCGTACTGCGCGGCCGCGCCCAGGCCCCCGGCGATGCCGCTGCTCATGCCCTGCGGCGCCTTGGCCGGCGCTGCCGCCTGCGGAGGTTGCGCCGGCTGCTGGGCCAGGCAGTTGAGAGAGAGGGAAAAGGCGGCAATCAGGATGCCGGAAATCGGTCCGCGAACAGGCAGCAACAAGAGTCCTCCACGGGTTGAAGTGTATCGTAACCGGCGCTCCGCCCGGAGCGGCCCGCCGCTCGTCCCAGGCGATTGCTTGAATGGCTTCAGTTGCTGGCGAGGTTTCGGTCCACGGCCGGACGGGCGCAGTTCCCGCCTTCTTCCCGGAGGGAAGACCCGAGAATAGCCCAGGCTGGAGCGCAGAGGAAGCTCGGGATGCCGTCCCCTTTACGCCGCCGCGTCCCGAAGAGCCGCGGCCAAACTGCCACGGGCGCCGAACCTCGTCCTTGCGATGGCCCTGCCGCTGTTCCCCATCCGGCAGGCGCGCTCCGCCCCGAAGAAATGAATCCGAGTGTTCCTTTTGGAACTGCGCGCCGATAACCCTCGTGAGTAACTGAACTCATGGAACTCATCCAGATCCTGTGCGCGGTCGGCTTCTTCGCTTTGAGACTCCATCTGGTCAAGGCCCGCATGTAGCGCGGCCCCCAGCGGGGTTCGGGACGCTTGCCCAACTCGCCGGCGCCTCGATGTGCTATCCAACGATCTTCTTGCATGCGCGAAGGAGCAGCGATGAACAAGGACACAGTGAACGGCGCGATAGACCAGGCAGTGGGAAGCGCAAAGAGCCATATCGGTCACCTGACCGGCAACACCGGCGCCGAAGTCAAGGGCGCGATTCAACAGATCAAGGGCCATGTCGAGACCGCCATCGGCAGCGCCAAGGACGCCTTTGCCGATGCCCAGCGCGAAGCCAACGAAGAGAGCAAGCGCGAAGCCGCGCTGGCCGACAGCCGCAAAGCGCTCTAGAGCCTGTTATGAACTTTCCCGCAGGCGGCGCTGGGAGCCAATTTTTCTCAGTTCGAGGAGCGAGGAGCGACGAATATGCAGTATCTTCGAGCGACGAGTGACGAAGAAATGGGGGAGTTGGCCCCAGCCCTTCGGGTTGCGGCGCGAAAGTGCATAACAGGCTCTAGCCCCTTCGCAGGGAACCGGAGGTGAGCATGAAGACCATCGGAATTCTTCTCATCGTCGCCGGCCTGGCTGCCGTCGTCTTCGGCGGATTCTCCTCGCCCAACCGCAGCCAGGTTCCGGACATGGGCCTGATCCAGGTCGAGGACGCCGAATACCATCCCATGAGCGCTCCCCCGATTCTCGGGATAGCTGTGATGCTGGTAGGCGGCGGGCTGCTCGTCTCCGGCTTCCGGCAGACCCGGTAGCAGGTCCCAGTCCCGCGGAGCCTTCGCGCGGCGCGGAGCCCTGGCCGGATGAAAGCCGCATGAAAACAGCCGATTTCCCGGTGATTTCCAATGGAATCTCCTCTCCGCTGCGGGTATACTGTGCCCAAGGCGGCGTGTACCAAGCCCACAAGCAACTGCGCCGGCCCCAAAGTGAGGTGCGTCTTCCGCAGGGACTCCGGTTCACTGACGTTCGACGTTCCACCATCGGAGACTACCCGGTGGCGCGCAGTGGCCCGCGTGCTCCGAAGTCCCATGGACGCCCTGAGTTGCGCCCTCCTTCCCGCCCCCTGTGTTTTGTGCGGCTCCCCTCTGCCGCGCCTCTCTTCCGTGCCAATTTGCGCTGCCTGCTGGACGGAGTTTCCCGCCCAGAGCGGCCCCTCGTGCGCCCGCTGCGGCGACTCGCTCGACGATCTGGCGCTTGCCCTCCCGGCTAGCCTTGGGCTCTGCCGCGCCTGCCGCCTGGCCCCCCCGCCCTTTGTCCGCGCCGTGGCCTACGGGCCCTACCAGGACCGCATGAGAGCCGCTATCCACGCCCTCAAGTACGACCGGCTCCACCCCGCAGCACGCGGGCTCGGCAGGATGCTGGCCCAGGCCATCGCGCAACTGGCCCCCGACGCCCCGGCCGAGATGCTGGTCGTTCCCGTGCCGCTGCACCGCTCCAAATACGCTGAGCGCGGCTTCAACCAGGCCCGCTCGCTGGCCGCCCAGGCCCTGGCCGCGCTGCGCAAGACCCATCCGCAGTGGCGCCTCGCGCTGGCCTCCAGCACGCTCATGCGCCTGCGCTCCACCGAAAGCCAGGCCGGCCTCACCCCGCGCCAGCGCCGCCTCAACGTCCGCGGAGCCTTCACCGTCTCCGACCCGGCCGCCGTCGCGCTCCGCCACGTCCTGCTCATCGACGACATCTACACCACCGGCGCCACCATGCGCGCCGCCGCCCAGGCGCTCATCCGGGCCGGCGCGGCCTCGGTCTGGGTGGCCACCCTGGCCAGGGCGCGCCGCATCCACGACCGCCGCGGCTCCTCGGCCTTCTTCAATGGAGAGAGGGAAAACACGGCATCGGCAGCAGCCCCGCGCGATGCGGACTTTGATACCGGAAGCGTTCTTTCATCGCACGACCAACCATCTTTTTGACGAGGGGATAAAGGATGTCGCTGGGAAAAGCCATGATTCATGCACGCAAGCAGAAGTCCATAGCCCGCGCCGCCGCCTTTGCCGGCGAACAGGCCACCCTGCAGTCGCCCCACATTCTGCAGATGCCGGTGCTGGTGCTCAACGCCTCCTATGAGCCCATCAACATCTGCGGCGCGCGCCGCGCCCTGGTTCTGGTGCTCAAGGGCATCGCCCGCACCGAGGAGGAGCACGGCCTCACCCTCCACGCCCAGCGCAACCGCATCGCCATGCCCTCGGTCATCCGCCTGCTCGAATACCGCCGCATCCCCCACCAGACCCGCGCCCTCTCGCGCAAAAACATCCTGCTGCGCGATCGCAACACCTGCCAGTACTGCGGCGTCGTGCTCGCCTCCGGCGAACTCACCCTCGACCACGTCGTGCCCCGCTCCCGCGGCGGCAACTCCACCTGGGAGAACCTGGTCGCCTGCTGCCACGGCTGCAACCGCCACAAGGGCAACCGCATGTTGCAGGAGATCGACGACATGACCCTGCTGCGCGATCCCCGCCCGTTCTCCCTGCACACCAGCCGCCAGATCATGCGCATGTTAGGCCGCGGCGACGACCGCTGGCGCAAGTACCTCTTCTACTAGCCCCGCGGCTCCGCTCTCCAACCCCCGTGACGGTGCCCCCAGCCTCAAACCACCTGACGGTGCCCCCATCCCCGCCGGTCCTTCCAATCCCCTACGAGGGCCCCCGGTCCCTCGATGGACCGGGGGCACCCTCAACTTGATAGGATTTCCGCGTGAGACCGTGGCCACCCGGCTGCCCTACTTCTTCGGCTTGGCCTCCGGCGGCTTGGCGTCCGGCGTCACGTCCTTGCCCTCGTAGAGGATCTTCACGTCGGTCCCGAACTGCTTGTAGTCGGTGTACTTGATGGTGTCGCGCATGTGCACGTCCTGGGCCATGTAGCCGTGGCCGCCGCTGAAGTGCAGAATCCCCTCGCCCTTGGTGTAAACCGGGAACCAGTAGTGGCCGTCCACCTGCTGCCGCCAGGTCATGAACGGCGGATGAAGGTCCTCGCTGCCCTTGCGCGTGTCGTCGGGCACCATACGCCCGTTGGTCACCACAATCTGCAGGTCGGTCGCGTCCACCCAGATGCGCCCCAGCAGGTAGCGCTTGCCCTTGACGATGGCCTTGGGGCTCACGTCGAAGGCGTAGCAGTCCACCTCGTCCACCTTCTGCCGGCCCACGTACTTCACGTCGTAGGCTCCGATCTCCTCGGCGGTCAGCACAAACGGATACCCGCGCTGGATGTCCTGCAAATCCGAGGGGGACATGATCACCCGCTCCAGCGTGCTCGACGGCGCGTAGACCACCTTCTCGGTCCGCTTGCCCGTCGAGTCGAAGATGACGTCGTCCACCTGGTAGTACTCGCCGTCTACCTTGTTGTCGTCGTCGATGGTCTGCACCCGGGCCACGCGCCGGTAGGTGTAGTGGTTCAGCGCTTTCTGGAACTCGCTCTCCTTGGCCGCAAACTGGCGGATAATCTCTTCCGGGGCGATGGCCGGCGCGGTGATGTCCATTGGCCCGAAGCCCGCGTCCAGCGCCATCGGGGTAAAGCTGTCCTTGTCCTGCGCCGCGGCTCCCAGGGCGAACCCCGCTGCCAGCACCACCGCCCATCCCAGTCGATTTCGCACTCCGGTCTCTCCCTTGCCGCATCTAAACGATGTAACCGCAGCCTGTTGAACGGGCGCGGAATCTGAGTTTGTCACATTTCATGTCCCGTCTGCCACATTAGACGCATGGACAAGCGCCGCGGGTGGTTTCAGAATTGAGGCGCAGCGGTTTGCCGGCCGCGCAGACCGCATCTCCCTGTGCCGGCAGGACGCCGGCTGCACCTGTGCGATTGGCAGGCGAATGGGGATTCGCAACTGCAGGGAGTTCCGCCCGCCGGGGCTGCCAGGGCCCGTCTCCACCATGTGAACGCAGTATCGACTTTTCGCCGATGAGGAAGTCAGGAGATCGATAACCGCCATGCCCGACTATTATCAGCTCCCCGCGCTCATCCTTACGGCGCTGGTGCTGCCCGCCTTTGGGCATCTCTACTTCCGCTTCCGCGACACCCGGACCCTGCTCTGGTTCCTCGGCTTCCTGCTCGCCATCTTCAGGATGCTGTTGCTCTATCACCTCGGCTCGTGGGACTTCTCCAACGGCGAGCACCCCTGGATGCTGGCGGCCGGCCAGACCTCCATCCAGATCAGTTCCGCGCTGTTCCTCGCCTCGCTCTCCCCGTTGCGCTTCCGCGCCGGCCGCTGGCAGATCCTCTACGTCATCCCCTTCACGCTTCCGCTGGTGGCCTACTCCATCCTCTTCCATGGCGTCCTCCACGGCGTGCAGCCCACCGGGTTCCTCTACTTTGTCTTTCCCGCGCTGGGAGCGCTCTCCATCGTCGCGGGCTTCTTCTGGGGCATCGCCAAGGGCAGCCTGCCCACCGGCCTGGGAGTCGGCGCCTGTGTCGTGGGAGGCATCGTGGGCCTCGGGGTCTACTACACCCTGGGCGCCGCCGCGCCGCTCACCTTTACCGAGTGCTGCAACCACCTCATGACCGTCCTGCTGATCCTCTTCGTCTTCCGGCGCTTTTCGCCGGGAACGGTCCTCGGCACGATGGGCTTTGCCTTCTGGTCCGCTCCGATTCTCCTTGTCCTTCCGGCCATCGCCAGCCATCCCTGGCTCGATCTCAACTTGACCCGCGCCATCGTCATGGCCAAGGTAGTCGCCGCCGTGGGCATGATCCTGCTCTCCCTCGAAGACCAGTTGGCCATCAACCAGGCCGCCCAGCAGCGCGAGCACCGGGCTCGCCGCGAGCAGGAGGCCTATGCGGGGCTCATCCTCTCCCGCCGCCGGGTCGAGGACTTCGATCGCCAGGGCGACGAGATCTGCCAGACGGTCGCCGATCACAGCCGCTTCTCCCAGGCTGCCCTGCTGCTGCTCGACGGCACGGGACGCTACCGGCTGGCGGGCTCGGCCGGACTCGACCCCGCTGTCCCCGGCGCGCTCGGCGCTCTGGCCGCGCGCATTCCTGTCGCCGGTTTCCTCGCTCCCGGCTCGGCTCCTCTCGCCGTCGAGCACAGCCAGGCCCTCCGCCTGGACCTGGAGCCCTGGCTCGCTCCCGGCGACGACCTCAAGCGCCTGCGCTTTACTTCGGCGCTGGCCGTGCCTCTTATCGGCCGCACGGCCACCGAGGGCGCCCTGCTGCTTTCTGGGCTGCGCCAGATTCCCCGCCCCGCGCAAAACGATCTGCGCCCCGACGACCTGATGCCCGTCCAGATGCTCGCCGCCCGCCTGCAGGCCGTCCGCAGCCAGACCACGATGCTCGAAAAACTGATCGACTCGGAGAAGTTCGCGGGCCTGGGCCAGTTGGCCGGCAACGTCACCCAGCAGTTGAACAACCCCCTCACCGTCATCCTGGGCTACGCATCCCTGCTCGACGAGGCATCCAATCTGACCGCCCAGGACCGCCGCGCGATCGAAGCCATCCTCGCCGAGTCCCGCCGGATGAGGTCCACCCTCGAAAGCCTCTCCCGCATCTCGCGACCGCAGAGCGACCAGATGGCCTCTGTCTCGGTCGCC
>Ga0364866_10603_pt1 | contig 20121 bp, 15 predicted proteins | sample ExccelAu500001D3_3_FD_206913 | JGI IMG/M metagenome (GOLD analysis project Ga0364866, IMG submission 206913) | Enriched cells from Trout Bog Lake Hypolimnion, Wisconsin, USA - BchlTB.Aug13.5000.01.D3 | ecosystem: Environmental > Aquatic > Freshwater > Lake > Hypolimnion/Profundal zone | place... | reverse complement strand
ACATGAGCGCTGCGCCCGCGAACTCACCGGTTTGGGGATGCCGCCCCACCTGATCGAAAACCTCTACGACGTGCCGGTTGGTTGCCACAAGGCCGCTGTCGTTAATGAGGTAGCCTGTGCCGAATATCTCAGGAAAGACGGGCTGCTGGCCTGCTGGAAGGGGCAGTAGTTTTGAAATGAAAGCCACAACGCACGGGCAAGCATTTTCGTAAAGTTCCGTCAGCGTCATTGTGTGCCCTCCGACCTCAGCGATTCCTAGATGCCACGAAGCAGGAAAAAGTTCCGCAGCACGACGGGGCCAATTCCGTTTACAGGCTCCAAGAACTGCTCAATCTTCTGCCGTGATTTTCCGGCCAGAATGCTGGTACTCTGTTCAATGCCAACCGCCCGAACGTGCGCCCCTAATGCGGCGAGCCGTTTGGCAAACAGATTCGTCATGAAAGCGCCACGGTCGCACCCGCCTGCTTTTAGCCTGCGCTCAATCTCTGCCGGGGCCAGTTCAAGCAGTGTGGCTGGGGCGGTCAATTCCTGTACCTGTAAACCTTCTTTGCAAGCATAGGTCTTTTCCAGGGAGTACTGGTTGACCGCCAAGATAGACACGACTAAGTCTTCCCAAGGCGAATCAGATGACACCGTCACAGTTAATTCATCCTTCATGTGTTTCATGCTCCGTTGGTTGCAGCCCGCAACAGCTATGGTTCCACGCCATCTGTGCCCTGATTACGACGCCTCTTCAAATGCCCTGGCAGCACCATTCGATTGCCCATGATTCGCAATGCGAGTAATCTGTTCATCGGTCAGGCGATAGATTGACCCGACAATCTGTTCAACTTCCTGCTCCAGTTTGTCTGTACTGACACCCTCATGGCGTTCCTTTGTTGCGATAATCTTGCTTACGAGGTTTGCGACTGTTTTTTGAGTATCACTGTCGGCGATCACGATTGGAAGGTTGTCAACTTCATAGCCATTCACGTTGCTGTTTGTGCTGGTCATGGAGAACACAAAATTCAGTATCCGGCTATTGAGAACACCGAGCAAATATTCGGAAAGAAGCTGCGAGTCGTTAAGCATGATGTAATTGACAGAATTCGCACAGAATGTTCCCGGCCCAACCAAAGTCATTTTCAAGCGAATCTTTTCATTTACTCCAGTGATGCCCTGCAAGGCGATGCGCTGGCTCTTATGGTGAGTGCTTCTCTCGCCGTGATTGTTTGCGAGGTACTTCTTGGCGTCAAGGAACATGATCTCGCCCTGGCTCATTTTTGTGCGCACCAGATAGCGATCAATAATGGCACCCTTGACCATGACGGCCTTCCGCCCGTCATCCGACAGGTACTCTTTGTCCAGACTCAAATCAATTTCGCCGGTATAGCAGTGGCCGAGTGTGCGCAACGGTTTACCGACGCTGTACAAATGTTCGAGCAATGCAAGATCTTCCGGCACAAGAAGCGGGATCGTACAGTACTTCTCATCAATAGCCTTTATGGTAGATGGCTGTAAGATAGCTATTTCGTTTGAAGTATCGACATACCGATCTCTGTGGATACGAAGCGAGAAATGCTCCTGCGTGGTGGCCTTTTGAGCGAGCAGGATGCAGACGGACATCTTTACGGCTTCAAAGACACGCTTCTTTTCGTTGTCGCGTTCCGGGAATGCTTCCAATCCAATAATGCGGTGCCGGTCCATCAATTCCTTGCGTAGGCTAGCCGCGCTAGAATCACAGGCAAACGCCAACGGAAAAATCTCTGTGCAATAGCCTCCATTGCGCAATATATTCATGCTCTTGACGACGAAAAGCCGAAAGATATTGATCATTCCCCCGCGCGCAGCAGCATATTCGGCAGAGGATTTGTAGAATTGCAGCTCTTCATCGGGCAGCACAATAGATTCATGGCGATTCTGCCGCTTATTCAAGAGACCGTAGGGCGGATTTGCTAGTACAACATCGAATCCACCTTGCCGCTCAAACACCTCTGAAAAGTTGATTCTAAAATCGAAATTTACAGTGTAACCGAGGTCTTTCTTTGAAGTGGAAAAGCACTGAAGAAGAGTTTTTTCAATCTCACGCTTGAGTGCAGATTTCCGCGAATGGTCTGTCTCTTCAAAGAAGCGCAATTTTAGGCTCTCAACTGCACTCAGGCCGTGCGATTTATATGGAAAGCCGAGAAGTGAGTTTCCGCCGACAATTTTGAAATCCAGATTAGGCAGGGGTTTGATCTGTTTGCTCTCTTCTTCATCTACAACCAGTGAGAGCCATAGGCGGAGCTTGGCGATTTCTACGGCGCCTGCATCAACGTCTACACCGTACAGGCAATGCTGGATCGCATGGCGCTTGAAGTGATAGGGATTCCGTTCGTTGGGGTCGTTGAAGTACGGGGTGAGAGCTGTCCGACAGCGAACAATTTCCGTCATCATGCCGACAGGGAAGGCACCAGAACCCACGGCAGGATCGCAAACGGTAATCGCCGCCAGCTTTTCATCAATCGCGCGGGCATGGGTTTGTATCGGCTTCGGCATCTTGACCGGGTAGCTCGTGTCTACGGCCTCATAGTGCGAGATTTGCTCTCCGAGGCGAACAAAGGTATCAACATCCTCCCTGCTCACACCCGCGCCCGCCTCATTCAGGCTGCTATGCAGGTAGTGAACAAGGCTCTGCTGGCACATATAGTGGACGATTTCGCGCGGCGTGTAGAATGCGCCTAAACCCTTGCGCCGGTTTTCCTCAATCAGGTTTTCAAAGACCTTGCCGAGCATTTCAGGGTCGATGGCTACCTCTTGCTCCAGCGGCTCGGCCTCATTGACGGTGAAGTTGTAGCGGTCAAATACGTCAAGGACGCCGCTACCGGTAACGCCCTCTTCGATGTGCGTAGCATTGGTGAAAAGCTCATTCGGCAAGGGAATGTCAATGCTGCGCCAGTCGTAGTCACAGAGCGGCTCAAAGAGGCCGCCATTCAGGAAGGGGATGCGGCATTTGAAGCGGTCGCACCAGGCCTCATGTCCACGGTCGGATGCAAGCGTGTCGTAGAAAAGCGGTTCAAGAATGTCGTTGAAGAAGTTCTTGTACTCGCCATAGGCGCCGCTTGCCATTTTGCGCAGCAGATCGTGTGGCCCTGTGCCCCATGCCTTGCCCCGCTCGACGCCGAGCCAGCCCTTCTTCTGGAGGAAGTAGAGGAAGACGATCTGGCCCATGAGCTTCTTGGCGAAGTCAACAGTTTGGATGCCCTTGCTGGCAAACTCATCGCGGATGGCCTTGTTCTTTGCCGCCAGCTTTTCCAGCGCCGCGTGAATGTCGCCGAAGAGTTCGGCGTACTTTTCAAAGAATTCCTTGGTGACTGCCTCAACGCTGAAGGCCTCTTCAATCTGCGCCAGCGCCGGGTCTGTGCTGTCATTGCCAAGCAGGTTGAGGAAGCGCGATTGCGCCGTGTGGCAGCTTTCGCCCTCGCCGACGATATAGGAGAAGCGCCGCGCCGGGGTGAGACGCGCCTCCACGCCAACCCTTCCGCTATCGGTCTGGACAGTGGCGTACTCCATGCGGATATACGAAAAGCGCCAACTGCTTTCAGATGGCGACACAAAGGCAACGAGCGCCGCGTCCTTTTCATCCCGCTGCTTGAGGTGATCGGCAACGAAGTTTCGGATCGAGGTGCGCGCCCGCTCCAGCTTCGAGTCGGTGGTCAGATGGACAATAAGCACATCCAGCGTTTCGCGGTTCGGGGAGGTAAATGTACCAAGCCGTTCGAACTTCTGCACATGGTCCTTGAAGGCGTCCTTGACGTATTGCTGGTTCCACTGTGCCGCCTTGGACTCGTCAAAGTGGTTGAGCAAGTTTTGCACGAAGGTGCGGAAGCGGGCCTTATCGAAGCCATGTGTAAAGGTGTCACTGACGAAGGCGCGGGCCTGCGAGCGGTTCATTTAGCCTCCAGCAAATACGACGAGAGGATGACCTCTCGCGGGCTGAGTGTGTTGTGCGTTAGCTGCGCGCGTGTGGCCTGTAGGAACAGGGTTGAAATATCCCGGCGAAGTATGCCAAGCACTTTGAGCGGTTCCACTTCGGTTTTGAGGGCTTCGGCTAACTTCTTGGTAGTCGGGCGTGGCAGCGCGCCATCGGTCAGCAGTTGAATCACCTGCTGGATGAACTGCTCATCATCCTCGGTAAAGCCTTGATAGCGGCGAATCTCTTTGGCCTTGAGCCTCTTCAGGATATAGGCATCGTTCGCGCCGCCTTTGTGCTTGGCGATGGCCTCATCCAAATCTTCACTGGTGGCTTCGGTAAAAGACGCTTTGTTCTTTACCAGCAGGTCGTAGAAGTCGCCGGCGATTTTCTGTAGCTTCTCAGCCGTGTCGGCCGGCTTGAGCAGCTTGACGGCGGCCAGGAAGTCCAATTCAACCGGATCGGCGGTGCTGCCAGTGAGGAAGAACTTGTCCAGGCGGCCATGACGGAAGTAGGTAAACAGGGCCGGAAAGCTGGGAGCAAGGCCGCTGTCGGCGGCAAGCTGCCGTGTGGAGCGCGCCTTCTTGGGCAGCCGCTTGATGCGGGCGAAGAGGTCCGGCTGCTTGTCGCGCACTTCGCGGATTTCGCCCAGATATTCAAGTTCGCTTTCCTCGTCCTCATCCTCGCCCGTGACAATCTTCTTGGAGTTCAAGCGGGCGAAGAGGTCATGCGATTTGACTTCCTCGCCTTCGGTCAGCAGGCGGGCGTCGGCGCCGAGCATTTCAATGAACGCATGAATCTTGGCCTCGGCGGACTCGCGCAGCTTAATAAGGTCATTGCCCTCTTCCGTTGGGAAGAAGTTGTATGTGTGTATGCTGGTGAATTTTGTGTCCACGCGGTTGACGCGGCCCACGCGCTGAATCAGTCGCGTCGGGTTCCAGGGAATGTCATAGTTGATGACCACGTTGGAACGGTGCAGGTTCACGCCTTCGGAAAGCACTTCTGTACACACCAGAATCCGGTAATCGTCACGCGGATGAAATGCGTTGGCATCAAAGTTGGCGATAACGGCTTTATGTGCCGCCTCGTCCGACTGGCCCGAATAGCACAGCACATCTGATTCAACGTGCTTGGCAATTTGCCCAGTGAGGTAGACTGCCGTTTCTTGCGACTCCGTAAAGATGATGAGCTTGTTCTTTTTCAGCAACGCTTGGCCGGTGAGAATATCGCGGAAAGCCTCCCACTTGGGATCGCGATTGACGGCCTTCCAAATCGTCTGAATGCGCTTCAGCGTCTTCAGGTCAGCAGCCAAATCTTTAATGAATTCGGGCGTGAAATCCTTAGCGTCCAACCGCTCGGCTTTATCTTCGGAAAGCAGCGTTTCGATGGCGTCCTGGCAGTCCTCATCCAGCAGTTCAAAAATCTTATTGATGTGCTTCTTGCTGATGTAGACGTGACCTTTGTGGAACTCGCCAATTACCCGCTCGTAAGAATGTATGAAGCGGTCAAGCGTCAGGCGAAACGCATGGAAGCTGCTCTCAAGGCGCTTCACCATAAGAATCTTCATGAACTTTGCAAGGTTGCGCTGGCCCTGAATCTCCCCGCCAGTATCCCCGCCCTCGTAGTAGGTCAAGGGGCGATAACGAGCGAATTTGAATTCGGATGCAATGAGCCGGGTTGTTTCGTCAAACACCTGGCTCTCAACTGCATTGAATTTGTAGAACAGCGGTTGCGGGTCTTCAACGGCGGGGAAGCGAAGTCCCTGCTGGAGCATATCCTCACCGTAATACTTCTGAATTTCGGTTCTGGTGCGCCGGATCATCAGGTATTTGAGAACGCGCTCGCGTGTGGACCGCGCGTTGCCTTGAACCACCTTAAAATAGCGCTCTCGGTCGTTTTGCCTGTCCAGCCCTTCGAGTTTCTTCTCTAGCGCAGAAAAGAATGCTTCCAGGTTGCGCAGATTCGGTATCGTGCTGTTCTTGCCATTTTGAAATAGCTTGATCTGGCTGAGAATGTCGCGCGGGCGGTTGTTCAGCGGTGTTGCTGAAATCAAGATGACGCGCTTTCCACGGCAGATTTGGGCCAGCGTCTCGTATGTCGTATTCGATTCGGTGCGGAAGCGGTGAGACTCATCAATAAATACGTTTGTGTAGCGCGATAAATCGCGCGTGAGGAGGTCGTCAATCTTGCCGATGGATATGAAGTCCGTTTGACGAACCTGGAAATCGCCAAATACATTGGGCCAAGAGCCGCGCTTGTCCCGATCCAATAGTTGCGGGGGAGCAATGACAAGGTTGCGGCCATCCAACTGTTGGGCTAGCAGCGCGGACATGTAGGTTTTGCCGAGGCCGACAACGTCGGACAGGAATACGCCGCCATACTCATCAAGCACCTTCCGCGCATTCAGAACAGCTTCCTCTTGGTACTTGAGTTTCTTGAAGCCAACCGGAACATAGATGTCATCAAGCTCAGATGGGCGATTCAGTTCATTGCGGAAGTATTCGTACAGCAGTTTCAGGTAAAGCTCATATGGGCTGAACTCCGCATAAGGAGATCGGGTGACGATAGTCTCCTCGTAAGGCTTCGTCACTTCAACCGCTATATCCCAAAGTTCATTAAACTTGGCAATGGCGAAATCGTAATCCGACCGATTCTTCAGTTCGACATTGAACTCGAGGTTTTCTGCGAGACCGGACTGAGTAAGATTGCTCGATCCCGTGATGACGCGCCCTTTATCCCTATCGCCCTCAATGAAAGTCATGATGTAGACCTTTGCATGAAGGTTCTTTGCGGGATGCGCTTTAATTTCGAGCTTTCCACTGCGAATCCATTCGACAAACTTGTGGACGCCCGTTTCTATATCAAGGGCATCGGGAGATTTTTCAAGTTCATGGAGCACGTCGTTGGCGACACGTTCTTTCGCAACCGCATGAGAGACGAAAGATAGTTCTCCCTGATCTTTGGCCTGCTCCATAAGCTGGTATGCAGCACCATCTGTATTTAGCCCGATAAGGATGCGAATCTTCTCAACCTTTTCTAGCGCGGGATAAAGTTTGTAGAAACCGCTCACGAAGAAGTAGCCGACCAAACAGTCGAAATGGCGAGTATCCTTCTTTAGCAAAACCGCGAAGCGGTCTTGCAGCGTGTTACCTGACTCATTTGTCAAGAAGGTAAGATCAGATGAACTGTGGGTCATTTAACTCTTCTCCTGAGATGAACAAATCGTCGCCAAGTAGATCACGCAATTTGCATAGCATTTGCAACGGTTGTTGATCACTTGAGCGCATACCAAGATCCCTTTTTGCTTCCACGCATCACGAGTTGTTGCATTTCAACGAGTTTGCGGAAATGCTCTTTGAGTGTGTTCCGGCTGGCGCCGGTCAGCCGGATCATATCCGCCATTGTCACGCGACCGTGCTCACGGGCGTATTCGAGGACGCCGACGGCCAATTCAGGCAACACGGCCAGAACCAGCCGTTCGCGCTCCACTTTCACTGATAACCGCCTCTTCTGCTGCTGCAGGGCTCGCAAAAAGAAAAGCAACCAGGGCTGCCAGTTTGGATCGCCGGTCAGGATGGTGGACTGCGTTTGCCGCAGCGCCAGGTAATAGCCTTCTTTGCTGTTCTCGATCACGCTTTCCAGCGAGCTGAAGGGAACGTAGGCATAACCGGCTTTGAGCAGCAACAGCGTTGTGAGAACGCGGCTCAAGCGGCCATTCCCATCCTGGAAGGGATGGATGGCAAGGAAGACGACTGTGAAGATGGAGATGATGAGAAGGGGATGAAGTCGTTTAAGCTCCTCTTCCGTTTGCAGCCAATCAACCAACTCCGCCATGCGTCGCGGGGTATCGAACGGCGTTGCCGTCTCAAAAATAATCGCGATCTGCTTCCCGTAGTCATCGAACGCCGCGACATTATTGGGGAGCTTCTTGTACTCGCCCCGGTGGCGGTCATCTTTCAGGCTGTATTGGAGCAGGTCGCGGTGAAACTGCTTGATGTGGTTTTCGGTAAACGGTATATCCTGCCACGCATGGAAGATTGTTTCCATGACGGCGGCGTAGCCGGCGACCTCCTGCTCGTCGCGGCTGGCAAAGGATTGGATTTCCAAATTGGCAAGAAGGCGCTCAACTTCGCGGTCGGAAAGTTGACTACCCTCGATGCGTGTCGAAGAGCCGATGCTCTCGATTGTCGCAACGCGGCGCAAGGCGCTGAGCCGTTCCGGGGCAAGCGTTCCGAGCGCCCGCCATGCTCCCTTAAACTCGTCGATCTCTCCGATCAGGGAGAGGACCTCGGGCGAAATCTGGATTTTGGCTGAATCGAACATTGTGGGCTTAAACATATATACACCCACACACACCCATATAGCCAGCAAATTACATCCCCATATAGACACCCATAATCGCCTATATATGAAAAGATACGTCGATGCCCCGAAGGCACGGACAATTCGCCATGAGGCTGCTTTAGGACACAACGTCCTCGTCAGGCGTTGTGATCAATGTCTGGCTTGGCATCCTTTCGTTGAATTCTTCGTAACGAAAGGATAGTGCGTTATCGTTTCGCTAAAAATCCCAAAAAATATGCTGGAGGGTATAGATTATGGTATAGATTCGAATCCAAATTTTAGCATTATGTTCATTCTATTTAACTTAGCTGTGTATTCGAATCCCCCTCTCCCGCCATGCTACGCTGTAAACATTTGATCCTAAAGATATTTAGATCGCAACAAACGCTCGGCTTGGGCTGGACAAGCAGGACTATTTAGGACTATGCCACCTGTTGATTTAGACCTACGCTCAAAAAAGCGACTCAGCAGCACCCAAACACCCCCAGCAAACTGGCCTCACCAGAGGGGATGAGGCCAAGACGAATCGTATCCATCACTGAATCGCACTTTTTTGAAGCCAGGCTCCATCCATTCAGAAGTCGCTTCGGATTCGTTCATCATGTTGCAAGCGAGTGGCCTGTTTACCAAAACGAAGGTGATCACCAACGTATCTGCATCCTCACCTGGAGTTCTGACCGTGGCATCAAGTCCCTCCTTAAGCATCAAACGCTCATACGAGGTGCGAATTCGATCCGACCTGCCCTGGACTTCGCCGCATTTTCACCGCTTTCCGGCTACAAGTCGAACTGTGGAATTCTGGCAGCGCAGGCAGGCCGACTGGCAGGCCAAGGAACTCCGGATCAAATTTCTGATCGCAGGGTTGGAAGAGGGCAGGGGCAGCGAGAGAGTGCTGGAAGTGCGAGGGACCTTAGAACTCGCACAAATGGCTTATTTTTTCCTGTATGTTACGAAGAATCCTGCCGAACAAGCGGAATTGCTCAAAAAAGTACTTTTGAACTGATCCTTGGATGCCGTAAGTCTTTATCCTACATATAGAAAGCCCTTCGATCTGATCGCTCGAAGGGCCAAAGACAAAGAATGGTCGGGGAGAGAGGATTTGAACCTCCGACCCCCTGGTCCCGAACCAGGTGCTCTACCAGGCTGAGCCACTCCCCGAACAAGGGTTAAGCGAGCGTATCTTTAGGGCGCGGCCTGGCGCTTCTTGCCCCTCGATTGCGCTCGCTCTAGTGTAGCAGAATCCGGCGTTTCGCGGGCAGAGACTTGCCGGAGGCCCCCAGGGCCGACGCATATAAATGGACCAGTCTTGCTATATGGAAAACGGGGTGATGTTGTGGAAGGGGATATGGACAATCCCCTGAAGTATTTTTCTGTGTTGACGGACCCTCGTGTGGAGCGGAATCGGGAGCACTTGCTGGAAGAGATTCTGTTGATAGCCATTGCGGCGGTGTTGAGCGGAGCCGAGAGCTGGAACGACAAAGCCGAGTATGGCGAGCACAAGTTGGATTGGCTGGAGACGTTTTTGACCCTTCCTGGCGGCATCCCGTCGCACGACACTTTCAACCGCGTCTTTGCGGCGCTGGATCTGGAAGAGATGGAAAAGGGCTTCGAGGCGTGGGAACCTGGCGCGAAACTCAGACCCTCCGTCCGGCAACGAAGCGATCTGGAGACGTTTAACCCGCCTTTTCGACATCCGACTCGTCGTCATAATGGGAGCTGAAAATGTGGGTAATTGAAAGGGCCCGAGCGGAGGGGATCTCCTCTCCATTTAGTGCCAACGCATCCAAATCCGCTATGGCGAAGTTGACAATGCTCTGCGCAAGATATTGAACTGATGCGCTTTGTAACAGGGCACGACTTCAGTCATGCCGCTAGTCTGCGCGGAAAGCACGGCGGGCTTTGGCCCTGCATGCGGCGTCGACTGGCAATTGGTTTGGGGACACGCGAGGTTTGGAGGGGATTTTGAGCCCTTAGCGTCGCGTGCTTCCGGGGCGGCACGACTGAAGTCGTGCCTGATACAAGACCAGTCAAGGAAGGGATAGGGGAGATTAAGATGCGCTTGTCCCAGAGGACGGTTTCCGCGTGGGCTCTCCCCGGGGGGCCTCTTCCTGCTCTAGAATGAGCATCATGCGTTTACCTGTCCGCCTGCTTGCCTGTTTCGCTCTTGCCTTTGCCTCCGCGCTGATCGCCCAGGCGCCCACGCCGGAGGCCCGCGCCGCTCGCGCCTATCAGGCCGCCGTGCACGACGGGCCGCAGGCCCTGCGCGCCTTTCTGGCCCAGTTCCCCAAGGGCGCCGACCTGCACGTACATCTCTCCGGCGCGATCTACGCTGAGACCTTCATCCGCGACGCCGGCGAGGACGGCCTGTGCGTCGACCCGGCCGGCCTCCGCTTTATCAAGCCCCCCTGCGCGGCGCCGCTGGTCCCGGCCACGGAGGTTCCGGCCAACCAGGACCTTTACGACCGGCTGGTCGACGCCTTCTCCATGCGCGGCTCTGTGCCCACGGCTGGCTTCAGCGGCCACGACCAGTTCTTCTCGACCTTCGCGCGCTTTGGCGGCCTGAGCAAGAAGCATATCGGCGAATGGGTGGACGAAGTGGCCAGCCGCGCCGCCGCGCAGAACCAGCAGTATCTCGAACTGATGGAGACGCCGCCTTTCTCCCACGCCGCGCAGATAGCCAAGGAGAACCCGCTCAACCTGGACTTTGCCAAGTACCGTGAGTCGCTGCTGGCCCTGGGCATCAAAGACGAGGTCTTTGTGGACCGCGAGGATGTGCGCGCCGCCGAGGCGCTGCGCCGCGATATCGAGCACTGCGGCACTCCCCAGGCCACGCCTGCCTGCCAGGTGGAGATCCGCTACATCTACCAGGTGCTCCGCGGCAACTCGCCGGAGCAGGTCTTTGCCCAGTCGCTGCTGGGCTTCGAGACCATCCAGGAGAGCATGGACGCCCACGAGCCCAGCTACGTGGGCATCAACTTCGTGATGCCCGAGGACGGCTTCCTCTCCATGCGCGACTACACGCTGCACATGAAGATGCTGGATTACCTGCACTCCGTGTACCCCAAGGTCCACATCAGCCTGCACGCTGGGGAACTGGCGCCTGGGCTGGTGCCGCCCGAGGGGTTGCGCTTCCACATCCGCCAGGCGGTGGAACTGGGCCACGCCGAGCGCATCGGCCATGGCGTCGATGCGCTCTACGAAGACAACGCGCCGGCGCTGCTCAAGGAGATGGCGCAAAAGCACGTGATGGTCGAGGTTAACCTCAGCTCCAACGAGGGCATCCTGGAGATCAAGGGCGCCGACCACCCCTTCCCGCTCTACCGGGCAGCGCACGTTCCTGTGGCGCTCTCGACGGATGACGAAGGCGTCAGCCGCATCGATATTAGCCGCGAGTATGTTCGCGCCGCGCTCGACTACCGGCTAGGCTATCAGGACCTGAAACAGATGGCCCGCACCGGCATGGAGCACAACTTCCTGCCTGGCGCCAGCCTGTGGAGCGCTCCGGACAACTTCACCACGCCCGCAGCGGAGTGCAAGGCTCAGACCCTCGGCGCCGACACGCCCGCAGCGGAGTGCAAGGGCTTTCTCGACGGCAGTGAAAAGGCCAAAGCGCAATGGGAGTTGGAGCGGCGCTTCCGCGCCTTCGAGGCAAGCTTCTGAGCAGCATTGCGATGGGAGTGCGGCTTAAGCCCGCGCACTCTCGCGGCGGATTCTGCCCCGAGAGCCGCACTCACGACCTCACGCGGGAAGGCGTCACAATTCAGCGGTTCTTGCGTCTGTATTATCATGGCCGTGGCCGGGAAGTGCGCGTACGCAGCAGGCGTCCATCCCAACGCCACACTGGACAACCTCCGCCTCGACCACCTGGATGTTCAGCCCGTCATCGCGGCGCAAATTGGCAACGCCAGGGGCCGCTCGCTGACAGAGAGCACGGTCAAGACCGACGATGGGAGTAAACGTGCGCTCGTAGACTTCCGCGCGTCCGGGCCATAGCGGGCTCACTATGGGGAATCCAAGCAGCCTGACACTGTGCAGGTGTGGCGTTATGTTGAAGGGAGACTGCGGTCCATGAGAAAGTTGCTGATGGTGCTAGGCCTTGCGTTGGTTGCGCCTTTTTGCCCGCACGGAAACGCGCAAGACGTTGCTCCCCCGCCATTTCCACCCGAGGTCCAGGCGCAGCCAAAGACCGAGCCGCCAGCCCCTGCCAACGCAGCGCAGTTGCCCGTTAACGGCGCGCCGGCAAAGCCGCCGCTGCCAACACCGAAGGACCCCAGCCTGCCCTCAGTCTTCCTGATTGGAGACTCGACCGTGCGCAACGGCAGCGGCCATGGAAGCGGCGGAATGTGGGGCTGGGGAGGGCCGCTGGCGGACCTTCTCGACCAGACGAAGATCAACGTCGTGAACCGCGCCATGGACGGGCGCAGCAGCCGCACCTACATCACGGAAGGGCATTGGGACGAGCTCCTGGCCTTGCTCAAGCCGGGGGACTTTGTCGTCATGCAGTTCGGGCACAACGACGCGGGACCGCTGGACGACACGGCGCGCGCACGGGGAACGATACCGGGCGTGGGCAACGAGAGCAGGGAGATCGACAACCCCGTCACCGGAAAGCACGAGGTGGTGCACACCTACGGATGGTACCTGCGCAAGTATATTGCCGACACGGAGAGCAAAGGGGCGACCCCCATCGTTTGTTCGCCGGTTCCGCGCAAGGCGTGGAAGGATGGGAGGATCGTGCGTTTCGCCTCCACCTACGGCGGCTGGGCGAAGGAGGTGGCCGCGGCGAAGAAGGTTGCATTTGTCGATCTGAATGAGATTGTCGCGCGGCGCTACGAAACGCTGGGCGAGGCCCAGGTTGAGCTGTTGTTTGCCGACCCGAATACGCACACAACCCGGGCCGGGGCAGAGCTGAACGCGGAATCCGTGGTGGCCGGGCTCAAGGCGCTCCGCGGCAATCCTCTGGAGCCCTACCTGTCTGAAAAGGGGCTGGCCGTGACGGCGGATTCAGGTCGCTGAAGCGCGAATGATTTTCCTTTCGCAAGGTGGCCGCCGGCGAGTATCGTAATACTGGGGACGTCCGCGCGGCGGACATTTGGGGATCAGGGCCATCAAAACCAGCACGCAAAGGCGCAACCGGTCGCAACGACCTGGCTGCCGGACAAGTCTGCTTGTCCGGAGCGTGGCTCTGTTTGTGTTCGTGGGGCTGGCCGCCGCCGCCCAGGCGCAACCGGCCTCGCAGGCCGCAAAGCCCGACGTTTCCAATATCCAGATCTCCCAGCCGGAACCCGGGAACAAACTGACAGGCAGCATCCATGGCGTGGTGGTGGACCGGGAAGGAACCGTCTGCGAAGGCGCTCACATCGCCCTGGTGCAGGCTGACGCGGCGCCGTCGGCCCCCAGGACCGCAATCTCCGACAGCGAGGGCCGTTTTGTTTATGGCGACGTGCCTGCCGGCGCATTCCAGCTCACCGTCTCTTCGGATGGCTTCTCGGCCCAGGTTGTGTCCGGCCTGCTGCGCCCCGGCGAGAGCTACGAGGCACAGCCGGTTGTCCTGCTGGTGACCACCGCCGCCAGCGAAGTCGAGGTCAATGCGTCGCGGCAGGAGATCGCCCAGGAGCAGCTCACCGAGCAGGAGCACCAGCGTGTGCTGGGCCTGATCCCGAACTTCTTTGTGAGCTACGCGCCAGACGCCCCGGCCCTTACCCCAAAGCAGAAGTTCCAGCTCGCGTGGAAGTCCTCGATCGACCCCATGACGCTGCTGTCGGCAGGCATCTCCGCGGCAATGGAGCAAGCCAACAACGACCACAAATCCTGGGGCCAGGGCACGGCCGGGTTTACCAAGCGCTATGCCGCCAACTATGGCGACGACTTTATCGGCACCATGATCGGCAGCGCCATCCTGCCCTCTCTGCTGAAGCAGGATCCGCGCTACTTCTACATGGGGACTGGCAGCAAGCGGTCGCGGGTCTTCTATGCCATCGAGAGCTCGGTCATGTCCCGCAGCGACAAGGGCAAGTGGCAGCCGAACTACTCTGGCATCGCCGCCAGCTTTGCCGGGGCGGGCATCTCAAACTTCTACTACCCGGCTGCCGATCGCCACGGCATGACGCTGACCTTTGAAAACATCCTGATCGGCAAGGCGACAGGCGCCGCGCAGAATATCTTCCAGGAGTTCTTCATCCGCAAGCTGACGCCAAGAATTCCCGACTACGGGTCGCAAAAGCCTTAAAACAAGGCCTTTCAGCCTTGCCGTTTTCGTCTTACACTCTCCCTATGGACAACGAGCGCATTCGCGAGATCTGCATGGCGCTCCCGCACGCCGCGGAGACGCTGAACTGGGGCCATCACCTCGTCTACTGGGCGGGAGACCGAGACATCGGCGGCAAGATGTTCGCCATGACCGACCTGGACGGCAGCGGCACCGGCGTTTTCTGGTTCCATTGCGGGGCAGAGCGGTTCTACGAGCTGCTGGAGATGGAAGGGATCATCGCCTCTCCGCACCTGGCCAGGGCCCACTGGGTGACCGCGCTGCGATGGGACGTGCTGCGGCCGCGGCAGGTTGAGGAAGAGCTGCGCCTGGCCCACTCCCTGATCTTCGAGAGGCTGCCCAAGCGCACCAAGGCGATCCTCGCCCTGCCGGAAAAGGAGCGCGCCAAGGTGATTCGCGAGCGCAAGAAGATGCTGGCGGAACGCGCGAAGCTGAAGGAGGCGTGAACTCGCCCCCGGCCTCCGGTCTGGGGAACCGCCGCGCACAGGCACTCGTATCATGAAGGAACCGCTCCGGGCCATACCCGCGCGGGAAAGGCTTTGGCCATGATGAAGTTTCTGCTGTGGTGCATCCTGTTTGTCCTTTGCTGGCCGTTGGCCCTGGCGGCCCTGGTGCTGTATCCCATCGTCTGGCTGCTGCTGCTGCCGTTCCGGGTGGTGGGCATCGCCGTGGGCGGCGCGCTGGAGCTGGTGAGCGCCATCATCACGCTGCCGGTGCGGCTCGTCCGGGCAATCTGAACTTCCACACTTCTCGCCTCTGGCCCACCATGGGATCCCCTGGTGAAGGCTGGGCTGTGCCCTCCTCTCTCGACATCCCCTCCAACAATGCAGTAGCGTGACCCTATGGCAGGAGTCCCTCTAGTTTTGGAAGGGCGGGTGGCGCTGGTAAGCGGCGGCTCGCGCGGCATCGGTGCGGAGACGGTGCGGCTGTTTGCGCAGGCAGGGGCGCGTGTGGCCTTCAGCTATCGCCAGGCGCGCGCCCAGGCCGAGGCGGTGGCGGCCGAATGTGGCGGGACGGAGCGCTGCGTGGCCATTGAGCAGGAACTAGCTACGCCCGCGGACGGCCGTGCGCTGGTGGCCGCGGCCGTGGCGGCCTTTGGGCGGCTGGATGTGCTGGTGGCCAATCATGGCATCTGGCCCGCTGCCGAAGCGCCCATCGCGGAGATGGCCGAGAGTCAGTGGCAGCGCACCCTCGGCGTCAATCTGGACTCAGTCTTCGGTCTGGTGCAGGGCGCGGTTGCCCAGTTCGACCGTCAGTCGCGGCAGGCCGGCGAGGCCGCCGGGCACATCGTTCTCATCAGTTCAACGGCCGGGCAGCGCGGCGAGGCCTACCACGCGGACTACGCCGTGACCAAAGGGGCGCTGATCAGTCTCACGAAAAGCCTTTCGACCGAGCTTGCGCCGAGAGGGATTCTGGTGAACTGCGTGGCGCCGGGGTGGGTGGCGACCGAGATGTCGGCGGCCGCAGTGGATGACCCAGAACTGGGGCCGAAGATTGCGGCGGGCATTCCGGTGGGCAGGGTGGCGACCACGCGGGAGATCGCCGGGCCGATACTGTTCTTGTGTACGCCGCTCGCCGGGTTCATCTCCGGCGAGGTGCTGAACGTGAACGGCGGCGCGGTGCTGGTTGGGTAAGAGGAGACGAGGAACGATGCGCAGAGCGATTTCCCTGGCGCTGGCGGCGCTGCTGCTGGCCGCGCCGCTGACAATCCAGACGCAGACCACCGACGAAGCCAGCGTGAAGAACGCCAAGCAGGCGCGGGCCGCGCTGGACGCCATGGTGCAGGCGCTGGGCGGCGCGGCCTGGCTGAACCAGAAGAGCCGCATGAGGCAGGGCCATCTGGCCGCCTTCTTCCACGGCACGCCCGACGCCGGCACTACCAAGTTTTGGGAGTTCCACACCTGGCCTGACCACGACCGCGTGGAGTACACGGTGCATCGCGACGTGGTGCAGTTCTATATTGGGCGCGAGGGCTGGGAGGTGACCTACAAGGGCAAGGCCCGGCTGCCCCAGGAGCAGGTGGACGACTTCCTGCGCCGCCGCGACCACTCCATCGAGACGGCCGTCAAGCTCTGGCTCAACGATCCGAAGACCATTCTGGTCTACGAGGGCCAGCGGCTGGCCGAGCGCCACCTGGCCGACCAGGTGACCCTTATCTCCGCGCAGAACGAGGCGGTCACCATCCAGATGGATACGCAAACCCATCTGCCGCTGCGGCGCACCTTCGAGTGGCGCGATCCGCTCTACAAGGACAAGAACCTCGACGCGGAGGAGTACGACGACTACCACCTGGTCGGCGGGCTGCCTACGCCATTCACCATCACCCGCTTCAAGAACGACGACATGACGCGCCAGCAGTTCCTCGACAAGGTGACCTACAACGAGGACCTGCCCGCCGATTTCTGGAGCGTGGAGGCCGCCGAACACCGCATCAAGAAGTAGAGTCGCACGGCGGGGCCGCTTACAGGATCTTCTTCCCAAACGCCGAGCAGGCCAGTTCCACGGCCAGGTCGGCGGTGCGGTTGTGCTCGTCGATCACCGGGTTGACCTCGACGATCTCGAAGCTCAGAAGGCGGCCGTGGTCGGCGATGATCTCCATGGCCAGGTGGGCCTCGCGATAGGTTGCGCCGCCACGCACCGGAGTACCGACGCCCGGCGCGTCCTCCGGGTCGATCCAGTCCATGTCCAGCGAGACGTGGTAACCGGCGGTGCCGCGTCCGGCCGCGCGCAGTGCCTCTTCCATCACTGTCCTCATGCCGCGCTCGTCGATGTCGCGCATGGTGTAGACCTCGGCCACCCCGGCGCGGCGGATGTTGGCACGCTCGGCGGCGTCGATGTCCCGTACGCCGATCAGCACCGTGTTTTCCGCCGAGATTTTGGGCGAGTAGCCGAAGATGCCGCCCAGCGCCTCCGGCCCCAGGCCGAGAAGGGCGGCAAGGGGCATCCCGTGTACGTTACCGGAAGGCGAGGTCTCCGGGGTGTTGATGTCGGAGTGGGCGTCGATCCACAGAACGCCGATCTTCTGCCCCTGGCGGCGATAGAACTCCGCCACGCCCGAGACGGACCCGGCCGCCAGCGAGTGGTCGCCGCCCAGCACCAGCGGGGTCATGCCCTCTTCCAGGGTCTTGACCACTGCCTCGGCGGTGCGCGTGCAGGTGTCGGCGATCTGCTTCAGGTAGTGGGCATTCTCATTGCCCGACTTCTGCGTTTCGGCAATCTCAACACGGATGTTGCCGCCGTCGGTGACCTGGTGACCCAGCGCCTCAAGCCGCGCCTCGAGGCCGGCCACGCGCATGGCCGAGGGGCCCATATCGACCCCGCGACGGCTGGCGCCCATGTCCAGCGGGACTCCGATGACGCGAATGTGGCGGGTGGGAAGAGCCTGCGTGCCACCGTGCATCAGCGCGGGGGAAACGCCCTGTTTCTCAGTATTCTCGGACATGCAAACAACTCCCTGCGGTGGAGGTCGAACCGGTTCCGTGCCGCGCGGACTCCGAGGTTGCCAGCGATTGATACCGGGCCCGAAGTCCTTTGCAATTCTAATGCTCCGGAACAACCCCAGGCACAAACTGGAGCAATGTGCCCCAAAAGCCGTAGTTAACTCAAGTGCTTCGGGAGTAAGATGAAGGCGTCGGTGTTTTCGGCTGAGTCCGGATTCCTGCCCTATCTGCTCGGGAAAGAGCTCGCTTCATGGGTGTGCCGAGAATTTCGCGCGAAAACAGAGGACACGAGCCCGGGCAACCCCTTCTGTCCGTGGCAAGAAGGCTGATCCCCGCCATCGTCCTTCTGCTTGGATGTTGCGCTGCCACCTGGGCCGCCGATCCCCCTCCCATCACTTCCCTGAGCGCCTTTCGCGCCCTCACCAATGCCGATGCCGCCCAGGGTCTGCCGGTCGCCTTTGAGGCAACTGTTACCTATTACCGCGACTTCGACGTCGATCTCTTTGTGCAGGATGGCTCCGCCGCCACTTACGTAGCTTTCTGGCCCGGCGCAAAGCTGCTTCCCGGCGACCGGGTTCTGGTTCAGGGCAGGACGAAGGATAGCTTCCGTCCCATTGTGGCAGGGAAGAGCGTCACCGTTCTTCGCCACGGTGTGGAGCCGCCGCCCGTGCCCGCCACTGCCGGCCAGTTATTCCGCTCCGAACTCGATTGCGAGAGGGTTACCGTCCGCGGCGTCGTCCACAGTGCGGAGATGGTCTGGAGCAGTGGCAAGCGCAACATCTACCTGCAGGTTCTCATCGACGGCGGGTATATCGATGTAGCCATAGACAGCGAAGATGCTTCCGCGCTCAAGGGTCTGCTGGATGCAGAGGTAGAGGTTACCGGGGTCGCCACCGCGAAGTTCGACCAGAAGATGCAGCAGAGCGGTTCCACGCTGGATGTCCAGAACCTTGCGGATGTCAAAGTTCTCAAGCGCGCCGAGGTTAGTCCCGAGGCTCTTCCTGTCACCTCGATGGACGATGTTCTGGGCAGTTATCATGTCCGCGATCTGACCAGCAGGGTGCACGTCAGGGGAGTCATCACCTACTTCCAACCAGGGACGGCCGTGGTGTTGCAGAACGGTTCCGAGAGCCTGTGGGTCCTGACCATGACCGACCTGCCCTTGAAAGTAGGCGACTGGGCCGACGCTTCCGGCTATCCCGATGTGCGCAATGGCTACCTGGCCCTCAACCACGGCGATGTCTGGGACACGGGGATACCTGCGCCGATAGCCCCACTGCAGGTGGATTGGCAGGAGTTAGGCTCGGGCGGCAACGCCTTCGCCCTGGTCTCGGTCGAGGGCCAGGTGGTGATGGAGGCCCGTCAGGCTGCCCAGGACGAGTATGTCCTTACCTCCCATGGGCACTTGTTTTCCGCTGTTTACCGCCACCCCGATAGCTCGACCGGGCTGCCGCTGCCCGCCATGAAGCAGGTTGCGCTCGGCTCCAGGGTCCAGGTAACCGGCATCAGCACGTTCTACAGCTCCGACCCTTTCAACGGCCCCATCGCCTCGGTTCTGCTGCTGCGCTCCTTTGCCGATGTGTCTGTTGTCGCCGGGCCCTCCTGGCTCAGCATCGTCAACCTGATGCGGGTGGTAGGCGTGCTGTTGGTGGTGGTTCTGCTGGCGGCCGCCTGGGGATGGACCCGCGAGCGCAAGGTGAGGCGCCAGGCCACCGCTCTGGCGGAGCGCATTGAGGCAGAGGCCGAGCAGGAGCGGCGAAATACCCAGCTTGAACGCCTGCGCAGCCACATCCTCGAGGAGATCAACGGCTCGCTTCCTTTGGCTGAGATCATTGAGAAGATCACCGAGATGGTAACTTTCGGACTGGGCGGCGCCCCCTGCTGGTGTGAGGTCGGCGACGGCGCGCGGCTGGGAAGCTATGCCCCGGAGTTCCTGGAGCTGCGCGTGATCCGCGAGGAGATTCCCGCACGGTCAGGCCCGCTGCTCGGGGTTCTCTTCGCCGGACTCAGGACAGATAGTGCGCCGGGAGCAAAAGAGGCGGAGGCGCTGGCGGTCGGGGCGCGCGCGGTGGCGCTGGCCATAGAGACCCGCCGCCTGAACGCCGACCTGCTGCATCGCTCGGAGTTCGATGTAGATA
>Ga0364866_10602_pt1 | contig 20126 bp, 12 predicted proteins | sample ExccelAu500001D3_3_FD_206913 | JGI IMG/M metagenome (GOLD analysis project Ga0364866, IMG submission 206913) | Enriched cells from Trout Bog Lake Hypolimnion, Wisconsin, USA - BchlTB.Aug13.5000.01.D3 | ecosystem: Environmental > Aquatic > Freshwater > Lake > Hypolimnion/Profundal zone | place... | reverse complement strand
ACCGTTTTAATACCTTGATGATGAAATAGGAGCATGGCTCTAGGCATATGCCATGCTGATGTTACTAAAACTACCTGATTGGATCCTACAATTTTTTTTATTTCAAAGGATTCGTCTTCAGTATCTTTGGCGGTTTCGATTTTTATAAATCTATCTTCGTTAAAATTAAGTTCATTAGCAGCTGATATTAGTACATGTGCATGCGAGGGGTAGCCATCATATGCTGGTCCTGATACTATGATTTTAGCTTGGGGTAGGGCTTTTGCTATACGTAGAGCCTCAGTTAATCGTGATAAACCTGAACTAGATAGCCTAGATAGTGCTGATCTATCTAAGTCTTCACTGTTAGAGGAGCCTAAAACTACGATGTATTTACAGTTCTTTAGTTCGTAAGGCGCTTCCTTCTGTGTTTTTAGAACTATAGGAGGGAATCTATATTCAAGAGGCTTTATAAGCATAGTGCTTATAGTGGTATTCGATAAAATGAGTAATAAACATAGCCCAACGCTAAAGATGAGTTTTCCCAATTTGCTATAGGATTTAAACCAGCAAAGTAAGCAACCTATGAACAGAAGTGCGAAACATAGTGGCATTGGCATAAATATATACGAAATGACCTTTTTAAGTGTAAAAAACATATGCTTATGGCTTCTAGTTATTTATGTTAATACCAAGGCATTAAATTGTTTATTTTTTATCTATGATACAACGTCTTTTATCCGTAAGCGTCCGGCGGAGTACCTATATATAAATAGTGATAGCCCTTAGGTCATATAGAAGAGTAAGGCCATTCTTCAATAGTGATGGCCAGGGCATACATACTAGTTTCTCATATTTCTCCAAAGAGCTGGAGTAAGTGCATCCAAGTCATCTTTAGTAGTCATCCTCGGGATCTTTGTGAGTACATCCCGCATGTATTCAAGAGGATCAATGCCTCGTCTCTGACACGATACTACTATCGAGTATATAATAGCAGATCTTTGACCTGCTTCTGGATGACCAATTAAAAGCCAATTCTTTTTACCTATCGCAGATGGGCTAATTGCATTTTCAACCAGATTATTATCTATCCGAGTTTCTCCGTACTCGATATGTGCAACCAAGTGCTCCCAGTACTTAAGTATATAGTCATAGGCTTTACCCAAACCAGACTTCGGCAAAACTTTCGCCCTAAGTCCAATCGCCACTTTCTTAAGCCAGTAGAGTTTTCTGGGGTAAAACTTCTTTCGATGATAAGCCCTTCGCTCTGCACTTAGTTTATGACTATCCATCAAAGCTTCTGTTTCATACATCCAGCCAATAATTCTTAGGACGAAGGCAACCGCTTTAGGATCTTCACTCTTAGCTTCAAAAAACTTTCTACGAGCATGGGCCCAACATCCAACCCATTTCACCTCAGGATGATTCTTCGCATATCCAAAATACGCCGCATACGCATCTGACTGCAGTATCCCACTAAAGCCCTCTACTAACGAAGTCAGTTCTCCATGCTTACGCGACAACCGCCAATCAAAGACCACGTCAGAGCCTGGTCTACTGACCACCCAAAGCCATCCTTCTTTAGTTCCTGCGTTCTTTTCATCAGGATCATTACACCGTACCGGAGTTTCATCCACTTGAAGGTAACTTCCTTCAAGTAACCTCTGATGCATTCTCTTGTATATAGGCTCAAGCCACTCAGCTGTTATCCTAATCCAGTCCGCCATGGTCTGCCTTGGGATATTCGCTCCCCATCTTTCAGACTGTTTCTCTAATCTGTACAGCGGCTGATGATCAACATACTTAGACAGCGCGATCCATGCAAGAAGCCCTGCAGAAGCATAACCACCCATAACTGCTCTCTCAGGGGCTGCTGCTATGATTGGAGCTCTACTCGTATCCTTAATAGACTTATATTTAGGACGTACGATCTCTCGTTTAAAAAGCTGTGGTGCTATAATATCTATCTCAAAGGTTCTTTCTTCTCCAATCTGAACGAACGCTTCTGGGTTAGCCTTCACTTCCTCTGGCTCTATAATAACCGTCTCCTTAACCGGGATATTTTTAAAGTTCTCAACAGGGATAGATCTTTCTGCCTTTGGCTTCGCTATCCTTACGTACTTAACTTCCGTAGCCTCTACCTCAACTTCTTTAACGGGTAATTCAGGCAAGGGGAGGTCACTTTGCAAACGATCCAACTTCTCGCTCTTTCCTCCTCCATATATCTGCTTCTTAAACCACTCAAGCTGCGCTCTTAGCACCCTTACCTCATCATGAAGTAAAGAGCACTCCGCTTCTGCTTGTTCCAAAGTACGCATTTAGTATATGTATTCATATATCGGATACTTGTAGATAAAATGCAATACTTTTATCTCTCAAACCACGCTTTTTTTGCTCCATCTTTTAAATCAATCCCACTTAAAAGCATTGTTAAAGCAGTCGGATCTAAATCTATCTTTACCCCTCCTATCTTTGGCCAACTAAAGCGTCCTTTCTCAAGTCGCTTCGCAAAAACCCATACCCCAGAGCCATCCCAAAATAAGATCTTAACCCGGTCTTTCTGTTTATTCGTAAAACAAAACATCGCTCCATCAAATGGATTCACACTCAGTCTTTCCGATGCCATCGCCCATAGCCCATTAAACTGCTTTCGCATATCAATCGGTTCCACTGCCAAGTATATCCTCTGATTAGGACTAAAATTTAGCATGACCCGATCGCTTTCAATAGCAGTGCTAATTGTTCGCTATTACCTCCACGCAAAATCGTTCCATTCGTTAGCTGTATCTCAAGAGGTATCTCTTTAGATTCATTTCGAGTTCGGGGCTTTGATAATGCTACTTCTGCAAAATTAGGATTTTCCTTAACCTTATATCGCCTGTGCATAAGCCAGGTCGTTAATGTACTGTAACTAACACCCTCACGCACCGCAAAGGCTCGCTGTGTTAAATCACTCTTGTCGTAATTTTCTAAAATTTCTTGGATCTGCTTACTGCTGTAGTAGCGTCTCCCACGCAGATCTTTTCTTATGTCTGTCTCGACTACTTCCAATGCGGATATTTTCATCCACTCATAATATCAAAGGTTTTACATTTGTATATTAGGTACCCAGCCGGACGCTTACTTTTATCCTATAAAAATACACCCGTTTTATAGTTCTAATACCTTAAGATTGTTTAATTCTTCACGTGTTTGTGACAATTGGGCCATAGGTTTGTAACAAGACTATGGGATATTGGTAACTTAGCATAGTAACCATAATAAATAAATCACTCAGCATATATCCTGTATGCTGGGTAAATTAAAAACCAAATAGAAGAAATGAAAGCATTACTTAAGTCGTTTGCCGCTGGCATTATTACCTTAGCGTTGGCCGGAATCTCATCCGCTCAAACTGTTATCCATATCTCGGGTTCAACTGCATTCCGTTCAGCACTGAATCATGCTCTTGTAGATATTCTTAATACAGGATATTCAATTGCAGGTACTGGTAGTAGCTTGTCAAATAGTACTCAACTTGTAGTTAGTGGTACAACTAGAACAGGTAATTACGCAGTTGTTTTCAAAACAAATCTAACTGGTTCTCTTGCAGGTGTTCAATCACTCGCACAGCAAAGTCCGCAAATCGTTTTTTCACCATCTAACTCAAATGGTGGTTGGTTGCTAACATCACTTGCTACAACTGCTGGTACCTACTTTAACTCTGCCATTACGGCTGCTCAAGCTGATACAGCAGCTCCTGCCGACATATGTTTAGCAGATTCTTATCAAGCATCTACTTATTTTTATGGTACTGGCTATACTACGCTTGTAGATCAGTTAGTTGGCGTAGTTCCATTCTTTTGGGTAATGGGTGATTCTAAGGATCCTAATGTTCATGCAAGTCTAGGTACTGTTACTAATATTACAGCATCTCAAATTAAACTTTTACTTTCTTCTGGTCTACCACTTTCTATGTTAACAGGTTCTTCGACTGATGCTAATATTACAATGTATCCATTGGGACGTGACGAAGATTCTGGCACTCGTTTAGATGCTTTTGCTGAATCTGGTTTTGGTGTTTTCGGTTCTCCTGTTCAGTATTTACCTGGTATTGGTGGTTCAATAACAAATATTAATCTTCCTTCAACTCCTGCTTCAGTATCTGGACCAAACGCCACCACAATTACAGGTCTTATGCCTTGGCCAGCTAATCCTAATGTAGACGGTCTATCATTTCCAGTAGGACATTCAGGTTTTAATAGCGGTGGTACTTTAGCTAAAATAATTTACACTCCTGTTGACCTAAATGCTCAAGATCAATTTGGTGGTAAATTTGCATTCATCACATATTTAGGTGCAGGTGATGCTCAAACAGCTATTACTACTGGTTCAACAGCTGTAATTCTTAATTACAATGGTGTTTCAGGAGAATTATCTCCTAGTAATGATCCTATCCCATCCACAGCTTCAAACATTATTAACGGTAAATATACTTTTTGGTCTTATGAACATTTATCATATTTGCCAACTTTATCAGGTCCAGCAAAGACTATTGCTAATCAATTAGTACAACAAATTTCTAGCGTAGAAGCGCACTATTCCGGAGTTTCACTCACTTCAATGAATGTTTCTCGTTCAGTTGAAGGTGGCGTAATTAATCACAACTAATTCCACACGCATAGACTAACCATGAAAAATAAACTAATATTGGCTGGCCTCATTGCGTGTGGCAGCCTCGTAATAAATTCGCAAGCTGCTATAACGGCCAATCTTAATGATTTGATCTTAGGATTCCATGCTACAGGTGGCCAAGGTCAAAGTATAAACTTAGAGGTAGATTTAGGACCAATCAGTAATTATTCTGGTGTATCTCAAACAGCAAATACTGTTATTAGTCAGCTAAATGTTGCTGATATAGTAGCTGCATATGGAACCAACTGGGCATCTCGTACAGACTTGTATTGGGGTATTGTAGGCTCTACTGGTCGTATTTCTTCTGGTCCTGCTGGAGCTACTCAACCTGCGCCTACAGTCTGGGCAACCTGTGCTGAAACTACAGTTGGTACACAATCAACGCCATGGTTTGTTTCGTCATTAAGTCGTGGTGCTGTATCTCAAGCCTCACAGGCAATTGAGTCTCTTTATAACTCAGCACCTGGTAGTCTAACTGGTACTACACCTACAATTAACAGTACATATTCATCTAATATTAATCCAAATCTAGCTGGTAGCTGGTCATATCAAGAATCAATACAAGCAGGTGAGGGTTTTAACTACTTCAATCCAACAGTTGATGTATCAACTACGATTGCTGCAGGTAGCTATTCCGCTGCTGACTTATACCAAGTAGCTTCAGGTACAACTGCGCCAACATATGTTGGTACATTTGGCTTAAATGCTAGTGGTGTTTTAACTTATAGTGGTTCTCCAACATATTTTAAGACAGCACAAGGTACTAATAGCTTCACGATTAATCCTATCAGCCAAACTGCTATAGCAGGTGGTACAATAGTGTTTAACGCAGCTGCTACTGGTACTCCTGCTCCTAGCTATCAATGGTACTTTAATGGTAACATTATTGCTGGTGAAACGAATAGTACGCTTGTCTTAACAAATGTTCAGGCTAACAAAACTGGATCATACACGGTAGTAGCAACCAATTCCTCTGGTTCAAACACTAGTGCTGCAGCTACGCTTTCTTTAGCTTCAGCTGGTTCTTTCAGCCGTCTGATTAACTTATCAGTATTAGCACCTGTTGCAAATAATGGTACATTAACCCTAGGTTTGGTTAACGGTGGAGCAGGTACATCAGGTTCATCGAATTTATTAATTCGTGCATCAGGTCAAGCCTTAGCAGGTTTTGGACTAACAGGTCTTATGCAAAATCCTACAGAATCTGTTCTTAAGGGTTCTACGGTTGTCGCTTCTAACGATGATTGGAATTCACCAACTTCTAATGGTACAGCTGTAACTGCAGCTGATGCAGCTACTGGTGCATTTGCTAATACATCAGCAAATCCAAATGATGCAGCTTTAGTTCAAGCTCTTCCTTCAGTTGCTGGTGGTTATACAGTACAAGTAACTGGTAATGGTGGTCAGGGTGGTCAAGTTATAGCTGAAATTTATGACGCTACTACTTCACCTACAGCTACAACAACTCGACTTGTAAATGTTTCATCTCTTAATGCAATCGGTGCTGGCGGTAATTTAACAGCAGGATTTGTAATTAGTGGTGCTTCTAAAACTGTATTAATTCGTGCAACTGGTCCAAGCCTAGCTAATTTCGGCTTACCTAATGTATTAGCTGACCCAAAACTCGTTGTTTATAACTTAAGTGTGACTCCAAATGTAGTCGTTGCTACTAATACTGGTTGGGCAAATAGTGCTCAACTTGGTAGTTTCTCGGCTACAGTTGGTGCACAGCCATTTAACACAGGTAGCAAAGACTCAGCTGTATTAGTAACACTTCCTCCAGGAAATTACTCAGCAGTTGTTACGAGTGCTAGCGGTGGTACAGGCAGTGCTCTAGTCGAAGTTTACGAAGTACAATAATTACTTCGCCTAATTGACAGAAGAACCCCTATGCTTGATAGCTTAGGGGTTCTTAATGTTTATAAGCTTTAATTTGAAATTAAGACAAAAAATATACGTTGTTGTAACTTGTGTGATTTTATTGTCACCGAGTTGTTTGTTTTTGCGTGCGGATACATTAAGTGTTGAGCAGCAAAGTGTTCAAACACAGCAACTTTTTATTAAAGAATATAGAGTAAAAGGCTCTCATATTCTTTCGAAAGTGGATATTGAAAAATCGGTGTATCCCTATTTAGGCCCAGGACGCACACGAGATGACGTAGAAAAAGCACGATTAGCTTTAGAGAATTTATACCATTCAAAAGGGTATCAAACTGTCACGGTTCAAATACCGCCTCAAGATGGTAAACATGGCATTGTATATATACAGGTAATCGAAGCTAAGATCGAAAAATTACATGTAGCAGGTGCTAAATATTTTTCTCCTAAGCAAATTAAAAATAATGTTCCTTCACTAGCAGAAGGTACTGTCCCTAATTTTAATCAGGTTACTTCTGATATAATTAACATAAATAAGATACCAGATAGGCAAGTTACTCCTGCGCTAAGTCTTGGTTCAACACCAGGTACTGTTGATATAAATTTAAATGTTAAAGACTCAAATCCTATACATGGAAGTTTAGAATTAAACAATAGGTATAGCGCCAATACAAAACCACTTCGTATTAATGGTTCTATCAGTGATTCAAATTTTGCTCAGACAACAAACGCTCTTGGTGTAAGCTTTCAAGTTTCACCGCAACAAGTGAATGATGCCAAGGTTGTGAGTGGATATTATTTAGTAAGAACTTCAGGATTGAACGGTGTAAGTTTAATTATACAAGCTACTAAACAAGATAGTAATGTTTCAACACTTGGAGGTACCAGTGTTGCCGGACGTGGTGAGACCGCAGGTATTAAAGCTATTGTAGAGTTACCTAGCGCTCGTTCATTTTATGAATCCTTAAGCTTTGGAGCTGACTATAAGCATTACGATCAAAATGTCTCCATCGGTACTAATACGCTTACAGCTCCTATTTCTTACGTTCCTCTAAGCGTTTTGTATAGTGCTACTTTATTAGAAAAGTCAGGTACTACTGAACTAAATATAGGTGTAAATTTTGGAATACGTGGTGCAGGAAGTAGTTCTTCTCAATTCGATACGCGTAGATATCAAGCAAGTGGAGATTACTTAACACTTAAAGGAGATATTTCGCAGACATATAATTTTAGTAATAATTTCCAACTCTGCGCTAAATTACAGGGACAATTATCTGATCAAGCACTAATAGATAGTGAGCAAATAAGTGGCGGTGGTTTGTCTACTGTAAAGGGATATTTGGAGTCTGAAGTTGTTGGTGATAATGGTGCCTTTGCATCCTTTGAAATCAGAAGTCCCAATATATTCAAATCCGTTAACGCTAATAAAAACGATTGGCGTTTATATGCATTTTACGATGCAGGTGCAGTTGTTGCAATTGATGCATTACCTGAACAAGCATGGCGTTTTGCTTTAGCAAGCTACGGTATCGGATCGCATCTTAAGTTTGATGAACACTTTAATGGCTCAATCGATGTAGCCATGCCGCTTATTAACCGTTCGCCGACCAAGGCTAATGAACCACGGCTAACATTTAGAATATGGTCTGACTTTTAATTAATTATTTATGAAACGACAGCTCAAATTATTATCCCTATACATCATTGTAAGTGCTATAGTAGTTATTGCTTTACCTGCTCGTGCAAACGCATGGTGGAATAGTGATTGGTCAGCTCGTAAGAAAATCAATATTGATCTTACTGCTAAGGGTGTGGCTTTTACTGATCAAGTAGGCGACACAGCCGTATTAGTTAGACTATCTGATTCAAACTTTTCATTTGCTTCATCAAAACCAGATGGCTCTGACCTAAGGTTTGTAGCTTCTGATGATAAGACATTATTGTCTTATCATATTGAAAAGTTCGATTCATTGCTAAACACAGGATTTGTTTGGGTAAAGATTCCTGCATTACAGGCAAATGCTGTAACAAGTATTTGGCTCTACTACGGTAATGTATCACAGAATGTACCTAAAGTAGAAGACTATAAGGCAACCTATGATGCCAATACGTTGCTTGTTTATCACTTTACTGAACACGGACAGCCAGCGTTTGATTTTAGCGGCATGACTAACGCTGCAAAAGCTGCAGGTTTATTTGTGGATGGTGCAATGATTGGTACAGGTGTGAGATTTGATGGTCACAACACTATACAAATACCTGACTCTGTTTCACTCGCATGGAATCAAGGAGCAACTTTTACGCTTAGTTTTTGGGCAAAAGACAGTCGTATTGATGGTACACAAGAAATTATTTCCCGTGGGTCTGCTACAACAAAATTTACTGTTGGCCTAGAGCAAGGTAAGCCATTCGTTGAAGTCGTTGACTCTGGTCATAAATCTCAAGCGTTGGCAACAACAGCTATAACAGCCGGTTCATGGCACAACTACACTGTTGTTTCTGATGCTGGAAAGATTGAATTATATGTTGATGGGCAAAGTGCTGCTATATTAGCGAATGCACTTCCTGCAATTAGTGGAGTATTTACAATTAGCAATTATGGTTTTTCTGGCGAAGTTGATGAGCTCGTTATTTCTAAAATTGCTCGCTCACCTAGCTATATAAAATTTCAAGCGCTTGAACAGGGTGGAGATCTTGCGGGCAAAATCATTAGCCTCGGTGAAGAAGAAGTGCCTACGAATTGGCTCAGCTGGCTAAATAATGGTTATTTTGGAATTATTCTACACTCACTTACACTTGATGGTTGGGTAGTTATTGGAATTTTATGTGTTATGATGGTTATTAGTTGGTATGTGATGATTACAAAAGCTGGTTATCTCAATGCTACCAGTAAAGCTAACCAGATATTCATGAAACATTGGAATCATATGGCAAATGACCTTACTGCCTTAGATAGCGAAGACTTAGAAAATATTCGTACGTTAGGTGGTCGTATCACTAAAGATGACCAACGTTTAATGAAAAACGCTTCGGTATATCGTATTTATCATATTGGCGTTGAGGAAATTCGCCGCCGTCAACTTGCTGAAGAAAAAGTACAGTCTCGCATTTTATCAGCTCGTTCAATTCAGGCTATTCGTTCCAGTTTAGACTCAGCGCTAGTACGTGAAACTCAAAAATTGAATAGTGCTATGGTATTACTAACTATTGCAATCTCAGGTGGACCTTTCCTTGGTCTCCTAGGAACAGTTGTTGGTGTTATGATTACCTTTGCTGCAATTGCTGCAGCTGGTGATGTTAATGTTAATTCAATTGCTCCAGGTATCGCTGCTGCGCTAGTTGCTACAGTAGCAGGTCTTGCTGTCGCTATTCCTTCCTTATTCGGCTATAACTACTTACTAGCGAGAGTTAAAAACGCTACGAGTGATATGCATGTATTTATCGATGAATTCGTTACTCGTATGGCTGAATATTACGAAGAACCTAAAAAGCGCTAAGTTTTAGAAATAATTTAATAAAGCCATGCAAGTCCAAGACGATAAGCCATACGATGACATCAACATTACACCGATGCTTGATTTGGCATATGTGCTTCTTGTTATCTTTATCTTGATGACAACAGCCTCGGTTCAGGGTGTTAAGGTAAACTTACCTAAAGCAAGTCCTGCTCCTAGTTTAGCTAAAGCTAAAACAAAAGCTATAACGATAAATAACGATGGTAAAATATTTATTGATACAATTCCTGTTACATTACCTGAATTGGAGCAGCGTCTTAATCAACTAAAAGCTCAAACCCCTGATTTACCGATCGTAATCAAAGGTGATAGTCTTACTCAGTATCAAGGGGTTATGGATATTCTCGATATACTAGGTAAAGTTGGTCTGAACCAAGTAGGCTTAGCTACAAAACCTCGCGGTAATTAAGTATGGTAGATGATGAACAACCAAAAACTTCATTCATTAAGCGTAACCGCTTAGTGGTGCTGATTGCTGCGTGTCTAGCAATCGCTGGCTTTTCTATGGTTGTTAAAGTATTTAACTCACAAGCGAAGAAGCCTTCAAAAGTTCAGCAAATCGAAATGGTAAAGCTTAATCCTTTGCCACCACCACCACCGCCGCCACCACCAAAGGTTCCTGAGCAAAAAGTGATGGAACAGAAAATGGTTGAACAGCCTCGGATGGATGATCCTGAGAATAAACCAGATGATAAACCAGCTCCAGATCCAGCACCTGCTGCATTAGGAACGACAATAAAAGGAGATGGTTCTTCTGATGCATTCGGACTAGCTGCGGGTGGAGGAGGAGGGTTCTTTGGTGGACCAGTTACTCAGCATAAACAAGGCAGTAAATGGGGTTGGTATGCATCCAAAGTACAAACTTCCATTTCTACAGCCCTGCACAAAAATGCTAAACTTAGGACCGCTTCATTTAAAATTGAGATTCGCGTCTGGGCTGATTCCTTCGGACGCATTACGAAAGCAACAGTCGTTAATTCTTCAGGTGATTTAGCACTAGATACTCTAATAACTAAGTATATACTCGTAGGACTACAATTAAGTGAAGCTCCTCCAGCCGATATGCCTATGCCTATCGTAATGCGTGTTTCCGCAAAAAGACCCAATTAATTTATGTTAAGGCCATCTAAATCTTCATTTCGTCGTTTAAGTACACTGCTATGTATCGCACTTCTTGCATGTGGTAGTGCAACTGTAAGTTATGCAGACAGTCAAACTACAGACCAATCCACGGTGTCTGAAAATGTAGCTGTTAACCTTATTCGTCGCCTCGTTGAACGTGGAGCTTTAACTGCACAAGATGGTGCTGATCTTATAAAGCTTGCAGAAGCTGACGCAGCAAAAGCACATGATAAGAATACTAAGGATACGTCTGATGATGACACCGTTCGTGTGACCTACGTACCACAATCTGTAAAAGACCAAATCCGTGCTGAACTAAAACAGGATGTTTTAGCTGAAGCCAAACATGATAATTGGGCACAGCCTAATACGTTCCCTTCATGGGTATCTCGTTTTGCTTTATTTGGTGATTTCAGAATGCGTTACGAAGGACTGTTGTATCCAACTGGTAATAATAATACAGGAGCTTTCCCGAATTTTAATGCAATTAATACAGGTACTCCGTTCGACGTAGCAGGGACCCAATTTTCTCCTCAATATAACGTAGACCAAAATAGAAATCTCTTTAGAATTAGAGCTCGTTTCGGAGCAGAAGTATCACTTGCTGATGGTTTCAGCACAGGCTTTAGACTTGGCTCAGGTAATGATTCTCAACCAGTTTCAGGTAATCAAACACTTGGAGGAGCTAATCAAGCTCAAGGAGGCGATTTCTCAAAGTATGCTGTTTGGATAGACCGTGCATTTATTAAATATCAAATTAATGCTACTACGGATCATGCGATGTCAGCAACGCTAGGTAGATTTGAAAATCCTTTTAACAATACATTAATGTTATGGGCCGATGATCTAGGATTTGATGGTGCAGCTGTTAATTTAAATCATACGCTAATTGACAGTATAAGTACTTATGTAACAGCAGGTGCGTTCCCAATTTTTAATACAGATTTAAATTTTCCATCCAATCAACCTTCCAAGTATAAGTCTGAAGACAAGTGGTTGTATGGTGTACAAGTGGGTGCTCGCTACGATAAGCTAACTGATATTTCTCTTAAAGGCTCTGCAGCTCTATACTACTTTGATCAAGTCAATGGTAAGCTATCGAATCCCTATACGCCACTTACTTCGAGTGATATGGGAAATACAGATGATTCACGACCTTCTTATGCGCAGTCAGGTAATACCTATATGCCACTGCGAAATATTATTTCATCAGCTCTCAATAACTACGGAGCAATCAATCAATATCAGTACTTTGGTTTAGCTTCATCCTTTGATGATGTTGTACTTGATGGGCAAATTGATTTTACACATTTCCTTCCAAATACTTTAAGCTTAAACGCAGAGTATGTTAACAACATTGCTTTCCATAAAGGCCATGTTGCGTCTAAGGCTGTAAATAATTTTGATAATTCTACAACAACGTCACAAGGGGTGTTTGGTGGTGGTAATCAAGCATGGCTTGTTGGCTTAAAGTGGGGTGATGTTGTCATAAAAAATAAGGGAGACTGGAATGTAGGACTTAATTACCGTTATGTGGAGTCGGATTCTCTCATAGATGGATTTTGTGATTCAGATTTTGGCGGCACCATGCCAGGAACAAATCACAAGGGATATACCTTCAATGCTAGTTATGGCCTATCACAAGGCGTCTGGCTTAATTTACGTTGGATGAGTGCTGATCAGGTAGCTGGTCCAACTTATAAAAACGATATGTTGTTATTAGATATTAATACAAAATTTTAAACTATGTCGCGCTTATCCATAATTTACGTACTTAACGTTTTTTTTATTTCATCGAGCGTAATGCTTCATGCAGCTGATGGTGCTGATCCAGCAGTTGCACGTATGCGCGATGCTTTGAAAACGGCTACGACACAACTTGCAGCAGCTCAAAATGATTTGGCTTCAGCTCAAAGTGCTGCAGCTGATAGTGAAACAAGAGCAAAGAATGCTGAAGCACGCGTTGCTAGTTTAACAAAGCAGGCGATAGCTGATCGTGTGGAATCTGATAAAGTCTTAGCTTTACTAAATTCTAAATTAAGTGCGCAGAAAACTGAGATTGAGTCGCTTAATCAAATGCTCAAAAAAACAAAGGACGCGCTTGAGGTTAAAACTCGTATTGCTCAGTCTGAAACTTCCGAGCACGCAAAGCTATCAGTAGCGGTTATTGAATTAGAACGCCGCTTAAGTGATCTCGAGTCTAAAAACGTAGCTTTAATTCAGTTAGGTAACGAAATACTTACTCGCTACAAAGAATTTAGTTTAGGGGAGGCCTTAAAAGCTAAAGAACCATTTGTTGGTACGACACGCGTTACTTTAGAAAATCTAGCGCAAGACTACAAAGAAAAGATTCGCGATCTACGTGCTAATCCATGAAGCAATTAGGAAAGTCTATTTTACTATCCATTGTCTTACCAGTCGTTTTCACGACTACAGGATATGGTAGTGATATTCTGCGCCAATCAAGTACTTCTTCTACAAGTACTGGTTCAGGTTCTAGTACTTCAACTTCGAGTTCATCTCCTGTTGCTAGTGTAAGTTCACCTGCACAGGATCTTTTAGCACGTACTGCTCAAGCAATTGCTGCAGTGCAAGCTATGCAAATAGCAGCTCAATCAACTGCTGCTTCAGGTGCTAATAATTTAGGATTAGATCCTAATCATGCAGGTTTAACACTTCCTAATGTTCCGAATGGTCTTGTGTTAGGCGGTCTACAACCCGCGGGAGCTGCCAATAGTAGTTTCTGGCAAGGTGCGACTAATCCCACTCAAACAGTCTCCAATGGCCAAACAACGGTTTCAATAACACAAACCTCTCAACAAGCGTTATTAAATTGGAATACTTTTAATATAGGTAAAAATACGACACTTACTTTTGATCAGAGTGCTGGTGGAGCAAATGTAAGCCAATGGATTGCTTTCAATACGATTAAAGATCCTAGCGGTATACCTTCACAAATCTTAGGTAACATTGTAGCTCAAGGACAAGTTTACCTACTTAATGGTAACGGAATTATTTTTGGTGGATCATCTCAGGTCAATGTAGGAAGTTTGGTCGCGACTTCATTACCTATAAATACCAATTTAGTCTCAACTGGTTTATTCAATAATCCAGATCAGCAATTCTTATTTTCTTCAGTACCTATAGCTGCAGGTGTGAATGGTACTCCAGCATTTAATCCAAGTCCTGCACAAACTCCAACAGGAACACCCGGCGATATTACGGTTCAACCTGGTGCTATTATAGCTAGTACGACATCTGCAAGTAATTCAGGAGGATTGATTGCTTTATATGGAACCAATGTAAACAATGGTGGAACGATTTCTTCACCTGATGGGCAAACTATTTTAGCTGCTGGTCAGCAAGTAGGTTTAGCTCCTCACAATTCTAACGATCCAACATTACGTGGTCTAGATGTCTATGTTGGCACAGGTGGTGGTACGGTTACAAATTTAGCCAATGGTTGGATTAATGCTCCTTTTGGCAATGTGACTATCGCTGGTAAGTCAATTAATCAACTTGGTGCTATTACGAGTTTAACATCTGTAGCACTTAATGGCCGTATCGATTTATTATCTGCTTATGACTCCGTTAGTGGAGGTGGTTATTCTGGAGTGCCAGCGTTCTTACCATCAACGACTGGAAGTATAATATTTGGTCCTTCGAGTATTACACAGATAATTCCAAATATATCAGACACAACGGATACGGTAGTAGGAACACAGTTAGCACTATCTTCACAAATTAATGCCACTGCATTGTCTATTTATGCCGGATCAAATGCTAATATTATAGCACCCAGTGGAAGTATTAATTTTCAAGCAGGTAATTATTATGTAACCGGTACTGGTGCTTTTGCTCTAAATCAATTTGCTTACACCAATGGTCAAATTTACATTGATACGGGTGCTACGGTAAGTGCAGCAGGTTCAAGTAATGTTAATGCTTCAGTTGCTGAAAATATTATTTCAGTACAACTACTTGGACCTGAGCTTGCTAATTCTCCATTACAGCAAAACGGTCCGCTTCAAGGTCAATCAATCAATGTTGATATCCGCCAAACAGGTACCTACAACGGAACTCCGTGGGTTGGTACTCCTCTTGCTGATACAAGTGGTTATGTCGGTTTAATTTTACGTAACGTCGCTGAATTAACAACCTCAGGAGGCTCTGTACTTTTCAATGCCGGTAATTCGGTAGTAGTTAAGTCTGGCGCTACTGTTGATGTCTCGGGTGGTTGGATTAATTATCAGGGTGCTAACGTAAATTTAACGCAGCTCGTTGATACAAGTGGAAATATTGTACCTATAAACCAAGCAACTCCTGACAGAACGTATTTAGGTATATATAATCCTTTTGATACCCAAACAAATGCAAAGTGGGGCACGGTCGTAACTTCAACAAATCCTCAATTACTCACCACCTATGATCCAGGTTATGTGCAGGGTGGTAATGGTGGTACTCTTTCTATTCAAGCTCCATCGGTAGCTCTTCAGGGTTCAATGACAGGTGTAACTCGCTCAGGGCCTTTTCAGGTATCGGTACCACCAACACCTAGTGCTTTTTCACTCTTCATAGCAGGGCAAGATTTATCTCTTCCAAGTTTTAATTATCCACTCTATTCACCATATAGTCCTACTTTATCTTTCCAATCAGGCACTTCGGTTTCTCAGCCAGCCTCATTTGCATTAAGCAGTTCTGGAACTCCAAATCCATTAAGTTCAGCGCTTCAAACACAAATCGTTTTACCTCCTACTATTTTTGGAGGAACTGGGTTTGGTTCTGTAAATATTAATAATAGTGATGGTGCAATATCGATTCCAAGTGGATCAAATTTAACGGCAGGAGCGGGTGGTGGTTTATCACTTACGGGTGCGTCAATTAACATCAATGCTAACATTACTATTCCATCTGGTAGTGTATCGTTCACAGCTCTTGATTTTTCACCATACGCGAATCGTGCTTTAGGTGGTGGTGTAGCATCAGTACCTGCTATTAATAACTCACGTGGTACTGTTACTCTTGGTTCCGGTTCACAAATTGATCTTTCTGGAATGGTGGTAGATCAGCGTCTTGGAGCGATTACTCAAACACTATCACCTATTTTAACGAAGGGTGGATCCGCTACGTTTGATGGTTTTAATATAAACTTACAATCTGGCTCCTCAGTTAATGTTTCTGGTGGTGTGAATGTGAGTGCTTTAGGCGCTGCAAATTATGGTGCTGGTGGTTCAATTTCTGTAAGTGGTGGTGTCGATCCACTCGTTCCACCTTTAGTTGGAGGTAGCTTTAGTATGGGGTCTACACTTAGTGGTTTTTCAGGAGCTCAAGGAGGATCTTTATCAATTCTAGCGCCACTTGTTCAAGTAGGTGGAAGTTCAGCTCCAACAGGAACACTTTTATTAACACCGCAGTTTTTTAGTACTGGTGGTTTTAATAGTTTCATTATTAGTGGACTTGGTACAGCTACGTCACAAAGTGGTGTTTATAATCCTGCGGTAAATATTTTACCCAATACCGTTATACAGCCGATTGTAACGAGTAAGGTTGAGCAACCAGATGCATCATCTTTAACCGGCTATTCATTACAGCCTCTTGTTTTACCTCAAGCTGCTCGTAATCCTGTTAATATATCCTTTGCAGCTTTAGGTGTACGTAATCCTTATAATTCTACAGCATCCTTACTTGTTGCTGGTAATTTAATTGATGGAGTTGGTTCAGTAATTCAAACTGATCCATTAGGTAAGTTATCTCTTAGTGGCGATACCGTAACTGTATTGGGATCGATCATTGCACCAGGTGGTTCGGTATCTTTAATAGGCGGTAAGGATTCAGGATTTCTGTTTCCAAGTGCTACAACTGTATTACCAACCTTAGATTTAGGACCTAGCAGTTTCATTTCAACTAAAGGAACTATCGTTTATACGCTAAACCCAGAGAATGTAACGACGGGTAGTATTCTTGATGGTGGAACAGTAAATTTAGGCGGTAATATTGCAGCTGAAACAGGATCAAAGATCGATGTATCAGGTGTAAGTGGAGTTCTTGATTTCCAAGCTGGTTACACGGGTACTACTTCATTAAAAACTAATTCTACCTCAGGACAGTTATTAATTCCTTATAAAGTTGATAGTAATGGTGGTGCTCTCAATGCAGCTGGATCACAAGAATTGTTCTTAGATTCAACGCTCGTTGGATCGGCAGGTGGAAATTCAGCTATAGGAGGTACACTGACACTGTCTTCTGGTTTATATTTCCCAACGGGATCAGCGGTCACTCAAACACCTCTCAGTGTAACCATGACCATAGGTCAATCAGGATATGTTATACCTACAACCTTTTATTCTTCAGGCCAAACAGCAATCGGTCATTCTATTGTAAACTCAAGTGGAGCAGCAATTGCTGCTGGCGGTTATTTTTCGGCAGCAAACTTTAATTCGAGTGGTTTTGCTTCCCTTAATATTTTGGGCACGCCTCTGTTTAACGGGCCTGTTACGATCAATGCTCCAGGCAGTCTTATGATTGGTACGGGTGGTGTTATCTATGCAAATAATTCGGTTAACTTAAACGCTTCTTTTGTTTCTCTAGGTACTCCTTTCAATAGCCCTCAAGCACCTTTACAACAAACATCTGTATTTACTTACCAAGGACAAAATTTCTTTGTTGCACCTGCTCCAGGCGCTGGATCACTTACTGTTAACGCTCCTGTGATTGATGTAGGTAGTTTGTCACTTCAAAATATTAGTAAAGCATCACTCACAGCAACAAATGGAGATATAGTAGGTGATGGGTATTTTGATATTGTAGGTTCTTTGACTATGACTGCAGGTCAAATATATCCACCAACTGCTACAGTATTTCAAGTCACCGCGTTTGATTCGAAAATTAATTCCGTTGTAACTCCGGGTTCTATTTCAATTCTCAGTTCTGGAACAAGACCACTTCCTTTATCAGCAGGTGGATCACTCAATCTCTATGCATCAAATATTAGCCAAGGGGGTTCGCTTGTAGCTCCTATAGGTGTTATTAATTTAGGTTGGGATGGAGTAGGTACCGCACCTGTAGATATGCTTTCGGGTAGTTTAAGTACCATTCCAGTAACTCAGCAGTTAACACTTGCAGCTGGTAGTCGCACTTCCGTGTCTGCAATAGATCCTGTATCAAATACTAATTTTACTCTACCTTACGGTTTAATATTAAATGGAGCTTCATGGATTGATCCATCTGGTACGGATATTACTAACGGTGGTGTTCCTTCAAAAATAGTTAATATATCGGCAAAAAATGTTACCGATGTAGCAGGATCTACGATTGATACACGTGGTGGAGGTGATCTATTAGCGTATCAGTGGGTATCGGGTGTTGGTGGTACTAATGATATTTTAGCTTCAACAAACAGTTTTGCTATCGTTCCTAGTTACGGCTTATCATACGCACCCTATGGTGCTTATAATACTAATCCATTAACGAATAACTTAGGATCTGATCCGGGGTACATTAATTCAAAACTTTTTTCAGGAGAACAGATATATTTACAAGCATCACAGGGATTAGCAGCAGGAGTATATACTTTATTGCCTGCAAGGTACGCGTTATTACCAAATGCCTATTTAGTAACACCGACGAAAGGTGTACCTGCTAATCAAGCTGTAGTTCAACCTGATGGTTCAAGTGTTGTTTCTGGTTATGTATTTAGTGGTTTAAATTCTACGGTAAGTTCTGCACCACTTTATGCAGCTTTCGATATTGCTTCGAATACTATCGTTTCGACTCGAGCACAATATAACAAGTCGTTTGCTAATAGTTTTCTAAGTGAAAGTGCTCTAGCAAGTAGTAGTTCTGTACCAAGACTACCTGTTGATTCTGGGCAGCTTATTTTTACTGCCACTCAGGGAATGACTATTTCCGGTTCGGTACAGGCTAATGCAACTGGTGCCGGACTTGGTGGCTTAGTAGATATCGCAAGTCCTCAAGATATTCTTATTACAGCTAGCTCATCACAGCCTCAAGCGGGAACCTTAGTACTAAGTGCCGCTACGCTTTCTGCTTTTAGTGCGGAAAGTTTACTCATTGGTGGTAATCGTACAATAACTTCTGCTGGTACATTGATCACGGTAGATGCAAACAATTTAACGGTTAATAATACGGGAACTGCACTAAGTGCTACGGATATTATTTTAGTAGCTAATAAAAATTTAACGCTTTCTTCTGGATCAATTATTCAAGCTATTGGATCTGCTTATTCAACACCTCAGCAATTGCTTATTGGGTCTAGTTCTCAGCAAGGTAGTGGAAACGGAGCTTTAGTCGAAGTTTCTCAAGGTCCTACTTCGGTATTAACGCGCTATAACGTGACCCAAGTGAGTGGACCTAATTTAAGTGTTGGTTCTGGAACTAAATTATCCGGTTCTTCAATTATACTTGATTCAACACAAGCAACTGCCGTTGATCCTACGACTGTATTTACAAGCCAAGCTCTTTCCCTTGATAGCGGACAGATACAAGTTGAATTAAATAATCCTGGTACTGTTCCAGCTATTACTGGTTTAACTCTTCTGCCAAGTACAGTAGCGAACTTACAAGCAATTCAGTCTTTATCTTTACTCAGTTATTCAACGATTGATATTTACGGAACGGGACAATTAGGTGCTACATCAAGCTCTGGAACACCAACGGGATTATATTTAGGTTTAGAATCTGGTGAAATTCGTGGATTCAATACTCAAGGTGGTACCGTAACATTAGCAGCTCAGACAATTAAATTAGACAATGGTGACGTTACTACAGGGCCAGCTGCTAATACAAGTTCCAGTGGTAACCTTGTTTTTAATTCGATTAATTTAAATTTAGGAGCTAATGCGTTTCAAATTAACCAATTTGCGACAGTAGCATTTAATGCAACTCAGGCTATTACATTCCAATCAAGTGGTTCGGTAAATGTGGCTGGTAGTGTTACAG
>Ga0364866_10375_pt1 | contig 20230 bp, 17 predicted proteins | sample ExccelAu500001D3_3_FD_206913 | JGI IMG/M metagenome (GOLD analysis project Ga0364866, IMG submission 206913) | Enriched cells from Trout Bog Lake Hypolimnion, Wisconsin, USA - BchlTB.Aug13.5000.01.D3 | ecosystem: Environmental > Aquatic > Freshwater > Lake > Hypolimnion/Profundal zone | place... | reverse complement strand
GGCCCATACATAGTTTTCATAAAAAAGGTAATTGTCCTTTCCAACCACGGTACCTCCATAGTTTGTTTTTCATAATCCTGATTTGAAAGTGGTTGCAAAAATAATCGGTTTCCGGAACTTTAGTTTTATTTTCACGAATAAGTCTGCGTCAAATCTGTGGATTGCGGGCGTGTCGGATACAAAAGGACCCGGTTTCAATTCATTTGCTACCTTTAACTGTTCATGAAACCGGAAAAATCAAAGTTGATATTTGCCTTTCTGTTTATTGTGCTATTTCTGCCCCTCATTCAGCAGACCCTCCCTTTTATTCATAGCGGTAAGTTGTTTGGGTTTTATTCAGATGCGCCCGATGTAAGTTTCAGCATCGGGAAGTGGTGGGACGGGTCTTACCAGAAAGCCAAGAGTGATTACTTCAACGACCACGTGGGATTCCGGCCTGATTTGCTGCGGCTGAATGGCCAGGCAGATTACTCCCTCTTTGGCAAAACAAACTATGGAGGTACCGTGGTTGGAAAGGACAATTACCTTTTTTATGAAAACTATGTATGGGCCTATTACGGCAAGGATTTTGCCGGGTATGAGCCCTTACGGCGCCAGATGACGGAGCTGAAAGCCGTGCAGGACACCCTATCCCGACTGGGCATTTCGCTGATACTGGTATACAGCCCGTGTAAGGCCTGGTATTGCGGCGAAGCGATCATTAAGGGCCTGAAACCACCTTTTCAGAAACCTAACAACTATAAAACCTGTGTACACCTGGGCGACTCGCTTGGCATCAACCAGATTGATATGAATGCCTGGTTTGTGTCCATGAAAGACACCAGCAAAGAGCTACTGTACTCAAGACAGGGTATACACTGGACGAATTACGGATCCATACTTGGCGCCGACAGCCTGGCCAGGTATATGGAGCGACTACGGCACATTCGCATGCCACACCCGCACTGGACAAGGGTGCTGCACACTACCCAGGCCAATGACCCGGACAAGGACATGGGCAATATACTGAACCTTATATGGCCCATAGCCTCCGAGACCTTTTGCTATCCTGACCTGCAATTCAGCACCGATACTACCGTGGCCAGGATACGGGCCATCCATATCGGCGACAGCTACAACATTAACTTCATAAAAACCGGCATGATGCAGCATATGTATGCCGACTGGCAATTCTGGTTTTCGTTCAAAGATATTTTCAACGAAAAAACATATAATGACTGGACTTATCCGCAGGTGAAGGATTACGACTGGAGAGGCGCGTTGCTGCACGCAGACTGCATTGTGCTGCTGAACACACCCAAGAACACCGCACCGATTGCCAATGGCTTTATAGACTCCGCTTATCGCTACTTTTTCCCTGCGAGAAACTGAGAAAAGCCATTGTGCTGCCAAAATCTATATCCATCCGTAGCGGACGTAAAGCTCATAACCAAGTTGCATAGCCTGCCTGATGCCGCCAAGTAGGTCGTCATCAGCCGAGGTGATATGGAAACATGACTTACCTTTCAGTCTTTTGAGTAAGGCAGGCGTAAGCCGGACTTTAATTTCGTCAGGATGCGTATAAACCGGCATATAATAAAACCCCACATAGCTACTCTGCAGGATAAGGGCCACAAAAGAAAGTTCATCCTTCTTATGGCTGGGGATGTTCATTCCCGGTTTTTCTGACCAAAGGTCATATTTGCCCTGTAGATCAAAACGGGCTTTGACATAACCACACTCATAGGGCTGCACCTCTTTTTTCAACGCGTTGAATATGACGAGCAATTGCTCCTGCCCCAATTTTGCCATGATATAAATTTCCGGTTTGCGACCCGGTGGTCAGCGGAACCAAAAATAGCAACAAACCGCTTTAATTATTGTCTTATTGTCAAATAATATAGGCTGCCGGCCAGAATTGCGACTATTTGGCACTAAATTTATCATGGTTTAAATTTTGCTACACAAACTAAAATACAAAGATCTATTTATGAATCAGAACGAGTTTCGCAAGTATGCCATCAAGCATCATGGCATCAGCAGTTTAACGGTAGATAGTTACACTTCCTCCTTCATCAAGACACCGCAGGCGCTGACGCCTTACATTATCGAGGAGCGCCCCATGAATGTAGCCTCCATGGACGTATTCTCCCGACTGATGATGGACCGCATCATTTTCCTGGGTGAAGGAATCAATGATTATGTGGCCAACATTGTGACCGCGCAGTTATTGTTCCTGGAAAGCACTGACCGTGCAAGGGACATACAGATGTACCTCAACAGCCCCGGCGGCAGCGTATATGCCGGCCTGGGAATCTATGACACCATGCAGATCATCAACCCGGATGTCTCCACCATTTGCACAGGCATTGCCGCATCTATGGCTGCCGTACTGATGTGTGCAGGCAGCAAGGGTAAGCGAACTGCACTGAAGCATAGCCGGATTATGATACACCAGCCTATGGGTGGCGCAGAAGGCCAGGCGAGTGACATAGAAATCACGGCCAAGGAGATTGGCAAGCTGAAAAAAGAGCTGTATGAGATCATTGCATTACACTCTGGCCAGGACCTCAGCAAGGTTGAAAAAGACAGCGACCGTGACTACTGGATGACGGCGGCAGAAGCCAAAGAATATGGCATGGTGGATGAAGTACTGGAACGCAACCCACGCAAAACAGACGACAGCAGCAAGTAACCCAAGAATTTCCTAGTTGCGTTACATAATAAATGCCCCGATTTCGGGGCATTTATTGTTATGTGTTGATCGACTGGTTTAACGGATCAAGGTCACGGTGCCTTTGTAGGTTTGATTGGTACCATCGGGATGAGCGGTAATGACCACGTAATTGTACACGCCCATATCCTGTGCAGCCCCCTGGTAAGTCCCATCCCATCCTATGTCTGGATTGTTGGTATGGAATACCTGGATACCCCACCTGTTGTACACGCTGAATTCAACGAGCTTCTGGTATTTCAGGTTAGTAATCTTGAAGAAGTCATTCTTACCATCATTGTTTGGCGTAAATGCGGAAGGAATGATGTCCTGCACATTGGGATCAACATATACGGTTACGTTTGCCGAATCAATACATCCAAACAGGTTTCTGCCGTAAACGGTATAGATGGTGCTGGCATCCGTTGGCGTGGCGATCGGATCGTTTATGTTATTGTTGCTCAGCGTTCCGTTGTCTGGTGTCCAGGTAAAATATACGGCACCAAGGGCATTCAGCTGCACGCTTCCACCTATCGGAATCGTAACCGGGCCAGTTGTGACGTCTGTAAGGGTAACCGGAGGATACGAAACAATTTTCTCGGTATCGCTTGCACTGCAACCGAAAGGATTGAGCACCAACGACTGCGTTGTATTGAGGGTAATGGTATATACAAACGTACCAACACCCATGAAATTGGTGGTGCTGGCGTTGGTCATACCGATATTATTGGTAGGTGTCCACGCATAGCTGAAAGGAATATAAGGTGGATTTACATCGCTTTTCGGGTCGGCGGGCAATGCACGTAAGGTCATGGAATCGACCAGGCAAACAGACGTATCATGAACAGATGTATGCACATCGAGGCTGATTACATTAAAAGTATCGCTGAACGTAGCCTGGCAACCAATGGAATCTGTTACTGTAAGCGTGGCAGTAAAGAAACCCGCAACCGGAGATTGGTACTCGACTGTATCGGTATTGTTGTTGTTTCCGTTTGCAGGCACCTGGATCACGGTTCTGTCGTCGCCAAAATTCCAGGTGTATGACGGCTCATTAGTGCTGATGGTAGTCGCAAAGAACCTATTTGGCGTGTTCAGACATACCGATTGGGCGTCGCTGGTATATGCGGCACTGATAGGATGCTGCAGGTTCACCGTAAAGACGGTGTCAACGGAACAGCCAAACGTGGTGGAATAAGTCAGCGTATCGGAATACACACCGGTATAACCGGGATTTGCAAAGAGGTGACTTGCATTGAGATTTGGATTTGTAGGCGTCCCGTCGTTGAAAGCCCAGGTAGTCAGGTAATCGGGGCCTGTTGGCGTCGACAAATTATTGAAAACTACCAGATCCCCGTTACAGCCCAATTTTATTGAGTAATTCATGGCGAGACTGAGCGGTGGCGTGGTCAGGGTAAGCGGCCCTACCTGGTTGGATGGGCAATTGGCAATCTTGTAGTAGAAATAATCGTAGGTCGCGGCACACAAACCCGTCAGGGTAATGGTGCTGTCTGCTCCCGCCGAATCAAGTAATACAGGCTGCTGAACGCCGCCAATAGAATAGATAACAGAATCGGCCGTATGCGGGGTAACACCGTGCAGGGTAATGGTACCATTACACTCTCCGCAAACAGAAGGATTGGTAGAAGTTATGCCACTGATATGCGGCAGGCCGCCGAAGACCAGCGTGGAAGGAAGCACGTGTACATAAGCCTTGGTAGTATCGTTGCAGCCCAATGCACAGGCCACGTAGGTGGTAGGCACTGCAGGATTCACAACGATATTGGCTCCGCTGCCGAGGTAAGCTCCGGTAGTACTGTCGTACCAATAGATTCCGGAAGCAGCATAAGGGATCGGTGCATAAGGAATGGATGAAACCGTATAAGTTGTTCCGGAGGGGGTAAAACGCCATGCCTCATTGGTTGCAGCCCAGTCGGTAGGGTAATCCCTGCCGGGTGCGGTAGTAGCGATTGTGCCGGTCGGGTCCTTCACGCCTACGATACCATAACCACCGTTCCATGCGGTGCAGGCAGTATGGTGACCAATGTGCACTTCAGCAATACCGGTTGTTTCGTAAATAATAACCTGTGTTGTCAGATACTGACCGGGGCAGATACCGGGATCGAACATCGCTGTTCCGCACCAGGTAACGGCGAAATTCCGGAAAGGGGCTACACCCTGCATGGAATAATCGATAGTGCCACCAGCCGGAATGTATACGTCGCACCACGGAACACAGATACAATTGACTACATCGGGAGCAGCACCAGTACTGCCGAGGAGTGTATTATTGATCGGCCAGGTATTATACGCAAACGCATTGGCCAGGTCAAAACCCAGGCAACCATTTGACCCGACGATGCACTGGGTATTGGGTATACCATAAAAATTGAAGGTAAAACCAATAGGTATCACACCAGACCAGTTGTCGTCGGCAGTAATGCCGGATGCTGTGGGGATAATACCGCCGGTAACCTGTGCAAACAAGGTGTGATTCAGGCAGTGCGGGGTGTCAACGATGGTGATCTGGCTATATGCACTGGCCGAAAAGGCTAAAACAATAAGGGACAAAAAATAGCGTTTCATAAAAAATCTTCTTATTTCCATATATTAGACGATCAAAATCCTGAAAGGGTTGGCTTCTTCAGATAAAAAAGAACCTGTTTAGTAAAAAAACCGAGCGCCCAGTACTTTAAACAGGCTAAGTTACATTTTTTATTGTATTGATAGCCAATAAGGGTCCAATTTTTCATGCAGAAATTAACATTTTTTACTCGTTTATTCCACATTAATTATATAGACAAGGAATAATAAATACAATAAAATACCAACTGGCATGAAAATCTCAGACAGTTCAACGGAATCCAGAAAACTACCCGTATCTTAGTAAAAAAATCCATGACCCGGCTCCGAAGCTCCGTTAGCATATATATATTGTTATTCATATTTTCTGCACTAACCTGTTTGCCCTACCTGCTGTCAGCGCAAACCATAATCAATACGGTGGCGGGAACAGGCGCCCCATCATTTGGTGGCGATGGAGGTCCGTCGACCGCGGCCAATGTGAACGAGCCTTACGATGTAGCTACTGACAATTGGGGAAATGTATACATTGCCGACAATCTGAACAACCGGATCCGGAAAATAGACACCAACGGTGTCATCTTCACAATAGGGGGTACCGGCACAGCCGGCTTTTCGGGCGACGGAGGGCCGGCGACCAACGCACAAATGTATGTACCCAGGTACCTTACCGTTGATGCTTCCGGAACCGTATTTTTCTCAGACTATGCCAATAACCGGATACGGAAAATAACCCCGGCAGGTATCATCAGCACGGTAGCCGGAAACGGGCTGCCCGGCTTTAGCGGCGACGGGGGAGCAGCTACAGCAGCCCAACTGAATTTTGCATGGGGAGTGGCGACTGATGCTGCCGGCAACCTGTATATTGCCGATCAGCTCAACTGCCGGATACGAAAGGTAACGCCTGCGGGAATCATCTCTACTATTGGCGGCACCGGGATTGCCTTTTTCAGCGGTGATGGCGGTCCAGCAGTGTCTGCCGGCATACAGTACCCGATGGGTATTGTGTGTGACGGGCCTGGAAACCTCTACATATGTGATGAAGGCGACTGCCGTATTCGCAAAATCAACACTTCGGGAATCATCTCAACCGTAGCGGGAAATGGATTTGGTGGATTTTTGGGCGATGGTGGCCCAGCAACCAATGCCAAACTGTACTACCCCAATGGCATAGCCAGGGACAGCCTGGGGAACCTGTACCTGGCTGACCTGGGCAACAACCGTATCCGGATGGTAAGTGCTACCGGTACGATCTCTACCATAGCCGGTACCGGTACTGCAGGTTATTCGGGAGATGGCGGCCCACCCCTGCTAGCCAATATCAACCAGCCCACCGGAGTTGCCATCGACAAAAAAGGCAATATTTACATTGCCGATAAAAACAACAGCCGGGTGCGCATCCTGCAAACGTCCAACCACGCCCCGTTCTTTATAAACGGGCATCATATATCGCGCACCATGTGCCCTGTTGAATCATTCAACCTGGACTCCCTGCTCATGGTGTTTGATATTGACACAGGGCAAACTGAAACCTGGAGCGTAGTGGTGCCACCGCTTCATGGCAGTGTGAGTGGCGGCTACTCAACGACCTCGACCGGCAGTTTCCTGCTCCCATCCGGTATTACCTACGTACCCATAACCGGGTACACCGGCCTGGACTCATTTACGATGCGCATCACTGATGGGACTTTTTCTGATACCACTAACGTGGTTATTGATTTCCTGTCTTTGCCTACTCCAGGAGCCATTACGGGCATTGATAGTTTATGCCCGGGATACACTTATCTTTTTTCCGACACCTCGGCGGGAGGCACCTGGAGCAGCACAGATACCACAATTGCCGGGATTTCATCAACAGGCACGGTAACCGGTAAAACCGATGGAAGCATCCTTATACTGTATTCCGTTACCAACGTATGCGGCACGGTGTCGGCCTCTTTTCCATTGAAAATAGCGGCTGATTGCCATACCGGGACGGGGACCGTAACCGGCCCGTTGGAGGACAATCTCAGTATACTGCCCAATCCAAATAATGGCGCTTTCAGGCTGATATATCATGCTGACAAGGCTGAGTCCGTAAGTATTGTGATTACCAGCCTGCCGGGCAGTAAAATGAAAGAAATACATACCCCGGCCAACACTGCTGTAGATGTGCAGGCCGGGCTCGAACCCGGGGTCTATATCGTCACCGCTTACAGTGGGGATGGGAATAGACGAAGCAGTCTGCTCGTTGTAAGGTAGGGGTGGTGCGACGATAGTCAACGTGCATGGGGTACCCTGTGCAACTTGTCAAATGTTTTTGTGCGTTTATAACTCTTATGTACTTTTAGCCGATCATCCCAAATACACATGCAGGACCTTCATTCATTTTTAGATATCTCCGCTGTAGCCGAAATCAAGGAAAAAGGCAGTTACGAGCCGCTACAGTGGGGCGCTCATATTACCAGTATAGCTGAGCAGGGATTTGACCTGCAGGATACGGATATCGTCCTTGTGGGCTGCGGGGAATGGCGCGGATCGGCGGCTAAGGCACCCTATACCAACAGCGCAGATGCCATTCGCACCGAGTTATACAAAATGTATTTCTGGCACAGCGGATTGAGAATCGCAGATGCAGGAAATATAATGCAAGGCAATACCCTGGGGGACACGAGAGCGGCACTGCTCGCAGTGCTGAAAGAGATACATGACGCCGGGAAGATAGCGCTGCTGCTGGGCGGATCGCATGACCTGACCATGCAGCAGTATGAGGTATTTAAAAAGAAGGAAGAGCTGGCCGTAGGCACCGTGGCCGACATGTATATCGACCTGGATGAGGCAGAAGATATCACGAGCACCAGTTTCCTGATGGAAATGCTGACAGGCACGCCCAACTATATGTCGCACTACAGCCATATAGGTTTCCAGAGTTATTACGCCCATCCGCGTATGCTGGAGACACTTGATAAGTTGCGGTTTGATTTTTACCGACTGGGGAAGGTGCGCGAGCACGTAGAAGACATGGAACCGGTGCTGCGGATCAGCGATTTCTTCAGTTTTGACATATCGGCGGTGCGGTACAGCGATGCTCCGGGAAATATCAATGGCTCTCCCAACGGGCTTACGGGTGAAGAAGCGTGCCAGCTGACCCGGTATGCCGGCATGAGCAACAAGCTGACGTCGCTGGGAATTTTCGGTTACAACCACCTGGACGATGCCCACCATATGACCGCACGGCTTATAGCCCAGATGATCTGGTATTTTGTGGATGGCTTGCTGGTGCGTCAAACAGAAGCACAACTGTCGGAGCGCGATGAATTTGACATATTCCATGTCGTTTTTACCGACAACGATACCGTGTTTCTGAAAAGCAAGCGTACCAACAGATGGTGGATGAAACTACCCGATGGCACCTTTGTACCCTGCTCGTATAACGACTACCTGGTAGCCAGTAACGACCAGATACCGGAGCGCTGGCTGCGGGAGCAGGAAAGGTTGATGTGATACGCATTTCGCGCTTTCGCATCTGCTACCTCTTTTTACAGCTCCGGGTGACCGTTTTAGTCTACCTTTAATTTAAATAGGTTTATTTTTTTACTTAATACATATACTCAAGCTAGCATTGCTCGACAAAAAAAATAAGATCCAGAACGAAGAAAAAGCTGTGCTCATAGGCCTTGTAACGAAGGAACAAACGGAGACGCAGATGAACGAATACCTGACAGAACTGGAGTTTCTGGCAGAAACGGCCGGAGCCAGAACGGTCAAGACCTTTATGCAGAAACTGCCCAGGCCCGACAGCAAAACCTTTGTAGGCAAGGGCAAACTACAGGAGATCAAGGAATATGTGGCGGCCAAGGGTGTGAACCTGGTCATCTTTGATGATGAACTTACCGGCTCACAGATAGGCAATATCACGGATGAAGTAGGCGTGAAAACGATAGACCGGAGCGACCTGATACTGGATATTTTTGCCAGCCGTGCCAAAACAGCTTCGGCTAAAGTGCAGGTGGAACTGGCGCAGTACCAGTACATCCTGCCAAGGCTGAAGGGGATGTGGAAACACCTGGAGCGGCAGGGGGGCGGTATAGGCAGCCGGGGACCCGGCGAAACCGAAATTGAAACGGACCGGCGAATTGTAAAAGACAAGATAGCCTTACTGAGGAAACGGCTGGAGGAAATAGACAAGCAAGCTATGACCCAGCGCAAGGAGCGGGGTGAGTACATACGCGTGGCGCTGGTGGGCTATACCAATGTGGGCAAAAGCACCCTGATGAATGTGCTGAGCAAGGCAGATGTGTTTGCAGAAAACAAGCTCTTTGCTACGCTCGATACTACAACCCGCAAGGTGGTTTATGAGCACACGCCGTTTCTGCTCAGCGATACGGTGGGATTCATACGGAAGTTGCCGCACCACCTGGTTGAAAGTTTTAAAAGCACATTGGACGAAGTGCGCGAGGCTGATTGCCTGCTGCACGTGGTGGATATATCGCACCCAGGTTATGAAGACCAGATGGGTGTAGTGAATAAGACGCTCCAGGATATTGGCGCGTTCGACAAGCCGGTGATCACCATATTCAACAAGATGGACCTCTATGAGCAATCTGTATTTGACCCCTGGCTGGATGAGGAAGTAAAGCAGGATATGCTGACACAGCTGGAAACGCGCTGGCAGCAGCAAACGCACAATGCCGCCATCTTCATATCTGCAACGGAGAAACGGAACCTTGAAGGATTACGGAATACGATTCTGAACAGGGTCAAGAAACTGTATGAAGAACGATATCCTTACCTGACCAAATTCTATTAATTCTTAGAACCCAAGTACTCAGGCCAGAGGGCATCGCCTTTGTGGCGGGAGGTTGTGCTGAGCACAGAGCCCAACAAAAAAACCCGGTCGCCTGCCAAATTATTTTTATCTATGAATAAAATATTTGGCGAAAAAACCAAAAAAAGAGCCAGATAATTTTTTTAGCTATTCCAAGTGTCGAAAAATTACCTAATTTTCATAAAGAAATGATGGTTCAACTTTACATTATCTTATGAAACAGCAGGTACGAGAATTACTGGTTACTGCAAAAGTGGCCCAAAACTGGCATACCCATTTTAATGAAAGAGTAGAAGAGCTGATGGTCCTTGTTGGCAGGGTAGATACGGATAAGCAGGTGCTGGGATCGGGCGAGCTGCTGGATGTATATCACAAAACAAGACAGAAACCCGCCAAAAACAGGAAGAGAAAGCTGACCGACTGCTGCGAGAAGCCCTTTGAATTTCTTGTATTCTGCAACTGACCAGTAGTGCGGGTTTCCCTCGCCGCCCTCCCCGGAGCTACTGCCAGACCGGCAGCAGCTCATAGACGAAATCAACAGCCAATATGCACTACGCCTAGACTATCGCCCTGTTCAGGAAACTAATAAAGGGCGACATCGTGTTAAACACACCCAGCGTTTTCTTGAGAAAGTCTTTTTTTACCAGTTCTTCATCGGCCAGGTGGTGCATCACCGTAAAGCTCTTGAGCTTCAGCACGTCAATCGCGGGATTGTCGGCTGTATAACCGGCGGGAAGCGTCTTCAGCTGTTCACCTTCTACCTTCCCAAATACCTTTTTAAAATGGGTATCTCCTACAATCTGGCTGAACTCGCCATAGTTATAATCAATCTCCTGCCTGACGGCCTTGAGCACAGGTGCCTCTGGCATCCAAAGTCCACCACCCGAAAAACTTTTGCCCCCCGGCTCCACGTGCAGGTAATAACCCGCCCCCGGAAACTTGCGGCCGCCTTTACTGAAAAAGGCACCGAAATTGGCTTTATAGGGCGATTTGTCTTTAGCAAATCTTACATCCCTGAAAATCCGGAAAATGCAGTCCTTCGCCTTCTGCTCTTTGAATAAAGGTTCGCTTTCTGCCAGGCCGAGGAGCAGGCCGGAAACCAGAACTTCAAAATCGGCTTTGGCCGCTTCATACTCCTCCCGGTGTGCATCAAACCACGGTTTGTTGTTGTTTTTGCCCAATTCTTCAATAAAAGTGAAAGTCAGCTGCTGTAACATAGAATCCCTGCTTTATGGCCTAAAAATAACCAAAAGTAAATTCCCTGCATCATAAAAACCACCATACACCAAGCGGTGACTATAATATTTTAACTTTTTAAAGTAGCTTTATCCCCCCGCAAAGCATTGGTCTATGTTCGTAGCATCCTTGTATAATCTGAAAGGTGGAGTAGGCAAAACAGCTTCCTGCGTCAACTTCGCCTATATGGCAGCCGACGACGGATTTAAAACACTGGTCTGGGACCTGGACCCGCAGGGTGCAGCCAGCTACTACCTGAGTGTGCAGCCAACCGCCAAAAACAACATCAGGAAGATACTGGAACACAATCTGCCGGTTCGCGAAACCATCCACAGCACGGACTACGATCTGCTCGACATCATTCCGTCGGATATGTCGACCCGTAAGCTGGATATACTGCTGGAGGCACAACAGAACTCGAAAAAGCACTTCAGAAACCTGCTGAAACAGCTTACGGGGGATTATGATTTCGTTTTTATCGACTGTCCTCCCGGGTTCTCCAACCTGGCCGACAATATCTTTAATGCCTCCGATGCCGTGCTGATGCCGGTAATACCCACTACCCTCTCGCTGCGCACCTATGAGCAAGTAAAGAATTATTTTGAAAACAAAGACCTGGAGCTCGACAAGCTCATGTGTTTCTACAGCATGGTAGATGTGCGTAAGAACATGCACAATGAGGTCATGCAGCAATTGTGCAAAGACAAACGTTTTTTTGAGCATTATATCCCCAACCTCTCCGATATCGAGAAGATGGGCCTTAAGCGTGCCCCGGTAGAAGTATTTGCCCCCAACGGCTATGCGGCTACCTGCTACCGGGCATTGTGGAACGACATCAAGGAAGGTGTGCTTGACTGACCAGAGTCTGCTACTGCTAACACCTGATTTTATTAAGAGCCAAATTAAAATTATCTTAGCCACCTGCTAATATAAACCGCTCATGCCTGTCAGAAGCCATTCTTTGTCGCGAATCGTGTGCTGGTGCTGTGCGGTGGTCATGTGCTGGGCTTCGTTTTTCTTTTATCCACGCTGGCAACACAAGGGCACCGAGGCTGCCATATCCTGGGATGTGTCGGGTTACTACTGGTACCTGCCATCGTTATTTATCTATCACGACCTGAAGCACCAGGGATTCAAAGACAGCATACTGGATAAATACCGGCCTACCAATACCGAATTTATGCAGGGTATGCGGCTGGATAATGGCAACTATGTCATGAAGTATGCCTCGGGAATGGCGGTAATGTACCTTCCGTTCTTTACAGCTGCACACCTGTTGGCCGGGGCGCTGGGCTACCCGCGCGATGGATTTTCGGCGCCCTACCAGTTTGCCATCCAGTTCGGCGGCCTGCTGGTGTCCTTGCTCGGACTTTGGTATTTCAGGAAACTACTGCTCCAGTTTTACGCCGATAAGGTAGTGGCCGTGGTGCTGGCGCTGCTGGTACTGGCGTCCAACTACCTCAACTATTCGTCCATCGACTGCGGCATGTCGCACACCTGGCTGTTTACGGTCTATGTATTCCTGCTGCTCAATACGGTGGCGTTCTATCGTTCGTTCCAGCTCAAAAATGCTATCCGCATTGGCCTGCTGGTGGGGCTTGCTACCCTCACCCGCCCCACCGACGCCATCTCCTGCCTCATACCCTTGCTTTGGGGGATGAACAGCCTTGTGCCGGCAGCCATTGGCCAGCAGTTTTCGCTGATCCTGAAGCACTATAAAGGCTTCCTGGCAGCAGTGGTTTGCGCCACAGCAGTCATCTCCATTCAGCTGTTTTACTGGAAATACGTGTCTGGCCACTGGCTTGTATATAGTTACCAGGGGCAAAAACTGTATTTCCGGTCCCCCAATTTTATGGATTATACATTCAGCTACCGAAGTGGCTGGCTGGTGTATTCGCCCCTGTTGGTACTGGCTTTTATAGGCATACTTCCCTACTTGGCAAAGGGGAAAAACAAAGTGGCGATCCTTACATTCTTCCTGCTCAACTACTACCTGGTATGTGCGTGGAACATATGGTGGTACGGCGGCAGGGCTATGGTACAAAGCTACCCGGTGCTTTTTTTCTGTGTCGCATCACTGGTGCAGGCTGTGCTCGACCGGAAGGTGCTCGCATGGGCGCTGGCGCCTGTTGCACTGGCCTTCCTTTACTACAATACCTGGCTTACCTACATCTACCACCACGGCGACCTGTATGACAACGATTGCATGACAGAAGCATATTTCTGGCGTATAGCCGGCAGGTGGCATGCACCGGCATCGGTGGCAGTACTCAAGGATAATCCTGACCTCTATGAGGGGCAGCCTAAGAATATGCTGCTCCTGTACCCGGCAAACCGAGGCCTCGACTCCGGGCGGATCCTCGATCAACTAACACCTGAAAACGGAGGCATGCTACTGCTGAACAAATCCAACCAGGAAAGCCCTGTGACCAGGTTTGCGTATACTGGCAGCGGTGCCCGGTGGCTGAGGGCCCAGGCAACATTTCGCTGCGATGAAAAAGAGTATGAAGGCTGGAAAATGGCCCAGTTCATCGTAAGGCTGATAAAAAAGGACAGCACGGTGAAAGAGCGAATGATACGCGTGTACCGCCTGCTGGGCGACCATGAAACCAAAAACATTTCGATGGATGTGCGGCTACCCGATGTTCCATTTGACTCCGTACATGTATTTTTCTGGAACGGTGGCAGTGATAAGCCACTGTGGATCAGCAACCTGGAAGTAAGAGCGTTTTCACAAAACCAGAATGAACATTAGCCAATCCGAAATAGACCAACTATAGCTCCTATTCAGTATTTAACCGACAAAAGAAATAATACGTTCAACCTTATTCTTATTTCACTCATTATCCTGGAGTGTTTGTTTGTGCTTTTCTTCAATCTGCGATCCATCACCAGCCAACCCGTTAATTCAAGCTTGTATTTTACTGTTTCGATGCTATTTGGTATCGTCTTGCTGGCAAAATTCTACAATGTGGCAGACCTGGCTGTCTATAAGCGCCTGGCTGGAAAGAAGAATTTGATATTCTACCTGTTTATGGCAGCTGTATTCATTTTGCTCAATAGCCTGACGATCCGAATATTCAAGACAATGGATTACAATAAGTACTCAGACATTATTCCCATTATCCAGATGATTAACAAGCGGCTACTGTCGGGGCTAAATCCTTATGATGCGCACGCCATGGAACCATTCTATTACCAGGGCCCTACAAATTATCTGCCAATGCATTGGCTGCCTTTTTCGATCGCTGAATATTTCCATTTCGATTACCGGTCAATCTCGTTTATCGTCTGGTGCCTTGGAGCACTATTTGTTACGCTCAGAAGTGCCAGAGCTAAAAATTTCGTGATGCCGGCGATCGTTCTGTCGCTGTTAACGGGAGCCTACTTGCTGATGGTGGTGCAGTCGCCCGGGATCATGGGAGTTACGGTAGAAATGATGATCGCCGGATATTACCTGCTATTCATTGCCGGCATCAATGTAAAAAATGGGATTCTGATTGGATTTTTTACCTGCCTTTGCCTGCTATCAAGATATTATGTTGCCCTGTGGATACCTTTGTGGATTTTTATTCTATTCATTTCCGGGAATAGGCGTAAACTATTTTATGCACTCTGTTCGATTGGCTTTTTTGTGCTGATCATCTATGTGATACCATTCTTAAGCAAAGATTGGTCGGTCGCCACGCACTCCATGGTACATTATGAAAACGTACCATTTCATGAATGGATCAATGCGGGACCGGGCCAAAGGCCCGGCCACTTGTATAACGGGACAGGATTTGCCTATTTGTTTTATGAAAAATACGTCAATTCAAATTTGTTCGATGGATATCAATTGCTTAAAAAGACATTCTTTTTAGCTTTGATTTCGTGCGTGCTGCTTTTGGGCGCGTGGTATACATTCAATAAAAATAAAATCAACTATCACATTTTTATACTTGCTTCATTCAAAATTTATCTGAGCGTATTTCTTTCACTGATTATGGTGCCCTACATCTACCTGATGATAACGGGAATTTTTGTTTCAATAGCCATATTTGCCGAGCAGGCCGCTTATTTCACCAATCGTAAGCAACCAGCCGAACAAGTACAGTTGACCAAGGGATGAACACTGGAGCACGTTTAAACAAATGTGCCCAAAAAAGCCTATAACAAGAAGAATATGAAATAAGATAGCCTATCAATTCCGTCAAACGATATCTTTGAATCTAAATACAGCCTCATTTTGGAAATAGCCTTCTTCAGAAAAAGAAAAGAGTTCTGGAACACTTTTTTGCTTGCGCTTACCTATGCCATAGTCTTTTACGGTGTTCAGTTATTTTTCTTTAAGAGCTCGCTGGTGGCCAATATGCCAGACGAAAACAATTATGGATGGGATGTGGGCTGGTACCGTTCGGTGGTGCTTAACGGCTACCTGTACCTCAAGGATGATGCCAGCAACATAGCTTTCTTTATACTTTTTCCTCTTATTTGGAAAATTACCCATTTGAGCACTTTTGGTATCTCCTTGCTCAATATTGTTTTTTTCTCTGCGGGCTTCAGTATTTTATGCGGCTTTTTCAAAATCAATGTGCAGCAAAAAATACTGTGGCTTACCATCCCCACCGTTTACTTTGCATTCATTCCGTATTCCGAGGCACTGTTTTTTCTGCTTTCTGCAACCACTCTGTATGGCATTAAGAAAAAGAGCCTTTGGATCATATGGGTGTCCCTGTTCCTGTTATCGCTAACGAGGGCCACGGGGGTATTCCTGGCACCCTCGCTGCTGGCCATGTCGCTGCTGTCGTCGCCCCGGCAGATCTGGTACAAAAGCCTGTTTAACTATTTGAAGCTATACCTGCTCCCCATCGTGCTGGGAACCGCTGTTTTTGTATGGTACCAATACCTGTGCACCGGTATCTGGTTTGTGTTCCTGGAGGTAGAAGAAAAATACTGGGGGCATAAATTCAGCTGGCCTGTATTGCCCTTCAACACTTTTGCCGGCCCGTCCACCAAGTGGATCAGTGCGCTGGCCATTTTCACTGGCTTCTTTGCACTCATTTACATGATCGTAATGGGTATCCGCTGGCTGTTCAGAAACCGCGTTCAGGAGCCCCTGCTGGTTGTGTCGTGCGGCTACCTGCTTATGGCATTGCTGGAGATAATACTCTACAGCCCCACCTGGGGATCAGACACGACCAATCTGCCAGGCATCTTCCGTTACACGTTTATGAATCCTTTCTTTTATGTTTTCCTGCATTATTTCACCAATTCTGTACAATACACCTGGAAAAACTATTTGCTGGTTTTCCTGCTGGCCAATATTGTGTGGCTGTCTTTCGGCAGCTACCTGCATATACTCTACTTCCTGTATTTTATGGGTAATACCATCCTGATATTCCTTTTTATGCTGCTCTCTAACCGGAAGCTCGACTGGCCGGTCATCGTACTGGTCATGCTCAATTTTTACTTCCAGGTACACATGTACCAGATGTTTATCAGCAACACCGGCTACCCTGATTAAGAATACCATGCACCAACTCGCGGTTAATACAGGGGCAGGCATGTGAGATGGATTCATCCTTTACGAATACACCACTTGTTTGTACATTCGCTTTTTCACCGGTAATGGATACGTCAGGCGCAGCAATTTGCAATTTCTTCAAGAACAGGTGGGTACTCGTTGCAGTACTGATCCTGTTTATTATGGCAAAAATTCCTTACCTCGTTTATCCATATTACTGGGATGAAAGCTGGCCCTATGTACCTGCCATCCTGGAGATGGCCAAACATGGCCCGAGCCTCTTGCCCGCGTCTATAGACCCTAACCTGTCGCGGGGCCACCCGTTGTTTTTCCATGCTGCCGGTGCCATCTGGGTCGATCTTTTTGGCAAATCACATACTTCGCTGCACTCCTTTGCCCTGTTTATTTCCTGCCTGTTCCTGGCAACTGTTTATGAAGCCGGTTACCGGATTTTCAACCGCAGAGTGGGTATACTGGCACTGCTACTGGTGGCGACCAATGTGTTTTTCTTTGTGCAGTCTACGTTTGTACTGTTTGAAATCCTGGTGGCGTTTTTGTCGTTCTTAAGCCTCTATACCTACGTAAGCAGGCAATATGTCCTGGCCACACTGTCGCTCACCGCTTTGTTTCTGACCAAGGAAAGCGGCCTGATAGCAGGGTTTGTGATTGGTTTAGATGCGCTGTTTTCGTTGGCAAACTGGAACGAACCGCCGAAGACACGCATCTTTCGACTGCTGCCGGTAACAGTTGCGTGCATAGCCATAGGACTGTTCTTTGTTTTGCAAAAGCATTTCTGCGGCTGGTATGTGCTGCCTCTCTATTCAGAAACGATCCTGCACAAATGGCCCGACATACTTTACCGGTTCCGGACCGCCAGCCTGCGCACGACTTTTTATTATGGTTACCAGTACTGGGGCTTTTTTGCCGTGCTCTTACTCGGTGTGGTGGTGTTTTTCAAAACGCGCAAGGCCGGCAATCTCCGTCTGCTTTTACTGGTCGTTCCTACCCTGCTTACCTACTATCTTATAGAAGACTCGCGGTCGGCCAATATGGACCTGGCGACCGGCATATCTGTGATAGCCTGCTACGTGATATGCTATGTGGCCACCCTCTTGTCGTATGCCGACGTGAAATATTATGAAAACAAAATCCAGTCGAAGTTCATAATGCTTACAGGCTTTTTTGTACTCTGCTACATGGTGTTCTCTTCAGTAGCCTATTTTATTCCACGCTACCTGCTGGCAAGTATTATCCCCTCGTTGTTTCTGCTGGCGGTCATGCTGGATATGGCCATCAGGCAAACCTATAAGTGGCTGTATTACCCTGCACTTGCCATGGTGGCCGTTATTGCCCTGTTTTCATTCAGAGATGATAGGGGATGGACAGATGCCAACCTGGGATTTAAGTACGGTGTAAAAGCCCAGCTGGCAGTAGTGGAATACCTGGAACGGAGCAATTTTTATGACAAAAACATTGCCACAGCCTCTTACCTGGAGAAGGAACACCTGACCGACCGCAACACCGGATTCTTATCGAGCGACCATACGTTCAGTCGTGTAACGAATGATATTGACTCAACGACGGACCTCGTTTTGTTTGACAACATAGAGCCGGATGATCGATACAACCTGGTGCTGCATGCTCCGGCATTCGAACTGTTGTACCATATCGAGATGCACGGAGTGTGGGCCGATATTTTCCGCCGGAAACAGGCTCACTGAAATAGTTTGAGCCGACGGTAACACAAAACGGTCGCAAGAGGATCAATCGGCGCGGTAAACGCTGATGCTCCGCAATACAAAATAACACTTATCGGCCGTCTTCCGTGTGGCGTACATCCGAACCTGCGCAGCGCCCATCTCATTGGTGGCAAACTGCACGTTCATACTTTGCCGGGAGGAGCCTTCTATAATAATCGGATTGCCCAGCGGTGTATATTCGCCGGACTCCTGGAGGAGGGAGAAGTGATAGATGCTCGTATCGGCGAGGCAGGTAGTTTCTACGTCAAATACCGCGTAAAAATGCTGTATCCCCCTCCCCGAACAGCTTAACCGTACATGCTGGTTCATTGTATCCGCCGGATCAAAATACCCCATGCGCACCAGGCCGTTCGTGTCACGTACATCGTAAGGATAGAAACTCTGTATTTTATAGTCTAAAAAGGCCATATCGTTATAACCATAAAAAAAGCCATTTCGCGGCGTAAGGGTGTACAACAACTTATAGCCGCTCAATTGCTGGGCAACAACTTCGTTGCCATTAATGGCACACAGCAGGCAGAACAGGATCAGGCGTTTCATAGAGACAAATATAGCGAGCCTGATTCATCTGCAAGCATCGAGTGCCGCATGGAGCTATTTATCCTTAACAAACATGGCTATCTTTACTTTTTTCCCGTTTTTGAGGTTTATGAAGTACCTGCCGGGTAGCAGTTGACGGATGTCGGCTGTTGACCGGGTGCCTGATATGGACTGCTGCATGAGTATCCTGCCGCCGGCATCCGTGATGGTGAAGGAAGTATATGCCCCCGAGTCAATACTCACCAGGAGCATTTCCTTTTCGGGATCTGCCACCACAGAGAAAGCATCTTTAACCGTCACTTCCTTTTTCGCAGGCTGGGCTGCTGCTACCCTGCGCACCACATGATTCAGTTCATCGGCGATGAATACATTACCACCCCTGTCTACGGCAAGGCCTGTCGGACCGTTCAGGCGCGCGTTAGTCGCCGCTCCCCTGTCGCCACTGTAGCCTGCCGACCCAGTTCCGGCAAATGTGCTGATCAGACCATTGATATCCACCCGACGAACCACGTTAGCTGCGGCATCGGCAATATATAAGTTGCCAAAGTCGTCTGCCGCCAGCCCCCTCGGACTGTTCAGCGCAGCCTTTGAAGCAGGCCCGCCATCGCCACTGTTTCCCGGAGTACCATTGCCAGCACAAGTCGAAATAATCCCTTCGCTGTTTATCTTCCGCACTACATGGTTGTATGTATCCGCTATGTATACGTTGCCTGCCTTGTCGGCAACTGCACACCAGGGTTTGTTAAGCTGCGCCTGTGCTGCGTTTCCGCCATCTCCGCTATACCCTGGCATGCCGGTTCCCGCAACGATTTTGCTGCTGCCATCGGGAGCAAGCAAATGAATAACATGATTGTGCTCATCTGCAAAGTAAAACACGCCAGTTTGGATAGCTCCTGCGGCGCGCGCACCGTCGTAGTTATCTGCGGGAAACTCATTAGCTGCAGCTTGCGGGAATCCCGCCACGGTATTAATCGCTCCAGCCGCCGTTACCCGGCGAATAACACTGTTTTCGAAATCGCCCAGCAGGAAATATCCGCTTCCGGCAACAATACTCCGTGGTTTCCAAAGAACAGCTTTCACTGCCGGCCCCTCATCTCCCTCAAAAC
>Ga0364866_10594_pt1 | contig 20350 bp, 12 predicted proteins | sample ExccelAu500001D3_3_FD_206913 | JGI IMG/M metagenome (GOLD analysis project Ga0364866, IMG submission 206913) | Enriched cells from Trout Bog Lake Hypolimnion, Wisconsin, USA - BchlTB.Aug13.5000.01.D3 | ecosystem: Environmental > Aquatic > Freshwater > Lake > Hypolimnion/Profundal zone | place... | reverse complement strand
TTAGGCTATGCGACCGCCTTCGGGGCCGGAAACGTGACGCCCACCGGTCCTATGGCATTGCCATAGGCTGGTATGGGACGCACCTTCCGCGCTAGGAGAGTTCCGTTCCGGAAAAGTAGAAGATCATCTCCTTTCCTTCCAGGGTCCCTGAGGTTTCTAGCAAGCCAGCCCGGGCTCAGTGGAGCGGTATTGTTTGAGCCCGATGCTTGTGCGGGCGAGTTATACCGCGACGCCCGGGCGTGCGAGCGTTAGAGAAACCTCTAGGCCCCAGGAAGGAAAGAGCCCCCGCGGGGAGCAGCCCAATCCCGATGGCAATGGCAGCAAACAATCGAACCAGGTCAGAGCAAAACGGAAACGCAAAACCAACCAACAAAGGAGGCGAACCAAACGAAACAAGCCATCGAAGGTCAGGCTATGCGACCTCTCCGAGGTCGGAAACGTGATACCGTCCGGTCCTATGGCGTTGCCATAGACTGGCACGGGACGCACCTTCGGCGCTCCGGAAATTCAATCACCGCCCATAGGCGGCCGCGTATGCGGCGAGGGGGTTGAACATCTCCTTGATCGGCCCTAACCGTGCTTCGAGTCGAGCCGGAGGCTCGAACTCGTCCAGGCTCTCGCCTTGGGCGAATCCTTGAATCAACTCAACCATATACAAGAAATTCCTCAGCGGCACGTCCGGCGGGACGCCGTGATCGACCATCGGGACGTAATTCGGAAACTCTCGCGCTAACCGATAGCGCCGAACGACCTCGGCACGGGTTCGTTCTTTTGTCGTCTGCAACTCCCGCTTGTCGATGCCGCCGAAGACCACGAGCCCTGGGTTCTGCCTTAGATACACCTCGGGGTCGTTGTTGGCGGCAATCTCCATCGGACAGATCCCATCGATCGTGGTCGGATAAAAGACGTCGATCACCTGACCGCAATAACCGTCGCTATCCATCAACACGGCATAAACGCCTTTCGACCGAAAGAACTCGCGGAGGCGCAAGTAGTTCGGCAGCATGAACTCGTGCATCATCGCCGGCGAGAGCATCGCCGCCGTCTTGTACGCCATATCCTCGTTCATCATCACATGATCGACGTGGATATAGGATAGAGGCTCGTCCAGGACGGCGATCAGAAAATCGGTCCAGAACGTCATCATATCAAGAACGAGTTCCGGTTCGTCGGCGCACATAACGCAGAGCCCTTCGAATCCGCACCAATCGCGGAGCGTCCACCAAAGCCCCGGCACGGTGATGCTTACCGGTTGATCCCCGTTGTTGCAAGCTTCGATCTGCGTCCGCCAATGAGAGGATCCCTGTGAGATGCGATATCCGTCTGGGTTTGCCGTTTCCCGGTCGCTCTCGCCTGGCACCGGCTCGTACCGCTCGGGCGTCGCCGGGTCGTATCTCTTCTTGTATTCAAGGAACGTCTCCCGATCTCGGACTGGAAACTCCAAGTAGCGCCGCGTGGCAAAACCCGTAGTGGGTTGCTGGATCGCATCGACCCTCTTCACCCCGTAGTGATCGATCCACGTGCGTTCGTTGCCGATCTCCTCGAGGATCACTTCCTCAAACCGAGGTAGAGGCTCGAAGTCCAACTTCCCGATTCCGCGAAAACCCTCTTCCGAAACGAAGTCGCCCCAGCCGTCGACCAAATCGTCGGTCAGCCCCTGCAGGCGCCAAGCCGCAAACGTCGAATCGCGGGGACCACCATACCAAAACGGCATTCGATCCGGCCGTTGCCCGCGGATTACGCACAGAAATCGTTCTCTCTCGGTCATATCATCCGACTTTGGCAAGTGCATGGATGTTATCAGCAATTGGCCCGCAAGCGTAAGGAGCGGTGATGCCTAACGAAGGGCCCACGCCGTAGTTAGTTCTGATGACCTTCTTTTCGTGACATTTGCGAAAGGATAAGGAGTGCCACAATCAAGTCGATCGACAAATTCCGGCACGTTCGGAAGGTCGGCGGCGTTAGTACCGGTTAGGCTATGCAATCTGCAACTCGCTTAGTGATCGCCTTTGTGGTGTTCCTAATCCAATCTTCGATTGGAGTGGCGATCTGCGGATGCCCGATCGATAGCTCGGCAGCGGCGAATCCCAAAACCAAAGTGGCATGCCCAATGGGGATGAAAAGCTGCTGCGCGTGCTGCAAGCCTTCCTCCAAACAGCTTTCAACCCGAAATCGCACCTGCCAGACCCAGTGCTCAATCAAACCCGGCACTCCATCCGAGCCTGGAGCTTTGGCCACATCGGCTGTCACGCTTCAGTTTGCGATTCTAAACGACGAATCCGCTCCAGTCCAAAGATCGAGCGCGTTCGGAGAGTTGTCTACTCCTCAGCACCTGCTAGTACCGAGAATTCGCCCACCGAACCTCGGAATTCATGGCCTTCGTGCGCCTCCCGCTCGCTAGATCTCGCCACGGCCGATAGCGCGTTGCGTTGAAGGCCCCGACGGTCTGCGAGGTTCCCACCATCTCTCCAAACTCAAAAAAGAAAAACGGCTCTGGCGGCTCCCCAAATTGCGGATGCCATACCAAGTCCCGGCTGTTCGGCCCCGGCACGCTTGTGATGCTCGCATTCGTCGCGATCATCCTGATCGTCGGCTTCATTCAAGCCAACAACCAGAAGCGCCCGGTCAGCAACATACCGTCGCCGACCCATGCGCTAATCAAACCGGAGCCCTCCCGAATTCTAAGCCAGGCCGACCTCCACCTCACTGCCGCCCAGAAATCCGAAGTCGAGAAGGTCGAGGCAACTTGGTCCCAAGAGAAGGCAAAACTGCTGCAAGCGATGTCTGGCTTTGCGCCGAGACAAGCTCGTGCCGACCAGATCAACGGCAGCCTGCAGGGGTATTCCGAACTCTCGCGCACCTACAACACCACTCGGGAGGCCTATTGGAACGCGGCACTCAAGCATCTCGACGACCGGCAAAGAAAGGCCGTCGAAGGGGGATTGCGATGAACCGAACTCTTTTAGTCGCGCTATCGCTCGTGACTTCGATCGGACCGGCGCAGACGGCGCCCAAGCGGATTTCGCTCGACGAAGCGATCCGAATCGCCGAACAGAACAATCCGATGATCGGGGTATCGAAAGCCGACCTCGAGGTCGCACGATCCGGCGCCAAGGCGGCAAAGGCGGGAGTTCTACCGCAGCTCTCGGCAAACGGTTTCGCCACCGGCGGCAACAACCCCGGCATCATCGGCGCCTCTCCGATGAGCGCGCAACCGACGTGGATGCTCTTCCCTACCGGCGGCTTCCTCGATGGGAATCTCGCCCTGATGATCCCGATCTTCGCCCCCAAGGCCCAAGGTATGGCGAACTCAGCCTCTTGGCAGGCGAAAGCGGCGATGGCCGATCTGAATGAAGTCCGCGCTGACATCGCCCTTCAAGTAACCGACGCATTCGAGCGCGTTCTCCTCGCCCGGCAAATGATCGTCGCTGAGCAAGCCAAGGTGAACGCATCCGAAGAGCTCGTTCGCACGACCCAAGCTCTTTTTGACGCCGGCAAAGGGATTCAAGCGAGCGTCGAACGCAGCCGCGCAGAGCTTTCCCATGCGCAGAGGGCTCTGACTTCTAGTCGTAACGACGAAGCCAAAGCGCTACTCGACCTTGAGGCAGCGATGAACGTCGACATGGGCACTCCCCTCGATCCGGACGGCGCCCTCGACAAAGTCTCGCCGCCAACCGATCTCAGCCAATCGATCATAAACGCTAAGTCTAATCGAGGCATTCTTCTTGCGGCACGTGCAAGACAGATTGCCGCTGCCTCCGACATTCATGCCGCCGAAGGGCAACGAAAGCCTCAGGTTTATGGGGCTGTGATGGGGGATGCCACCAACCGTTCCGACATGGGCGGCATGAGCGCCGGACTTACCGTCAGCTTTCCACTCTTCGACGGCGGACGGATAAACGCCGAGGTGAGTCAAGCGAGATCGGCAAGAACCAAAGCGCAGCTGACCCTCCGACAAGCTGAGATCACCGTCGAGAAAGAGGTGCGCCAGGCGTGGCTGGATGTCGAAACTGCACAGGCAAACCTGCTTTCCGCAGAAGCCGCCGTGAAAGCAGCCCAAGCCGCATATGACGTCACCGTGGTTCGGGTCTCGGCGGGCAAGAGCATCCTCGTAGAGCAATTGGACGCCCTGGAGGCTCTGACCCGAGCTAAATCCGACCTTGCTCAATCGACTTTCGACGAGATCCTCGCCACCGCAAAACTGAACCGCGCAGAAGGCGGACACAAATGAAACTCTTACTCTCCCTGCTATCAACCCTTCTTTGCGCCTATGCGATGGCGGTCCACGGATCGGCAGGTCCATATCAATTCGACATCCGCACCAATCCCGAAATCGTTCCGGTCGGCCGCGCGAAGCTACTCCTAACCGTCACCGATTCAGCCGGCAAGCCAGCGCTCAACGCGACCGTCAAGGTTCTCACCCAGATGCCGGGCATGCCGATGGGTGAGCGCGAAGAAACGGCGTCGCCGGGAGCCACTCCAGGAGCCTATATCGCTCCCGCCGTGTTTGGAATGGCCGGTTCATACGACGTCAAGGTTTCGATCAGCGGTCCGCTTGGATTGGGCCAGACGAACCTTAACCTTTCGACAGGCGAATCGAGTCAGTCGGCAGGTCGAGGGCTCTCTCCCACAATCGCGGCGGTTTTCGCCATCGTCGTATTGGGTATCGCTTTCGTCCTTTTCCAGATCCGAAAATCGGGTCAGAAGGCGAATTTGAAAGCGATATTCAACCGACAGGTGGCCGTATCCATCATCCTTCTCGGCGTCGCTCTCGCTGTTTCCGTTTGGGCAGTCAACACCTTCCGCCGACCCGGTTCGATGACTCCCCTCGAGGCCCAGGTCATGGAGATGAATGCGCCCGCTCCCGAAGGCGCCCTCCCGGTTAACCTCGCCAAAGTCGAGTCGAAGCCGTTCGGCGCAACGGTGACGTACACCGGGCAAGCGCTCGGGTTCGTCGAGCAGGACGTCATTGCCCGGATCAGCGGCGCGATCGTTTGGATGCCGTACTACGTCGGCGACAAAGTCACCAAAGGGCAGGTTCTCGCCAAGCTCGACACGACCGCGATCGACCCGATGGTGAACGAGAAAATGGCCCAAACCCAGGTCGCGTCACGTGGAGTCGACATTGCCCAGAGCGACTATCGACGCGCCCTCGCCGAGGTCTCACAGGCTGAAGCGGAGCAAGCGATGAAGGAGAGCGAGATCGCCGAGGCGAAGTCGATGGTCACCGCAAGCAAGGAAGCCCAGGTAAGCGCAGAAGCAAACCTCCGGATGGAGCAATCTTCCGTGGTAGACGCACAGAGTCAAGTCGCCTCAGCTCAAGCCGATCGCGACTATTGGGTTCAGGAACTAATCCGATCCAAGCAACTATTTGGGCAAGGCGCAATATCGAAGGACGAACTGCAGAAGACCCAGGCTTCCGCATCGTCCGCTCAAGCCAAAGTCCGCCAAGCGAACGCCGGAGTCAACGGAGCAAACGCTCGGGTCCAGGCGGCAAGAGCGGCCATCGCGAAAGCGGTCGCCGAAGTCCAGCAGAGCGTAAACAAGCTTCAAGGGTCCCAAGCCGAGCATCACGTACACATGGCCCACGTTCTGTCCGCGCGAGCGGCTGCCGAATCGGCAAAAAAGCGGATATCCCAAGCCGGATCCGAGGTCGACATGGCCAATTCTGGCCTCCGTGGGGCAACGACCCAACGCGGCTATGCTGAATTGCGGTCCGACGTCGATGGCGTCATAACTGCTCGCGTTATCAGCCCCGGTGTCGTCGTCGGCGCTGGTCAAAGCGTCCTCAAAGTCGCTCAGATCTCTCCAATTCGCCTCCAAGCAAACGTTCCCCAAGCCGACCTTGCGAGGATCCAAGTCGGGGATGCGATCAAGGTGAAGCGCAAAGATGTCGATGAGACGCCGCTCCTAATGACGGTCGCATCGGTTTCGCCGTCGATCGATCCGAATTCGCGCACCGGCGTCGTTGAGGCGCTCTACGCGAACCAAGATGGTCGCTTCCGACCGGGTCAGTTCATCTCCATGGAAATCTCGATTGGCGGAAGCCAACCGGCGCTGGTTGTGCCGTCCGACTCCGTACAAACCGACGAAGACCGATCCTATATCTGGATCGCCGAGTCTTCGACGAACAACCAGTACACGGTGTCTCGCCACGAAGTGAAACTCGGAAGCCGAAGCGGAGATCGCGTCGCCGTAGTCTCGGGAGTCCGAGCCGGCCAGTTCGTCGTCACCGCCCCTCCTCAGGGCTTAAGCGCAGGGATGCTCGTGACATCCGCGTTCACCGAGACAGCCAAGGTGGACGATGCCGCCAAAGCCGAACAGACGATCGAGATTACTGCCGCCGGATACAGCCCTCCATCGATCCGAATCCCATCCGACAAACCCCTGAAGCTGACGTTCATTCGGCGCGACGACAAAACCTGCGGAACCGAGGTGATCTTCCCCGACCTCGGAATCCGTAAGGCGCTTCCCCTCAATCAGCCGGTAACGATCGACATTCCCGCTCAGCCTGCCGGCAAGGAACTCAACTTCACTTGCCCGATGAACATGCTAAACGGTAAGGCGGTCGCGAAATGAAGGAGAAGGTCCAGGGATCGCTCAACAAGATCCCTCAGTGGTCGATCGAGCACCCCTATGCGGTTGCTGCGTTCTTCGTGGCGATGATCGCGTTGGCGTGGATTTCGATCGGCCGGATGCCGCGTCGGTTCGCACCGTACGTGGAAAGCCCGATGGTCGGCGTCGTCACGATGATGCCAGGGCTCTCCGCTCAGGAGATGGAGACATACATCTCCAAACCGATCGAAGAGCAACTGATCAACGTCAAGGGAGTGCGCTACGTCCGCTCCACTTCTCAAGACGGCTTCTCGATCGTCACCCTCGAGTTCCCTTACGGCACGAATATGCAGCGCGCTCAGACCGACATCCAGTCGCTGATGAACGTCGTTCAGTCGAACCTGCCTGCCACCGGCGCCAACCTCAAGCCATCGTTCGTGGTGCCGATCGATCCCCTCAACCTCCCGATTCTCACATTGTCTATCGAGGGCGATCCTGCCCAAGGCTGGGATCCGACGAAGGTCCGTGAGTTCACCGACAACACCGTCGTCAGGCGGCTTAAAACCGTCCAAGACGTCTATGCGGTTGTACCGTTTGGCGGATACCGCCGACAGTTGCAGGTCATCGTCGACCGGAACAAACTATCGGGCTATGGCCTGTCGATCTTGGACGTACGCAATGCGATCGACCGCTCGAACGTCAGTTCCAGCGGAGGAACCCTCACCGACCGAGATCGCGAAGGGATCATTCGAGTCGAGACAAAAGCGGCAACCGCTTCCGACGTCCTCAACTACCCGATCGTAAACGTCGCCAACGCCCCCGGCACCTCCCAATCGGCATCCCCCAGCACCGCGATGGGAATGGGCGCCCCTTCTTCTTCCCCAATATCCAACACCCAACGCCCAACAGCGAACACCACCCCCCGAGTCGTCTTCGTCCGAGACGTTGCCCGGGTCGTCGATACCCACTGGGAGCGCCGAAGCGGCTACGACTACCTTGACAATCGGTCGGGAACGATCCACCCATCGATCTCGGCGAGCGTGATTCAAAACCCGGGCGCGAGTTCCGCCCAGATCGTTCCTGCCGTCATGAAAGTCGTCGCGGACCTTGAGAACGAGAACCCCGGGCTCAAATTCAACGTTGCGTACGATAACGCCCACTTCGTCGGGATCCTGTTCGACAACGTTTGGCACGAACTCGGCATCGCCGTCATTCTCACCGGCCTTGCCCTGATGTTCTTCCTCGGCGAGTGGCGTGGAACGCTGATCGCCCTTATCACCCTGCCAACGTCGCTTGCGATGGCGGTTTTGTTCATGGTGCCGTTCGGCATGACGTTCAACAGCGGAACCCTCATCGGTTTGCTACTCAGCATCGGACGGCTCGTTGACGACTCCATCATCGACATTCATGCGATCGAACGTCATCTCCGGATGGGAAAGAACCCGAAGAAAGCGACCGTGGACGGAATCGCCGAAGTTCGGATCGCGGTCATCGCTTCGACGCTGATGATCGTGCTCGCCCTGCTTCCGCTGATCTTCGCGGGCGGAATCGTCGGATTGATGTTCGTCGAACTGGTTTGGCCATTGATCTTCGGACTACTTGCCTCGATGCTGGTCAGCTTCACTCTGACCGCCGTTCTCGCTTCCAAGCTGCTACGACCGGAAGAAGTACGAAACGCCGAGCGAAATCATCCCATTTTGGGACTGCTCTATCGAGTGTTGGACCCGTTCCAGCACGCCCTCGACCGCCTCGAAAACGGGTACCGGAACCTGATCGGATGGCTGCTCAAGCACCGCTTCGCGAACTTCACTCGCGTCCTTGCCACCCTCATTCTCGGGTTCAGCTTCTACTACTTCATCGGCTCCGAAATGATGCCGCTTGCCGATACGGGTCAGGCGTCCGCCTTCCTCGAAATGCAGCCGGGAACCTCGTTCGAAGGAACGGAGCAGGCGGTCAAGCAGGTCGAGTCGATCATCCGCAAATACCCTGAGATCCAAAAGGCCAGCGTCGAAGTCGGGGCGGAATCGATGTTTGAAACTTGGTCGCCGTTCTTCACCGGCTATCAGATGCCTGCCGCAAACGGCGCCGCGATCATGCTGACGTTCAGCGACAAAGACGAGCGGAAGAAGACGATCTTCACCGTTATCGACGGGATTCAAAAGGAAGCTCTTCGGACGATTCCCGGCATTCGCCGCCTGCAGATCAAGGAGATGGGCTCGGACGTCATGGCGACTGCCGAGGCGCCTATCCACGTGAATATCGTCGGGGACGACCTCCATGAACTCGACCGCCTTGGATCTCAGGTGCTAACCGTTGCCGACAAGATGCCGGAGATGTTCCAACCGTCCCGCACCTGGTCGCTCGGAGTTCCCGACTACCGGATCAACGTCGACTTTCAGCGCGCCCAAGAGGTCGGACTCAGCCCCTCCCAGATCGCCGAACAGGCGTATTACGCGACTCGAGGCGGGTTGACCAACGAGTATTTCCGCCTGCCGAACTTGCGGCAAGACACGATACTCCTCCGATACGAAGGGGATCAACGCCGAACCCTCGACGACCTCGACCAACTCTATTTGACTGCCCCCGACGGAAAGCAAATACCTCTGAAGTCGGTTGCCAACATAACCCAAACCCAAGCCCCGACTGCGATCGAGCACGATGGACTGCGTCGCGTGATAGGTGTCACCGGTTACTACCGAAACGGGAATCTCCCCAGCATGGACGTGGTCATGAACCTCGTCGCAAACGCCTACGGCGGAAACAAAAAACTCGGCATCCGTGCCGTCAATTTTCCTCCCGGATACGGCATCGAAATGCGCGGCGACATGACTCAGATGATGGATAGCTTCCGGCGCTTGGTCGGCGGACTTCTCCTCTCCTTGGTGATGATGTACCTCGTCCTCGTCGTACAGTTCAGGGGATTTCTACAGCCCCTGCAGATGATTGCCTCACTTCCGCTCGAACTCGCCGGCGTCTTCGTGGCACTATTCCTGGCACATCAGTCGTTCTCAACGGTGTCGATTTTGGGCATCGTCGTCCTAACTGGAATGGATATCACGACTGCGGTCTTGATGATCGACCTCATCATGAAGCGCCGCGACCGCGGAGTTCCCCGCGACGAAGCGATCCGGCAGGCTTGCCCCGACCGGCTTCGACCGATCTTGATGACGGCCGGCATCACCCTCGTCGTCATGATGCCGGTCGCATTCGCGCCCAAGACCGGACTCGATGCGTACCAACCGCTCGCGATGGCCGTCGTCGGGGGGCTCATTTCCGGAACGATTCTGTCGCTCTTCGACATCCCGATCATGCACACCTACGTCGACGATTTCGTGCGCTGGCTCAACAAGACGTTCCTCCACCGCGACTGGTCTTGGCCGGTTACGGAAGAGGGCGAAGAGTAAGCGACGGCGGGCCTCAATGGGGCAAACTGAAACCATGGTGTCGACGCTGATCGCCGTGGCCCTATTGACCGCCCGCCAAGGATTCCAAGGCACGAATCTGGTGGTGAACGGTTCCTTTCACCAGGATTGGGAGGGCTGGACCAGCGTTTGGTCACGCGATGAAGGCGCCGCCAAAGCGACACTCGTCGAGGGCAGATCCGGCTCTCGCCGCGCCGCGCTCATCAAACACACCGGAAAGCTCGACTGGGCGATCCAGCAACAAAAGCCGATCCCGGTCGCCCCGCGCCAGATCTTCGAGATCTCGGGTTGGATGAGGAGCGAAGAGGGGAACGGAACTCTCTCCGTGGTCACGAAAGACGCCAAGGGCGAAACCATCGATTGGACGTTCGGCTCGGTTGGGCCAAAGAAACCGGGTTGGCAGCACGTCCGCCGCATTTTCGTAACGCCGAACGGATGTCAGTCGATCCTGTTCCGGATCGTCGGTACGGGACCTGGGCAAACATGGGTCGAAGATCCGACCCTGATCAAGACCGGAACCGTTCCCGAACTGAACTCCGCTCCCGTAACGATCAAAGGCGCCAACCTCACCATGAGGATTAGCCCCGACGGCTCAATTTTGGCCTCTCCCAAAGAGGGCAAGCCCTGGAAATACAGCGCGATTCAGCCGGAGTACCTCGCCAAGTCGCTCAAGGCGATCGACTCTCACACTGCGCTATTCGAAGTGCTCGATATCGCCAACGAACTGACGGTCTCGCTTCAGTTCATGGTCGACGCCCAGAAACCGGAAGCCTCGATCCTGTACCAGGCGACAGGACCAATGGAGACGAACATCTCCCTTCCCGGCAGCTTGGTCACCCGGCCCGGTCAGTGGCTGATCCTGCCAATGAACGAAGGGATTCGCTTCCCGGTGGAGAGCGATGCAATCGCCGGATGGTCGTTGGTCACCTACGGCGGGCACGGACTCTGCATGCCGTGGACCGGCGTCGTCGACCCCGAAACCGGTCAAAGCGCGATGACGATTCTGCAGACTCCCGACGATGCCGACATGGAGTTCAAGAAGCAGGACGGGCTTCTCACGTTCCAGCCGAGATGGGAACCCTCTCATCAGCGCCTCGGCTACTACCGGAGGATGCTGCTCAGCTACATCGACAAGGGCGGGTTCGTCGCGATGGCGAAACGGTATCGGAGCTACGCCAAGACCAACGGCTTGTTCAAGACGCTTGCCACCAAGAAGGCGGAAAACCCGAACGTGGACCGACTCATCGGCGCCGTCAACATCTGGAATTGGGACATGGACGGCGTGGCTCTCTGCAAAGAGATGAAGGCGATGGGGTTCGACCGCGTCCTCTGGTCTCGCGGTGGGACAGCATCGGAGGTCAAGGCGATTGCCGACATGGGTTTCCTGCCCGGTCGCTATGATATCTACCAAGACGTTTGGGATCCGAAGAACAGCCTCAGCTGGATGCCGACGGAAGGTTGGCCGGAGGACCTTGTCATCGAGCCGAACGGCGAATGGATGAAGGGATGGGCGCACCCGGACAAGCACGCGGACGGTTCGATCACCTGGTACCAGGGCGGTGTGATCAGTTCGGGCGCAGGCCTCGTGCGGGCCAAGAAGAAGATCCCGGAAGATCTCGCCAAGATCCCGTACTTGGCACGGTTCATCGACACGACTACCGCCAGCCCGTTTCGTGAGGATTACAACCCAAACCATCCGCTAACGAGAAGCCAGGACCGCGCCAACAAGATGGCGCTCCTCGCCTTTTGCTCTAAAGACATGAAGCAAGTTGTCGGCACCGAGACCGGCATCGACCCGTCGGTTCCCGTTGTCGAGTACTACGAGGGGATGATGAGCCTCGGCCCGTATCGGCTGCCCGACGCCGGCACGTTCATGATGGACTACAAGAAGCCGACCCCCGACTTCCTCAAGTATCAAGTCGGCGCTACCTACCGGATCCCTCTGTGGGAGTTGGTGTACCACGACTGCACCGTCGCCCAATGGTATTGGGGCGATGCCAGCAACAAAGCCCCCGAAGTCTGGGACCAGCGCGACCTGCTGAACATCCTGTATGGAACCGCTCCGCTCCTAATGTTCGACAAAGACCGATGGGCGAAAGAGAAGCCCCGGATGCTCCAAACCTACAAAAACGTCTGTGAGTGGACCCGCAAAGTCGGTTACGACGAAATGCTGACCCACGAAGACCTCACCTTCGATCACTCCGTCCAAAGAACCACATTCAGCTCCGGCCGATCCGTAATCGTGAACTTCGGCGAGATCCCCTACAAAGGAATTAAGCCAATGTCGTTCAAGACATCCGACAAGAACTAGCAATTGCACGCAAGACGCGAAGGCGCAAAGGTCAGGCTCCCGCAACCCCCAAGAACCTGCCTTGGACGAAGCCACAGCCAATTTCTCCTCTCCTTAGCGTCTTTGCGTGCGAAAAAACCAGTGGGAACATCTCGATATTTCGCTCCCTTCGCGATCCCGGTCGGTCCGAGATCAGTTACTTTGCGTGAGATAAATGACTAAGGCGTTAGCCGCTTCACGTCACGTGGGAGGAAGGTGACTTCTTTTACGTTCGACATGTTCAGCATCTGGCGGATGATCCTTGACGGGCCGATGCCGCCGCCTCCATGTGGAGGACAGCCGTATCGGAAGAAGCTGATGTAGTCGCTTAGCTCCTCCAGGTTCATTCCCTTCTCGATCGCCTGACTCTTGAGCACGTCGACGCGGTGTTCGCGTTGAGCGCCGGTCGTGATCTCCATTCCACGATAGATCAGATCGAAGCTCTTGGTGAGTTCGGGCTGGTCTTCGTGGCGCATGTGATAGAACGGGCGGATCGCGATCGGGTAGTCGGTGATGAAAACGAAGTCGTGCCCGTGTTTGGCGCGGATGATGTCGGAAATTCCCCGTTCCTCTTCCGGACTGAGGTCGTCAGGCTTGCCATTGGCGATTCCGGCTTCGGCGAGCATCGACTTCGCCTCGGCGAACGTCACTTTCGGGAACGGAAGCGTCGGCACCTCGAATTCAGGCTCGTCGACCGCGTCGAACGCTCGCTGAAACGCCGCTGCCATTGCGTTCTCCTCCTCCGCCATGACTTCGAAGTGGTCGTCCACGTAGGAGACCTCGAAGTCCCAGCCGGTGAACTCGGTCATGTGACGGCTCGTAAATGACGGTTCGGCGCGGAACACCGGCCCCGTCATAAACACGCGCTCGAACCCGGCTGCCATCGCCATCTGCTTGTGGAATTGGGGCGATTGGGCAAGATACGCCTTTCGGTCGAAGTACTTCACCTCGAACACCTCGGAACCCGTTTCCGAAGCTGTCGAGAGGAACGCAGGCGTGTACACCTGGATGTAACCAGCGGAGAGAAAATAGTCGCGCATCCCCGCTTCCAGCGCCGTCCAAACCTGGAAGATGCGCGTGTTCTGCGGCTGGCGAAGGTTGATCCAGCGCCAATCGAGCGCCTTCGAGAACTCGACCTCTTCCGCTCCCTTCTCTTTCACGACCGGAATCGGCAGTTCCGGTTCCGCCAAGGATAGAACCTTGAGCGAAGCGATGAGAATCTCGATTCCGTTCGGCGCCTGGGCAGACTCCTTCAACTCGCCCACGATCTGGACGACGGATTCCGTCGTGACTGCCGAAACATCCAGAAACAACTGCCCCGCACTCTTGAAAGTCAACGTTTGAACGAGCCCGGACCGATCCCTCAGGATCAGGAACACAACTCCGCCCTGTCGCCGGAGCGCCTGGACGAATCCGGCGACGGTAACGGTTTGCCCGACGCGGCTGGGAAGTTGGGAAATAGAGACGCGGTCAATCACAGCTTCGAATTGTGGCGCGTATCGGCAAAACCTCGCTGAACGGCATCGCGGCAAGGCCTTTGTTGACGCACGATCCGATGATAGAATGGTTTCAGACGGGAAATCTCAAATGCGACTTCTGAGGATTGCGTTGCTCTTCCAATTGCTGCTGGCCGCCAGCGCATGGTCCCAAGGGGTTATGACCGTCGGCATTCCGACCGACGATTTCAACTACGTCGCTTCGGCTCAAGAGGCACACGAATGGTGTTGGGCGGCATCCACCCAGATGATCCTCAAGTGGTTCGATATCGACGTCCAGCAGGCCGACGTCGTACGACGGATCAAGGGGAAGATCGTCGACCAGTCGGCGAGCGAGCGGGACATCACCGCCGCCCTCAATGGAGCGGCAAGGCAGCGCTCGGGCCATAAGGCCGTCATCCACGCCGCCAGCGTCACCGGCCCTCCTCATCCGCTCGTGATCATCAAGCAGCTTTCGCTGAGAATCCCGATGCTTCTCACGATCAACACCGGGCCGCATAGCGGCCATGTTGTCGTGCTGACCGCCGCCAGCTATCACCAGACTTCCGACGGTCCCCACATCGATTCGCTTATCGTCAGAGACCCGTATCCGACGCCCTATAACCTGAAAAACCAGGGCCGGATTGAGCTTTCCGGTCCGACCCTTCGGAACTTCGTGAACTGCATCAGCCGAAGCTGGATGGTCTGGGTTACTCCGGAACAAGCTCACTGAGGAAGAAGCGGAATCGTAAACCAGAAGCTGCTGCCCTGACCCGCAACGCTCTCCACTCCGATATGACCGCCATGGGCTTCGACCGCGAGTTTGCAGAACGTCAACCCTAGGCCAGTGCTCGCGACACCGCCAACCTGCCGCGATTCCACTTGACCGAACTTCTCAAAGATCCTTCCGAACGCCTCGGTCGGAATCCCTTCGCCGGTATCGCTTACGGAGAACGCCATCGACTGCCGATCTTCTGTGAGGTCGGCTTCCAGAGTGATGACCCCTTGAGTCGGCGTGAACTTGATGGCGTTGCCGAACAGGTTCACCAACGTGCGGCAGAGTTTGCCTTCGTCACAGCAAAGGAGGTCCAAACCGGGGGCGACCTTGCGAATCAGGTTGATCTCTTTGTCGTGGGCAAGTGATGCCACCTGTCCAAATGCCGATTCGACGAGGGCGTCGACCGATACTTCGGAGTACGCAAGCTCCATTGATCCCGACTCGAGCTTTTCCACGTCCAACAGGTCGTTGATCATCGCCAGGAGCGTGCGCGCCCCAAATACGGAGATATCCATCATCTCGGTCTGAACTTTGTTCAACTCTCCGACCACGTTCAACGTCTGCATACCGGCTATCACCGAGGTCAACGGCGTGCGAAGGTCGTGAACGATCATGTGGGTGAGGCTGTCACGCTGAAGCTCGATCTCTTGGAGCTTCTCATATTGCTGTTGAAGCTGGTCGAACAGTTCGAGCTCACGATCGTGAGCGACTTTCTTTTCCAAACAGGACCCGATTCGGGCGCGGAGCAGAACGGGATTGATCGGCTTCGTCAGATAGTCTTCCGCACCCATCTCGATACAAAGCGCAACGGAATCCAGTTCGCTTAGAGCTGAGACCATTACGACGGGGATGTGGCGGCTTCGCTCTTCCGTCTTTAACCGGCGAAGAACTTCGTAACCGTCCATCAGCGGCATCATGATATCGAGGAGAACGAGATCGAACGGGTGTTTGCCTACCAGGCTCAAGGCCTCGCGTCCGTTTTCCGCGGTGAATACGGTATGCCCAAGCCTCTGCAGCCGGCGCGTCAGCAGGTCGCGATTCGCCTCGATGTCGTCGACGACGAGGACGGTGCGCGCCGATTCGTTCGTTTCGAGTTGCAGCGAAGGGATGTCGGAAAGATCTTTGGTGTCGATACTGTCGAAGGCTAACGTCGGCTCGCTGTCGGCTGAGGCGCGTACCGCCGGCAAGGGACTGAAGCTATTCTCAATAACGGTTAATAGCTGTTTTCCCGCCGCATGCATCTTCTCCAGATCGGGAATGAAGGTGTCCATCCCCGCCTCCTTGGCCTGCTCGGACAGAATCTCGGAGTAACCGATGATCTGATTGAGGGGGGTCCTCAGGTCGTGGATCAGTTCGAGTGGCGCCGGGTATCGAACCCCGCCCGTCGATTCGACATTCTGGTCGATCATGCCGTCGCCTCCATGTTTGATGTCAATTCGCCGCTGCCGATCAGCGCCTGAATCTTGCCAAGCAGGCGAGGCAGGTCGATCGGCTTCGTGTCGTAATCGTCACATCCGGCGTCGAGCGCCTTGTCGCGATCGCTTGACATTGCGTGAGCGGTCAGGGCGATTACAGGAATCTGCCTCGTCGCGGTATCGGCTTTGAGCCGGCGAGTCGCCTCCCAGCCGTCCAAAATCGGCAGGCTCATGTCCATCAGCACCAGATCCGGAGCTTGGGTCAGCGCCATGTCGACGCCGCTTTGTCCATCGACCGCCAACACCACCTCATATCCTTTGCGGGCCAGCCGACGGGACAGCATGTCCCTGTTCATTTCATTGTCTTCAACTAAAAGGATTCTTTGCATGGGGTTCCTTAACGGTGCGGGAAGCAGGCGACTGCCGTTCCGATTGAAATCAGGCGAGGGTCTTTGCCCTCGAAGCGCAGTTGGCAACAAGGTCGCGAAGTTCGTCGAGCAGCCCATGTTGCGAGTTGGTGGTCTTGTGTAGGATCGCGCCGACAGATTTGCTGAGCCGCAGCCTCTCCTCGGAGTTCAGGTCCTTTGCCGTCAATACGACGATCGGAATCGATCGCCACTCGGGCCTGCGGCGAACGCAGTCGGCGAACTCAAACCCGTCCATTTCCGGCATCATCAGATCAAGGAGGATCACATTCGGGCGCTCGGCTTCCATCGCTTCGAGACCCAGCTTTCCGTTCTCGGCTTCGACGACGCGCCATCCGTCCTTTTCAAGAATCCGTCGAGTGATGTCGCGAGTCGCGGGGTCGTCTTCGACCAGAAGCACGGGGCAAGGCGTGTTCGCGCAGCTGTATTTTTTCATGATCAGGGAGAGCCGATGTCGATCGACCGGTTTGGTCGCGTACTCGGACGCCCCAAGGAGGAAGCCGCGATCGGGATCGTCCACCATCGTAAGCATGATCACGGGAATGTCCCGTAGTTCCTTGTCCGCTTTGATCGCGGCGAGAACCGACCAGCCGTCCATGCCGGGCATCATCACGTCGAGGGTAATTGCAACCGGGTGCAGTTGACGCGCGAGCCGGATTCCGGCATCGCCGCCCGCCGCCGTTCGGACGGAAAACCCCTCTTTGCTCAGGAACCTACGGAGTAGATCCCGCTGGGCAGGATCGTCGTCGATCACGAGGACGCAGTTCGTCGGCTGTAGCGGATCGAACGCTTCGCCGTTGACGAGGTCCGGGGCTACGACTACCGTTTCGGCAACCGGTGGTTCTGTATGAGCCTCGCGCTTATCGTCGGTGACGATCGCGGGAAGCTTGATCGTAAAGATGCTCCCTTCGCCGAGCACGCTGTGAACGGTTACGTCGCCGCCCATCATCTGGCAAAAGCGGCGGGTCAGGGCAAGCCCGAGTCCGGTTCCGCCGAACTTACGCGTTGTCGAGGCATCGGCTTGGGTGAAATCTTGGAACAGCTTAACGATCTGATCGGGGCTGAGCCCGATCCCTTTGTCGGCGACGCGGAAGACGATCCACTCCTGGTCGTCCATCACCTCTCGACCGGCGTCGAGCGTGATATCGCCCTCCTGGGTGAACTTGGCCGCATTCGAGAGGAGGTTGAACAACCCCTGCCGAACCTTGATCTGGTCGGCTCGCATTGAGTCGAGGTTTGCTAACCTCTCGATCTTGAGCGTGTTCTTGTTCTTGTCGACGATCGGTCGGATCGTCGAAGCGACTTCGTCGATCATCTCGGAGATGTCGAAGCTCTCCAGGAACAGCTCCATCTTCCCTGCCTCGATTTTCGATAGGTCGAGGATATCGTTGATGAGGGCGAGCAGGTGCTTGCCGGCGGCGCTGATCCGGTCCAAGTCCGATCCGAACTCGTCCAAATTCCGTTCGTCCGCCTCTTCCTTGAGCATTTCCGAGTATCCGAGGATCGCGTTGAGCGGGGTTCGTAGCTCGTGGCTCATGTTGGCCAAGAACAGGCTCTTGGTTCGGTTGGCGGTCTCTGCCGCTTCCTTCGCCTTTGCGACCTCTTCCTCCGCCCGCCGCCTTTCGGTGACGTCTTCCATCGCGAGCACCAGCAGTTCGCCGTGGTGTCCGGCTTGGAGCTTTCTCGCGTTCAGCAGCATCACGCGTCGGCCGATCACCGGGAACGTGTGCTCCAGTTCGAAGTCGTTGAAGACGCTGCTCATCGGAACGACGTCCTCCAGCAGCGTTCTAAGGTCGGGGATGTCCCATTGGCCGTTGCCAAGTTCGTAGATCAACCGGTTCTCGGTTTCGTCGAGCGACACTTGGAAGGTCTGATAGAAGGCCCGGTTTCCCGATCGCACTCGCAGGGTCGTGTCGAGTATCAGCAGCGGCTCGCGAACGGTGTCGACGATGTTTTGCGCATACGTTTCGATCGCCTCCAGGTCGGCTTCGGCGCGCCGACGCTCGGTTACGTCTTCCATCGCCAAGACCAGCAGTTCTCCGTGGTGGCCGGCCTGAAGCTGACGCGCATTAAGCAGCATTACCCTCCTGCCAATCGCCGGGAAGTCGTGCTCCAGTTCGAAATCGTTGAAAACGGAGCTCTTGGGGACGATGTCTTCAAGCAGCGTTCGCAGGTCGGGGATGTCCCATTGACCGTTTCCTAGTTCATAGATCAACCGATTCTCGGTCTCTTCCAGGGAAACGTGGAACGTCTGGTAGAAGGCGCGATTTCCGGACCGGACACGAAGTGTCTTGTCCAAGATCAGAAGCGGCTCTCGGACGGTGTCGACGATGTTCTGCGCGTACGTTTCAATTGCGACGAGGTCGGCTTCGGAACGGCGGCGCTCGGTGACGTCTTCCATCGCCAAGACGAGAAGTTCTGCATGGCTCCCCGGACGCAGCTTTCGTGCGTTGAGAAGCATGATGCGCCTGCCGATTACGGGAAAGTCGTGTTCGAGCTCGAAGTCGTTGAACACCGAGCTTTTGGGCACGATATCTTCAAGCAGGCGGCGCAGATCGGGGATATCCCACTGGCCGTTTCCAAGCTCATAGATAAGTCTGTTCTCCGTCTCCTCCGAAGAGACTTGGAACGTCTGGTAAAACGCACGATTGGCGCTGCGAACGCGCAAAGTCGTGTCCAACATCAGCAACGGTTCTCGAACCGTTTCGACGATGTCCTGTGCGTAAGTTTCGATATCCTCTACGATGGGTCTGGCTTTCATGGTCGGCCTCACCGAGAGGTCGACGGTTAGAGAAGATCGGAAACAAAGATGTTCCGAATATTGTCGAAATCTCCTAACGACGATCTTTCATCGACGCGTGTCCCTTCCCTTTGACTACCCATGCCCAACTTCACCGAACTCCGATCTCAATTCCGTGACATTCATGCTCAAGGTTGCTTTGTCATTCCCAATCCGTGGGACATCGGCTCGGCGCTCTATCTTCAGCACCTCGGTTTCCAAGCACTGGCGACAACCAGTTCCGGGTTCGCATTCTCAAAAGGGTTTACGGATTCCGGCGAGCTTCACCGTCGCGACCAGGTTCTATCGCACTTCGCGGAGATCGCATCCGCCGTCAAGCTTCCGGTCAATGCCGACTTCCAATCGGGATTCGCACAAGATCTGGAGACCCTGTCGGAAAGCGTTCGGCTCTGCATCGGAACCGGCGTTGCCGGGTTTTCGATCGAAGACTCGACCGGGGATCGCGACAAGCCGCTCTTCGATCTCTTCGAGGCGATCGATCGGATCAAAGTCGCGCGTGCAGCCATCGACGCCTCCGGCGCCGACGTCCTCTTGACCGCGCGATCCGAATGTTTCCTGGTCGGTCACGAGACACCGCTCAAGGAGTCGATCCTCCGTTTGCAGGCATACGCCCAAGCTGGCGCCGACGTCCTGTTCGCGCCATGTCCGGCGACCTTGGAGAACGTCTCCGCAATCGTTGCCGCCGTACGCCCCAATCCGGTCAACGTGATCGTGAGTGCCAACTCCGGCCTAACCGTTTCCGACCTCGCCGAACTCGGCGTCCGCCGAATCAGCGTCGGCTCCGCCCTTGCCCGAGCCGCCTGGACCGGTTTCATCCACGCCGCAAAACTGATCGCCGACGAAGGCAGTTTCGCAGCCCTCGACGGCCTCATCCCCTTCAACGAACTAAACCAGTTCTTCGCCCTCAACTCCGGCACTTTGGACTAACCACAAGCGCCGAGGGGTGCGATTGATTCCTGCTTAGGGCATCGCCCTGGGCCGTTCCGGAGATCCCGGACGGATGACAGAAAATAGCCCCGGGGTTGGCGTTCCGAGCGCCTACCCGGGGTTCAAGCACCACCGCAAATAGCCCGAGGCCTCAAGCGTTCGCCTTCCCGACGGCAATAGTCGGCAAGTCCAGCTGACACCTCTACCCTCGAATCCATCCCTCG
>Ga0364866_10592_pt1 | contig 20439 bp, 16 predicted proteins | sample ExccelAu500001D3_3_FD_206913 | JGI IMG/M metagenome (GOLD analysis project Ga0364866, IMG submission 206913) | Enriched cells from Trout Bog Lake Hypolimnion, Wisconsin, USA - BchlTB.Aug13.5000.01.D3 | ecosystem: Environmental > Aquatic > Freshwater > Lake > Hypolimnion/Profundal zone | place... | reverse complement strand
GAGCATGAAATAGATTATATGCCCAAATATAGAAAGAAAAGGATATGGTAGAAAATGATTTTTGGCAACTTGCCAAGACGATAAAAAAGACCAGATGTTCCGGATTTAACCGGCCATTTTGAAAAATTGTTTGCCTTTTATGATGATTTTTAAGGCATTTCGCTTAGCTGAGATGTTTTGATGCCGATGGCTATCGCTTTGCAAATGCTCATTATAGGCCTTGAATATATCGGCCTGTGAAATAATACCGATTATGTGTTTCGTTTTTCGATCAATTACCGGTAAAATATCCTGCTGAGATTTTAACATAAAATGAACGGTTTCCCACAGGTTGTTATCTAAATAAACTGCAGAAATGCTACCAGAAGCAATGTCAGTAATCTTTTCCATCCCGGAAATGTCTTTTTTGAAAACGGCATCCCGATCCAAGGCCCCGATCATTTTTGAACTATTCTCATCCGCTATTAATAATGTTTTATAACCGTAGCCGGTACCCTCGCCGGTAAGCCAACGCCTTACATCGCCAACGGTATTGCCGGTGCTTATCAGGGGTATTTTATTTTTTTCGGCTTCCCGTTCTATTACATCTGCCACGTTGGTGTTTTTCAAAACATCAGGAGAAAAACTATCTGGTGCTACAACACCCCGGCGAGTAATTTTTTCGGTCATAATGGTAGTGCGCATAAACACAAACGAAACCATGTATGATGTTACACAGCCTGCGATAAGCGGCAGAAAGGTGTTTTCCTGCATGGTGGCTTCTAAAGCAAATACTATGGCAGTAAGCAGGGCACGCGAAGCACCGGCGAACAATGCTGACATACCTACCAGGGCAGCTAAAGGCAGGGATACGTGCGCTTGCGGGAAAAGGTTTTGAGTGAACATGCCCAGCAAACACCCCAGTGCACTACCAATAGTAAGCAACGGCGCCAAAGTTCCACCCGAAGTGCCGCTGCCCAGGGCAATGGCCCAGGAAACAAATTTCCAAAAACATAAAGTAACGAGTACACCGACGGCGAGGCTACCGGATAGAGCCTGAGTAATATTGAAATAGCCGACCCCCAATGTTTTAGGTGCAAAATAACCTATAACACCCACTGCCAGGCCACCAATAGCCGGCCACCACATCCAGTGAACCGGGAGTTTTTCGAAGGCATCCTCAATAAAATAAACAGATTTTGTAACTACTACCGACGCCAGGCCGATGATAAGCCCTATACCAGCATAAGCTATAACCGCGTTTTTATCAGGCACTGAAACCGGGGGCATAGGGAAGACAGGTGCAGAATCAAACAACAAAAAGTGCATACAAGCCGCGGTTACACAGGCCACCACAACCGGTATGAAACTTTTAGGCGAAAATTCGAAAAGCAAAAGCTCAATAGCAAGCAAAATGGCGGCAAATGGTGTTCCGAAAATGGCGGTCATGCCTGCCGTTGCGCCCGCCGCTAATAATATTTTACGTTCCCGTGCGGTGGTGTGTAATGTTTGCCCGCAAAAAGAGCCCCATGCGCCACCGGTAGCGATAATAGGCCCTTCCGCACCAAAGGGGCCACCGGTACCAATGGAAATGGCCGAAGACAGGGGCTTCAAAAAAGTGATAAGCGGAGGTACATTACTTTTTTCGGTCAATATTTTTTCCATTGCTTCCGGTATGCCGTGTCCGCGTATCCCCTTAGAGCCGTAACGGGCCATCAGGCCCACAATAATGCCTCCAATAACCGGAATCAGTATTACCCAATAACCAATATGATTATCGGAAGGCGAGGCGCTGCGAAAAGAAACAGCGCCGAAAAAAAACAGGTTGGTGAAAAAATTAATGAGATAAATAAGCGCTTTGGCAAATACACCGACTACAATTGCATTTATAAGGGCCAGCGCAGTAATAAATAAAATCCTTTTAACTGGTACAGGTTTTGCCTCAAACCCTGACTCAATAACGTTATCGCCTAAGGATGCAGAAGGAGGAATACTTTGCTGAATGGAATAAGGAACCCGTTTCAACTTGCGGCAAAGGTAGGGAATGAATTTGGCAATAAAGTGTTAAAGGAAGTAAAATAGGCCTAACACAATTTCTTAAGGACAATTCATGAATCGTCCTTAAGAAATTGTATTTGGTATTATCGGACTGACTGTTGGATATCTTTGACCGTTATTTCTAACTTTTTTTCGCCATTCCATTCATTGACATCTATCTGGTAAGCAATATCGAATAGGCCATCTTTTACGAGGTTAAACTTTTTTGCCAGGCCAAAGCCGATGCCATTGCACCGGACCCCGTCTTTCTTTACGGAAAATTTAATATGATCGTCTTTAACTATTTTACTCCAACCGGTATCTAGTACTTTCCGGGTTATAAAAACCGGTTTCATGTTTTCAGGGCCAAAAGGAGCCATTTGGCCTATGATATCGTATAATTTAGGCGTTATATCGTGCATTTCAATTTCTGCGTCAATGTCCAGTTCAGGTATTAGTTGTTCGTCAGAAATACGACCGGTTACCACTTCTTCAAATTTATTGATGAAGGCTTCAACATTTTCAGGATATAGGGTGAGGCCTGCGGCAAACTTGTGTCCGCCGAATTGTATCAATAAATCACGGCATTCATAAATAGCTTCGTACAAGTCGAAGTTTTTGACTGAACGGGCAGAGCCGGTTATTTTTCCATCGCTCTGTGTAAGCACAACGGTTGGACGATAATAGGTTTCGGTTAGCCGCGATGCAACAATTCCAATAACTCCTTTATGCCAATCAGGGTAAAACAAGACGGTTGATTTTTTATTCACTAATTTTTCATCACCGGCTATCATGTCGAGGGCGTGGATAGTAATGCTTTTATCAAGGTCTCTGCGTTCAGTATTATATTTATTAAGCTGCAGGGCATTAGCTTCGGCGCCATAATCTACATCTTCGGCAACAAGCAACTTTACGGCATGTTTGGCATCATCAATTCTTCCGGCTGCATTAATACGAGGGCCAAGAATAAAAACCACGTCGGTTATATCCAGCTGCCTTTGTACTCCCGAAATTTCCATCAACTTTTTCAGACCCGTTACCGGATTGGTGTTTACCTTTTTAAGGCCGTGAAAAGCCAGAATCCTGTTTTCGCCGGTGATAGGGACAATATCCGCCCCAATGCTCACGCAAACCAAGTCTAAATAGCGGTAGCATTTTTCGATAGGTATTCCATTCTGTATACTGAAAGCCTGTATCAGTTTAAAACCGATACCGCACCCGCTTAGCTCTTTATAGGGATACTTGCAATCGGGTCTTTTAGGGTCGAGTACGGCTACTGCATGGGGTATTTCGGCTCCGGGATTGTGGTGGTCGCAAATGATAAAATCAATATGTTTTGCTTTTGCGTAATCAACCTTGTCATTACTTTTAATGCCACAGTCGAGAGCGATGATGAGCGAAAAACCGTTTTCGGCAGCATGGTCAATCCCTTTAAATGAAATGCCGTAGCCCTCAGAGTACCGGTTGGGTACATAATAATCAATGTTAGGATAAAACTCTTTAAAGAAACTATAAACTGTGGCTATGGCAGTGGTTCCATCAACATCATAATCGCCATAAATCAATATTTTTTCATTATTGGCAATGGCCTCGCCGATACGGTTCACGGCCTTGTCCATGCTCTTCATCAAAAAGGGGTCATGAAGTTCGTCTAACGAAGGGCGAAAAAAAGACCTGGCTTGTTCGAATGTTTCTATTCCGCGCTGAATCAATAATCTGCATAATATGGGATGTACTTTAAGGGTTTCATGAAGTTTATTCACTTTCTCCTCATCCCAGGATTTTAAAACCCATCGTTTTTGCATGTTGCAAAATAAAGAAATGATGCAGAAAATGGGGCAGTTAATTCAGTGGTCGGACAACTTGTTGTTGCCCGAACGCTCCTTCTTTATTTGGCAATAACAAACTTGCGCGTGGAAGAGGCCGCGCCGGCGCTTATTTGTAAAAAATAAATTCCATCAGTTAAATAAGATACGTCTGCAGTTGCTGTATGATTGCCAGATGGTATTTGTTTGGTTTCCTCCAGAACAATTTCGCCTAAAACATTCATCATCGAAAATTTCACTTCTGCATTTTGTGGAAGAGTAAATGATATGTTTAGAGATGAGCTAGCAGGATTGGGGTAGATTGACCAATTATCTGCCTTTAAGATATTTTCTATTCCGGCAGTAATATCAAAGGTGTGTTCCACCACACAGCCATTTTCGCTTTTTACATAAACCGTATAATAGCCATTGGTGTTGATTGGAAAAGTAATGGTCTGGTCGTTAGAGGGGGGCTCCTGGTAGTTTACTCCATCCAGTGAATAAGCCAATGCGTAGTTGCCCGCTATTGCGGTTATTATGATGTTGCCGGGGTTGCCGTATACCGCCGGTATAGTATTAATAGAGGTGATCATAAGACTGTCAGGGCTAAAAAGCGAAAAATTCCGCACTTGCTGGCAACCAGCAGTATCAGTAATAGTAACTGAATAAAAACCGGGGCAAAGGTTCCGGGCTGTGCTGGTAGTATCGGTTTCAGTGCTCCAGTTGTAGCTATGATTTCCAGAGCCACTAACACTTAGCTGCCCCATGCCATCACAACTATAGCTGCAGGTGGGTTGTGCAACTGAAATTGCGACAGTGTCCTTACAGCGATTGCAATTATATTCTTCAAGGTTTTTGACTGCATGGTAAAGGTTAAGCCGGCCACCGGTTAACGTTTCATTATAGAGCTCTGAAATCCGCGTTGCGCCATCTAATATTAATTGCTTTACGACCAAGGCTATCGAATCCGGGTAGGCGTAATAATCATTAATCAATTGAGGGCAAGCCGCCGCATACATTGAGGCCACAGTGCCAGCCAAATGCGGCGACGACATAGAAGTGCCAGTCATAAAGCCATATTGCCCCCCTGTAATGGTAGAATAAATATGTGTGCCCGGTGCGCCAATATCAATAGTTATTTTGCCGATAGCGGCTTGCGGATAAAGAGAATCGTAAGCAGTGGTGTTTGTTACAGTAATCAGATAATTGCTGGGGCAGCCGGTTGGCACGTCGCCGACTTCATCTACATCAACAAAAGCATCTGGCGCTGCCGCCGCGCTGAGAACGCCGTATGCGCCCATCGAATCATACATAGCGCACCATATAGGATAGTCACTGGGTTGAGCGCCACCATCGCCAACACCGAAAGAGGAGTTAGTTGAAACTATAAATGCACCCAGCGCTCCGTGCGTTCGGTTATAGAGCGCGCGCATGGCAACCACATAAGCATACGCTGCCACAACCTCTGATTCTGTCTGAGATGCCCCACTTACCCGAAGAATCTTTACCCCCCAACACACACCCGCTATGCCGGTATCATTATTGGTAATAGCCCCCGCAATGCCGGAACAGTGCATGGCATGGTCCTGACCACCTCCGTCATTAATATTTCCCGAATTGTCATAAACATTCCATCCCAGCGAATCGCCTATATACCCGTTATCATCTGAACCAGAATGGTAGTTATAAAAAAAATTAAGGTCGGGGTGAGTTAAATCGAAGGTGCCATCTATGATAGCCACTACAATTGAATCGCCGTTTACGGTTAAATTATTGTGGTTCATCTGCCATGCATCAGTAGCATCAATATCAGCGCCACGGATACCTCCACCGGAACCATTGTTCAGCATATTCCACTGCAAACTAAAATAGGGATCGTCAGGTATTATGGCACGTTGCTGTATCCGGTGGTTAAACTGGACTAATTTTACGCTGCCATTTTTTTGTAAGGCTGTCAGAAAGTCTTCTGCACCAATTGATGAACTTCTCTCCAACAACCAGATGTTCATTTGCTTTGAAAGACATCCTTTAACCTGAAGAGAAGGAAAAGTCTTTGTTAACTCTTCTATATGTCCTGCTGGCTTCAGCATCACAATAAATTGATTCAAAATCCTGTGATCATCATCGAGACCTTGTGAAAAAGAGTTTATGAACAAAAACAGAAAAAACAGGAGGGCAATTTTTTTCATATGTTAATAGTAATCTGCGGGGCAGCTAACCGACGAATGATTGACGGTTTCCCGGCTTACAGGTTTAATCAAAGATAAGCATGATTAATTGCTATTCGCGGTTATCCAATCAGATGCCAACTTCATCACCTCATCGCTTTCCCATTTGCTCTGAATGCTGTTCATAGCCATTATTTTATCCAGTAACTCATTTTGATGCTCGCCGCGCCTTTTTGCCTCGGAATACGACAAATCGCTGAACGTAACCATAGAATAATGTGTCATGAATTTATCGGGGAATTTTTCGGCAATTTTCTTTTCTATTTTAAGCCGGAGTTGAAAATCTTCGCGTCCGCTTAAATCGCGCATTTCGATAAAATTATAAAGGGCTAAATCAGCAATAGCATCGGCATTTTGTTTTCGTTGATTTTGAAAGGTAGTTAATGCCGTATCCCATTCCTGCCCGGTGTTGAGGATATCATTTAGCTCTTTAACATCCTCAAAGCCGCAGTTCATACCTTGCCCGTAAAAGGGAACCACAGCATGTGCGGCATCACCAATCAAGCAGGCGTTTTTATATTTCCAGGGAAAGCATTTAATGGTAACAAGAGATGAAGTTGGGTTGGCAAAGAAATCTTCATTAAGAGAAGACATTAGCGGCACAGCATCGGGAAAGTTTTTATTAAAGTAGCTGCTTACATCTTCAGCAGACCGGATATTGTCGAAAGAATTTTGACCTTTAAAAGGTGCAAAAAGCGTTACCGTAAAGCTTCCGTCAAGATTGGGCAGAGCAATCATCATAAAACTTTTACGCGGCCATATGTGCAAAGCATTTTTTTCAATCCGGTGTGCACCATTGCCGGCTGGTGGTATGTTCAACTCTTTGTAGCCATAAGCTTCGTGTTGCTGCAAAATGTTGAAGTTGGGCGTTATTTGCATTTTATAACGCACCTCACTGAAAGCACCGTCAGCACCGAAAATTATATCTGCACCAGCCTCGCTAAGTTGCTTTGTATTTACATCCTCAAAAGCAGCGATGTTTTTTTCAAAATCAATAGCAGCGCATCGCTTGTCGAAATAAAAACTTACATCTTTAAACTTTTCTGCCTCAACCACCATTAGCTTGTTCAACTCGCCGCGGCTTACTGAATATATGGCCTGATCTTCCTTTCCGTACGGAATAAGATTAGTCGTACCATTTAAATCATGTATCATTCTGCCTTTCATGGGTATGGCAATTTCATTTACCGGCGCATTGAGCCCTATTTCCTTGAGCGCCTTCCACCCCCGATGACTAAGGGCAAGATTGATAGATCGGCCACCTATATAACCAGCAGTGCGCATATCAGGCCTCCGTTCATAAACCGATACTTTGTAACCGCGCTTAGAAAGGTAACAGGCCAGCATTGAACCTACCAACCCGGCACCTACAATAAGTACATTATTCTTCATTGCTTTTATCAGGATTTTAGAGTGGCAAAGCTATTAAAACAGTTGGCAAAAAAGACAAGAGGCACCAGGGAATGGTAAATATAGACCCAGGCGGCATCTATTGCAGTTTTATAATGGCAACCCATAGGTATATTGAGCAGTAAACAGTCCTTGACCGGCCAAATGTGGTCTTAATTTTATATGCAAGAGACTACGATTTTTATAGATTTGCGTAAAATAAAAATGTTATGAGCCTTGAAGAAAAAATAAACGGAGATTTAAAAAACGCGATGATGGCAAGAGATGAAGCAACCGTGCGCAGTTTACGGGCCATTAAAAGCGCCATTATTATAGCCAAAACCGAAAAGGGGGCCGGAGGGGTAATTTTACCTGAAAAGGAAGTGCAACTATTGCAAAAAATGGTAAAACAACGCAGGGACTCTATTACGGAGTTCGAAAAAGCCAACCGCCAGGATTTGATAACGAAAGAAAAAGAGGAAGTTGCCGTTATAGAAAAGTATTTACCGGCGATGATGGGCGAAGATGAAGTGCGCGAGATTATTAAAAAAATAATAGCGGAAACAGGTGCTATAACTCAGAAGGAAATGGGTAAAGTAATGGGCCTGGCATCAAAACAACTGGCAGGTAAAGCTGATAATAAACTAGTGGCGGATATAGTAAAGAGTTCGTTAACTCAATAAACAGCAAGCCGAAAATTCCCAGCTCCAATTTGTAAACCGGATTTTACACAGCATGATTTTCGATATTCTCTTTATTCTTTTTATAGCGCTTGGTTTCTGGCAGGGCTACCGGAATGGGGTTATCTATTCTATATTTTCACTCCTGGGCTGGTTTCTTGGAATTATCGCTGCCCTGAAATTTTCGTATTTAATGGTGAACATGTTGCACGGCTATGCCCATTTAAGCCCCAGGGTATTAGCCATTATTTCTTTTTTATTAATACTGGTTCTTGTAATTTTACTGATGAGATTGATTGCATGGGGACTTGAACAAATTTTAAAGGCTGCGTCGCTTAATGTAACGAACCAGATTTTTGGAGGCATACTCCATTCACTTATCGGCTTGTATGTGCTTTGTGTTTTCATTTGGTTTTTGAACCGGCTGGATATTTTTCCGCAAAGGCAGAAAGAAACGTCGCATGTTTATCCATATATCGCTAACCTTGGCCCCAAGGTAGTTGATGTTTCAGGTAAGGCAGTACCATATTTTAAAGATACTTTCGAAAAATTTGATGAGCTATTTGGAACGCATACGCGTCCATAGTACCCTATCGCCAAACTCATCACCGGGAGGCGGAAATGATTTCAAAATACCGACTTAAATTTAATTACTCTTAACCTAAAACTATGCAAAAAATATTCCTGCCATTAATTTTTATAGTGCTTTCCTTTTCCGGTTATTCTCAGGATAGTGAAAAGATAAAGGATATCAAAAAAATGCTGGAGCTAACCGGTTCAGGAAAAATGGGAATACAGGTTATGCAAAATCTGCTTACCTCTTTCAAAAAATCATTTCCCGATGTAGATGAAAAATTTTGGGATGATTTTATGCGTGAAATTAAGCCAGAAGACCTGGATGCACTAATCATTCCGATTTATGACAAATATTATACTGAAGAGGAAATTAAGCAGCTAATTAAATTTTACAACTCCCCTATCGGCAAGAAAAGTATAGATAAAATGCCGGCCATCATGCAAGAGTCTATGGAGGTTGGCCAAAACTGGGGCCGGGAAGTAGCTGACAAAGTAATAGCGCAGCTAAAAGAAAAAGGATATTATAAAGAAAAGTAAAGACTCATTTTGGTGCACACCAGACTATTTGTCTTTCGCGCGGGACCAGATTAAAAGACTTACGCTACTGACCCTTAAACAAATCCTTCTCGTCTACTATCTTCACCATATCGCCATCTTTCAGCGTTTTAGAGATGAGTTTAAAGGGGGCTTTTACGACAGTTTCACTGTCCTTTAGCCCGGTGGTGATTTCGATATAATTAGCATCTTGTATTCCGGTAGTTACTTCTTGTGCCTTCACTTTTCCACCTGACACTACAAAAACAATTTCTTTTGCGCCGCTCTTATCAGCATCTGAGGGCTTTTGAGCGGTAGTGGTTTTGGCAAAATCCGCATCCTGCTTTTTAAGGTCTTTTTCTTCGCGGGTGGTTACTGATTGTATGGGTACAGTTATCACATTACTACGTGATTCGGTTTTAATATCTACTGTTGTCGACATGCCGGGCCGGAATGGATACAGTCTGCCTAATTCAGGTTTTATCAAATCTGCATACGATTGCTTGAGCAGCTTTATTTTTACGGTAAAATTAGTGGCCTGTGTTGTAGTGGCTGTTTGCGTAGCGGTAGTTGAGGAATATGCAATTTCGGTAACTATACCGACAAATTTTTTCTTTACATAAGCGTCCACCTCAATATCAGCGGTATCGCCAAGCGATATTCTTAAAACGTCATTTTCATTTACATCTACCTCGGCCTGCATATTATTCAAATCGGCAATGCGTATCAATTCCGTTCCTGCCATTTGTGCTGTTCCTACCACGCGCTCACCTAATTTTACATTTACCAATGATATGACCCCAGACATTGGAGCAAAAATTTTTGTCTTTTTTAAATTGTCAACCGCCTGACTTAGTTGGGCTTCGGCGCTTTTTACACTAAATGAAGATGCGCTGTCCTGCTGTTGTGCCGTTTGGTAATTGGCGTCGGCCTGATCGTAAGCTAGTTTGGCTGATTCGTAATCAGACTCAGAAATTACTTTATCATCATATAGTTTTTTGTTGCGGTTAAAGTTTCTTTGGGCCTGATCTAAAGCTGCTTTGGTTTGAATAACATTTGCCTTAGACCCGGCTAAATTTGCTTTCATCTGGTTAACGCTTGCCGCAGATTGCGTTACAACAGCCTCGTAAATTGAGGGATTAATGACACACAAAAGCTGCCCTTCCTTAATCGAATCGCCCTCATGTACATTCAATTCAATTACTTCGCCCGAAACTTCAGAGCTGAGCTTTACCTCGGTGTGCGGATTTATTTTACCGCTGGCAGTAACTGTTTCTACTACCGAACGCTTAGCGGCCTTTTCAACTGCCACTTCCATAACATCACCTTTGCCGAACCAGCCTTTTTGCTTGCCAACCACAGCAACGCCAATAAGCACCAAAACCACCGCTGCCAATATTATAATGAGTTTATTTGATTTCATTTTTAAAAATCAGTTTAAAGTTATGGGTTTGCCCTGGTAAAAATCCAGAATTTTCATCCTAAAAACATAGGTATATTTTGCCTGTATCATTTGCGATTCTGCATTGGTCAATTGATTTTTTGATTGTTGCAAGTCGTAGCTGGTTACCAAACCCGACTCATACCGCTTTTCGAGCGCCTCGTATGATTTAGTGGTAGACTCAAAGCTTTTTTTGTTGGCAGTATAATTTTCTGCCGCCACCTGGGCATTTTCGTATGCTTGTTCTATAGTTTGCCTGAGTTGAAGTTTGGCATTGTCCAAATCAAGCTGCCGCATCTGCTGTTGCAGCCTGGCATTCTCAATACCGGTAACGCGCTGCACCCTTCCAAAAATAGGCACTGCTATAGAAACGCCCGCAACTTGCCTGAAAACATCATTCAACTGCTGGGCAAGCGGGGCGTATTCATAACCTATTTGAAGCGGGTTTACGCTGGTAATTACCGGTGTTCCGTAATCGCTTGCATAGCCGGTACTGAGATTAAAAAATGCTGAAATGGTTGGCGTGATGTTACCCCAGGCAATTTTACGCGACATATCGGCGCTTTTCCACCTGGCTTCTGCACCTTTAATTGAAGGTTGAGCGCTTAAGGCATAATTATATACCCCAACCGAGGTAAGTTCTGCAAGGCTTTCCTGGTTATCGGCGTTAACCTGGGGTACGTCAATATCAAAAGACTGCTGCTCCGGAAGTTGCAAAAGTTGCTTTAGCGATAAAACAGAAAGGCTGTAAATGCCTTTGTCGTTAACTTCGTTTGCCAGATCACGGGATAGTTGTGCATCAACCTCATAAATGGCGCTTTCGGGTAAGGCACCTGCGGCCACTTTCTTTTCGGTCATTGCTTTTTGCGCTTCGGTTAAATTCTTTTGCTTTTCGGCTACTCCCACTATTTCTTTGTTCAACAAAATCTGCAGATAGGCAGATGCCACATTCAGACTCAGGTTATCCTTGGCATTTTCGTAATCGAATTTTGAAGCCAGCAAATCGTACCGGGATTTTTCGATATTATATATCTGTTGCAGTCCGTTAAACAAAGTCAGATTTCCCTGCATAGCCAATTGGGCATTTTGAGAATTTCCTTTTTCATAAGTATAGGTTGTAGGGTTGAGGCTATTGCCGAAGTTAAGATTATAGCTTGCATTTACATCTACTTCAGGCAGCAAATTGAAACCGCTTTGCCGGTATTGATTGCGCGAGGTTTGCTCGGTAAGCACAGCCTGCCGCACTGTGATATTATTTTGAATAGCGTAATCGATACATTTCTCCAACGTCCATTTTTCGGTGGCTTGTGAGAATGAAATTTGGATAGTAAAAGCAAATAAGAGTAATAATAAAAATCGCACGGCGTTCATTTAGTTTAGCTAAAATAACGGATTTAAAGAATTTTAATTTTAATCTGCCCTTTTCAGAACATAATTTTAGCATTTAAGAAGCAATTTCCCCTTTTGTTAACCGTGTATCGAGGTAACTTTTTAGATTTTTTTTAATGCCCGCAATAGTTAGAGATGACAAATAGTAGGTTTCGTTATTCCAACAGGCTGTCGCTATTTTTTTGTTTATTACAACTTATAGCATATTTTTATTCCATAAATTATATAATATGCTTACCCCAACATTAACACAAGAACACGCCAGAGAAGAGGCTTCATTTATCAGCAAAGTATACGCATGGATGTCGCTGGCTTTAGCAATAACAGCTTTCGTCGCCATGTTTGTGGCATCGTCACCTTCGCTAATTGAAGCGATTGTAGGTAACCGCATTATTTTTATAGGCCTGCTGATTGGCGAATTATTATTAGTAGTTTTTATTTCAGGCATTATCGGTAAAATATCGGGCGCCACGGCCACTTTCTTATTTGTTGTCTACGCCGTTTTGAATGGGATTACACTTTCGTTTATATTTCTTTTATATACCAGTTCCTCCATTGCCTCTACTTTTTTTGTAACTGCAGGAACTTTTGCGGGTATGAGTTTGTATGGTTATACCACCAAACGCGATTTAACCTCTTGGGGCAATTTATTGATGATGGCTTTATTGGGGGTAGTAATTGCCAGCGTGGTAAACATGTTTTTTAATAATGCTATAGTATACTGGGTTACGACTTACATTGGCATTATAGTTTTTGTTGGCTTAATAGCTTATGATACTCAAAAGCTTAAAGCCGTTAACACCTCTGGAATAGAAGGCACTGACATTGAAAGAAAGGGCGCCATTATGGGGGCATTGATGCTATACCTGGACTTCATCAATCTTTTCCTGCTGTTGTTGCGCTTATTTGGACGAAGAAAATAAAACGCATCCCGCTATTTATAGTCCTCCTTATTTATTCCTCCTTTTATTGATTGTGGTGGAACCATGATGTTTTGCCCTTCTTGCTTTTTTTAACAAAGTGGAAGTAATAATTAGAAGAATTATCTTTTACTTTGCACTACAAAGCACTTTTAAATATGGATAATCAAGAACAACAATTAGAGCAAATAAAGGAGATACGTAGTATGATGGAACGCTCATCGAGGTTCATTTCGCTCAGTGGCCTATCGGGGGTTTTTGCCGGATTTTTTGCCCTGGCAGGGGCAGGCGCTTTCTACGTTTTTATCAACAAACAACTCAATTACGGTTATACCGATTTAGCAAAAGAAGTGCCTATCGATATTTCGTTAACATTTAAGCGGTTTTGCATATTGGATGGAGCGGCGGTAATAGCCCTATCGCTATTGTTTGCTATGTTTTTTACCACCCGCCTTGCCCAAAGCAAGGGTCAAAAAATATGGGATGCTACAGCGCAAAGAATGCTAATCAATCTTGCGATTCCATTAATAGCCGGGGGTATTTATTGCCTGGTTCTTCTTAAATACGGGTGGTTCGGACTGGTGGCGCCAACTACTCTAATTTTTTATGGCCTGGCTTTGTTTAATGCCTCCAAATACACGCTCAGTGAAATACGCTGGCTGGGCATTTCTGAAATTACATTAGGGCTTATAGGATGCAATTTTATTGGATATGGCATTACCTTTTGGGCTTTGGGCTTTGGCATCTTCCATATTATCTATGGGCTATTTATGTATGTGCGTTATGAGGCAAAGCCGGTAAAGACAAAGTATTGGTAAATTGGAAATTAGATTTTAACTAAGTTATAAAACAGGCGACAGGAAACTGTATAGGAAAACGGATTGTGAAAGAAGTAATAGATAAACTGAACAAGGCATTTGAAAACAGGATCAGGCTGGGAATTATGAGTGCGCTCATGGTAAACGACAGCATTGACTTTTTGGCTTTGAAAGATCTATTAGATGTTACTGATGGAAATCTGGCCAGCCATATCACCGCGCTTGAGAAATTGGATTACATACAGGTAACAAAAGAGTTTGTAGGAAAGAAAACCAGGACATCGTTTGCTGTAACTACACTGGGCAGAAAAGAGTTTAATTATCATTTAAATGCCCTGGAAAAATTAGTGAAACGAAACAGGAAATAATTTTTTTGTCTAAACACTTTGAAACTCAAAGTGCTTTTAAAACATATAAGATGAATCAGCAAATACAGCAATTGGAAAATCAAATCCGCCGGTGGCTCATGTTTTTTATCCTGGCACTAATAATAAGCGGCGTAACTGCGATGCCAGTTGAAGCCGAATTAAATTTCTTTCTTAAAAACTTCCCTGCAGTTCAACCCATAAGCGGATTGTTTACTAAAGTGTTGGCTGCTGTGAAACTTACAAATCAAACTTATCCCTTTCTGTTGTATGGATATGACTGGTTGGCATTTGCACATTTTGTTATTGCGATTGCCTTTATCGGCCCTGTCAGAGAGCCTCTAAAAAACATATGGGTAATAGAATTTGGGATGCTTGCCTGTGTTTTGATTATTCCCTTTGCATTGATAGCCGGTGCTTCAAGGAGCGTGCCGCTGTTTTGGCGGCTTATAGATTGCTCTTTTGGTATAATAGGATTCATTCCGTTGTGGATAGTCAGAAATAAGATTGTTCAAATACGCAAAATATACAATTACGAAAAGCAGAACCTTATTTTTTAAAAATGAGAAAAAAGAACAAATCATCAATAAGGAAGGCGGCCACTATTTCAATGCTGGCAATAGCGCTATTAATTGAAAAATGTTTAAGGAAAATTGAATTTCGGCAGCGGGAATTAAACAGCGGCGAGACTTATACAAACCACAAACTTAACCTGTTGAGTATCCTTTACCACACACTCGGAATTCTTTACAACGAATAAATCAAAGCATTGTTGGCAAACAATTTCATGCAAAAATATTTTTCCACTAAACCATGTCACCATGAAAAAAATTGATTGGTCCATTCTCGCTGCAACCTGCGCTTACAGCTACTTGTTTTTTAAACAGGCCCCCGGGTTGAATTTCTTTTTGTTTTCATTAATTATAGTAACGCTTTGCTCCATTAGAAACCACGCTTTGCTCCGGAATTTTTACTGGTTATTATGTGCCTGCGGTACGCTTATTTCTGGCTTTGCCGTGTTCTACTATGGCACTCCATTGCCGGTGTTTGCAAATATTTGCTCTTTGTTTGCCTTGTCCGCGTTAAGTTTCGATCCGGAGACCTCCTTGTTTATTTCCGTGGTAAATGTTGGCTATAGCTATTTGTTAATGATACCATCTATTGGTACTAGATTATTCCGGAGCGGAGGAATTTCCGAAGAAAATAAAACCTCAGGCAAAAAAAAGATGCTCCTGGTTTTTCTATCGGTAATCATTTCCATAGTATTCATTCTTCTTTACCGGGCATCAGACCCCGTATTTGAAAAAGTAACCGACCAGATAAATTTCGATTTTATTTCGTTCGATTGGATGCTATTTACTATTTGCGGGTTTATTTTTAGTTACGGTTTTTTCTATCACCAACGCGTGAAGTTCTTATCGGATCTGGACGCAAAAAATCCCGACAAACTCGCCTTTATTGGGGAAGAGCAGTATCGCGCTCCGATGGCCCTATCCTTTATTTCATCAAGCAATGAGTTGTTTTTTGGCGTGGTTTTGTTTTCATTATTGAATTTTATTCTCCTTTCATTGAACGCAATTGACATTTATTATGTTTTTGTTATTGGAAAGCTGCCATACGGACTTACGCTTTCGGAATACGTACATGATGGAACGGACGCACTGATAATATCTATAATTTTTGCAGTTGCCATTATCCTTTTCATTTTCAGAGGAACACTGAATTTTATCGAGAAGAATAAGACTCTGAAATTATTAGCTTATGCCTGGGTTGTTCAGAACATCCTGATGGTAGCAACCACGGCTAACAGAAATTATTTTTATGTGTTTAACAACGGGTTGACACACCGGCGCCTTGGGGTTTATGTTTTTCTTTGCCTATGTATATGGGGTTTATTAACTGCCTTTATTAAGGTGGCAGAAGTTAAATCGAATTGGTTTTTATTTAGGAAAAACACATGGGCCTGGTATTTAACCCTTGTAATTTCATGCACTGTAAACTGGGATAATATTATTGCCACCTATAATTTAAATTTCCCCAAGGAAAAGAAATCAGGAATAGATTATTCTTACTTGGCGGAGCTAGACTATACGGCACTTTATACCCTGTATAAATTTTCGCTGGTTGATGAGAAAATGTTCAAACCAATGCTACTTGCGCAAATGAAATTGGAATACCAGAAATTAACCGACCGGACTAAAAAAGCAGACTGGCAGTCCAGTTGCGTAATGAAATTGCAGATACAGCAACAGATAGATGCCTTGTTGAAAGAAAAGCCGCTATCCAAATAAATCTATTGCGCTTTGGGCAACGTTTTTTGAATAGCGTCCTTCAAGCCGTTTGCAGAGGTTGGCGTTACGTTTTCTGCTTTAGCGCGGATGATGGCATAATCACAAGCTTTTTGGGCCTCTTTATAATCATTCAGTTTATAAAGCAGGTAGGCATACGTTAAGTTATAGGTGTATTTATTGTCAATATTGAGTGCCTGATAGGCCCATTTCTTGGCCTTTTGAAGCTGTTCATTGCTGTGAACATTGATATAATAATCCCACGCAACATCGTTTAGCAAAGCGGCATTTTTTGCTCCGTATTTTTTGATGTATTGCGAGGCGCATTTATCGTAATTCTCCCATTGAGCAGTGCTGGAATAATAGTCCATTGATAATTTCAATGTTTTTTCATCACGGTCGGGAGCCTTGTTTGATTTTACCAGGTTAATGGCATCGTTAAACTGTGCCTTGTCGCTATTACGCGAAGCATTGGAAACTGCGTGCGTAGCTATTTCGTTAATCTTATTGTAATAAATATTGGGGCTCACCAGGTGCATATAGTAGTCGCGGTTTTTAACTATATAATCCAAGCCTGGCGATTTGATATCATCGGTTAAGTCAAAAATTATTCTGCCGTGTTTAGCATCAGTAAAATCGCCTTTTGATAGTTTGTCTAAATATTCTTTAAATACATCCTGATATTTTTCTTCCGACAGATAGAGAACGTGAGCATAGTCGCCCAAAAAATTTGCATCGCGGTAACCATCGCTATATTCTTTACGCATATGGGCCAACAATTCCGGGGTGGTGTCAATGGCTTTTTTGCCATGCATAATTAAATCTGTTGGATCAAGCCCGCCTACTTCCTGATGTTTCACAGCTCCATTTCCATCTATCCAAAGCAAGGTAGGATAAGCCCGCACACTATATTTATTGGCAACATTAACCCCATCGTCTTTCTCCATATCGAACTTTGCATTGATGAAATTGGCATTGAAAAATGCTCCGACAGTTGAATCTGGAAAAACAGTTGCCGCCAGCCGCTTACACGGGCCGCACCATGAGGTGTAGCAATCCATAAATATGAGCTTGTTCTGGGCTTTAGCCATATCAAGCACTTCCTGTAATTTCTTATCATGTAAAAACTCTATACCCTGAGCAGGCAGTGTTTCAGTGCCAGCTACTGCACATAGTAAAATAAAAGCAAGGACTAATCTTGTTTGCATATGCATTTTAATGGACCACAAATGTAATGATTAACCTTTTAAACTGAAAAGCCCGGCTTATTGCAACACTTTGCACGAGAGCTTCCGGTAATGTCAATTAGGTATGGTTTAACGTGCTGACAATAAGGCAATAACAAAGATTAACGCAGCTATCGTGGGCGGCCAATCATTTGCATAACAAAAAAGCTTCGCATGGCTCTTTAATGTGCTAAAGCCGGTGCCATAGAAATTTTTTCGGCCCTTTCGCCTACTATCTCGCCATCCCTGATGTTACGGCTTTTAAGAAAAGCAAATGCCTCATCTCTGCTTTTTATGTACTTGATATTTCGTTGCGCATAAAAAATAAGCTGCGGCTGAATAGATGGGTCGTAAGAAAACAATACCTCATCTTTAGTAGTGATGTTCTTGATGTCTTTTCCGGTTAAAAAAGGCTCAGCATCGTACTTATAGTTCATCCATTCATATTGTGCAGTCATCAGCAAAATAACTATAAACAAACCCATTTGCATTTTTCTTAGCGATATGGCACCTGATTTTTTGATTTTATCATACAAAATACCAAGCACCACACTGAAAAAAAGTGAAGCATATAAAACCGTAAAGTCCTGCACTGAATAATTCAGAAAGACAATATGGAGCAAAGCCACCGGTAAAACCGCCAGCCAAATAAACCGGTACCCGTTGTCGCTAAAAACAATTTTTAGCTTTTTCCGCGACAAGGCAAACCATATAAACAGTGCAATAATTAAGTACACAATAATGTAATGGAGGATATAATTAAACAGCAACGTTTTAATTAATAAGAGATATGAAAACATAAAATGAAACAGTCCCTGGTCGGCTCCTTCCAGGCCACTACGCACAATATACCGGTTCAACATTTCATCGAAATACGCCAGAAGCCCGTTAATTTGAGAATATTGGTAGGCCACAAGCCTTAACATAAGTGCAGCTGTAATGACCGTTGTCCATATCAACACTCTAAAAGCTTTATTAGCCCGAACATGCAGTAATGAATACACAAACACGCCAAAAGCGAAGAATATTCCTAACCAAGAAGTATAAATCATCAAGGCCAGGCAAACAATATAGAAGAAAATGTACTTAAGAGAATAAAACCTTTCCCTGATGATCATTTTAAGCGCTATGTAAACTCCAATAATAAAAAGCACCTGCACTGCCATATCGCTCATATAAACATTACCCTGGAACCACAGGGTAGCCGGCAAAAAAATATAAATAGAATAAGCCACAATTGCCGAACGATAAGGCATACTCCGGCCCCGGTTCAGGCTGAGCAGGCAGACAATAAAGTATACGAATAAGCCGCTGATAAAATGAAGGCATAGATTGAATATTTGCAACGGCAGGACATCAGGCCGAATGTGCAACAGCTTAAATATGAAAAACGGGAAATAGTATGCAAATGGCGGATGAGAAACATAATAGTAGTTTCCATCTTTGTCAATCATTTCATCGGTGGTATTGGCATTGTTATTAATGTATTTATCGGCAGGGTTATTGAAGGTCATTACCGGGTTGAAATTGTATTTTTCAATGCCGTTATCGTACCAAATTTGCATTACCCGAAGGGATAACGCGGTACAAAACTCATGGTGCTTGGAAAGCGGGCGATTCAATTGCGGAAGGCGCACAAGTACAGAAAGCAGGAAGATTCCAAAAAGAAGCGGGAATGTCCATTTAATGAATGGCATACTTTAGCGTTGCAATGCGGTTAATTTGACAACCGGCGAATGAAAGTATAAAAAATATCGTTATACCCCGAAAACGGCTGACTAAAATATTCCATTTATCATTGTCGCTCTATCGCTGCAGATAAACTTTCCCATTTAGTCATTTCATCTTCCAACTGCTTTTTCAAGGCTTCGTAGTTGCTGAAAAAGCCGGGGTCTTTAGCCAGTTCCTGAAATTGCTGGGCGTCCTGAAGTTTGGTATTCATATCCGCCAATTGGGTTTCCAATTCAGCAATTTTTTTCTCACTTTTTTCTATTTCAGCTTTTACCTTTTTAAGCTCTTTCTCCTTTTCCTTTTTTGCCTCTAAGCTTGCATTACCATCCTGGTTTTTCCCTTTTGATTCCTGGCCCTTGGTTCTTGGTTCCTGGGTTTTAACCTTTGGTTCCTCTTTTTTAGCCAGCATCCGCATGTCTTCTAACTGCTTTTTTTCAAGGAACTCATGAATATCACCCAAATGTTCTTTAATACCTTCTTTAGTAAATTCAAAGGTTTTATTGGTAAGGCCATGTAAAAAGTCCCGGTCGTGTGAAACAATAATAATTGTTCCATCAAATTGCTTCAAAGCATTTTTCAAAATTTCTTTCGAAAGCATGTCTAAGTGATTGGTAGGCTCATCCAGTACTAAAAAATTTCTAGGCTCCAAAATCATTTTACACAAAGCCAAACGTCCCTTTTCGCCACCACTCAATACCTTTACTTTCTTAAAAACATCATCGCCTTTAAAAAGAAATGCGCCCAGCATATCGCGCAGTTTGGTTCTTATATCTCCCGTTGCCACACGATCAACCACGTCCAGTACCATATCATTTCCATCCATTGAATCAGCCGCGTGCTGGGCATAATAGCCTACGGTAACGTTGTGCCCGAGAGTGATTTTGCCTTCATGCTCCAGCCCATCTACCAAAATACGGGTCAAAGTGGTTTTACCCATACCATTTTTACCGACAAAAGCAATTTTATCGCCGCGGTTTATCAGGAAACTCTGATCTTTAATAACCGTTTTATCTCCGTACTTTTTTGTAATGTG
>Ga0364866_10589_pt1 | contig 20510 bp, 16 predicted proteins | sample ExccelAu500001D3_3_FD_206913 | JGI IMG/M metagenome (GOLD analysis project Ga0364866, IMG submission 206913) | Enriched cells from Trout Bog Lake Hypolimnion, Wisconsin, USA - BchlTB.Aug13.5000.01.D3 | ecosystem: Environmental > Aquatic > Freshwater > Lake > Hypolimnion/Profundal zone | place... | reverse complement strand
CAAAAGCAATGACGGCTAACTGACCAATCAGAAGCGGGCCAGCAAGTTTTAGTAAAGCAGGGATATCCTCGCGCAGACGCGATAATTTAAAATGCGACACCGCTTACTCCGCGTTGACTTGATAGAGTCTTAGGCGCTCATCGCGATCGGATGCGCGGCGATCTTCCCAGAGCAGGGTGAGTTTCTTGTTGTTCAGGCGAGCGAACGCCCAAGCTTCTGATTGATTATGTGTCAGCATCCATGGGCAACTTGGGTCATCGCGTAATGGCAGTTTTGTAAAATAATCAAATGAAGCTAACTGCGCAAGACCAATATTGCTAGTGTCAATGCATCCCGATTCTTTGGAGACTACTTGTGAGAGTCTTGCTGATACATAGCGATAGGTCTTCGCATAGTTAATGGTAGGAAGCCATAAAGTCATCAGTAAGACCCACATCAAAGTAGTGCCCGATGCGGAAATAATCAAGCAACGCCAAATTTCTTTTGGGGCACGTGAAGTTCTCCAGCGAACGACTGCCAGCCATACGCCGGTAATGGCAATCGCAACAACGAAACCGAGCCAATTAAATTGATCTTGAAAGCCGGGTAGTAGGCGAGCCAAATTTGCCGTAGTGCTTTCTGGAAAACCGGTCATCTTCGCCATCCAGACAATCCAAATGGCTAGACCAATGAGGGTAAAGCTAAACATCGCAAACCAGTCAACGAAGCTAATCATGCTACGTTTGAGAATCGGTAAGCTAAAGGCGGCAATGATGGCAAGACTCGGAATCAAAATCATCAAGTCGTGCTCATTTGCCTCGATGCGGAATAATACATAGACGAAGCAACCAATAAACAAACTCAGCGGAATGGCGAGGTGAGGCGCGCGCCATGCGCCGGCAGCTTTAGCCCGACCCCAGTGCGCTAGGGAAATCATTGACAGAGGCCACACAGGCCAAGCGTAAGCCCAGAAGTTTACGCTCAAGAAGCCCAGCGATTCAGTGGAAGGTCTTGCACCCATTTCCGGCATATTGCGCCAACCATCTTCGGCGATATGACGCAATTCTGGGGTGATGTTGCCTAGGTACCAAAGTGCAGGCCAGATCGCAAAACCCATTACACCTAAAACAGTGCTGGTGAGCGTCCACCGAAAGCGTAACTTCGCATTGCTAGCAATGACCGCAATGATGGTGGAGGTTACCAAGATAAGACTTAGGGCGAGGTTGCTGGATAGGGCAACAATCACAATGCCAAGGCCAGTCCATAAACCACCTTGCCAAGGTTTATCTAAACCACGTACGGTGCCATAGAGAACAATGCTGATGCCCATGAGTTGCGCCATCATTGGCGTGGTCTCATGAGCGCGTTGTGCAAGGCCTACACAAGCCAAGAAGATGAGCAATGCGCCATCGGCCAAGGTCATCCCATAATTTTTACGATTGGGTTGCCCGCCAACGGCAAGTGCCATCGGTTGTACCTCAGTTCTGCGGCCTAATAAATAAGTCACATACCAAATGGCGAGGGCAGAAGCAAAGAAGCAAATTGCCGAATAGAGGCGGGCTGCATTGGCGGCGCCAATCCATGAGCCAAATAAATCAATTAAGACTGCGCCCATCCAATACGGCAATGGAGCGCCAAGAGAAAGATCGCGTCCTGCTACGTGCGGCACAATCCAATCCAGAGAGTTACCCCGAAAGAGCGTCCACATACCACCAAAACCAATGGCATCTTCATTTTTCCAGGGGTCACGAAAAAAGAGGCCGACAAAACCATAGATCAAAGTCAGCGCAAAAATAATAATGCGCGGAATTGAGGTGGTGGTGGCGGCGGTAAGTTTGACCATAAGAAATTGCAGGTAATAAAAAAGGCAGCAAACGCTGCCTTAATTATCTCGCAGGGGAGTTTACCTGAGCCCTGTTTTGAGAAAACCTGTGCTTAAGTTTAGGCTCAAGCCTTCTTTTTGGATGGCTTTTCAGCGGCCTTAGCTTCTGCAGCAGCAGCTTTTTTCTCAGCCGTTTTAGCAGCGCCATCACCGGTAGCCTTAGCAACAGCTTTGGTGCCGAATTTCTGGCGGAATTTCTCAACACGACCGGCGGTATCCATAATTTTCTGGGTGCCAGTGTAAAAAGGGTGGGATTCAGACGAGGTTTCGATCTTGGCCAATGGATACTCTTTGCCATCTTCCCACTTGATGATTTCACGAGTGTTCATTGTTGAACGAGTTTTGAAGCTGAAGTTATTGGAAACGTCTACAAAGACGATTTCACGATATTCGGGGTGAATGCCAGGTTTCATTATGAGTCCTATGAGCGGGTAGCCGTTTGAGCCAAATTGGCTTAAATACTTTCCCATGTTTGTAAATCAGTAAAAGCGGAATTATGCCATGAAATCAACAACAAAGCGCGATTTTGTAGGCTAAAAAGAGCTAAAACTAGCTCTTTTTAGCCACCTTTACGCATTAAGTCGAAGAATTCGCCATTATTTTTGGTGGATTTGAGTTTATCAACGATGAAGTTCATTGCTTCGATATCATCCATATCGGCCAAAAGCTTGCGTAAAACCCAGATTTTTTGGAGGTTTTCAGCCTTAACCAGCAACTCTTCACGACGTGTGCCGGACTTGTTGAGATTAATTGATGGGTAAACACGACGCTCAGCCAAGCGACGTTCAAGATGAACTTCCATATTGCCGGTACCTTTGAACTCTTCGTAGATGAGGTCATCCATGCGGCTACCGGTTTCAATCAAGGCGGTGGCAATAATAGTTAACGAGCCGCCTTCCTCGATGTTACGAGCAGCTCCAAAGAAGCGTTTAGGACGTTGCAGTGCGTTGGCATCCACACCGCCGGATAAAACCTTGCCTGATGAAGGAATCACGGTGTTGTATGCGCGGGCGAGGCGGGTGATGGAGTCAAGCAAGATGATCACATCTTTACCCATCTCCACCAAACGCTTGGCTTTTTCAATTACCATTTCAGCAACTTGAACGTGACGTACTGCTGGTTCATCAAAAGTGGAGGCAACCACCTCACCGCGAACGGAGCGTTGCATTTCAGTAACCTCTTCAGGACGTTCGTCAACGAGGAGAACGATCAGGATGGCATCGGGGTTATTAGCGGAGATTGCATGAGCGATATGCTGCATCATCACGGTCTTACCGGATTTAGGGGAAGACACAATCAAACCGCGTTGGCCAAAGCCAATTGGGGAGATCATGTCGATGATGCGGCCAGTGAGGTTTTCTTCAGCCTTGATATCGCGCTCTAAAAGAATCGTGCGATTTGGGTGGAGCGGCGTCAAGTTCTCAAACATGATGCGGTTCTTGAGGGCCTCTGGGGGCAAGCCGTTGATCTTGTCGACCTTTACCAATGCAAAGTAGCGCTCGCCATCTTTAGGTGTGCGTACTTCCCCTTCAACACTGTCACCAGTATGAAGATTAAAGCGACGAATTTGTGCGGGAGAGATATAGATATCGTCAGGAGAGGCCATGTAAGAGGCTTCAGGAGAGCGCAAGAAACCAAAGCCGTCCGGTAGCACCTCTAAAGTGCCGTCACCAAAAACCATTTCACCGGCTTTAGCGCGCTTCTTCAGAATGGCAAACATTAATTCCTGTTTGCGCATACGTTGGGTGTTTTCAATCTCCAGGCTAGCTGCCATTTCAAGCAGGGCGGATACGTGGAGGACTTTGAGTTCGGTTAATTGCATTTGGTTCTCGGGTGTAGATAAAGATAAATTTGTGGATATGCGGAATATGCTTTGGGTTATCGCCAGTCTTAATGAAGACTAGATAAGAAAACAGAATTTTGGGTGTTTGCTAAAAAGAAGGGGGTAGATTGCTGGAAATTGGAGCACTGGCTAGTGCGTTGAAATGCTGATTAACGCCATACTACACTAAAAAGGCGCTAAATCTAGGGGGTACAGCTAAAAAACCTTGGAAAAACCACAGACCCACCCAGTGAGTCTGCGAGATGCCACTATTTATAGATGGCTATCAATAAATGCAGTCAACTGAGACTTGGCCAATGCGCCCACCTTTTGAGCGGCAACGGTGCCGTTCTTGAACAAAATTAGAGTAGGGATGCCACGGATGTTGAACTGGGCAGGAACGCCTTGGTTCTCATCAACGTTCATCTTAGCGATTTGGAGCTTGTCACCGTAGTCGGCGGAGAGCTCTTCCAGAATAGGGCCGATCATTTTGCAAGGGCCACACCATTCAGCCCAGAAGTCGAGCAATACAGGTTTGTCAGATTTGAGGACGTCCTGCTCAAAAGAGGCGTCAGTTATATGTTTAATGCCGGCACTCATGAAAATTCCTTATTTAGGCTTATTTAGTTATTGCGTTACAACGCTTATATTAGCAATAAGCCAAACATTTCGCCTAAAAATCAAAATTAGCCTCAAAACTGCCTAAACGAAGAAGCACTAAACAGCACTCAATGTCGCAGCCATTTCCCATCATTTCTAAGCAAGCGCAGCCGCAATTATGGTCGATTGCACCTGATGCCGGCGCGCTCGAGCAATTGGCTAAGGGAATTTGGGATTGTGCGGTGCAAACCAACCAACGCCCCTTAGTGGTGCTTAGTACGGCAGGCCCACTCATTGGAGTGAGGGCGGCGCTAGAAACATATCGACCAGACCCAAGCGTTCTAAATTCAAAGACTGCATTCCTACCCCAAGTCATTAGTTTTAATGATTGGCTGGAAGCGGCGCCAGGCGCATGGAAGTTTCCGAAAAGGCAATCGGGCTTAGAGCGGTGGTTATCGGTCTACGTCAATTTGCGTAAACACAAAGTGCTGCAAAGTTGGTTTAAGGCTGAGAGTGAAGCGGGGGCATGGGGTTTGGCGCAGGCGGTGATTGATGCTTGCGACGCTTTATCGGAAGCGGTGATTCCCTATATTCAGGGCGAGTTTAATGAGTTCTTGCACATCCATACGCTCGATACTGAAGTATGGCTTAAGAAAGTTGAAGTGGTTTTGGATCAGGCCATCGCCAAAGCTTATGTTGGCCTCGCGCGCGATATTGTTGATCAAGAGTCTGCCGTGCTATTAACTTTCTGGCGCTATTTAAGTAATGCCGGTGATCCAGTCATTCGCAAACACTTGGCCATGGCGGCACATCTGCAATTGGCTAAAGCCACTGCTGAGAGAGATGTATCAATAGTGAGACCCTTCATTTGGGTTCAGACTGCGGATCCCAAGCCGATCGATCAAGAATTGATTGAAAAATATTTGCGCGAGTATGCGCATGTTGCGCCGGTGTTGCAGGTTGGTCTGGATTGGCAGTCGGTTGCTTTATGGCCTGAAGCGCTGACGGGTCAAGATGCAGAGGGGCGGATACCCACCTCTGATGGCGAGATTGAAACCCATGTTCGGGACAACATCGCATCGCATGTTGATGATGGTTGGCGTCTGTTGGCTGCAAGACGTTTTGAGGAGTTGGCATGGGCGGCTACCAAATCGATTGAGGGGCATCTGATTGCCGGCAAGAAAAATATTGCACTGGTTGCGCAGGATCGTTTGGCGGCAAGAAGGGCGCGCGCACTATTAGGCCGTCTTGGAGATGGGTTGCGCATTCGAGATGAGACGGGTTGGAAGCTGTCGACTACGCGTGCAGCTGCGGCACTCAATAGTTGGTTGGAGTTGATTCGCTCGCCTAAAGAAGGCCCGAGCGCAAGCGCCTTATTGGAGTTCTTGGAAAACCCATTTTTCAATTTGGCGCATAGCTTAAAAAAACCTCCTGAGGTTTGCATCGGCTTGATTGCGCAGCTTGAAGAGATTCTGATTGCGAGCCAGGCTAGATTAGGTTGGGGTACTTTCTGCATGGCTATCGAGCGCGCTAATATTTATGCAGTCTCACGTGGTGGATCGCCCAATCAACATCTGCTAGATCTGATTCAGTTTGTACAAAGTCGTCATCTTGTTTGGCAAAAGCTCCCCTTAGACTGCTCTAATGCGTATGCGCTTTTACAAAGCAATCTTGCCGATATGGGGATGGCACAACTTTTTGAGCAAGATTCCGCAGGCAAGCAATTGCTCGAGACTATTCAAAGTTTTGATTTGAGTGCTAGCCCATACAAGCAAGTGAAGATGCGTCTGCCTGAATGGCTCGGCTTATTAAAAACGGTGATTGAAGAAGCTTCTTATGAGGAGGTCGGTAAAGAGGCGCAGGCCACTCTGAGTGTTTTGCCGCTTAGCTCAACACGACTGCGTCAATTCGATGCGGTGGTCATAGTGGGGTGCGACGAGCAACAGCTTCCTGCGTTTTCTGAGCCACCATTGTTCTTTTCGGATACGCTCAATCGCTATCTCAAAGCTTCTACGATTACCGCGCAATACATTCAGCAAGCCAGAGATCTTTCTCAGTTATTGGCGTCTTGTGAAAATGTGGATTTATTGTGGCAGAGCAAAAGTAAAACCGGTGAGCCATTAAGACCTGCGGCTTGGATACAGCGCTTGCAGATTGCTTTGCCACAATGGACTGCGATTGATGCCGCTCCTGATATACATCATGATCAGTCGCAGCCAATTCAGATGGCCGTCAGCATCCCCAATCCCGATTTAGCTATTCCGGTGACGGTGTCGCCGAGTGCCTATAAGGCATTGCGCGATTGTCCTTATCGTTATTACGTTAGCAGTCTCCTAGGCTTACGTAAGGCAAAAGAATTTGAAGAGGGTTTTGACGCTTCGCTGGCCGGTCAGATATTGCATGCTTTATTGCGAAACTTTTTTCAAGCGCTTAAAACCGAAGAGAGCAAGTCACATTCATCGATTCATGATGGTGAGGATGCTCGCAGGCAGTGGATGCGGCGAGAGTTAAATCGATATTCAGAAAAAGAGTTTGAACGTTTAATCGCGGGTGATGCCAGAGTCCTGGGTACTTTGAGGGATTGGCAAAAGCAAATACCCAGTTTTGTGGATTGGCAGTTAAAGCGTGAGGCTGAGGGTTGGCGCTATCACGATGCCGAATTGCCTGTAGGCTTTACATTGAGCTTGACTGACTCTGAAGGCATTCAAAGAGATATTCGGATTGCTGGGCGGGCTGATCGCTTTGATATTCATGTAGCAGATCAGACTGCGGCAGCGGTGATCGACTATAAGAATCAAACGGCGAAGAAGATTGCAGATCGCGCTGACAATATTTTAGATGACCCACAGTTATTAATCTATGCGCGTAGCGTGAATGAAAATGCGATTGCAGCGAACTTGCCTGGGAGATCTGTAGAGCGGGCGGAGTGGGTAGTACTTAAGGCGGATATCGATAAAGCGGAAGATAAGATCCTGAGAGAGCATGTCGTTGAGGATATGCCTAAGACCATGGCTGAATTTTCCGAACAGATCGTTAAGGACTTAAATGTCTTGTGGGCACGTGAGCCGATGAAAGCTTTTGCGCCAGATAGCGTTTGTCAGCGCTGTGAAGCCAGAGGGATTTGTAGAAAGGGGATGTGGTGAGCCAACAGTTTGATTACCCCATAGCCTGCAATCCCCAGAACTCGGTGATTGTGTCTGCTTGTGCTGGTAGTGGCAAAACCTGGCTATTGGTAGCGCGCATGATCAGGCTCTTATTGGATGGTGCGAAACCTCAAGAGATTCTGGCGTTGACCTTCACGCGCAAAGCCGCCCAAGAGATGCGCGATCGTCTGTATGGCTTGCTGGAGCAATTCTCCAAGAGTGACGACGCGACGCTTGTAAAAGAATTAATGATGAGGGGCTTGAGTGAGGGGGAGGCAATCAAGCTTCTGCCAGAGGCAAGAGCGCTGTATTTAAGGGCGCTATCAAGCCCGCAAGCGATAGTCATTGATACCTTCCATGGTTGGTTTGGGCGTTTATTGGGCGCAGCGCCAGTATCGGCTGAGGTGCAGCCAGGCTTTAGTTTGCGCGAAGATTCCAAACGCCTTCAAGAAGAGTGCATGGAGGATTGGTGGAGTGATTTACCGGCAGATCTAAAACCTCACTACGATGTACTGTTGACAGAATTCGGTGCCAGTGAGACACAGAAATTCTTGACGGGGGACTACAGCCTCTTTAAACAAAGAGGCGCCTGGACCTTCTTTTGGGCGGCTTGCAAGGCCAGTGGTTTGAGTCCTGTTGCGCAGCTAGATCAGAATTTGCCAACCTTAGGCAAGCCAAACCCGCTTGAGCGTATTTGGCAAGAACCTCAAACCAAGGCGAATCTAGAAACTCTTTACAAATGCTTTAGCAATGGCACACCCACACAAAAAAAAGAGGCGCCTTATATAGGGCATGTGATTGCGCACCATCGTGCGGGTGGGTCTGTTATGGCTATTGCCGACCAATGGCAGAGTTATTTCCTAACCAAAAATATGACACCCTTGGCTGATATTGCCAAGATCTCTAAGCCGATGCGGGAATACATCATCAAAGCGGGCGCTGATCCTGCGGAGATTACGGCGATTCGAAATGCTTGGGTGCAGGCTTATGAAGCTTTCTTTGTTTGGCAAAACGAACAACGTATTCATGATGTCAATGAAGCCTGGTTTGCCATGAGCGAAGCGATGCTTCTGCATATGGAGCAGGTTAAAGAATCAATGCGCGTGCGCGATTTCGACGATTTGGAGATCGGCGTCAGTCAATTAATGGCTGATCCCGCAAACGCCTCTTACTTGCAGGCGCGCCTAGATGCGAAGTACAGACACATCTTGATTGATGAATTTCAGGATACCAATCCCTTGCAGTGGCAAATATTGCGCGCTTGGTTAGAAGGTTATGGCGCAGATGGATCTAAGCCCAGTGTCTTTATTGTGGGCGATCCGAAGCAATCAATTTATCGCTTTCGCCGTGCCGACCCCAGATTATTTGAGAGTGCCAGAGATTTTTTAGTGACCAATCTGAGTGCTAAACCCCTATCTCAAAATACTACCCGCAGAAATGCTCCCGCTATTAATGCGGCGGTCAACCAGGTCTTCTTAAGCGGGTCATTGCCGCCAACCTATCAATATGATGCGCAAGAGACTGTTTGGAAGGCTCCGGCAATAGATTTAGCGGGGTATGACTCGGCAATACAAGGAGAGGCGCAGTTATTGACTTTGGTGGAGCGCGGCAAGGAAGAGCGGGTTGAGCGTTCTGGCACCGCTTTGGATAGCGCCATTAAGGATGTTATCCAAACAGCAGGCGTGCAGCAGCGTTACGAAGAGGGTAAGCAAGTTTCCCGCCTAATTCATCACATCATGGCTACACGCCAAGTGGTGGATCATCAGGAGGGTAAGGCGTATTGGCGCCCAGCGCGCGGCAGCGACTTCATTTTGCTGGTGAAGCGACGTCAATATTTGCCCCAATTTGAGCAAGCCTTGCGTGAAGCGGGCTTGGCCTATGACAGCTCGCGTATTGGCGGACTCTTAAATACCCTAGAGATCGATGATCTGATTGCCTTATTGATGGTCTTGGTGTCGCCACGACATGATTTGCCATTGGCCCAGGTTCTGAGAAGTCCGATCTTTGGATTTGCTGAAGAGCAAATGCAATTGCTCAGTATGAGTATGGTTGATGGTTATGCTTCTTGGTGGGATGCATTGCAAGCCAATTCCAGTCCGGATATTCAAAAGGCGGCGCGCTATTTGGAGCATTGGCGAGGGCTTGGAGAGACTTTACCGGTGCATGATTTGCTCGATGTGATTTATCAAGAGAGCAACTTACGTGTGAGGTATGCAGTGGCCGCCCAGAATTTGGCGCGCTCTCAAGTATTGGCAAATTTAGACGCTTTCCTAGAGCTTGCCTTAAACCAAGACGGCGGTCGCTATCCAAGCCTGAGCCGCTTTATTAATGAGATCAATGCGATGCGTCGTGGCGAGGACAACGAGACGCCCGATGAAGGTGATGTTGAAGTCGAGATTGAAGAAGATCTTGGCGTGGTTGATCTTGAAAGCGAGATGTCAGAAGAGGATCGTTACAAGCGCGTGCGCATGATGACGATTCACGGTGCCAAGGGATTGGAGGCGCCCTTTGTGATCATGCTTGATGCTAATCATACCGAGGGGAGGGCTAAGCATCGCGGCGTTCTGCTCGATTGGCCTCCAGAGCGTACTAGCCCGAGCTATCTCTCTCTTTATACCTCCAAGTCATTGACGGGTGAGCGTAGTGTTATTTACGCAGCAGAGGACGCAGTTGGTCAAAACGAAAACTGGAATTTACTTTATGTAGCAATGACCAGGGCAAAACAAGGTCTGTGGTTGAGCGGTGTTAAGGCAAGTAATAAGACGGGCATTAATGAACGCTCTTGGTATGGTAGAGCGTTGGCTGCTGGCATGAGCACTCTGGATCTTGCTGCCCTGAATCTAGAGATACCTAATCTTGGGTCAAACCAAATAGCAGTAGAGCTAGGTAGCATGCCATTCAAAATGGATCACTTTGCCATTGCTTGGGATAAGGCCAAGCAAAGCCATCAAGAGCGGATTGAGAAAATCGAGAGCGGCAATCTACTATTTAACATGCAAGCAGAGCAATCGCACGAACAAATGCAGGAACCCGACCCAGAGATTCTGGAGGAGGGTGTGTATTTTCATAGACTCTTGGAGTTTTTAACTGCACATTCAGGCGCCGCAGTCCAAGCGCTTGCTATACCCAGTAAGCAAGAGATTATGAATTGGTTTGGCACCGATCAAGCAACTGCCCAAAAGCTATTTACGCATGCGCAAACCGTCATGCAGCAGGAGGATCTGAAGCCTTATCTTAGTTCTGGTGAATGGGTGCAGGCTTGGAATGAGCTTGATATTGTCAATGAAGAAGGCAAGAGTTTCCGGCTGGACCGCCTGGTGGAATTTGATGACCACTTGGCGATTCTGGATTACAAGCTTAGCATTCCAGAGGTGGGTAGCGAGAAACGCATTCAGTACCGCAATCAGCTTCAAAACTACCAAAAAGAACTTAGTCGTATACGGCCGGATAAGGAAAGCAGGGCTTACTTGATTTCGGCAACCGGGAAGATCGAGCAAATCGGCTAACTGCCCAGACGGCAAGACTCTTGAATTTCTACTCTTAGCCCCCATATACTGGGCTAGAAACACAAATCCTCAAACTGGGGATAATCAGATATCGTCGTTTAAAAGTTACAACAGGAGTCATGATGAAGATGCAGCGTTCAAGCAATTCTTTGACAAGTCTTTTTGTCAGCCTATTTGCCACCAGCCTATTGCTGTGTAGCAGTTTTGCTTTGGCAGAGCCTACCTTGCCTGAAGTCTATCAAACTATTGAATCAGGACAGCTGGGCAAAGCCGATGTCATGATGCAGGAGGTATTGCAAAACCACCCCAATAGCGCTAAAGCACACTACCTAGCTTCCGAGCTTTATCTTAAAGAAGGTAAGCTAGATGTCGCTAGAAATGCTTTTGCTCAAGCGGAAAATTTAGCGCCAGGACTGCCGTTTGCTCAACCTGAATCCGTGCGGAGATTGCAGGCGCAATTGCGCACAGGAGTCGCACCTGCCACAACGGCAAACGCTGGTGCCGGTTCTATTTTCAGTAGTCCAATCTTTTGGATTCTGATGGCAATCTTGATCGGAGGCATCATGTTCTTCATGAAAAACCGTCAACAGCCTGTGCAGGTCTATAACGCGCCAACAGCCAATGGCCCATATCCTGGAGCTCCTGGCGCTTACCCCCCAGGCTATCCACCTGCTGGTTATCCAGGCGCGCCAACATCCGGTATGGGTGGTGGTTTAATGGGTAGCTTGGCCACGGGCGCCGCGCTTGGCGCCGGCATGGTTGCTGGCGAGGCCTTGGCCAGTCACTTAATGGGTGGTGGCGAGCACATGAACCCAGGTAGTAATAATGGTTTCAATCAGGTGGGTGGCCAGGTACCAGATGCGGCTAACTTTGGCGTCAACGATGCCAGTTCGTGGGATGACGGTAGCTCAAACTCGTGGGATGACGGCGGTGGGGGCGATTTTATGAGTGATGTCTAAGCACTCCAAAGAGCCAATCAATCGCGCAGTAAACCGAGCAACTCAATGCAAACTAGAAAGCAGACAGTAATCATGGCAATTTCAATGTACCAAGCATCGATCCCACAATTTAAGAAGATGTTGGCTAATCTTTCCGCAATCCTGAAAAAGGGTGAAGAGTACGCAAACACTAAGAAGATTGAAGGCACTGTATTAACGGGGGGTCGCTTGTTTCCGGATATGCTTCCGCTCACTAGACAGGTGTTCATTGCTTGCGACCAGGTTAAAAATGGCATGTCCCGCATTGCTGGGATTGAGCCACCAAAGTTTGACGATACTGAAACTACTTTTCCCGAACTTCAAGAACGCATCGCAAAAACGATTGCATTTATCGATAGTATTAAGCCAGAGCAAATAGACGGTACCGAATCCAAAGAGATCAAGTTCTCGATCAGGGAGTGGAACTTTGAGTTTATCGGTGATCAATATCTTCTTACTTGGATCATTCCGAACTTCTATTTCCATATCACCACTGCGTACAATATTTTGCGTAGTAACGGTGTTGAAGTGGGTAAGACGGACTTTTTGGGTGGCTAAGCAAAGGCTAATTTAGTAAACTGCCTGTATGGAGCGCCTAAATGCGATTACTGAGATAGTGAATCCTTGGCTTTATCGAGTCAGCATCTATCTATCCAATGCTTTTTTAGATGACCCAGCGATTCTGGCTTTCGCCTTCTGCTAATAAATAAATCACCGGGTAGTTTGTTTATTTAAGGAGAAAGTGAGGCTAAGTCAAAAGCACCTCACTGAATCATTCCGGCATTCTTGGCATCATCCATCGCCTGAGGAATCTTCTCTTTCATAAAGGCCGGAATCTTTGCCAATGGAATATCAACCAAGATAAATCCCGAGTCTTCCAATTTCTTCTTGGTCTCTGGATCGGAATTGAGTAAAGCAAAGTAATCCGATAACTTTTGCTGTATCGCTAAAGGCGTAGCCTTAGGAACGGCAACACCTCGATAAGCGCCATCCACCCAATTGAGGCCTAATTCTTTAAAAGTCGGAACATCCGGTAGTGCAGGGCTGCGCTTTTCGGTGGCAATTGCCAGAGTGCGCACTTTCCCTTTTTGCTGAATAGCCAGCGGTAGGTATCCCATGGCGCCATCAACGTGCATGCCAATCAATGCTGTGACTAAGTCGCCCGTGCCTTTAAAAGGAACGTAAGTGATGTTGACGCCAGCCAATTTATTCAAACGCTCTACCGCCATGTGGTTAGCGGAGTATTGCGCGGAGCCTGCTAGAGTCATCTTGCCAGGATCTTTTTTGGCGGCAGCTATAAATTCTTGATAGGTTTTATAGGGACTATCTGCTGAGACCATTAAGGCATCTGGAGTGAAGTGATAGTAGTAGATCGCATTGATATCCTCAGTTTTGTACTGAATGCCTTCTTGAAGTGGCTGCAAGATGATGTGAGGAATGTTGACGCCTACTACCGTGGTGCCATCGGCGGGATAGGCGTTAATAGAGCTCCAGGCTAGAGCGCCACCAGCACCAGCGCGATTGAGCACCATCATTTGCTGTTTATATTTTTTGACAGACAGATCGGATTGGTAGCGAGCCACCAAGTCAGATTCACCGGCGGCGGGGAAGGGGATGATGTACTGAATTGTTTTATCAGGCAGCGGTTGAGCGTTCGCCACTGAAAGCAGGCCAAACGATGCAAGCAAGTTAATAAAACATGCAAGGACAACATTGAACGGCTTTAGTGGTTTCATTTAGATATTTCCTCAATGACTGCATTGGTGATATCGCTCGTCATGGATGTACCGCCTAAATCGCGGGTATGTAACTTCGGATTGGCTGTGACCTTTTCAATGGCTGTCATTAACTTGGTTGCCAAGGCCTTTTCACCTAGGAAGTCGAGCATCATGACGGCTGACCAGAAAGTGCCAATTGGGTTAGCAAGACCTTTGCCCATAATGTCGAACGCAGAACCATGAATCGGTTCAAACATGGAGGGGTAGCGACGTTCTGGATCAATATTACCTGTTGGTGCAATACCCAAGCTACCCGCTAGAGCGGCAGCCAAATCACTGAGTACGTCCGCATGTAGATTGGTGGCTACGATGGTATCCAAAGACTCTGGACGATTGACCATACGCGCCGTTGCTGCATCGACCAATTCTTTATCCCAAGTTACATCCGGAAATTCTTTGGCAATCTGGACGGCGATCTCATCCCACATCACCATGGCATGACGTTGTGCATTGGACTTGGTAATCACTGTGAGGTGTTTGCGAGGACGTGACTGCGCCAACTTAAAGGCGTAACGCTGCACACGCTCAACTCCGACGCGCGTCAGGATGCTCATATCGGAAGCTACTTCAATTGGATGGCCTTGGTGGGCTCTGCCACCTAAACCAGAGTACTCACCTTCAGAGTTCTCGCGCACGATCACCCAATCCAGTTGCTCGGGTTTGCAATTGCGCAAAGGCGTTTCAATACCGGGCAGGATGCGAGTAGGGCGCACATTGGCGTACTGATCAAAGCCTTGGCATATTTTGAGACGTAAACCCCAGAGTGTAATGTGATCTGGAATCTTCGGATCACCAGCCGAACCAAACAAAATGGCATCTTTAGGGCGCAATGGATCAAGACCATTCTCGGGCATCATCACGCCATGTTTGCGGTAGTAGTCACCACCCCAATCAAAGCGCTCGAATTCAAAAGCGATTTCAGGATGTTTGTTGCTTAAGGCATTAAGAACCTTTTCACATTCGGGAATAACTTCTTTGCCAATGCCATCACCTGGAATTGAGGCTATCTTGTACGTCTTCATTTGTCTCCTGCTTATTCTTTGCTAATTCTTATTATTTATAGGCAACTGCTCTGCCTATTATGGGGTTGCTTGCCAGACAAAGAACTTGGGGTTTATGGCTAGAAAAATGTAAAAGAAGGGCTAGGAGAAACAAGAAAAGTGCTCCTATGGCTCTAAAACAACATAAATAGCTATATTTATGCGGTTTTTACATATACTGTATAAATATACAGTATATTAGTGGTTATGACGATTCAAGCCTACCTTCAGAAAGTGACTTTAAGCCAGATTTCACCCAACTACACCACGTGGTAGGACGAATGACCAGTAGTGCGATAAAAAAATGAAGACGTAAAAACAGAAACAAGAAATTAACAAACAACACACAAGGAGCATTAAATGGAATTGCTAAACAACTTTAACGGTCTATCACTAGTGGCCATCATGGTCTTGTCTTACTTCGCAGTGTTGAAAAGCGCTAAGCGCGATACATTCGAGCAAAAGCAAGCGACGTTCAATCGCCATTATCGGTAAACGAATAAATCAGCAGTAGAAATGGCGGAAATTAGTAGCGGCGGCAAGTAGCGGAAAAAGCAGCAATGAGCCTAGAGGGAGGGGTAAGGAAATCACGGATTCCTTATTCCCTTAAAGGCTTTATTTGGCTTCCAGGGCTTTGCGCAAGTATGGGGATATATTGTCTTGACGCAGCATCCATTGCTTGTAGTCTGATGGCACTAGGCTAATGGCCTCACCTTTATGTTTACCAAAAGGCATGATGGTTGGAATTCTGGCTTTCTCAGACATTTCCCAGAAAGCGTCTAAAGAAGTGGGGTGTAACTTCTCGATAATTTGCGCAACAATCTTGGAGCAGATCCAAACATCGGCTAATGCGCTGTGCGCATTACGCAATTGTTCTCTAGCGGTATTTCTTTCAAAGAAATAAAGTAGGGCGCTTTGGGTATGACTATCTAACTCAGGCCAAAGGCTGCGCGCAAGTGCAAGGGTGCAAATTCGCTTTACTTCAGGACTGCCAATGGCCACCCAATCGAAATCAATGTTGTGACCAATGAGATATTTGGTGTCAGCGGGTAATTTAAAGGAAGTGCTTGGTGGGCAGCTAATAAGCTCTTCATCCATGATGTGATGCGTAGCAAGGGCGCCAAGGCTAATGGGTTTACTAGGGTTATAGCGTTGCACCCAAGGATTGCCAACATCGAATGGCTTTAGAGAGACAACATCAAGTGAAGCAGCTTCAATGATGACGGCATCGTTTTTATCGGTTGCTTCAACATCAAAAATAATGGCTTGGGACATAGGCGCTTTAGTAAGATTGGCTAGAGACTATTGTGCCTTGAATCAAATGTGATTAAAAAGCTGCGGCTTTTCTGATGCGTAAATCAATTATTTGTGCTGTATTTACAGCCATCAAACCTCTGCGCTGAACTCTTCTATGCGAAGGAAGGCTTATCTTGCAACTGGCACTGGAATGTACTCACAGGCAGCGGCCTTACTTTAGGTTTGCTCTGGACGGCCAAACGGCCCTAGTTTTACTGATTATTTGGATGTTTTGGGAGATTCTCAGAGTTTTGAAGATCCTCTGAATTGATATTTAAGGGGGTAGGGAGGGTGGACGAGCCCGACCCCCGGCACTGGCAGAAATTGGGTTTGGCTGCTTCGTTCCCGACCTGACCAGGTTATCCAACCTACCATGCGAGGAGGCCCGTCCAATTCCATTTTAGCCTTGTTAGAATGGTAGCTATGACATCTTTGGCATTAGCCCGTTCGTGGCGTCCTAAAACTTTCTCCCAATTGGTAGGGCAAGACCATGTGGTTAAGGCGTTAACCCATGCCCTTGATCAAGGACGTCTCCATCATGCTTGGCTATTTACCGGGACACGCGGTGTGGGTAAGACCACGATTGCCCGCATTATGGCCAAAGCTCTCAATTGCGTTGGTGAAGATGGTCAAGGCAAGATGACCTCTGAGCCCTGCGGTAAATGTACGGCCTGTCTGGCAATCGATGCAGGGCGTTTTGTGGACTATATAGAGATGGATGCTGCGAGCAATCGCGGTGTTGACGATATTGCCGCTCTTTTAGAGAAGGCGGCTTATGCGCCAAGTAATGCGCGTTACAAGGTTTACATGATTGACGAGGTGCACATGCTCACCAATCATGCCTTTAATGCCATGCTCAAGACTTTGGAAGAGCCGCCAGAGCACGTCAAATTTATTCTGGCTACAACTGATCCCCAAAAGATCCCAGTAACCATTTTGTCGCGTTGCTTGCAGTTTAATCTCAAGCAAATGCCGGTACCTTTGATTGTTGAACACTTGGAAAAAGTGCTCGCCGCAGAAAAGGTTGATTACGAAACCAATGCGCTACGTGTATTGGCAAAGGCGGCTCAAGGCTCGATGCGTGATGCTTTGTCTCTGACGGATCAAGCGATTGCTTATGCCGCTGGCAAAGTATCCGAAGAGGCGGTGCGTGGCATGCTTGGCACATTGGATGATTCTTATCTGATTCGGATCTTGGATTCCTTGATTGCCAAAGATGGCGTGACGCTTTTAGCTATTAGCAATGAGATGGGTGAGCGCAGCATGTCTTTCTCATTGGCGCTGCAAGATTTATCCAGCCTTATTCAAAAGATTGCTGCAGCCCAAATTGTTCCTGAGTCCGTTTTAGAAGATTGGCCAGAAGCAGCCGAAATTCGCCGCCTGGCTATGCAACTCACCAAAGAAGAAGCGCAGCTTTTCTATCAAATTACGATTACGAGTCGTCCAGATTTATCACTCGCACCTGATGAGCAAACTGGTTTTGCTATGACACTCTTGCGCATGCTGGCATTCCGCCCGAGTGGTGGAGTGGCCGCTAGTGGCTCATCTGCGCCCCCTGCGACTAGACCGGCTCCGGCTGTACCAACAGCGAAGCCCATAGTTCATTCTTCAGCATCTGCTCCTGTAGCGCCATCTGCACCTCCTCTTGTTGCAGCAGCAGTTGGCAACACTTTAGAGCGCCCAGATTGGCATGCTTTGATGCGCCAACTGTCAGTAAAGGGGCTTGTGCAACAGTTGGCATTTCAGACGGAGTTGCAAGATTGGAATGATTCAGCAACAGGCGTTCGCGCAACCGTGGTAACTCCAATGCCGCAGCTTGCCTCCGAAGCTTCTATTGGTCGCTTGGCAGATGCGCTAACAGCGCACTTTGGTAAACCAGTAAAACTCTTAGTTGAAAAAGGTGAGGTTGAAGGTAAGACCGTTGCTAAGGTGGATCAGCAGATTCATCAAGAGAAGCGTCAGAACGCAGAGCAATTGATTGCAGCCGATCCTTTTATTCAGCAATTGGAAAAAGAGTTTGGCGCCAAGGTAGTTGGTGGTTCTGTTAAGCCGCTCTAAAGAATTTAAAATTGAGTGAACAATCCCGGCCCATATTGAGCATTTATTGATTCATTTATTTATATTAATACCAATAGAAATCTTTAAGGATAAGAAGCGATGATGAAAGGTGGACTTGCTGGCTTGATGAAACAAGCTCAGCAGATGCAAGAAAAGATGAAAACCGCGCAAGCTCAGCTGGCTGCGTTGGAAGTCTCCGGTCAGGCTGCAGGCGGCTTGGTAAAGATCTCTATTTCCGGTAAATACGAACTCAAGCGTGTGCAAATTGATCCTGCCGCCATGGATGATCGCGAGATGTTAGAAGACCTTATCGTGACTGCATATTCAGAAGCATTTAAACAAGTAGAAGCTGCTAGTGCGCAAATGATGTCTGGCGCAACCGCAGGCATGCCAATGCCTCCCGGTTTTAAATTGCCCTTTTAAGAGCAAATTTAATGGCACGTCATGAAGTTCCGCAGGATGCGCTGCATCGCTTAATCGAGGCCTTAAGAGTATTGCCTGGAGTGGGGCCAAAGTCCGCGCAGCGCATGGCTTTTTACTTGCTTCAGCATGATCGCAATGGCGCTGCTGTGCTTGCTCAATCGTTAGGTGAAGCCGTAGAGACTGTAGGTCATTGTGCCCGCTGCAATACTTTTTCAGAAACTCAAATCTGCAGCACCTGTTCAGACGGTCGCCGCGATCCTTCCTTGCTGTGCATTGTGGAAACGCCTGCTGATCAAGTTATGGTGGAGCAAACCTTAAGCTTTAAAGGTAATTACTTTGTCTTGATGGGTCGTATTTCACCGCTTGATGGCATGGGACCGAATGAAATCCATTTCGATCGCTTGTTAGCTCGTATTGAAACGCCTGATACCGATGTACCTGTAAGAGAAGTAGTGTTAGCAACGAACTTTACAAGTGAGGGTGAAGCAACCGCTCATTACATTGGCGAAGTGCTCAAGATGAAGGGTATTAAAGTCACGCGAATTGCTCGCGGCATTCCTGTAGGTGGAGAGCTTGAGTATGTTGATGCTGGCACCCTAGCCAGAGCGTTGATGGATCGTCGTTAATTCGCCCCTCGTTTTTGATAGGACCTTAAAAAATATTACCAGCCGAGAAAAAGGCGCTTGATCTAGCGGTGAAGATCGTTATCGTCGATCCATTAATTGATGAAATGAAAAAGTGATTTATCGGGCATCCAAGTCTATAAATTTAGATATTTCAAGGGGCAAATGCTTCTGGCTTATGCGGTAAGTTTGGATGGGGCTCAGATCGTGTTGATGGGTTATGGAATGCATGAAAATTTTATCGAGACCTTAAGCGGTAGTGACCAGTTCTTTTCTGGGTGGCGAAAACTCCTCAATCGTCCGCGATTCGTCACCAAATCGACACAAAGGCTAGGTAAATTGCTCCTTTTTGGGGATAATTCGGTCTGCACTGCTGTTGAGCTTCAATTTCCGCCTGTGCTGTTGTGCTGATGAATTACCAAATTAGCTAGCTTCACCCATCCCGGTCTGCTTGCCACTAAACGAAATTGTGAATGACCCGCAAGTTTTTACTCATTATTCTGCTGTGTTTTACAACTTTTACTGCTTCTGTGTTCGCACAGAGGGCGGGGTCTGGCGCTGACCAAATAGCGAGTGTTGAGCAAGCGATTGAAGGCTTTCCGACGGAAGGTGACATCGATGGTATGCCAGTGAATTTACATGGCCAGACGACCTACATAAACCAGCGCTACAACGCATTCAACTCTCCTTATCAAGGAATGAATAGCTTATCGGGCGATAAGTCGATGAGTTACACCTGGTCTGGCACCTTATTCTTTGGCGCGCGGGTTGCGCAAAATACTGATCTTTATTTCAACCCAGAGGTTGTGTCTGGAGTCGCTTTTTCTGGGCTCACTGGTCTGGGTGGCCCGACCAATGGTGAAGCCACGCGTGCGCAGGGTGCGCAATCCCACTTTTATTCCGCACGTGCTTTTGTACGTCAGACTATTAATCAAGAAGGTTCGAAAGTTGAACTTGATAACGACGCCAATCAAATTAGTCAAATTGTTAGTAGTAATCGCTTCGTCATTACTGCGGGCCAGTTTTCTACTTTAGATATTTTTGACGATAGTAAATATGCTAAAGACCCTCGTGTTCAATTTATGAACTGGGGCAATATGACCTACTTAGCCTACGACTATGCTGCTGATGCGCGTGGTTATGGCTGGGGCTTAGCTGGCGAGTGGTACCGAGATAACTGGATTTTCCGCGCATCGCGAATGACCACGCCAACTACACCTAATCAATTGGCAATCGATTGGCACATTTTTTCAGAATACGGCGACCAAATTGAAGTGGAGCGCGATCACTACATTGGTGATCTTCCAGGCAAGGTCAGTATTCTTGCTTACCGCAATAGGATGATCTTGGCGCGTTTTACTGACGCCACGAATTACATGATTG
>Ga0364866_10587_pt1 | contig 20575 bp, 23 predicted proteins | sample ExccelAu500001D3_3_FD_206913 | JGI IMG/M metagenome (GOLD analysis project Ga0364866, IMG submission 206913) | Enriched cells from Trout Bog Lake Hypolimnion, Wisconsin, USA - BchlTB.Aug13.5000.01.D3 | ecosystem: Environmental > Aquatic > Freshwater > Lake > Hypolimnion/Profundal zone | place... | reverse complement strand
TATTCAGCACCATCACCGCGAACGGCTTTTCCTCGCGCTGTTTACCGCTACGCAATTTTGCCACGGAGGCAGCGTTGCGCGCATCGCACACTAGGTGGAATCCGCCGACACCCTTGATAGCAACGATCTGCCCGGAACGAATTCGTTCAGCGGTTGCTGCAATGGGATCATCAGCTATTACCGGTTGCCAGTGCGTATCGTACAACTGCAAGTGCGGCCCGCAAACCGGACAAGCATTGGGTTGCGCGTGAAAACGGCGTGTGCTGGGGGTGTCGTATTCATTTTGACAAGCCGGGCATTGTGTAAACTTTGCCATGCTGGTGTTGGCACGGTCATAGGGCAGACGCGCGGTGAGCGTGTAGCGCGGGCCGCAGTGGATGCAGTTGATGAAGGGGTGGCGGTAACGACGGTCGGCGGGGTCAAACAATTCGGCCAGACAGTCGGGACAAATCGCCATGTCCGGCGCGATGCCGGTTTGGGTTTTTCCCACCTTGCTTGCCGCAATGCTGAAACCTTGTAAGCCACGAGTTGAGAGAGCAAAGTCGTGCGTGATTTTTTCCACGCGCGCCATCACCGGTGGCTCGCTTTGCAGACGTTCGATCAGCTGCAAAATCTGCGGCTGTTCACCTTCGACAGCGATTTCCACACCCTCGCTGTCATTGCGCACCCAGCCCGCCAATCCCAACTCGTGGGCGAGCCGAAAGACGAAGGGGCGAAAGCCTACACCTTGGACTTGGCCGAAAACTCTGATTTGCGCGTGGATCAAACTCATTCCCTCTCCAGCAGGCGGGAGAGGGGTAGGGTGAGGGTCGTAGCATTGGCTCGAATTATGTTGCATCGCAAAACCCTCATCCCCAGCCCTTCCCCCGCCTGCGGGGGAAGGGAGCGAGGTGTTCATCAAAATTTTTCATTTGGCAGTTGCAACTGCTTTCCGACAACCTGCCCTGATCCATTCCAGCCATTCATCCATTCCCTCGCCGCTGGTGGCGGAAATGCGGATCACTTGGATGTTTGGATTCACGCGGCGTGCATTTTCTACTGCCAGTTCGGCATCGAAAGTGAGGTAGGGCAATAGGTCACATTTGTTCAGCAGCATCAAATCCGAGGCGCGGAACATGTCGGGATATTTGAGCGGTTTGTCCTCTCCCTCGGTTACGGAAAGAATCGCCACTTTGTGCGCTTCTCCCAGATCAAAACTCGCCGGGCAAACCAGATTGCCTACGTTCTCGATCATCAGCAGACTATTGTCTTGCAACCCGAGTTGCTGCATGCCTTGTCCTACCATGTAGGCATCCAGATGACATCCCTTGCCGGTGTTGATTTGCAAAGCAGGAGCACCGGTAGCGCGGATGCGTGCGGCATCGTTGTCGGTCTGTTGGTCACCTTCGATCACGGCGAGCGGCAGACTGCCGTTCAATGCGCTGATGCTTTTTACCAACAGCGTGGTTTTTCCGGAGCCGGGACTGGATACCAGATTGAGCGCGAAGATACCGTGTTTGGAAAGATAGATACGGTTTTCTTCGGCGTAGCTATCGTTCTTGGAAAGAATATCGCGCTCGATTTTTACCATGCGCGCCTGACTTAAGCCGGGAGCATGTGCACCTGCCGGGCCAGCACCAAAATCTAAATTGTCACGTGTATGAACATGTTCGTGGGAATGGGATGGTTCGTTGCCAGCTGAAAGCGCGCGATATTGTACGGGTCCGGCAGCTTTGCTTCGCTGCTTGAGTACATGTCCTCCAATGAGTGTTTGGCCCGATCCACATCCGCATGTCGTACACATTATTGCCTCCTATTCAACTTCCAGTTCCTTAACGAGCATTTCATTGCCGCCCGTCACTTGTATCTGGTAACTGCCACATACCGGACAAGCTTCATACAGGGCGGTGACCGGTACATTGCCTTCGCATTTCATGCACCAGCCCAGCCCCGGTGTGTCGATAATTTCAAGGCGTGCGCCTTCTGCAATGCTGCCGTGTGTGACTGCATCGAAGCAGAAGCGTAAAGCCTCTTTTTCTACTGCGGCCAACTGGCCGATTTCCAGCCACACGGCTTTGACTCTGGTGCAGCCATCGGCGCGCACTGCATCTTCAACCAACTGTACGATGCCTTCGGCTAACGACATTTCATGCATGAATAACCTCGATCTCGTACTCCACGCAAGGGTCAAGCGATAATACAAAAAATTTGACGGTTTCCATTAAACTCACCACATCACTTTCCTTCAAACCTGTCAGGCCACTTGTCAGAGGGCCATTGGGATGAAAATTCCATTCTGTTGGCGCAATGGTCAGGTAGTCCACAATCTGCTCCGCTTGAATGTTCACATAATGTAGAAGCGTACCGCGTGCGGTTCTTACAACAGACCATCCGGACCCGCCTGATGCAGAAATACCCTGCGCACGTCCGCTTATATTTTCCCTCACCAATGCTTCGGCGCTATTCAGCAAATCGGCAAGTCTGGCAATGACTCTCGCCAGTAACCTTGCCGGACGCTTGTGCAACACATCCTGCAGCAACGGTGTATGTTGATTATGCGCCAGCATTCCCGTTTCCATCGGCTTTTCATCATGCTGCGGTAAGGCAGCAAATTCAGGGGCGGGATGGCTCCCAAACATCTTTAGCACCTCGGGTGCAGCCCATGTTGGCATCAAAGCGCATGTTGCGGGTTGATCAATAAAATCCAGTTTGCTTTCTTTAAGATCAATTGCCGCCAGAACCGGTGCCAACAAGCCCTGACCGGCATTCATCCACTCCCCTAATTTTGCATAGGAATCAAGCTGTTTCCAATGCTCTTTCCCGGTTCCTAACAAGCTGTGACACAAATCAACAAGCAAGCTTTCTGCATCACCCTGACCGGCTGAAATTTCATTCAATGCGCCGTGCCATTTGATAAATTCCTGCTGTGCGGGTGGTATGCCCAGCAGATTAGGCCAGTCCAGCAGCAGGCGCCATAAGTGTTCCTGCATCGCTTCGCAGATCACACCGCGCTCAAATATCTTGTTTGGCTGCCATTCAAAGTCATGTGCTGCGGAAACCGCCGCAATCGCTGCGGCGTGTTGGGCTTTACCGCAGACACTGTACAACAAAGGCACCATCTTCACGGCCTGATCAGGCAGGCGTCCTTCCAGGAGTCGGTAAGCCTGCGGGCGCGATGATTTTACCTCTACACCCTGCACGGCTTGTCCGTCCCAAATAATGCGCAGATGGAGCTTGCCCGTATCGGGCATCTCACCCTCCCATTAAGGGCATGCGCAAGAAATCGCGCCGCGACATGGTTTGTCGGCTGATAGCTTCGCCCTTGAGTCGAGCATCATCAATCTTTGTTGCCAGTTCATCATTTTGCGCGTTCTCGATAAACAAGTTAACGAGAATTTCTTGCGCAACTGCTACAGCTTCTTCATGCGTTGCAAACTCGGTTACCGGTGAGATCAATGAGCAAATATGACAGGTGCCGATTGCGGGTTCATTAAGCCCCATGAACTCATACGCGCCAGACGGAAAATTCCAGACCTGTTTCTGATCCAGAGCCAATGGAGTGAGCAGTGCATCTTGTCCCGGCAGGATCACCAGATTAATCATCCATGGTGTGACTAGCACTCCCAGCCAGCGGTCTTCCCATAATTGAAAGCCAACTGCTTCGACTCGTAAGGCCGGATTTAAAATGGGCACATCGGCCATACGCGTCCGGGCAATTTCGCTGAATGCGGCAACCATCTTTTGTACAACTTGTGTCATTCACTCAACACCATGAATTTGTTCTTCGGCGCATCACAATTAGGGCAGCGCCATTGCGACGGCAAGGCAGAAAATGGAGTGCAGCATGGGATCTGTGCATGGGCATCGCCTTCAACCGGATCATATACCCACCAGCAGATTCCGCATTCCAGCCGGGCAGCGGTATCTATTTTGCTATTGTCACCCAGATAAGAACCTTCAAACATGAGAGGCTTCCATTATTGTTCACGCATCACGGCGAGCCATTCGCTCAGTCGCTCGGCACTATCCTGATAATCTTCATCTGCGGCCAATGCCACTTCAGGCACCTCAACCACTTCAATGGTGTTGAGGATAATACTGTCCATGCTGTTGAAGTACTGCACCCACCAAACATTAGGCAGCCGTGTGCTGGTGATGCGGCAATTGCCATAACCGCGCGACAGAATACTCACCGTTCCGGTTCCGAAGGCATCGTGCAGGTATTCCAAATCTTCCGGAGACATGGGCAACAGCGAAAGATTCAGCACATGCGCGGGTTGCCCCGGTTGATGTTTGCTCGACCGTTCCAGCAATTCGTTAAGAATGGCAGGCGCATTCATGATGCCTGGTCGTAACGGCGGTGCGCTTACCTTTCCGGTTGCACCCGACAGGGCGGATTGTTTTACTTCCGGTGGAATGGCGCAGGCATGAAGCACATCGCGCAGCATCACGCCCTGTTCGGAAATTTCCTGCACACGCCAGACCCCGGCAAACACGGTTTCCTGAATGTGTAAATTGCTCGGCTCACGCACCAGTACACTTACTTCGCCGTGTCCCAGTGACTGGTTGATCAAATCCACTACTTTTCCGGGCAGCCCAAGCAGTTCGATACTCACATTGGTTCCGGTTTGCATCGAGGTGCGCAGATTGTCAATTACCGCGCAAGCTGCTTCTAGAATCTCCGGCTCTGTTTCCAGATTGTAAACAGGCAAAGAAAACGTTTCCATTTCGTGCGGAAGCGGCAAATAATCCACTTCCTCTGCTTCGGGTTGAGAACCGACGCCGAAGGCAACGACCGGAATAGGGAAGTCTCTCATTGTGGTATTCCTGATTAATGACAACTGGAAGGTGAAACGACGGATACTGCAATACCAATGGGGGGGCGGGTGGCTGGTTTTTCCAGCATCGTTCGGCATTCGGTTACGAATTCAGACCAATCCCGGATACCTTCGATAGCACCAACATAACCGCCATCGCGTAGAAACAAGAGCGCTGGCAAACGGCTTAGTCCAAAGCGCGTCTGGATTAATTTGGAACTGTCGGGCCGCAATACGGCGGCACGCAAACTCACCCCGGTTGCGGCGAGCAATTCGGGGAAGATCACCGCCAAATCCCAACTTTCAGGGGCGGTATCCGGTTCATCCGTCAGCAACGCTACCGCATTGCCGGGCCCTTCCATAAAAGGTTGAAATTCGTCCTGCTCAAGTTCGGTTATGGCGTGCTTGGTTACCAGTTTATCCAGCAGGGCACCGAAATTATTACTCATGGCGGAACGAGGTGGTTTCCAGGTGATCGATGCAGTCATACTTATTCCTTCTGTGCGAGCTGGGAGCGTAAAAAATCGGGTAATTGAGGTTCTCTGCCAATCAGATCGGCAAAACAATCGTCTAAATTGCTTTGTCCGGATGCGACGCGTTCAAGAGCATCCAGTGCGGAGTTGATCATGGCGGCGCGCTCGGCATCAATGCTTTCGCGCGCGCTATCCAGAAAGGTCAATACCCAATCTCCAGGGTTGACGTGACCGACCAGCATCGTGTTGATACGCTTGCGGCCATTGCGGCCATCGCACCATGCGAACAAATCTTCGGACTCGGTCACTAGCATTGGGATACCGATGCACATGGGTTAGCTTTCCGAAAAGCCGGCAAGAAATCGTTCATCGCCAAAACGGCAAGCCAGTTCAGCAGAAGGGCGGCCTGCTTCATAACTTTCCATGTCCAGCACATTGCCGTTAAGACACCTGCTTGCGATCGGCGTCGTGCGCGGGGAATACGGGATATGCCACCGTGTTGCCCATTCAAGCGCGGCATTCAGCGCACGGGGAATTTGCGCCTTGACCGAGTCGCGCAGACTACCGCCAAAATCTTCGAGTTGTTCCGGCTGCACTCCGATCAGCACCATGGACTCGGGTAGCTTGTCTCCCAGCGAAGCGCACGCGATGACTTCCTGGAAACCGGTTTGGTGCAGACTCATTTTCTTGATGCCCATAAAGCGCGGCACTTCGTCGTTTTCCGCGATGACCATTTCACCCGGCTTCAAACCATAATCTACTGCGTCGAAGACGATCAAACGGCGGGCATCCTCAAGGTAAGGCAGCAAATATAAGCCCTGTGTTCCCCCGTCCATCAGAGTCACGTCATCACCAAACTGGTAAGCGGCGTTCATTGCCTCGACGCAGCGCACACCAAAACCTTCGTCTGCCCAAAGGATATTGCCTATGCCCAAAATCAGAAGTTGAGTATTTTTCATTTCAAGCCCGTCGTAGTGCTGTTCATGCAATACAGCACGTGTCGTGCCAGTGTGGCAGAAATATTACATTCCTTAAAATTCAGTGAATTAGGGTGCCAGCTCTGTTATGAATGCAATGCTTGCGAAATATTATATTTCGGAATAGTTGAATAGTGGAATGAATATAACCAGTAAAGTTGTAAGTTTTTGTGTCTGCCGAATACCATAAGTGCAATATGGTATTCTACGTGATAACCAGTTATCCAGTTTCCAGTTGTAAAATCCAGGGGATTGTTATCATCTGACGTATATCAGAAAAATTTGCGAATATTTGAAATGAACCCAGAACACCTGAACTTGCTGGTTACCCGTGAGATGCCCTACGGAAAATACAAAGGCTGGTTGATCGCCGACTTGCCCGGGCGCTATCTCAACTGGTTTGCGCGCAAAGGTTTTCCACCCGGTGAGATTGGTTTGCTGCTAATGTTGATGCAAGAATTGGACCATAACGGTTTTTCGTCACTGCTTGATCCACTGCGAAAGCGCTAAGCTGCTACTTACTAAAGTAAAGACTAAAGCGCGGGCAATTGCCCGCGCTTTAGTCTTCTAATCGATAGTGGCGATTAAAGACTTACAACATTACCACCGCCCTATTCTCTGAATGAGCGGTAACCGCTGATGATGGCGCTGACCATGGTTTGGGGGGACATAATATCTTCCCGTATTGCGGCATAAACGTGCAGCATAATAAACCACACCATACCCCATGCCATCATATGATGCCAAGTGTGCACATCCTGACTCTGTCCGAACAGGGGAATAACCCAGCTGGTGAACACGGCATGCGCCCAATGCCCTTCCTGCGCGCCTTCACCATACAGTGCGAATCCGGTCACAATCATGAACAAGCCGCCTAACGTGATTGCCAGGAACATGAACAATAACGCAAGCGGGTTATGCCCAACGTATTTTCGGGGTTTTTTAACCAGGAATAAATACCAGCGAAACTCTTGTAACATGCCTGCCCACCAGTCTTTTGAAGTGACCGGAGGGAACACGAACAATTGTCTCGCATTGCTATTACCCACCACAGCCCAGTAGGCTCGGGCAACATAACCGATAGCAAAGACATAGCCTGCGGTAAAGTGGGTGAAGCGAATATACCCCATCAAGAAATGGTCACTGGCTTCGCCACTGGTACTGGGCAACGGGCTGCCAATAAAGTAACCCGTTACAGCGAGAATGACGACACATAGAGCACTTACCCAGTGCCACAATCTTACCGGAGCCTCATACACGTACACGGTGGTGCCGGCAGCAGTTTCATCTAGTGCAGCTTCTGTTTCGACAGACATGGCAATCTCCTTTCTGTGCGAGTTAGCGTACCGTAACTTTGCTGAGTTCTTGCCCATTGGGTGACATGACATGTGTGGAACACGCCAGACACGGATCGAAACTATGCAACGTACGCAAGATTTCCAGCGGCTGATCGGCTTTGGCCAATGGAGTATCCATCAGCGAGGCTTCAAATGCACCAATTTGGCCTTTGGGGTCGCGCGGGCTGCCATTCCATGTAGTCGGCACCACACACTGGTAATTTTCGATCTTGGTATCCTTGATTTTGACCCAGTGCCCGAGCGAACCACGAGGAGCCTCAGTGAAGCCAACTCCCTTTGCCTCCTTCGGCCATTTTGAAGGTTCCCATTTTTCGACGTTGGCCGTTGAGGAATCGCCTGCTTTGAGGTTGGCTACCAATTTGTCGAATTGCTCGGATTGCAACTGTGCGCAGTAAAGTGTTTCGATTCCGCGTGCGGCAGTTCGTCCCAAAGTGGAGAACAATGCCGTGACCGGGACATCTAGCTTATGCAGCACGCTGTCGATGGTTTCCTTGATAAATGGATATTGCTTGGGTTGCACATAGCCAAGAACCATGCGTGACAGACACCCAACTTCCATGGCATTACCCTTCCAGCGGGGAGCCTTGATCCAGGAATATTTACCGCTTTCGTCCAGATTTTCAATCTTGGTGCGGGTGCCTTTGAAATTAGGGCCTTCCGGATGATAGTTGGGTTCGGTTACACCATCCCAAGGATGCAGGCCTTTGGTTTCATCCTGATATTTGTACCAGGAGTGGCTGACGAATTCTTGAATTTCATCCGGATTTCTGAGGTCAATCTCGTTCACCTTGCTCAGGTCTCCATTAATGATTGCGCCGCGTGGCAATAGCAGATTGGGGGCAGTGTAATCGTTCGCCTTGTTCGGGATGTCGCCATAGGACATGATATTTTTGGAAGATAACCCGCCACCGTATAACCAGCCCTTATAGAAGGATGCGATAGCCAACAAATCCGGAATATAAACTTTTTCAACGAATTCGCGGGAACGATCGATGATGTCTTTGACATAATTCAGGCGCTCCATATTAATCGCGCCCACCGCTCCGGTATCGTTGATATTAATCGCGCACGGAACACCACCCACCAGCCAGTTTGGGTGAGGATTCTTGCCGCCAAAAATAGTATGTATTTTGACAATTTCCTTTTGGAAATCCAAAGCTTCCAGATAATGGGTGACGGCCATCAGATTGGCTTCTGGGGGAAGCTTATAGGCTGGGCTGCCCCAATAGCCATTTGTGAACGGGCCGAGTTGACCCGACTCGACAAACTTCTTCAAGCGATTCTGCACATCACGGAAATAGCCGGGAGAAGATAACGGCCAATCAGAAATGCTTTGTGCCAATTCGGAGGTTTTCTTGGGGTCGGCTTTCAATGCCGAAACCACATCCACCCAATCCAGCGCATGCAAGTGATAGAAATGCACCAGATGATCATGCACATACAGATTCAACTGCATCAGGTTACGAATGGTATTTGCGTTCTCCGGTATTTGAATCGCCAGTGCATCTTCCACAGCTCGCACTGAAGTTAAAGCATGTGTCCCTGTACAAACGCCACAAATACGCTCGGTAAAGGCCCAGGCGTCGCGCGGATCGCGACCTTTCAGAATCACTTCCAGACCGCGCCACATGGTGCCGGTGGAAACAGCGTTGCGGATTACGTTGTTGCTGTCGAGATTGACTTCGACGCGCAGGTGGCCTTCGATGCGGCAAACCGGATCAACCACCACGCGTTTGCCACTGTTGTCGAGCTTGAAGCCCTGTGTTTCGTATGCTGACATGATTACTTGCCTCCCTTGCTCTGATCATTCGGGTTAACGCGTGCACGGCTTAACGCGCTGACTGCGGCGTGTGCCACAATGGCGGCACCGGCTACAGCGGCCACGGTTCCACCGATCTTGTCGGCATTGGACTCGATACCAAATTGTTTGATATCGGTCACGCGGTTGTAGAACCCGCCTTTATCCCAGAAACCATCTTCCGAGCAACCAATGCAACCATGGCCGGACTGAATCGGGAAGGACACGCCATTATTCCAACGAACCGTTGAGCAAGCGTTATAAGTAGTCGGTCCCTTGCAGCCCATTTTGTAAAGGCAAAATCCTTTGCGTGCGGCGTCGTCATCCCACTCTTCAACGAATTGCCCCGCATCGAAGTGCGGACGGCGATAGCATTTGTCGTGGATGCGTTGGCCGTAAAACATCTTCGGGCGCCCCTGACGATCCAGTTCGGGAATACGATCAAAAGTCAGCATGTAGGTGACTACCGCCGTCATGACTTCTGCAATGGGCGGGCATCCGGGCACTTTGATAATCGGTTTGTCGGTAATCACTTTATGCACCGGGGTGGCCTGAGTCGGATTGGGTTTGGCCGCCTGCACGCACCCCCAGGAAGCACAAGAACCCCATGAGATAATAGCTTTGGCATCGGCCGCCGTTTCTTTCAGAACCTCAATAAACGGACGTCCGCCGTGGATGCAATACATGCCATCTTCATTAAGAGGTGGATTCCCTTCCACTGCCAGAATGAAATTCCCTTTATATTTCTTGCGAATGTCGGCAATGATTTCTTCAGCCTGATGTCCGGCTGCTGCCATTAAGGTGTCGTCATAATCGAGGGAGAGCATTGACAGCACCACATCTTTGGTGAGTGGGTGCGCTGAACGAATGAAGGATTCTGAACAGCAAGTACATTCCAAGCCATGCAGCCAGATGACCGGAGTACGCGGTTTGGTTTCCATCGCATTGGCAATTTTTGACGCGAAGCTGGGCGCGAGTCCCAATGAAGCCGCCGTCAAACTGCAAAATTTCAGGAAACTTCGTCTGGTAATTCCCTGCCGCCTCAGTACATCATAAAAAGTTACTACCTTCATTTGCATCCCCCTGTTTTGTTGCTTTCTTCAGCAAGATTGTTAACCCCGATTAAGTCTATTGATACTTTCAATCTGCCATGTATGCAGCTTTCTATCTATGTGCTAAATACAATTTTCGTGCCATACCGATGAAATAATATTAATAATTACTAATCAATAAGTTATGATTTATTTCCTGTGAGTGTGAGGATGAGGCAATGGAAACCGTGAATCTGATAATAAGAAGGGAGTGGCAAGCAAGTTACCACCCGGGTGAACCGATTTAAAGCGCTGCTGAGCAGCCTACAGATGAAATCGCGGTCAGTGGTCTTGGCGCTTACCAACCAGCCAAATGTCGGCAACCGGTTCAATCTGGGCACTTTCACCCAAATAATCCAGCCCCATCATTTCCTCAATGGTTCGAAGGATATTGTAGTGATTAATTCGTTGTGCGCTGCTGCCGGGCTTGACCATCGGCCCGACAAACAGAGTGGGGACGCGGTTGATTTTAGAACCATAATCTTCATCCCATGTGACAATCAGCAAACTGTTGTGCGTCATGGCCCACTGCGCATAAGGCTCGATATTTTTAACCAGCCAAGCATCCCCTTGCGAGATGGTGCCATCATGCATGTCGTTAAGCAGATCTGGAATGACAAAAGTCACCGTGGGTAAATGAGAGAAATCCTGCCGGAATGAATTGAAAGGCTGGCTGAGGCTAATTAACTCTTTCCAGTTCGTGATGGGATTATGCTTGCGGGCGTAGGCACCTGAATAGCATCCTTCAAAACCGGCTTGCGGCATCGTTTCGGCATAACTGACAAAGCTTCGCCCCTTCTTTATCAACTCACTGGCAAGATTCTTTCCGCTTAAAACCAGCGGGCAAGCATCGTCTAAAATTGAGTGGGTCGAGCCTGAAAACAAGGCGAGGTAGTTTGGCTGACTGGGATGCGCCACACCATAGGATTGTGTGAACAACGTTCCCCGCTTGGACAATTCATTGATATACGGGGCAGCGGGATTGCCGATGATTTGCGTGAAAGCCTTGTTTTCTTCAATCACGATGACGATGTGATCCGGGATGGGTAGAGTTTGCGCATGGGCTGGCACACTCAGGTATGCCAGTAAAAGTATCAGGGCAGAGCGTAACATCATTGTTTCAGGTCAGCAGTGGGTCAAATTTCTGCAACGACAGGCGCATGGTCGGAAGGACGCTCCAGTTTGCGGGGCGCGCGGTCAATTGTGCATGACTTGCAAGATTCTACCAGCGGCGCACTCAGCAAGATGTGATCTATTCGCAGGCCCATATTCCGTCTGAATGCCATCATGCGGTAGTCCCACCAGGAGTAGGATTTTTCCGGCTGCTCAAACAAGCGGAAACTGTCGCGCAAGCCGAGTTGCTCCAGTCCGTGAAAAGCTTCCCGCTCGGCGTCACTCACCAGAATATTTCCCGCCCATGCCTGCGGGTCGTACACATCGCGATCATCGGGTGCGATATTGTAATCCCCGAGCAGCGCAAGCTTGGGAAACTTGGTCAGCTCCTCTTTCAGCCAGTCCTGCAGAGCGGTCAGCCATGAAAGTTTGTACTGGTATTTGTCCGAGTCCAGGCTTTGGCCATTGGGAATGTATACGCATACGATCCGGATGCCTTCAACGGTGGCGGCGATCACGCGCTTTTGCTCGTCCGGAAAATCAGGAATGCCAAATTGCACGTCAGCGGGGGCAGACTTGCTTAGAATAGCGACCCCATTATAAGTTTTTTGTCCACTGAATACGGCCTGATACCCGGCCTCCTGTAAGGCTACCAGAGGGAATTGACTGTCTTCCTGCTTGAGTTCCTGCAAGCACAGCACATCCGGTTGGTTGGTTGCCAGCCAGTCCAACACGTGGGGCAGGCGCACTTTGAATGAGTTTACGTTCCAGGTAGCGATGCGCATTTTATTTGGTTTGTTTTTCTTCTTCACGTTTCAAGTCATCGGCGCTCTTGGCTTCGGTCTGCGTTACACTTTTTGCTTTGTCCAAGGCATCTCGCTGATCCTGAAATAATTTAGCTGGTGGAGGTTGGGTTGCCTGTGGCTGGGCTTTTTCGCCGCAGGCAACCAAAGTTACAGCTGTAACAATGAGTAATAAATTAAGAATTAAATAACCGGGTTGCTTAGATTTTTTTGGACGAGTTTCCATGGTTTCCAGCGCCAAGTATGAAAATCAATTCTTTACTGCGGGGGTGTCCGACTGCTTGGACGGAGATGGTTGCGGGCGGTAAGGAGCCAGCTTGGGGTACCCCGCATTATCCAGTGCGCTGCTCCATTGTCCGGCTTCAAAATTTTTCAGCCAGGTGGCTGAACCCACTGACAGTGTTGGAACACTATCACTTCCGGATTTTGATGTGAAAGCATCAATATCTTCTTTGGTGGACAATTTATTTTCTGTGTAAGGTATTCCCCGCTTCTTCAGGAAATCATGTCCCTGCAAACAAGGAGTACCGCAATTGTCCGTTACGTAAAGCGTCACAGGAAAATGCTGCTTTGCAAGGCGGGTTTCATAAGGCAGGCCTGCATCGTCAGCGCTGGCCGAACCGCTAAATTTCTTTGGTTCGACCTGCTTGGCTGCCTCAGACGGAACATCGCCATAGTGAACATTTCCAGCGTTATCCACCCAGCGAAAAGTGTCTGCCTGAGCGCTGCCCAGAGCGGTAAACAACATGCCAGCCAAAATAAGATGGGTGTTCACTCGCACCTCCCTGTTTGCTAATTATGCTGCAAGTTTTTCATCAGCCAAGCCGTTATGGCGTAGCAGTGCATCTATTGTAGGCTCCCGCCCCCGGAAGGCAACGAAAGATTGCATCGCATCGCGACTGCCGCCCACCGCCAAAATTTCGTTGCGAAAGCGCAAACCCACGGCCATGTTAAGCACACCGTTTTCTTCGAACAAACTGTACGCATCGGCAGACAATACTTCAGCCCATTTGTAGCTGTAATACCCCGCAGCATAACCGCCCGCGAAAATATGTGAGAAGCTGTTGGGAAAGCGATTAAACGCAGGTGGAACCAATACGGCCACCTCATCGCGTACCTCGCCCAGTAATTGCTGAATGGTCTTGTTGCTACTCGGATCATAGTCGCCATGCAAGCGCATATCAAACAGGGAAAATTCGATCTGGCGCAAAGTTTGCAAGCCACTCTGAAAATTCTTCGCGGCCAGCATCTTGTCGAAAAGCGCCCGTGGCAAAGTGGTTCCGGAATCGGCATGGCGCGTCATGTCTTGCAAGACATTCCATTCCCAGCAAAAATTTTCCATAAACTGGCTGGGTAATTCAACTGCATCCCATTCCACACCGCTGATGCCGGATACACCAAGGTCTTCCACCTGCGTCAACAAATGATGCAAACCGTGGCCGAACTCATGAAACAGGGTAATCACTTCGTCGTGGGTAAACAGGGCGGGCTTGCCGCCCACCGGTGCGGCAAAGTTGCAATTTAAATAAGCTACCGGAGTTTGGATGCCCGAAGCGATGCGGCGACGCGTGATGGCATCATCCATCCAGGCGCCGCCACGCTTGCTGTTGCGCGCATACATATCCAGATAAAACTGGCCGACCAGTTTGCCGTCCGTGTCGAGAATGTCGAAAAAGCGTGCGGCTTCATTCCACAAAGGTGCCTGCGAGGGGCGAACACTCAGTCCGTATAAAGATTCGACGACCTTGAACATGCCGGGCAAAACTTTGTCTTCGGGAAAATATTGTTTAACTTCCTGCTCGGAGAAGGCGTAGCGCTGCTGGCGCAAATGTTCGCTGGCGTAACCCACGTCCCACGATTCCAGCTTGGCAAGGCCGAGTTGAGTTTTGGCGAATTCGCGCAATTCGTCCAAGTCTCGTTCGGCAAAAGGCCGCGCACGCTGCGCCAATTCGCGCAAAAATTCCATCACCTGCTGGGGTGAGGTGGCCATCTTGCTTGCCAGAGACAGTTCGGCATAATTGGCAAAGCCCAGCATCTGTGCTTCTTCGGCACGCAGTTTTAAAATTTGTGTCATCAGTGGCGTGTTGTCGAAATCCGCCTTTCCGGTTTCGCTGGCTCTCGTGGCATACGCACGATACAACCGCTCACGCAGAGCGCGGTTGTCGGCATACTGCATCAGTGGGCCGTAGGAAGGGGCTTTGAGTGTGAACAGCCAGCCGGTTTTGCCTTCCGCCTGCGCTGCCTCGGCGGCAACCTGACGTTCGTCGGCAGGAATGCCGGACAGTTCGGCTTCGTCGGTAACCAACCATGAATACTCATTGGTAGCATCCAGCACGTTGTCGGAAAAACGCGAGCTAAGTGAGGATAATTCTTCCTGAATAGCAAGGAAGCGCGCTTTTTGATTGTCCGGCAGCTCAGCACCGCTGAGGCGGAAGTCGCGTAACTCGTTCTCAATAATCTTCTGCCGTGTCGCGTTCATTGTTGCAAATTCTGCGCCACTGCGGATCGCCTTCACCTTGTTGAACAGCTCAAGATTTTGTCCCAGCTCGGCGTAATACTGCGTGATTTTCGGCAGATTGGCGTTATACACCTCGCGCAATTCCGGGCTATTCATCACCGCATTCAAATGTCCGACCTGTCCCCATGCACGCGACAGACGCTCATTGGCATCGTCCATCGGCTGCATGAAATTATCCCATGTGGGTGGCGACTGCGACACGTTACTGGCGAAGCCAGCCGATTGCGGGAGTGGTCGCCCAGCCGCTCCTTCTGTATCTAAGGATTCCTCTTCACCATGTTGGAGCGGCGAAGCATCAGTAAGCAGGCGCGCGACTAACGCGCGGTTTTCCTCCAGCAATTGCTCAACTGCCGGTGCAACGTGTTCGGGTTTGACCTCCGCAAAGCGCGGCAGGCCGGAAAAATCGAGTAATGGGTTCATGGGTATACTGGAAATAAATAGAGCGGTAGAAAATATGACGGTTGTATTTTACTACGAAGCGAAAGCGGGGCAACCTGCAATTGCTGATTGCTTGCGTAACGGATCGAGCAGGTGGTGATTTATAAATCAATTCGGGGCAGTTGCTTTTTATTTCCCCCCACCACTAATTTTCCCTTGCCTTGGGGGCAGATAGTTCTCTTTCGAAAGCACTTTTCTGCCTGTCTTTCCTTCCAGTTCCAGCCGCGCTTTTCTGGCGATGCCGCCGCCGGTTATTGCCGCAGACTCGTTCTCGTCCATGCCTGTGGCCTTCATACTTTCGACAATCTGGCGAGTGGATAATTCCGCCAGAGCGGTAAAGATTAGTTCAGCCTCGCTCATGTGATCGCGCAGGTTTTGCGACTTCAAGCCCTTCATCGACTTGTGTGCCTTAACGTGCGCCTCCGACACGTTACTGGCGAAGCCAGCCGATTGCGGGAGGAGGCGCAATGCGGTCATTCCCGCACCCGTCGCATTCGCGCACCGTGTCATGACCGCACCCAGGCCCATTCCTGATGAATGATGTTGGTGAGGATTGCATATTCTTCGCCCTCCTTGATGTCGTGGTCTTTCCAATAATCTGTCAACTTATTGCGCGTCTCCTGCCCGGTCATGCGCTGATGTATCCATTTCTCGCTACGTCCATGTTGTTGCCAAGTTTCGCGGGCGCGATCCAGCGAACGGGCGGGGTCGGCCATTTCCTGCATCCGCTCATAGCCCACCTTCGCCAGCCACAGCTTAATCGGTTCTGCTTTCGGGCTGGGTACGGACTGTACCAGACGCAGCAATGTTTCGGCGGTGGCAACATCGGTGAGGTAATTTTTGCCATCTGCGGCAGGTAATTTCAGTCGGTGACAATTTGTCACCGACTGGCTACCTTCTTTGCCCAGCCGCTCTTCCAGTTTGTTCCAGTATTTTCTGGCAATCTGGTAATCAGACTGTTGGGTCAGAACCTGAATAATGTCAATGACCGAAAACAGCCACATCTCTGTGGCCTCGTCATACACACGACGGATTTCATGCGCTTCAAAAATTGCGGGCTGGGGTTGTATGGCCAAGATTCCTTGTTAGGATGTTTCTTCAGTGTTCATGTTGGCTCCACCCATTGCTTAAGGTGTGATGCGAGTAACTAGCAAGAGTTCGTGGTTCAACGTACAAAACGGCAATCTCATCGTAGAGAACGATCGTTCCGTGCTTATCGGGTTGTCACACACAGCCACTAGATGTAGTAGGACGTGATTTAGCGGCGTAGAGTTCGTCATAAGTTGGGGCAGTAACATCGCCCGCGATGCCGAGTAGAGAACGGAAAGAGTTGAAGGGATAAAAACGGCGATTGAAGCGGAAGGTGAACTCGTTGAGATACGCCTGCAGATGCTGAGGGCTGACACCATGATGGGTGCCGCGTAGCCATGTTTTGAGATTGGAAAACACGAGATGAACGATGGGCAGAAATGTTTCCGCGACTTGCATATCGCCTCGCTCCGCTACGGCGGTGTGGATAAAGCCGTGCTCACCCAGCTTCGAGTATCCGCGCCAGTCGTCAGTGATAATGGATGCTCCCGGCATCACGGCCTTTTCAATAAAACCACCCAGAGACTTGGCACTTCGGTCGGGCACAACGGCAAGTCTGACACGACCGGCGTACCGCCCTGTTCTGCGCTTATTGAGGCTACCGCTACTTTTGCGTTGACGGACCTCGACGGCGCAAGCCACAAGAGTCATATCATGGACGCCGCGCCCTTTCCCTCGCGTGCGCCCACCTACGTAGGTTTCATCAGCCTCGACGTATTCACCGGGATTGCCGCCGATCCGATCTTGATCCGGTCGCACCATTCCGACGCGCAGTTTGTGAAGAATCTGAAAGGCGGTCTCGTAGCACGACAGACCGAGTTGCCGCTGAAACTGAACGGCCGATATGCCGGGCGTCTGGCTGGTGAGCAAGTATGCAGCCCAAAACCACACAGAGAGAGACGTGTGAGTGTGATCCATGACCGTGCCTGCGATAAGACTCGTATCGCAACGGCACTTCCGGCAACGAAGTACGCAAGGTCGAGTGGATATGCGATAAGGTTCGCCGACTGCACCGCAACGAGCGCAGACAAATCCGTTATTCCATCTGGCGCGTTCAAGATAGGACGCGCACGCCGCTTCGTCTGGAAACAGACGCTGGAACTCCGGCAGAGAACGCGGAAAGGGCAAATCGCCTCGCTCAAGAACATCAATCGCCACGGTAGCTCCAAGTCAGCTCAGGTGCTTAACATACTACATCTAGTGACTGTGTGTGACAACCCGATAAGCACGGATTATTTTATACGGTCTTAAGGATTGTCACGATGCCTCATATAAAAAGCGAAGAAGCTTTCATTCAATCGTTTCAAACGTGCCCGATCTTCGTATACTGCACGCCCAAGGCCGCCCCGTTCGCGCATCGCCAAGCCTGTGACCAGACGATACGCCATGCCACCGTCAGTAGTGGGCAAGTTGTCGAGTATGGAGGTGCCGGCTTTTTTCTCATGCGCGCACCAGGCGGGAAACCATGTTGCGTCAAGCTCACCCAGATCAGCCTGAAAGTCGCTCCAGTCGCGATCAAGTTCCTTATCCTCTATTTCGTCAACGAAGGCATCGAATTGCCGGGGGGCTAACCAGGCGTAACGCAACACCGCGCTCCGGGCTAGATCCGGCTCCCCGCAACCATAATATCCCAACCCCATCCAACGTTGTGCCGCTGCGCGCATTTCGGCCCCTGGAATCTTCTTGGCTGTCCGCACGGCATCATGAAATTGTTGCCCGCGCAAATAAAGTTCGGCTGCGAAATAATCGTAGTGTTCGGGGGTAACGCAAACTCTTTCTGACGACCTGGCAAGAATGCACCAGCACTTTCGAACGAGATCAACCCCTGCATTTCCCATAACAGCCGCCGCAGGAATGATGTTTTCCCGGATCAATTTCTCTTCGGCGGCCACTGCTGAATGGGTTCGTGGCCAGTTCGGGTCATTGCGGGTTTCAAGCCAATGATCAACGAAATCGCAGAGCACCTGGAATTGAGGTAAGCCTGCATGGTTGGGGTCGACCGCCACCAAATGGCGCAAAGATTGCCGCGAAGCAGTGTGATCCAGATTGACTAACCCGGCAACCAGATCGTTGGTCCGCTGTACCGATAGCGAGTCCGCGAAAATATCAAGCTGATAGTTAGGTTGCAAATCTATGGCGCCCTCGCGAACTAACCAATCAAAATGGCAGGTTCATGCCGGGGGGTAAATTCATTCCCGCTGTGAAACCGCTCATTTTTTTCTGCGACACATCGGCAGCTTTTTTCACCGCGTCGTTGATTGCTGCAGCGATCAAGTCTTCCAGCATTTCTTTGTCGTCAGAAAGCAGGCTGTCATTCAAAGACACCCGGCGTACTTCATGCGCGCAAGTCATGATCACTTTTACCAAACCGGAACCGGCCTGGCCTTCTACTTCAACCGTAGCCAATTCGGCTTGAGCCTTTTTCATGTTTGCCTGCATCTGCTGGGCCTGTTTCATCAGCCCGCCCAATCCACCCTTCATCATGTTGCGTTCTCCTGCTGTATTGATTTAACGGAATCTTCAATGATCTGTGCACCCAACTGCGTTTGTGCCTCACGCACAAACGGGTCTTGCGTAATGGCCTCAACGGCTTGTTGCTGGCGTGTTTGTTTTTCCTGCTGCTCGACTGCGGCGGGAGTGGCTGCATTCGCTGCCCCCAACGTGACCAATAGTTTGACTGGCTGAACGAAATAGTCGGCAAGCGCCGCCTGCAATTTTTCGTGAGCCATTTTGTTGGTTTGCAAATGTTTGAACTGGGGGGCCAAATTCAGTGTCATCCGGCTGTCGATAAAGCTTTCCAAAGTACAATTTTTGGCTAACTCTTTGGCCATGCCTTGCACGTTCAATTGGGCCAGTAGGGTTCCCCAGTCTAGCTGTGCAGACGAATTCGCCACGGGCTTTTCGGTCACCGTCTCTACAATAGGAGCGGGGGGCGCAGCGATTGCGGGTGTCGGTTGAGCCTCTGATGGTGCGGGCATCACTTTCGGTGTGGGCCTTGCCGGTACGGCTTGGGTTCCGCCAGGCATAAATGCCAGCATACGCAGCAGCGTCATGGTGAAACCTGCATATTCATCGGGTGCAAGATCAATTTCGTTGCGTCCGTGAATGGCGATTTGATAAAACAACTGAACTTCTTCGGCACTGAGTTGTTGGGCCAGTTGCAACAGGCGCTCGCGCTCGGGTTCGTCCTCGGCGATTGCTTGAGGCACGGCCTGCGCTAAGGCGATGCGATGCAGTAACGTGGCCAAATCCTGCAAGGCGGCATCGAATGCAAGGCTGCGTATCGCCATGTCATCGGCAATGCGCAATAACCCGGCCCCGTCGCGTGCCAGCAGAAGTTGCAGCAAGTCGTACAAATAACTTTGGTCGATTGCACCCAGCATGTTGCGTACTGTAGCTTCATCCACCCGCGAATCGGAATAGGCGATGGCCTGATCAAGCAGGCTTAGCGCATCGCGCATGCTGCCTTGTGCCGAGCGTGACAACAGAGCCAGAGCACCGGCTTCGAACGGGATGTTTTCCTCGCCCAGCACGTATTGCAAATGTTTGAGGATTAATGCGGGTGGCAGTTGCTTGAGGTTGAACTGCAAGCAGCGTGACAACACCGTAACAGGTATCTTCTGCGGGTCGGTGGTGGCGAGAATGAATTTGACATGCGCTGGCGGTTCTTCCAGGGTCTTCAACATCGCATTGAAAGCTGACTTGGACAGCATGTGAACTTCGTCGATGATATACACCTTGAAGCGCCCGCTGGTCGGCGCGTACAGTGCGCCTTCCAGCAATTCGCGCATGTTGTCCACCTGAGTATTGGACGCGGCATCCAGTTCGATCAGGTCAACAAAGCGGCCGCTGTCGATTTCCGTGCAGGCGCTGCATACACCGCAGGGTGTGGCGGTAATGCCTTCAACACAATTCAGGGATTTGGAAAAAATGCGTGCGATGGTGGTCTTGCCCACGCCACGCGTGCCGGTGAACAGATAGGCATGATGCAAACGATTTTGAGTCAGCGCATTGCCCAATGCTTGAACGACGTGTTCCTGCCCCGCCAGTTGCGCGAAGGTCTTGGGACGCCATTTGCGGGCTAGTACAGATGTTGCCGACATAGTGCCTGCCAATAAAAT
>Ga0364866_10584_pt1 | contig 20638 bp, 15 predicted proteins | sample ExccelAu500001D3_3_FD_206913 | JGI IMG/M metagenome (GOLD analysis project Ga0364866, IMG submission 206913) | Enriched cells from Trout Bog Lake Hypolimnion, Wisconsin, USA - BchlTB.Aug13.5000.01.D3 | ecosystem: Environmental > Aquatic > Freshwater > Lake > Hypolimnion/Profundal zone | place... | reverse complement strand
CCGCGCCGCCAGGGACCTTGCCGGGAGGGAAGGGAATGCGGGTGAAGTCCTCAAAGGCGACGGTGAGGGGGTCCGGGGAGGGTTGCGGCTTGGGCAGCTCCCGCGGCTGGCCGGCGAGTAGCTTGATCAGGCGGGATGGGCGGACCTCCACGCTCTCATTTTGCTTAGCGTAGCTGAAGTGGACCTCGGGCGCTGAGGCCAGCAGGCGGCCGGTGATGGCTTGGGCCAGATCCCAATCGAGTTGAGGGGTGGCGTGGGGCATGGCGGCCTCGCGCTGGACTTCGATCGGCAGCAGGGGGTGGGTGGTGCCAGCGGCGGGCCAGGCGTCTTCATCGGCGCCTAGGAACCAGAGGGCGTCGGCGGTGAGGCCGGCCGACTCGGCAGGGCCGGCGATCTGGATGGGCGCATTGCGGGATTCGGGGGCAAAGAGGGTTTCGCCAAGGATGCGATCCAGCTCTGAGAGGAAGCTTCTCCATGCGATGCGGCGTCCATCGAAGCCGAGGGAGCCCGCGGTATCGACGGCCTGGCGCCAGCGGTCGAAGGCCTGGTACTCGGCGCTCGAGAGCGGGCGGGCGCTGGCGAAGTGCAGATCTTCAAGCAGGCGCGGAACAAGTTCCGCCCAGGCGAGGGGGCTTTGCGGTCTACTGACGGCGGCCAGCCGGCGCTGAACCTGGGCAGCGCGGGCCGTCCATGCAGCGGGCAGGCTGGCTGGGCGCGCGGCGAGAAAGGCGGCCAGGGTCCACTGGGGGCGCTCGAGGCTGCGGCTGCGCAGGGCTCGCATCGCTGCCTGGATTGTTGCGGATTCCTCGATGGTGGCTCCGAGGTGGCCGGTGGAGATGAGCCAGTCGAGTTCCTGCTCGTCGAGCGGGCCATCGAGCCAGCGCAGAAGCATGTGCGCGGCGCGGGGCAGGGTGACCTGGCTGAGCGGGACGCCGAGGGAGAACTCGAAGAGCGGGGCTGGACCGGTGTGGCGAAGAAAGGCGCGCTCGATCTCGCCGCGGCGCTGGGCGGCGGCCTGAGTGACTACCAGCAGGTGGGCGGTTGGTTTGGCGGCGAGTTGGCGGCCGCACCAGAGGGCGCAGGCGGCGAGCTCGGCCTGGGGGTCGGGGGCGGCGTGGAAGTGGGCTGCCGCGGCTGGGGCGCCGGGAGCGGCCTGCCGCCAGACGCCCCAGGCGCTAAAGAGCTCGTGTTGAAGAGGAAGGATCCGGTCAAAGCCAGCCAGAAGGAGCGGTGGGCGCGCCGCCGCGTCTGCCTTCAACAGGAGAATCAGCTCCAGGGGCAGGCGGCTGGGGCTGAGCAGATTATCGGAGCGGCAGGAGTCGTCGAAGGCGGCGAGCCAGCGGCTGAAGGAGGCTGCATCCTGCTGCCAGCCGGAGCGGGCGCGCGCGGCAAGGAAGCGGGGAGCGTAGGAACAGAGCAGGCCGTGGGCTTCCATGGCCAGGGCGGCGAGGCGATGGCGAGGGCCCTCGAGAAGCGTGGGCAGCGACTGGTCCAGGGCGGCGATTCCCGCCCACAGGGCAGCCTCCTGAACGGAGTTGAGCAGCAGGCGGGAGTCGTGGGAGCGCAACTGCCATCCGGTGAGGGCAAAGTTCGCCCAGTTGGAGATTTTGGGGGCTGGCCAGGCGCCAAGGCCCTCGGCCTGTCGGGCGCGATGAAAGGCATCTGTGAGGGCGCGCGCGGCGCGATCGCTGGCGGTGACCACCAGTCCGCCCTCACGGAGCCATGCGTCAATCTCGCCTGGTGTTCGAGCACCCATCTCAGCGTTATACTCCGGCGGGCGGGGGGCGTGCAGTGAGGCGCCATTGAGAGGTTTCCCAGGCTAATATTTGTATACACAATATATTTGCGATAGATATAACATTTTTCTTGACAAGCCTGTAGTGAAAGCTGTAAACCGTTATCGAAGCAGAACTCCCACTCCGGAAAGAAATCTACATGAAAAACCAGGTCCAACTGATTGCATACGTCGATCGTTTAACGGGCGGAGGAATCCGCGAACTGAGCGCGCTGCTGAAGGGGCCGCTGGCCGAAGTGTTCGGCGGGGCGCACCTGCTGCCGTTCTTTCACCCCATCGATGGATCGGACGCCGGGTTCGATCCGATTGACCACACGATGGTGGACCCGCGGCTGGGCACGTGGGAGGACCTGAGGGAACTGGGTACAACGGTCGAACTGATGGCCGACCTGATTGTGAACCATGTATCGAGCAAGTCGCCGCAGTTTCAGGACTACTTGCAGCGGGGCGTGGAGTCCGAGTATGCGGGCATGTTTCTGACTTACGACCGGGTGTTTCCGAACGGCGCTACGGAAGCGGACCTGCTGCGCATCTATCGGCCCCGGCCGGGCTTGCCGTTTGCCTATACGACGCTGGGGACCGGCGAGAAGCGTTTGCTATGGACCACATTTACGCCGCAGCAGATCGACATCGATGTTACGCACCCGCACGGGAAGGGCTATCTTGACGCGATTCTGGAGCGTTTCCACGCGGCGGGGATTCGCTCGATTCGCATGGACGCGGTGGGCTATGCAATCAAGAAGCCGGGCACCAGTTGTTTCATGATTCCAGAGACTTACCAGTTCATCGCGGAACTAACGGAGCAGGCGCGTGCGCTGGGGATCGAAGTATTGGTCGAGGTACACAGTTACTACAAGCGGCAGGTGGAGATAGCGCGGCGGGTGGACTGGGTATACGACTTCGCGCTGCCGCCGCTGGTGCTGCACGCGCTCTACAAGGCCGACGCGAAGCCACTGGTGGAGTGGCTGGCGGTCCGGCCGGCTAACTCGATAACTGTGCTGGATACGCATGACGGCATTGGCGTGATCGATGTGGGCGCCGATGGAGCGGAGAATCCGGGGCTACTGGAACCGGCGTCAATCAATGACCTGGTTGAGACGATCCACGAGCGCAGCAAAGGCCAGAGCCGCCAGGCAACGGGCGCGGCAGCCAATAATCTCGACTTATACCAGGTGAACTGCACATACTATGACGCGCTGGGGCAGAACGATACGGAGTACCTGATTGCGCGGGCGATCCAGTTCTTTGTGCCGGGAATTCCGCAGGTGTATTACACGGGCCTGCTGGCGGGCGGCAACGATATGGAGTTGCTGGCCAAGAGCGCCGTGGGCCGCGATATCAACCGGCACTATTACACGCCGGCAGAGGTTGAGGCGGCGCTGGAAAAGCCGGTTGTGAATCAACTCATCGAGATAGTCAAGGTGCGCAACACGCATCCGGCGTTCTTGGGTAAGGCGACGGTCGAGTCAAGCGCCGCGCATCTGCTCACGATTACATGGTGGCAGGGCGACGACTGGGCGAGGCTGGAAGTGGATCTGTCCAAGCCCGGAGCCGAGATCGAGTATTCGAACCCGGGCATGGACCATAGCAGCGTGATTCGGATCGGGTAAGAGAAAGGCACGAGGAGAGAGACAGATGACCGCTACGGCGCCCCAGACCAACCATCTACTGATCAAGTCGCTGACTTATACGATGTTCATGATGTTCGCCATGACGACGGACTCGGTGGGCGTCATCATCCCGGAGGTCATCAGGACCTTTCACCTAAGCATGACGGCGGCGGGGGCGTTTCATTACGCGAGCATGTCGGCCATCGCGGTGGCGGCCATCTGCCTCGGGTTTCTGGCGGACAAACTGGGGCGCAAGAAGACCATCATCCTGGGGCTGGTGCTTTTTGCGCTGAACTCATACCTCTTTGTGGTGGCTAACTCCTATGCGGTGTTTGTGCTGCTGCTTTCGGTCTCGGGCGCATCGATCGGGATCTTCAAGACCGGGGCGCTGGCATTGATCGGCGATATCTCGAACTCCACGATGGAGCACACCTCGACCATGAACATGGTGGAGGGATTCTTCGGCGTGGGAGCTATCATCGGGCCGGCGATCGTGGCTCGGCTATTATTGGGTGGAGTTAGCTGGAAGTTTCTCTACGTGATCGCGGGCACGATCTGCATCGCGCTGATTCTGATTGCGGCACTGGTTAAGTATCCGAGCACGATGAAGGAATCGCCGGAGCCTATCGACCTGAGGCGGACAATGCATTTGGCCAAGAACGTGTATGCGTTGGGGTTTTCGCTGGCCTGCTTTCTTTATGTCGCCGTGGAGTGCGCGATCTATGTCTGGCTGCCGACATATCTGAGGGCCAACGCGCCGGCATGGGCGGCGGGGACCACGGCGCTGCCGTTCGGTTTGAGCTTCAGCTTGACGCCGGCGTTCATGGTGGCTTACGCGGTTTCCATCTTCTTTGTGCTGCGCGCGGGTGGTCGGTTCCTGGGCGCGTGGGTAACGTCGCACTGGAACTGGACGACGATTTTGGTGGTGTTTTCGGGCGCGATTCTGGCGTGTTTCCTGGTGGCCATGTTTGGCGGGCCGAACGAGGCGGTGTTCGTGCTGCCGTTCTCAGGCCTCTTCATGTCAGTGATTTATCCCACGCTGAACTCGAAGGGGATCAGCTGCTTCCCGAAGTCGGAGCATGGCGCGGTGGCGGGGGTAATTCTGTTCTTTACCTGCGCGGGCGCGGCTCTGGGACCGCTAGCGATGGGCGCGGTGAGCGATCTGTTTGGCGGGCTGAGGGCGGGGTTTGTGCTGGCCACGGTGTTTGCGGCGCTGCTGTTTATCGGGATGCTGTATAACTGGCTGGCGAACCCGACGCTCGAGGTGCTGCAGCGGTCGGACGAGAGCGAGTATGGGCTGGTGGAGCCGGTGAAGTGACCACCGGAAGGTGATTGGTTAGTTGTGCCGTTGGTTGGCGCGAAAGCGACGACGTAGAGATGGATGGATGGGGGAAAGTGACTACGCCGAGGTAGATGGAACGGTGAAAGTGAAACGGCGGGGTGGGGAAAGGAATTCGGGAGCGGGCAATCACGTGGCTCCCGCGAAGGCCGCATTCCCTCAGGGGCTAAAGCCCGGCTCTTTTTATCAGTCACTTGCGGCCCGACTAAAGTTGTGCCCTTGTTACAAGACATGGCTCATGTCGAGTTTTTCCGGTTCGTGTAAGGCCCGTACCTTGAGCGATTCAGATACGATTGCCTTTCCTCTCACAGCAAAGGCGGGCCTGGGGTTGGCCGGTGGTTGTACACTGGGCTGTGAATCGACGACTGGTTGTCTACGCATTGCTCGCAATTGTTGCGCTGGCCGGGTGCCGCTCGGGCCAGCAGACGGCATCCCCAGGCTCCGGCCAGAACTTCAAGGTGTACAAGCTGCGCGGGAGGGTGGTGTCGACCGACGCCGCCAAGGGCGAGGTGACGCTGAACCATGAGGCCATTGTGGGCTTCATGGAGGCGATGACCATGCCCTACAAGCTGAAGGACGCGCGCATCCTGGGCGAGTTGCATCCGGGGGACACGATTACCGCCGATGTGCTGGTGTCGCAGGACCAGGACGCGGATATTTTGCTGGACCACATAGTGGTGGTGGCGCAGGCGCGGCCGGATTATTTGCCGAAGGTGCAGTACCATGTGCCGGCGGCGGGCGATGCGGTGCCGGATTTCAAGCTGCGGAATCAAGATGGGCGGGCTATTCACCTGGGACAGTTTGCGGGCAAGGCGCTGCTGGTGACGTTTATTTATACGCGCTGCCCGGCGCCGAACTATTGCCCGCTGGTGACGCGCAACTTTGCCAAGGTGGACAAGGAACTGGCTGCGGATGCGGCGCTCTACGCGAAGACGCACCTGATGTGCGTGAGCTTTGATCCGGAGCACGATACGCCGGAGCGGCTGAAGGCTTACGGGGTCACCTATATCGGCAGCGATGCGAAGAGCGTCTTTGCGCACTGGGATTTTGCGGTGCCGGAGAAGCCGGTGCTGGACGAGATGGCGAAGTTCTTTGACCTGGGAATGACACACGAGGCGGATTCGTCCATAACTCATACGCTTTCGACGACGCTGATCGGGCCGGATGGGAAGGTGGTCAAGTTCTACCCAGGGAACGAGTGGACGGCGGAGCAGGTGCTGGGGGATGTAAAGCAATTGGCCGCTGGCGGGGTGAGAGGCCGTTGAGGGTTTGGCAAGTTAGCCCCGCCGCGCGGGATGGCGGGCTGGCGAGTTAGCTGGAGTTATTGCGGATATAGCTTGCGGGCCGGGAGGAATGAAAGATGGGCAATGGTTTGAAGATTCTTGAGGGCGGGGAACTGGATCTCTTGTCGCTGGGCGCGCTGGTGCACCGGCTCGATCCGGGGATTATTCCTTTTCGCAAGGCGACGGAGTGCCAGATTCATGTGAGCGGCGGGGAGTTCAATGTGGCCGCAAACCTGTCCGACTGCTTTGGCATGAGGACGGGGATTGCCAGCGCGATGGCGGACTACCCTATCGGCGAGTTGATTGCCGAGCGGGTGCGAGCGATGGGGGTAAAGCCGTTTTACAGGCATTTCAAGCACGACGGAGTGACGGGGCCGAACATGGCCACGGTCTACAGCGACCGCGGGCACGGGCTGCGCGCGCCGGTGGTGTTCTATAACCGGTCGAACGAGGCGGCGGCGCAACTGAAGCCGGGGGATTTCGACTGGGCGAAGATATTTGCCGGAGGGGTGCGCTGGGTGCATTCGGGCGGCATCTTCGCGGCGCTGTCGCCGGCCACGGCAGGGCTGGCGGCAGAGATGATGAAGGCAGCGAAGGCGGCAGGGGCGGTGACTTCGTTTGACCTGAACTTTCGCGAGAAGCTGTGGAAGATTCACGGCGGCAACGAGAAGGCCGTGGAAACGATCGCGAAGATTGTGGAGAACGTGGACGTGCTGGTGGGCAACGAGGAGGACCTGCAGAAGGGGCTGGGGATTCCGGGGCCTGAGGTGGCGGCCAAGTCGAAGCTGGACCCGACGGTGTTTTTCGGGATGATTGACAAGGTGGTGGAGAAGCACCCGCACGTGAAGGTGGTGGCGACGACGCTGCGCGAGGTTCACTCGACGAACCGGCACAGCTGGAGCGCGGTGGCGTGGATTGACGGCAAGGCCTACGCCGCGCCGACAGCGGAACTGGAAGTGATTGACCGCGTGGGCGGCGGGGACGGCTTTGCGGCTGGGTTCATCTATGGACTGCTGAGCGGGGAGAGGCCGGAAGAGGCCATCAAGCTGGGCTGGGCGCATGGGGCGCTGCTGACGACGTTCCCGGGCGATACGACCATGGCTTCGCTGGAGCAGGTGCGGGCGTTTGCGCGGGGAGGATCGGCGCGGATTCAGCGGTGAGGCTTGGCTTGAGGGCTCCCAACCATTTCGCAAAGTGCGCGCAATGGATGGGGCATGCGGCGCGCGGCGGCGAGGATGGGGCACGCGGCGATGGGGAAACGGTTAGCAGATTAGCTCCGCTTCGCGGGATGGCAGGTTTGCAAGTTGGCGGACCACGTTCCAGCCGCAACTGGCAGGGGGTGAGCCAGGCTACTGAGGATGACAGCGAGTTGGGGCAATTGCATCCGGGGCGGGGGGAGGCGCATCCATTTACTGATACGCTAGCGAAGGTTATAGAGAGAGGTTTTGCTTGGCAAAAGTGACATTGGTCTTTGCGGTTCTTTCGATTGCCCTGGGTTTGGGCGGTTATCTGGCGACGGGCAGCGCGCACCCCACGGCGCTGATTCCGACGTGGTTTGGGCTGGCGCTGGGGGTGTTCGGCCTGCTGGCCATCAGTCCCAACGAGGGGCGGCGCAAGCTGTTCATGCATGTGAACGTGACGATTGGCCTGCTGGGTTTTCTGGGCGGGGCCATCACGGCGGTGACCGGCTATCTGAGCGCGGCGGCGAAGGGCGTTCCGGCGAACCCGGCGGCGCAGACGTCGAAGCTGGCGCTGGCCGGGCTGATGCTAATTTACGTCATCCTCTGCGTGCGGTCGTTTATTGCGGCGCGGCGCTCGGGGAAGGTGTAACGCATGGCGACCATGCATGGCGGCGGTATGAGCAGCATGGGCGGGTCGCGTGCTGAGCGCCCTGTGAGGGGCGGCGGGGCGCGGGCGGCGGCGGGCGACCTGCCGAAGCGCAAGCCGAACCTGAAGAAGCTGTGGCCGCAGATTCGGGCGCTGGTTGCGCCGCGGATGGGGCTGCTGCTGGCCGGCATGGGGCTGATGGTGATCAACCGCGTGGCCGGGCTGGTGCTGCCTTATACGTCGAAGCCGATGCTGGATACGGTGCTTTCCGCCACGCATCCGCGGGCCGACCTGCTGCCGCGTTTCATTTTGCTGGTTTTCTCGGCCATCGTGGTGCAGGCGCTTACCTCATTTTCCCTGACGCAACTGCTCTCGAAGGCAGGCCAGAGGCTGATTGCCGAGATGCGGCGACAGGTGCAGCGGCACGTGGGGCTGCTTTCCGTCTCCTACTACGACGAGAACCGCACCGGCACGCTGGTGGCCCGCATCATGACGGATGTGGAAGGGGTCCGGAACCTGGTGGGCACGGGGCTGGTGGAGTTTGTCGGCGGCCTGCTGACGGCGGTGCTGGCGTTTATCTACCTGCTGCACTTGAGCGCGGTGGTCACGCTCACGGTATTCGCGGTGATGGGCGTTTTTGTGTTCATCCTGCAGTATGGATTCAAGATGATCCGGCCCATCTTCCGCGACCGGGGAAAGATCAACGCCGAAGTGACCGGGCGGCTGACTGAGTCGCTGGGCGGCGTGCGGGTGATCAAGGGCTATCACGCCGAAGAGCGCGAGGCGAGCGTGTTTGGGTTGGGCGTGGACCGGCTGCTGGCCAACGTGATGAAGTCGCTGACCATGACCAGCCTGCTGGGTGCGGCTTCGACGACGGTGATGGGGCTGGTGTCGGCGCTGGTGATGTGGCTGGGCGGGCACAACGTGCTGAACCACACGTGGACGGCCGGAACGTACTTTCAGTACTACATGTTTCTGGCGTTCATGATTGCGCCGGTCTTCCAGATTGTGAACATCGGCACGCAGTTGACCGAGGCCTTTGCCGGGCTGGACCGCACGGGCGAGTTGATGGCCGAGCTCGAAGAGAACAAGGCGCCGGGGCGCACGGCGAGGATTCCGCCGATCCAGGGCACGGTGCGCTTTGAGCATGTGGAGTTTGCCTACGATCCGGAGAAACCGGTGCTGCATGGCGTGAGCTTTGTGGCCGAGCCGGGGACGGTTACAGCGCTGGTGGGGTCGTCGGGGTCGGGCAAGTCGACGATCATCAGCCTGCTGTGCGCCTTCCACACGCCGCTGAAGGGGCGGGTGGTGGTAGACGATGTGGACCTGGCGCGGGTGGACCTGAACACCTTCCGTTCGCAACTGGGCGTGGTGCTGCAGGACTCTTTTCTGTTCGACGGTTCGATTCGCGAGAACATCTTGTTTTCAAAGCCGGACGCCACCGAGGAGCAGTTTCTGTTTGCCTGCCGCACGGCGCGGGTGGACGAGTTTGCCGAGCGCTTTCCGGAGGCGTACGACACGATTGTGGGCGAGCGGGGGGTGAAGCTCTCGGGCGGGCAGCGTCAGCGGTTGTCGATTGCGCGGGCGCTGCTGGCCGAGCCGCGGATTCTGATTCTGGACGAGGCGACCAGTTCTCTGGACTCCGAGTCGGAGGCGATGATTCAGGCGGGGCTGAGCCAACTGATGCAGGGGCGGACGACGTTTGTCATCGCTCACCGGCTTTCGACGATTCGCCGCGCGGACCAGATTCTGGTGGTGGAGCAGGGGCGGATTGTGGAGCGGGGCAACCACGCGGAGCTGTTCGCGCTGGGCGGCCGGTACTACGACCTCTACACGCGCCAGCATGGGCTGGAGGCGAATCTGTTCCTGGCGCCGGGCGAAGGGGACGAGGCGCCCGCGTAAGGTTCTGAGGCGCCAGCAGCGCAGGGGAGAGCCGGCCTTGGCAGGCCGGCCCAGGGCCGGGGTTCGACGAACTACTTCTGGATAGAGCGCCGATAGGCGACGATCCGTTCAGCGGCAGCAACCAACTCCGGCTGCGGAATGGCCATGGATGCGAAAATCAGCCCCTGCAAGACTTCGTCGTATCCAATGGACTTGACGATACCCGAGCGGGTAGTCTCTTTGCCCATGCGGGTGGAGTCCTGTTGATTGATGCTTCCGTCGGGTAGCTGATAGGACAGCTCTTTTTCAATAGCCTTGCGAAGCATGCGGCGCAGGCGCTTGCGCAAATCCGGGTTTTCGCAGACGGGGAGGTAGCGCAGGCTGCAGATGACTCCTGCCATCTGGTAGTTGCAGTCGAAACCGCCCATCTCAGGATTCGTTCCATCGCCGGTCTGCATGTCAAGGCCCTGTTTAGCCCAGACCTCGGCGTGGCGCACGAAGGAGCGCTCGCCGGTGACAGCGGCTGTCTGGCCGAAGAGCGCCGCAAGCACGTAACGGCGGTGGGTAAGTGGAGGATTGGAGGGTATGGTGGGTCCGGGAGCCTCCATTTGCATCAGAGCGTTTGCCCCGCGGAGAAGCCTCTCAGTTCGGACAGGGTTGGCCTGCTCGGAATCGACGATGCAGGCGCGGGCCAGCGCCTCGAGATAAAGCGAAGAGGAGTGAAAAGGCTCTTTTGTATCGAATGAACCGTCGGGCCTTTGATAGCGGAACCCCCAGTCCAACTGCCGCCAGCCGGTTTCCAGCCACTCAGGGCGATTCATGACGGTGCCGCGGATGATCCACTCGGCGCCCTGCCGTTGCTCCTCGATCCACTTGTAGCCTTCGCAGTTGGCTCCCGCTGCGCCATCGCCGGGGCATACGCGGCCGACCCCCCACTTGTAGAGCCACTGCGCCAGCAGCGGATTTCGGATCATCTCGGTCAAAGGTGGAGCCGGCGCGCGGTCGTCTGAGTCTGCGCCCGCGGCTCGGAGGGGCGGGACAGCGAGCGAGACAGCGCCGGCTGCAGCGCCGGCGAAGAGGAAGTTGCGACGCGTCGTGATGGACATTGGCAATTCTCCCGCGAAGTTAAAGTGTGATCCGCGCTTTTCGTTAGGAACGGAAGTGCGGACCCTCACAGGATAGACGACGAGGTGGGGCACAGGGTTTGCCGCACCCCGAGGTGGAGTGAAAAGGAGGCGGGATGGGGGTAGCGGCGAGAGGCGAGGAGCGGGAGCGGGTGGACTAGGCCGAGGTTGTCTCATATAAAGGAATTGCGTATCGCTAGTTGACGACAATTCCACATTCTGAGAAACTGGAAGAGGTAGAAGAAAAATAGAACTGAGGACCGTAATGCGAGACACAGCCCCGCAAGGCACCTATAAAGTTCAGGCCCTCGACCGGGCATTTGCCGTACTCGACCTGCTCGGGGAGAGCGACACGCCGCTGGGCCTGGCGCAGGTTGCCTCGTCGCTGCAATTGCACAAGAGCACGGCGCACCGGTTTTTGATGGTGCTGGAGCGGCACCGCATGGTGGAGCGCACCGGCAGCGGGAAATTCCGGCTGGGGCTGAGGCTGTTCGATTTTGGCAACCGGGCGATCGAGCAGTACGACCTTCGCGACCGGGCCCAGGCGCATCTGCGCCGGCTTGTGGCGGAGACCGAGGAGACGGCGCACCTGTGCATTCTGGAAGGCGCGCATGTGATCTATATCGACAAGATTGAACCGGCGCGCTCGGTGCGCATGATTACGCGCATCGGAGCGAGCAACCCGGTGCACTGCACCTCAGTGGGCAAGGCGATTCTGGCTTTTATGCCCGAGGAGCGCATCGTCGACGTGCTGCGCCGCACCCGCTTCGAGCGTTTTACGCATCGCACGGTTGGGACGGCCGAGGCACTGCGGGTGGAACTGGAGAAGACGCGCCGGCGTGGTTACGCGGTGGACGACGAGGAACTTGAAGAAGGGCTGCGCTGCATTGCCGTGCCGGTGCTGGACGGTCAGCGGCAGCCGGTGGCGGCGGTGAGCGTCTCCGGGCCGTCGTTCCGGGTGACGGCGCAGAAGCTGCCGGCGATTGCCAATCACCTGCTGCAATGCGTACGGGGTATCTCAGTGGACATGGGATTCGTGTCCAACGGGCGCGGCAGCCGGGCAACGTGGTCGGCGTAGGAAGAGAGCCTAAAGCGTTGGCAGCTTAGCCTGGCGGACTGCTTCGGAGCAAGAGGGGTGGCGCATTTTGGCAATGCCCGAGGCTCACAAGTGCCGGCGTATCTGATACACTCAATCATGTTGCTGAAGGAAAAACGCTTCTCTCCCGCCAGGGCAGGGAAAGGGTTTGGGGCAGCTAGAGGCAGAGCGGACAACTCCCGGGAAAGGGAGGGAGGCCAGCTCCGCGGAGCTTGCCCGCAGGAAGAGATGCATAAAGTGGGGACGTAGCTCAGTTGGTTAGAGCGCCGCCCTGTCACGGCGGAGGTCGCGAGTTCGAGCCTCGTCGTCCCCGCCATTCATTCCAAAGAACTTAGGGACGAATGGCAAGTGACTTTTAGAGATACAATAAAGGTACAATGAGGAATTTCGAGCTCTGACTGAGCAGCCCCACAACGATCTTGAGGTCAAGAAGAGATGGTCCCGTCGACGAGAGCCTCTTCTGCTGTCTGAAGTGTTCATGGCCGATGCATTGCGAATCTCGGATGGCGCGCTCCAGGGCGTATTCTCTCGACAGATCTGGAATCGGGTCAATTCCCTGACGCTTCGTTGTTGGCCAGGATGGCCGCGTCGTACTGTCGAACGAACATCTTCCAATCTTTGAGTCCAAGTCCGACAGAGCCTCCCTGCCCGATCATCCCTAACCTCGAAGATGGAAGAGAGCACGGCGTGTCGGGCGCCGACTCTCTCTCAGCGCTGCCGGAAGGCCTGCTGGCCGCGGCAACCTCCGTTTGCTAATCTAGGCACAACATGACCAAACCGTCTGGCGCTGCCGGTATCGTTTTGCTTCTTCTTTGCTCTCTTCCCTTGCTGGGGCAGAAGAAAGTTCAGCCCAAGGCGATCCGCTTCCAGGGCGCAGCTCAGTACACGCAACAGGAACTGCTCGCCGCCGCCGGCTTGAAGCCGGATGCGCCTCTGCCCTTCAGCGAAGTGAAAGCACGCGCCAAGCAGCTCAATGATACGGGCCTCTTCAAAGAGATCAAGTTCACCTCCGACAACAAGACACTGCTCTTCACTTTGACGCCTTCGAGCCAGCTTTTTGCCATGCACTTGGAGAATGTGCCTCTTGTGGCGGGCAAAGAACTCGACGCCCAGCTTCACGAGCGATTTCCGCTCTATCGCGGTCTCTTGCCGGCCAGCGGCACCATGCTCGAAGGAATACGCCGGGCATTCGAAGAGATGCTCGCGGCCAAAGGAGTAAAGGCAACAGTAGAAGCCGCTCTCACCAGCGGCCTGGGCCCGAAAAAGCTAACGGCCATCAACTTCACAGTCGCCTCGCCGGCGGTGCAGATCGGACGGATCCAGCTTGTTGGCATCTCGCCGGCTTTGCAAGCCCAGGCCGGCCTTCTGGCCAGCGGGCAAACCGGAAACAGCTTCGACACAGAGAACACAGCCATGGGTCTTCATCACGTTTTCGAAGACTTCTACCAGGACCTGGGTTATGCGGCCGTGCAGATCGATGTTGCCGAGGCCGATCCACTCATCGTCCCGGGCCAGTCTTCGGGCCAGGCTGTGGATATCCCCTTTACGGTAACCATCAGGGAAGGCGGGATCTACAGGCTCGGGAGCATCGACCTTCCGGCCGGGGCGCTGGTCGCGCGCGCAGATGTCGAGAAGGTCCTGTCGAGATACCAGGCCGGGTCCGGCCGTCCGCTCGATCTGTTTCTAGCGGCCGTCCGCGACGCCTACCATGCCAGTGGCTATCTCGATTGTTCCGTTGTTCCGCGCCCTTCCTTTAATGAGGCGACTCACATCGTGAATTACAGCCTCGGGATTGACCCGGGCGCGCAGTACCGGTTAGCCTCCGTCAGGTTCGAAGGGGCTCCCGATGCGATGGCCGCCAAACTCAAACTGGCCTGGAAGATAGCGCCTGGAGCCGTATTTGACGAGAGCTACCTGGAGAGCTTCGCAGCGCAAGCGCAGAAGAAAGACAAGCAGATGGCGAAGTGGATGCAAACAGTCATCACCACCAACGACGTCAAGGCCGATCCCGCCACGCACCAGGTCAATTGCATCTTTCATTTCGCCAAAGCCGCTCAGAGCCAGCGCTAATGCCTTCCGGCGCAAGTGTTCATTTGCCATGTCAGCGAGCCGCCGCGGAGATTGCCGGCCAGGGCGCGCGGCTTTCCCAATTGTCGCGCGCGTACTCCATACGGTTGAAGGAGCTGCTGGCGTCCTGCCGCGGCAGCACGTGCCCTGCCGGATGATAGGCTGCTGGCATCGCCGACTCCACGAAGTTGTCTTCCGGCTGCACGTCGGGCGTATGATTGTGTGAATTTCCAAGAGCGCTGATCGGGGGTGCGAAGAGGGTCATGCAAGCAGATTCCTTGGCACGTATCGGGGCTTTCTTCTTTCATGCAAAGGTCTCCGGGGGCGAAACTCAGCAGCCGTATCGAGGCCGACCGCTGCTGTTCTGGGCGGTTGCGGGTTTCGGGTTCTCGGCATTGGGCTGGATTGCGGGCGGATTGGTTGGCTCGTGGGCTCCACGCACTGCCTGTGCGGTGGGCGCCACTGCGATCGCCGTGGGCTGGTTGAATCGCCAGCCGCGCGCGGCACTGCTGGGTGCTGCGGGCACTGCCATGGTCAGCCTGGCCGCAGTCCAGGTTGGTCAGTTCTTTTTCTCGCCGGTGCTTGCGTGGCCCGCGGCCGGCCTGGCCGTCGGAGTGGTGGGCGCATTCGCGTTTTGCCGGCTTCGCACGAAGATAACATTCATCGTTGCCGCACCGCTTTTGGGGTCAATCGGGGTTGTGGCCGGTATGCTGGCCGTTTTCCTCGCCGCGAGGGGATTGAACGATTCGCGATTGGCCGCGCAGACCATGCTGGGCGGGGCAGCCTGCTTCGGGATGTTCGTGATGGCCAGCGCCGCGATCCTTGGCCGCTGGCTGGATGGCGGTCGAGCGACAGGAGGGGCATCATGAGCGATTCATCCAATTCCAGACTGCTCGATCGCAGGAGTTTTCTTGGCTTGGGGGCCGGCGCCCTGGCGGCGACTGCGGCAGCGTTCGAGTGGGGGTATAAACTCAGCACCCGCGCGTGCAAGTCGGCGCCCCCCAATCCGTTTGTCGCGGCCGGCAAGCCTCTGCTGGTGGCCGTGGAAGGCGAAGATTTGCATGCCATGCTGCGTGCGGGAATCGAGGCCCTGGGAGGATTGGACCCGCTGGCGAGGTTTGGCCACGAGGCGATCTTTCGCGGCAACTACGTCACGCCGCAGCCGTATCCGGTGACGACCGCCCCCGAGTTCGTCCTTGCAGTGTCTGCCGAACTGAAGCGCGCCGGCGTGAGCAAGACCAGCCTTTTTGACACGCATGGGACCCGGCTGAGCGCGGGCACACCGCCCGAACACATCCTGCAGCGGTTGGGCGTTCTGGACAAGCTCACGCAGGCCGGCGTGCCTGTGCTCGCAAGGGATTTTCTAGATCCGGACGAGTTCGTCTTTGTGCGGAACCCGGCATGGCCGGTCGCAAAGCCGGTGGCGGTGCACCGAATTCTGCACGAGGCGCCCATCGTTGTGAGCCTGCCGGTGGTCAAGCGCCATACGTACGTAAGCTTCACCTGCGCTCTGAAGATGCACTTCGGCTCGGTAGCCATGGCTGACCGGATGCTCGTTCATACCAAGGACCTCAATGGCCGGTCCGGGCTTATGGAGCAGCGATTAGTCCATTTTGCCGATGCGGTGAAACCGCAGCTCCATATCGTGGATGCCCGCGCGATCCTGGCTCGGAGTGGACCGGGGCTGGGCGGAGGAGCCGAGGTGGTACCAGGCGTCAACAAGATCATCCTGAGCGGCGACATGGTGGCGGTCGACGCCTATTGCGCTCGCCTCCTGGCGCAGCACGACAAGACGTTCAACCCCGACACGATAGTCCCGCAGCTCAGGCACGCGGGTGCTCTCGGCCTGGGTAATGCGGACTTGGACACGGTCAAGGTTGTGGAGATCCGCGTATGAGACGTTTTGGGCGCGCCGCGGTAGCGTGCACTCTGTTGCTGGGCCTTTGGGCATGCCGGGGGACGGGTCCTTTGCCTTCGGGAGCGGCGCTGGGCGGTCTTGCAGACGTAGATCAACCGGAAAGTTACACGGGCGCGACCCTGTACACCTATATCGATGGCGGGGCCGACCTCTACGTGAATCAGGGCTTCTCCAAGCTCTACGTCCGACGGTATGCCCGCGGCAACGAGCACTTTATCGTGGAGCTCTACGAGATGAACGATGCCGCGGGCGCGTCGCACATTTACCAGAGCAGTCGCCGCCCCACTTCCGAGAAGGAACTTTCCAGCGGCTGCATCGCCAGTGTCACGCCAGCCGAGATACTCACCGCCCGGGGCTGGAACTATCTGGTTGTTCGCAATGAGGATCCCCTGGCGAAGCAAAGCGATGGGCTCATCGAGCTGGGCCGGAACGTGCTGAACAGACTGCCAGGCGCATGCGCGATCACGCCGAAGAAGTGATCTAACCGTTGACGGAGGGCCCGAGCCCATGGACCGAAGCTGCCCCATGGCTAATGGCCCGAACGCAAAAGGCCCTTTGTGCCTCTTGGTGTATCTCCTATGCTCCGAAATGAAACTCGAAGGGACCACTTCCGTTAAGTCGCCCATGGTTCCTGGCCATCAGCGAGACGCGCGACCATCTATTCGTCTTAAGTTGGTGGGCCCGGAGGGATTCGAACCCCCAACCAAGGGATTATGAGTCCCTTAATCGCCGTCCTGCATAGAACTGCATGGTAGCGCAATGTCGAGCATAATTCTTTTATAATCAATACAATATATCAACACGAGACCTGCAATGGACTGCAGGGCGCAGCACAATTGCACAGAAGACACAGCCACCAGAACAGCCACCAGAACAGCCGCCATGCTCAGGTTCGATCGTAGTCGTCGCGCGAGAATGTCGCCGTACACTGACCTGACTGCAGATTCTGGACCAGCATGGTAAGGTCGCCCAAGGTGTTCACGGCACAATTGCCACCGCATGACCACTGCACGGCACGGATACCGGCGGCGGCCGCACGGCCCGCGCACGCACCGCCGCGACAATTGAAGCGATGCCGTGGCTAATTTAGTTGCCTATTACCGTTTTTCGACCGACCGCCAGCCCGCCAGGTCAACGGCGGCCAGCTCGTGGCTGATTTCACCGAGATCGAGAGCAGACGCCGACACACGAGCCGGCCTAACTGCTTGCCCCTCTTGAGGAGTGCCGGAAGCGCCGCGCTAACCTGATGGAAAGCGGCGCGGCCGTCGGCGCTTGCCCGCCACCATGCCCGCCGCCCCACGCCAAGTTCAACCTGACATCGATCAGCAGCGCCACAAGTCCGAGAATCCGGGATAGCTGGGCATCCCTTCTTGCTTCCGCTTCAACCAGAATCCGCTCCACCTCCTTGAAATTGATTTCGCCGCGCCGGGGGTCGTAGAGCTAGGCAGTGCTAGAACTGGTGTGATTGGTCAAGGCCGCTGGCTTATCGATCCTGCCTCAGTTCTTGAAGTATGCGGTGATGCCTGTGGCCCGGAAACTGTGATTGCCAATCTTGGCCTCGATGCCGGTCGCCGCGGCGCGCCGTCGGATCAGGGCATGGGGGTTGGCCTGAGGCAGGGAATCGCCGGTGAATGCCCCACTCACAGAACTTCGACCTGCGACGGCTTTCCGCCAAGGGGGATGATTAGTTGGCGCCAGACAGGCAGTTCTACGAATCTACCGGGATGTGTCTATCGCAGCACCTCGAGTGTGACAGTTGCCGTGTACCTTCCTGAAATGGCCTGGGGGCAGCCTAACTCGAGCGGCCGGAGCCGGGCAACGGGGTGTCTGAATTAACATTCCCCCATGCTCCGAGCCACGTTTGTTCTTGCTCTCATTCCATGTTTTCTTCCTGTGTCCCGTCTCGCGCAAGGTAACTTTACTCCCACGGCCGATCCATTCGGCAACCAGGCTCTGGTCTTCGAGCGCTACGATCAGACCTACCGGATGCACGCCGACGGTACGGGTGAGCGCGTTCTCCATGTTGTTGTGCGAGTGCAGTCCGACGGCGCGGCCCAGCAGTTCTCCGTTTTAGCTTTTCCCTTCGCCTCGGCCAACGAAACGCCCCGCATCGAGTATGTGCGTGTGCGCAAGGCCGACGGCTCAACCGTGGAGACGCCCGCCGCCGACGCTATCGACATGCCCGCCGACGTTACTCGCGAGGCGCCCCTTTACAGCGACCTGAAGCAGAAGCATATTCCCGTGCGATCGCTGGCCGCCGGCGACACGCTGGAGTACGAGGTGGATACGGAGATTGCGCGGCCCGAGGCGCCCGGCCAGTTCTGGGGCACACACCACTTCACCCCGCCAGGATCTCTGGTGGTGCTTGCCGAGACCCTCACGGTTGAAGTCCCGGCAGACAAGTACGTCCAGGTCTGGAGCCCCAATCACAAGGCCGAGATTGCGGAGAAGAACGGCTTGCGCACTTACTTCTGGAAGGTTCCTCAGCTAATCCCGGCGCCCAAGCCCACCGGGGACGACACGGTCAAACCCGAAACCCCCAAGGACCCCGACGAAGACGAGGACGGCCGCAAGCTCCCGTCCGTGGGCTGGACCACCTTCCGCTCCTGGGCCGAGGTCGGCAACTGGTACCGCGATTTGGCGCTGGCTCAGTCTCGCCCAACTGACGCCGTTCGCGAGCGCGCCAACTCCATCGCAGCCTCGGCTGCCAGCCCCGAGGAACAGGTCCGCACCCTCTACGACCATGTCTCCAACCACACACGCTACGTCGGCATCGACTTTGGCGTCGGCCGCTACAAGCCCCACGCTGCCCAGGAGGTGATGGCCAATCAGTACGGCGACTGCAAGGACAAGGACACGCTGCTGGAAGCTCTGCTCCGCGCCAAAGGCTTCACCACCGCCCCGGCCCTGATCGGAGTGGGAGTGGCTCCGGTCCCCGATCTTCCCTCCCCGGCAGTCTTCAATCACGTCATTACCACCGTCAACCTGCCCGCCTCCCGCATCTGGCTCGACAGCACCCCGCCTGGGGCTCCCTTCCGGTACCTTGTCGCGCTCATTCGCGGACAAAAGGCGCTGATTGTGCCGCCAGATGGACCGGCGACACTCGAATCCACTCCCGATGCCGCACCCTACCCCTTGACCGTGGACTTCCAGGCCACCGGCTCGCTCGACAAAGACGGAAAGATGACGGCAAAAATGCGCGCCTCCTTCCGCGACGACGAAGAGTTCTTCGTACGCGAGCTGGCGCGGAAGGCCGCTCCTGCGGACCGCGACAAGGTCTCTCAGCTTGTCTCCGGCTTCAGCGGTTTTTCTGGAACCACCTCCAATACCGCTTTTGAGAACGCCGACGACGCCACCCGTCCCATGATCCTCACCTATGACTATGCCAAACACCCCTTTGGCGACTGGGATTCTCTGCGCATCGTCTCTCTGTTCCCCGCCATGGAGTTCCCCAACCTCGATAGCGACTCCACGGAGCCGAAGGAGGATATCGACCTCGGCGCGCCGCGCACCCTGACCGCCATCTCCCGCATTCGCTTGCCAGAAGGGTTTCGCACCGATCTTCCCGACCGGGTCCACGTCAAAACGGCCTTCGCTACCTTCGACAAGACCTACCGCTTCGACGGCAAGGAGATCAACGTCGAGCGCACCATCGCCATTCTCAGGAAGAAGATCCCAAAAGCCGACTGGAAGCCTTACCTGGCATTCACGAAATCCATAAGCCTGAACAACGAGCCATGGATTCAGTTGATCCAGCTGCCGAAACCCATCACTCTCATGACCGAGAAGGAAGCCACTCCCACGAAGATCACCAGGAACCCCGACGGCACCACGACTGTGGAGCTGCACGCGGAAAAAGAAGCGCCGGCGAAGAAAGGCGTCGCGCCGCCCGCGGATACGGCTTCACCGGCTGAGTCAGCGGCCGAACTGATGGGCAAACTGCAAGACAAGCTTCGCTCCAACGACTGGAGCGGCGCCCGCCAGATCCTCGACCAAGTCAAAGCAAAGAACCCCAGGGAGGCTGGCCTCTGGGCTGGGTATGGTTTTATCGCCCAGGCCTCAGATCACGACAAGAAGCTCGCTCTGGAGGACTATCGCAAGGAGCTCGAATACCATCCGGACAACGCATGGGTTGTAGGTTCGCTGGCCCAGATTCAGGACCAGGATGGCGACTCCGCCGGCGCGCAGAAAACCTTGCAATCCTTCCTCGAAATCCACCCCGACAATGTCAACTTCTGGCTTGCGCTCGGCCAGGTGCAGACCCAGGGCAAGGACGACGCCGGCGCGCTGAAGACATACGAAACCGCCACCAAGCTCAACCCTGACAACCGCATGCTCCGTGTCCAACTCGCCGAGACTCTCCTGCGCCTCAACCGTATGGACGAAGCCGCCGCTGCCGCCAAAAGCGCTCTGGACGGTTCGGACGATCCCGGCGTTCTCAACAACGCCGCTTACACCCTCAGCCGTACCGGCCGCGACCTTCCGCTGGCCGTTGAGGCTTCTCGCAAGAGCATCGACAAACTCGAAGAGCTGTCCGCCTCCCTCACCGCCGACCAGGCCAACAGCCGCGCCTTCGCCAGCTCCAGACTTCTGGTCAACTCGTGGGACACACTGGGCTGGATTCTCTTCGGGCTGGGTCGCTTCGACGAGGCGCGCACGTGGATTGCGCCCGCCTGGCACGCCGGGCTGAGCGCCACC
>Ga0364866_10581_pt1 | contig 20768 bp, 15 predicted proteins | sample ExccelAu500001D3_3_FD_206913 | JGI IMG/M metagenome (GOLD analysis project Ga0364866, IMG submission 206913) | Enriched cells from Trout Bog Lake Hypolimnion, Wisconsin, USA - BchlTB.Aug13.5000.01.D3 | ecosystem: Environmental > Aquatic > Freshwater > Lake > Hypolimnion/Profundal zone | place... | reverse complement strand
CCTCCTTCTATTATACCGGTGATGTCAAGGATCGGCGGGGTGTGGGGTGGGTGAGGACTGCGTCTGATGAACGGCATTGCGGAGCCGATAAAGTGTACGTCGGACCAATCAAGCGCTGTGCAGGAGCGGAAATTATGAGGTGGTTTGCGGCACTTATGCTGCTTGCGGGGCTGGGGCTTCCGGTAGCTGGATGCGGTGGCAACACTATTCTTACCTCTGTCGGTGCGATTGACGGCGGACTGAATCTGGCGGACTCAAATACTGAGATGCATTACAACCTGAGTGTGGCGGATGGTTCACTGAGGCTGACTGAGATAGGCAGCGGGGGAACGGTAGTGCTCGATATTGGGCTGATCGATAGCGTGACCGGAGCACACTATAGGGTAGCGGTAATTGGCGGGGCACTGACACTGGTTCCGGCCGCGGAGACTACGCAAGGGACGCCACAGCTTGGTCTTGCAGACACAGTGACCGCGCGGAACTATGCACTGGCTGTAGTCAGCGGCTCCCTAACATTGATTCCAGGCTAGTAAGGACACCTCATGTTGCGACGCTTTGCGCTTTATATGACGCTACTACCGGCCCTTATACTGGCCTATACCCTGCCTGCGGGCGCGCAGACGAGGACTTACGTGGCGTACGCTGGCATCTATTCATCCGGTACCGTGTACAATCTAAACGACATGGTGTCGTTAGGAGGCGAGTTTTATATCTCTCTGGCGGCCAATACCGTGGACCGCCCGCCGCCGACGAGTCCCTCGCAGTGGGCGCTGATGGGTTCTGGTGGCGAAGCGGCTGGAGCAACTGGGACGACGTCAGGACCGATGGGGCCGACGGGTGAGGTTGGGCCGATGGGACCGGCTGGTGCGTCTGGAGCGACCGGAGCGGTTGGGCCGGCCGGACCTGCAGGGCCGGCTGGAGCGACGGAGGGCCTGGGCGGCGCAGTATCCGAAACTAGGACGCTGATGGTGTCTGCACTTAAGTCACCACCACTGGTGCACAATAGCGTGACGTTGTTATCGGCGACCGGAGCGGGCAATATCGAGCGTATTCAGCTCGCTCTGGCCTATAACGACGGCTCTCCGACCGAGGCGAACCTCGGGGCGGAGACGGTTCTCACGATTGTTGTGGATGGCAAAACCTACAGTTGCAGCCTCGGCCTTTTCCTGCTGTGGGATGGGTACGCTACCACGGATGGCGAGAATGCGACCAACCAGCTGTTCCTGACGAAGTACCTCGGTATAACGAACGCGACCAGCACATCGAATCAGTACATTGGCGGGTACCGGCGCATCTATATCAAATACAACAACAGCATCAATATCTCGATTGCGATGCCACCTGCGTTCAATGGAGCGATCTGGTCTCAGGTCGAGTACTACTCGGGAGTTGCGCCAGTGGGGCTGTACCCTGCGACACGGAACGTCTTTCATATGGCTGTGAACGAGTGGGCGAGCTCGACGATCGCACCGAACCAGGTGCTTACAATCCTTCCCACGGTGGGTGGTCCGGGAGAGCTGGAGAGCATTTACTTTGTGACATCCGCGCCGGGCCAGGTAGAGCCACACTGGCTGGAGATGAGCCCGGATATCACGGAGGACGGAAGCGACTTCCGATATGGCGGGACCGAGGACTTCTTTGGCAACCAGTTCTATGGGGACCAGTTCCAGGGGCGTGCGGATGAGTATGGAATCGCGCGATACTACAAATCCACCCCGCCAGACAACACGACGTACTGGACTGCCTATCGCTACTTTCGGGAATCTCCCATGGTGTTTAACACCAGCCTGGGGATGATCTGGCAGAACGGCCCCGCAGGCGGCGGGGCTGCGACGCGGGTGGGCACGCTGGCGGTGTATTACACATCGAACTAGGAGCTTCGCGGTGCGGGTGCCATACGGGAAGGATGTCCCAGCGCGGGACGGCATCCTTTTTGTATTGCTTCATTTTGCATCAGATGGTCGTTGCGAGCATCGGATAATAGGGCATGCATTCGGGCATGTGGATCTGATCTCAAATTTATGAGGCGAACAGCGATGAAGATAGCGGTGTTGGTTGCGCGCATTCTGCTGGGGCTGGTGTTTGCGGTCTTCGGGTTCAACAAAATTGTGCCGTTTCTGAATACGCCAATGCCTACGGGCGAGGCGGGCGCTCTGATGCTGATCATGTACACGCACAAGTGGCTGATCTTTTATGGATGCGTGGAGACCGCAGGCGGGTTGATGCTGCTTTTCGGGCGGTTTGTGCCGCTCGGGTTGACCCTGCTGGCGGGGATGATTACCAATATCCTGCTGTTCGGCATGACGCTTGCACCGGGGGGACTTGTGCCTGGATTGGTGGTCGGAGTGCTGGAGCTGTTTCTGGTGTATTCGTATCGCGCTTCCTTCGCGGGGATATTCGCAGCCAGGGCGCAGCCGGCGGTATAACTACTTCTTTGCTTTACTGGCCAGGAGTTTGCGACGGGCTTCGGCGATGAGGGACTTCTGCTTCGCGGCTGGCAGGTCAAGCGTGGCACGGACTTTTTTCGGGAGCTTGGCCCGGGTTATCTGGTGTGCGGCACGCAGTTCGCGTTGCCAGTCTGCGTCGGGGAAGACATCCCATCGCTCGGCGGCGACCCAAAAGATGCGCGCCATATAGGGCGCGGGAACCAGGCCGTCGCGCTCCAGCAGCTCGGCGTAGCGCGCGGGGCCGAGGGAGTAGGAGAGGACCAGGTGGGGCTTTCCGGCAGCCGGGTCGGGCGGCTCGTCCAGGTTGATGAGCGCGAACATCTTGCCGCCAATGGCCTTGTCGCCCACCCAGAAGACGAGGTTCGCGCCCCACTGCATCGTCTCGACGACATGCGGCAGGGTGAGGAGATAGGTGCGAAGACGTTCGGCATCCATGGGGACAAGTATAAGGGTGCGGGTGCGAGGGACAAGGTGCGAGCAACGAGTAGCGGGAACCCGGCGAGTGAAGACAAATACGGGATTCTTCGCTGTACTGAGAATGACGAGCCGTATCACTTGGTGACAATGTCGTTCTAAAGGTCTTTATACTTGAAAGACATGGCTACGTTTGGGGCGGTTGAGGAGCAGTTGGACCTGATTACCAAGGGAGCGGCGGAGATTATTCCGCTGGAGGCGCTACGGGAGCGCATCGCGCAGTCGCGGGCGTCGGGCGTGCCGATGCGCATCAAGGCGGGATTCGATCCCACCGCACCGGACCTGCATCTGGGCCACACGGTGCTGATTCGCAAGCTACGCCACTTCCAGCAGCTGGGTCACACCGTCATCTTCCTCATCGGCGATTCCACCGCGCTGATCGGCGATCCCACGGGCCGCAACGTCACGCGCAAGCCGCTGAGCCGCGAGGAGATCGATCGCAACGCCGAGACCTACAAGGCGCAGGTCTTCAAGATTCTGGACCGCGAAAAAACCGAGGTCCGCTACAACTCCGAGTGGCTGGACAAGCTGGGCTATGCCGGGGTGATCAATCTTGCCGCGAAGGCGACGCTGAGTCAGATGCTGGAGCGAGACGATTTTCACAAGCGATTCAAGGCGGAGGAGCCGATCAGCGTACACGAGATGCTGTACCCGCTGGCGCAGGGCTACGACTCCGTTGCGCTGCGTTGCGATGTGGAGCTGGGCGGGACAGACCAGAAGTTCAACCTGCTAATGGGTCGCGAGCTGCAACGCAAGGACGGCCAGCCGCCGCAGATCGTCCTGATGACGCCGATCCTGGAGGGCCTCGACGGCGTGCAGAAGATGTCAAAGTCGCTGGGCAACGCGATTGGCATCGACGAACCGCCCGCCGAGATGTATGGCAAGCTGATGTCCGTCTCTGACGAGCTGATGTGGAAGTACTACACGCTGCTGACCGACCTGCGCGCAAGCGAGATCGACGCCATGCAGGCCGAGGTTGCCGCAGGCTCGCTGCATCCCATGCAGGCGAAGAAGAATCTTGCCTGCGGAATTGTGCGCGACTTCCACTCGTCCGATGCCGCAGATGCCGCAGCGGAGAACTGGGCAAAGCAGTTTCAGCAGCGGGCAGTAGCCGAAGACGCACCAGTGGTGCAGATATCGCTGTCCACGGATGGATTGGAGATAGAGCCGGGAGTTGCGCGGCTGCCGAAGCTGTTGCAGCTTGCTGGCCTTGCCAGTTCGACCGGCGAGGCGACGCGCAAGCTGGCCGAGAACGCGGTAAGCGTGGACGGCGAAAAGATCACGGAGAAGCTATTGAAGGGCGTCAACGCGGGCGGATCCGTTGCGCTGCGCCTGGGCAAGAAGAGCGTACGCGTGCAGTGGGTGAAGTAAGCTGACCTGGATCGCCGCGCATGCTTCATCAACCATTGGTAAACAAGGCGCGTCTAAGGAGATGAATGAAGTTGAGTACAAAACTATGGGGTGGAATGTTGTGCGCGATGCTTGTGGCGCATGGGCACGGGGCACAGGCACAAACTTCCAAACAGATTGTGCAGCAGGCGGTAAATGCAGAGCTGGCGGCCAACCACGACGATAACTCGCACTGGCGCTATCTGAGGACCGAGGCGGGCGGCAATTCCATGATCATTGTCGAGACGGAGAATGGGGCCATCAGCCGCCACATACAGATCAACGGCAAGCCAGCTTCTGCTGAGACACTGGCGGAGGAGGATCAGCGCACGCAGAAGTTCATCCACGACCCGGCAGAACAAAGTAAACAGCGTGCCAATGGCTCCCACGACGACAAGAGCGCGGTGGAGCTGCTGAATCTGCTGCCCCAGGCCTTTGTGTGGAAGGTGGAAAACGAAACGCCGGAGGCTACCACGCTTCACTTTGATCCGGACCCGAACTTCCATCCGCCCGACATGGAAGCGCGCGTCATGGGCCAGATGAGCGGGACGATGGTGGTGGACCGCAAACAGCATCGTATTCGTACCTTCAAGGGAAGCCTGCTGAGCGATGTCACCATCGGTTTTGGCCTGCTGGCCCGCATCAAGCAAGGCAGCACCTTCGATGTGGAACGCAGGCAGGTGTCGCCAGCTTACTGGGAGATCACCGAGACGCACGTGCATATTAGCGGTCATGCGCTCTTCTTTAAAACCATCGGGCAGCAGGAGGACGAGGTTAAGACCGAATTCACCCTGGTGCCGTTGGGCACAACTCTGGAGCAGGCGGTGGGGCTGCTGAAAGCCGAAGCAAAGTAAACCTGCCAGACCTTACGCACACACATTAACATCGTCGCGATATCCTCGGACATATGGCACAAACACCGTATCCGCAGACGGACCGCGAACTGATCCGGCGCATCGAGCGCTCGGCGGGCCATCGCGCGGGATACAAGCAACTGATTCGCGAACTGGGTTTGGGAGGTGGGCGCGAGCGACGCCTGCTGCTGGAGCAGTTGGCGCGCATTACCGCGCGCGGCGACCTGGTGAAGACTGAGCAGGAGCAGTGGGCTCTGCCGCAGGCAACCTTCGACAAGACTGCGCGACCAGTGCGTAGCGATGCAATCTCTGGTGAACAGCAGACATTGCGCGCCACCCGTGATCGGTTGCTGGCGGGCCGGCTCGATCTGCATCGCGATGGCTACGGATTTGTGCGGCCCAATGGCAGCAGTAATCGCGAGGATGATTTATTTATTCCGCCCAACGAATTGAACGGGGCAATGCAGGGCGATGAGGTGTTGGTGGATGAGGCTCCGCCTGGCCGCGATGGGCGGCGATCTGGCCGCATTGCACGGGTGTTGACACGACGTAATCCTACCGTGGTGGGCATCTTCCACTACGCAAAGACACGACGCAGCCGGGGGGCATGGGACGATGTGGCCCTGATGCATGGAAACTACGTCACGCCACTGGATGAGCGCATGACTGGTGCTGCCGGTGGCGGCGCTATCCTGATACCCGACGGCGCAGAAGTCCCCGCGACACCCGCACACACCCCCCACCGCGTTCTTGGGGAAGAGGCGCACACACAGCAACTGCAGTGGAAGATTTCCGAGGATGCTCCCAGCCACACTCCATTGGAGGGACTCGCCGTCGATGTCGAAATCACCGACTTTCCTGCTCCTGGTCGGCCCGCGCGCGGACGCGTGATTGAGGTGTTGGGCCCACCGGATGCCTTCGGCGTGGATGTAGAGATTGTGATTCGCAAGCATCATCTGCCACATATCTTTCCCGCAAACGTGCTGGTCGAAGCGGGCGAATCGGCCGCGCAAACGGTCGATACCCTGACGGCAAATGAGCTTGCGCAGCGACGCGACTTCCGTGGGCTGCCCATCGTCACCATCGACGGCGAAACGGCGCGCGACTTCGACGATGCCGTGCTGGTCACTCCGCTGGCCAATGGAAATTGGGAATTGCAGGTCCACATCGCCGATGTCAGCCACTACGTGCAGCCCGGCACGGCGCTCGACCTGGAAGCGCGCCTGCGCGGCACCAGTGTCTACTTCCCGGACCGCGCGGTGCCCATGCTTCCTCCGCAGCTCTCCAGCGGCATGTGCAGCCTGCGCCCCGATGAGGACCGCCTGGTTCTCAGTTGCCTGATGGAGATGGATGCGCGCGGCGAAGTGCTTGGCTACGAAGTATGCGAGGGCATTATCCGTAGCGCAAGGCGCATGACGTATACCCAGGTGCAGGCGATTCTTGATAGTGGAGCGGGTACCGCGACCGACGCGGATCGGACTGTGCGCGCGGAGTTTGCGGAATATGTAACCAATTTTGATCAGATGTATCAACTCGCTCTCAAACTGAATGCCAAACGCCATCGCCGCGGCTCTATTGACTTCGATCTTCCTGAACCGGTCATCGAATTTGATCCTGACGGCAACATGCAGTCCATCGTGCGCTCCGAGCGCGGCTGGGCGCATCGTCTCATCGAGGAGTTCATGCTCAGCGCCAACGAGTGCGTTGCAACGTGGATCGAGTCGAACGCGATTCCCGGCATCTATCGCATCCACGAGACGCCCGATCCGAAACGTATTCTCGACTTCGAGGAGACGGCCAGCAGCTTCGGCTACTCGCTTGGCTTCTCCAGCCTACCGGTAAAGCGGATGACGATGAAGTCCGATCGTCGCGGCGCGAGGCGTAGTGGGGGCGGCGGACGGCCTGCGCAGACGCACGAGATTGCTGAATCGATTCCCGTAACGCCGCAGATGTATCAGCGTCTCACCGCAAAGATCGCAGGCAAGCCCGAGGAGCGTATCCTCAGCTACCTGATGCTGCGCTCACTGAAGCAGGCGCGCTACAGCGAGAAGAATGAAGGGCACTTCGCACTGGCCAGTCCCTGCTATACACACTTCACGTCGCCCATCCGGCGCTACCCGGACCTGATCGTGCATCGTCTGGTCCGCGATCTGATTCGCACGGGCGCAGGCACACATGGCGACGCAATTCTCAGCACCGACCCTCAGCCGTGGCAACAAGCCACTCAATCTGTTGCAAATTCAATAGTCGCATTACGAAAGCTGGAGAACTACGCATCCGAGCCGATTCCCGATGCAGAATTATCTGCCATTGCAGCCGAATCCAGCCAGGCAGAGCGCCGCGCTGATGACGCCGAACGCGAGTTGATGGAGTGGAAGAAGATGCGCTTCATGGAAGACCGCGTCGGCGACGACTTCCACGCCATCATTCTTTCCTGCACCAAATACGGCTTCTTCGTCGAGTTGGACGAGCTCTTCATCGAGGGCCTGGTTCCCATCGCATCGCTCAGCGGTTGGGGCTCCGACGAGCGCTTCATCTTCCGCGACACCGACAAGCAAATCGTCAGCACGCGCTCTGGGCGCGCCTTCAAGATGGGCCAGCGAGTGCATGTGCTGCTGGATCGCATCGATCGCGAGCAGCGGCGGCTTCAGTTTGCCCTGATTCCAGAGGACGAACCTGCATCCGCAAATACGCCTCACAAACAAAAAACTACAAAGGCTGGCACTACCGAGCACACAAGTCCAAATCGCTCAGGCAAGCCACACAAGTCGAAGTCGAACAAGAATAAGGCCAAGGCGACCGACAAGAAGGCGAAGCGCAAGCGCAGATAATCCCCGGTACAATGAGAAGAGACACAGGAGAGAACAGACATGGCGCACATGGTTTTTTGCATGAAGTACAAGGCTGAGATGGAAGGGTTGGACGAGCCGCCGTTCGACTCCGATTTCGGCCAGAAGATATACAAGAACGTCTCCAAGCAAGCGTGGGGCGAGTGGGTGGAGCGGCAGAAGATGCTGCTGAACGAGTATCGCCTGCAGCCGTGGACGCGCGAGGCACAGGATTTCCTGGTGGAGCAGATGAACGGCTTCTTCTTAAGCGAGGGTGAAGGCGGCTCGTTGCCCAAGGAGTATGTGGCGCCAAGCCACTAGAAGAGCGACGCCAGATTCCTCCAGGAACTTGTCGAAAATTGGATCGGTGGGGCGGCATCTTTGCAGGCCAGCGGTGTCATCTTCCCGTTGGCTAAGGCCACTTCGATCTGCCATAGCAAATTAGCTATTTACTCCGAATGTATTCTTCTTTCCTCGTGCCCTGGATAGCTCCTTGAAAGCGGACTCTAATCGCCCCGCGACGGTAAAAATAACGCCCGCATGGAAGCCGCCAGCATAGTCGATATTCGCACCGACTCCTGTCAATTCCGTGACACAGATCACATCCCTTGTGCGGTGAAGCGCGTTATATGGATGCGAGTAGCCTAGGGGGTTCTCGTATGAAGTCAAAGACGTCTCGCCGCGATTTTGTCTCTGCCGGGTTGATGCTTCCTGTGGTCGGTGCCGGTTCCAGCCTGGGGATTTTGAACCTCGCCGCGCAAACTCCCGCAGCACCTGCTGGCGGCCCCATCAAGCTCAACTACAAGACCCTGGGCAAAACCGGGCTGAAGGTGACCACGGTGGGGATGGGATGCATGATCACCTCCGACCCCAGCGTGATTACGCGAGCGGCCGACCTTGGCATCACCTACTTCGACACGGCGCGCGGCTATCAGCGTGGCAATAATGAGCGCATGGTGGGAGCGGCTCTGGGCAACAAGCGCAAGCAGGTCATCCTCTCCACCAAGACGGAGGCGCATGACAAAGATGCAATGGCGAAGGAACTCGACACCAGCCTGAAGGAGCTCAACACCGATTACGTCGACATCTGGTATCTCCATGGCTTGAGTAGGCCGGCCGATGTTCATGACGACATGATCGAAGGGTTGCAGCTTGCCAAGCAGCAGGGCAAGGCCCGCTTCGTCGGCATCAGCACGCACAGCGGCCAGCAGCAACTGCTGCCCTGGATGGCGCAGAAGGGGGTCTTCGACGTGGTGCTGACCTCCTACAACTTCACCATGGACGCCAGCATGGAGCAGGCGATCGATGTGGCTGCCAAGGCCGGCATGGGTGTGGCGGCGCTGAAGGTGATGGCTGGAGGCCCGCGCAATCAGAAGCTGGCGCAGCCAGGCGCACTGCTGTCAGCGTTGAAATGGGTCATCGATAAGCCCAACATCGCTACCGCCATTCCCAGCATGACGGACATGTCCCAGTTGGACGAGAACCTGAAGGCCATGGCGGAGCCCATCTCCGCGGACGATCATAAGGTCCTGGCCGCGCATCTGGAGATCATCAAGCCGCTCTACTGCCGCATGTGCGGTGAGTGCGACGGCGACTGCGCAAAGGGGCTTCCGGTCGCCGACATGTTGCGATTCCTCACCTATGCCGACGGTTACGGCCAGTTCGCGCTCGGGCGGGAGAGGTTCCTTGAACTCACCAGCGAGCAGACCTCGGTCCGCTGTGGCGATTGCGCCGAATGTACGGTGAAGTGTCCACACGGCGTTGCGGTACGGAGCCGTATGGCACGCGCCCAGGAGTTGTTTGCATGAGGTTTGCTCCTTTAGCGCTCGTTCCCGCCCTGCTTATGGCGGGAACAGCGCGGGCCCAGGACATTCTATCTTGTCAGCTCGCCCCCGGATGGACGCAATCCGAGGCAATGCACCAGTACACCGCCGACAACCTGTACGACTACAAGGATGGCGGCGCCGAGGGCTACCTGGTCTACGGCTTCGCGGGCATGAAGTCCATCACCTGCAAGTCGGGCGAGAACACGCTGATCATCGACCTCTCCGAGATGAGCGATGCCGATGCGGCGTACGGTCTCTTCGCCAGTAACCACGATCCTCGTCTGCCCATCGCCAAAATCGGGATGGGCGGGCAGGTGCAGCCGCTTAGCGCGACCTTCGCCAAGGGCAAGTATTACGTCGAGATCGTGGAGAACGCCGCCGATCCCAACAGCGATCACACTGCTGAGTTGCAGGCCCTTGTGAACAAGATGCAGCAACGCATCGAAGGCCGCGACACTCCACCGGAGGCGTTGGCATGGTTCTCGCAAGAGAATCTCACCTCCACCGGGCTGGTCCCCCAAAGCGTGCTTGGATTGAAGCAACTCAAGCACGGCTTTGTGGCGAAATATAAGCAGGGTCAGGCATTCATTGTCATGGAGGATTCGCCGGAGTCCGCCGCCGCGGTATTAAAGGAACTGCGCGCAGGATTCGACGGCTCCACGTCCGCACAAGTTGGCGACGAGGCATTCCAGGCCAAGGCACCCTACTTGGACGGCATCTGCATCTTTCGCAAGGGGCGTTACGTTGCCGGGTACGCAAACCTGCCCACAGCGCAGCAAGCAGCTTCCGAATCCATCAAACTCGCAGCAAACATTCCGTAAGAGTGTGACCGTGGGAGCGAATTCGCTTGCTCACTCTTGTAGCTTGGACGGATTGGTTGCTGGCGATACCTGTGTCTCGATTAAAACTGCACCCGATTGTTCCGCTGGGTGATCTCCGGGATATTGCCGGTGGACTCGATGGTGACACTGCCACCTTTCCAGTCTGCCTTGGCAGGCATGGGCAGCGAGACGACCTCGGTTTTGGGCACCAGATCCAGCGGAGCCTTCAGCGCAGGAGCTTTGGCGGATGCCAGCACATTGCCTGTGCGATCGCGAAGCACTACCTTGGATGCGGGGGCGTCGACCGAGCCGAGGCTGTGCACGGTGACTTTCATGGTTTTTCCTTCGACCTTTACATCGCCAGGGTCAAGCCCGAGGTCGGGACGCGACCAGTACGGCACGCCCTTTGCGACCAGCTTGAGTTCAATCACGGTGGTGGTATGCGGAGGAAAAGTGACGTCCAGGCTGGTGCTTCGTTCGAAGTTCACGGTGCGGGTGACGCCGCCCTGAATTGGACCCGTAGTGGCATCGGCTTGAGTGCCCTGCGTGATCTCCCACTTGCCCGGATCGATCTCCCAGCCGGTCATATGCGCTTTCACCGGAACTGCATCGAGATTGTAGGCGATGACTTTGAAGTGATCGGTCGTTGCCTCGGGTATGAGGATCGCGACGCTCTCATCCGTTGCCGGTTGATCGAACTGCCAGCCGACCACGTTGCCGGGATAGATGCGGTCGCGTTGCAGGACGACGCCGCCGAGACGCGCGCACTGCAGATCGCCGGTATTGAAGCCACCGCCGTCGGCGATGCGGTCGATCCACAAGCTGCCTTCGGTGTTGATATATTCTCGATCGGCCTCGGATTCCAACTGAGTGCGGTAGACCGGTTCGAGATAGTGGGTGTCGCCCGTCATCTGCCATGCTAACTGGCCGCCCGCGGCGCCTGCTCCCGCAGTGCTTGCAATCTCTTTACCGACTGTGTCGCGCATTTGCAGCATGTCAATTGCATCCGAGTTGATCTGCTCGAGAGAGGTATCGCCGCCATCGAGTAGTGGTTGCAGATACTTCTTGTCGCCCGTCCAGCGATAGGCCGACCACATAATGAACCACGGCGCTCCACCACCACCGCCGCTAGCCTCTTGGTCCGTCTTAAAGTTGATGGCGGAGCTGGTGGTATATCTGCCGTTTGCACCGAGTTTGCGGTGGGCCAGTAGTCCATCCGCCATTTCCAGCATCATCTTTTTCGTCTCGGGCACTCCATTGAAGAGGACCAGGGAGAGCGCAGGCTGAAAGACGTAATACGAACGCGACTTCGACCAGCCCCAGACACCGTCCTCCGACATCTTTGCACCGTTGAAGTAGGCAGTCCGGATATGGCGATGCCCCGCCGCGTTGATGCCAGTGAGCCATTCCAGCCGCTTGGACGTCTGCATCGCCCGCTCGATCTCCTTGGGGCTGCCGAAGTCCAGAAGCATCATCTGGCCGAGGACGTTGATGCCATCCTCGTAGCTGTGCAGTTCGTCATACTGCCCCGAGGCGAGGCCGTTGAGGAACAGCCCCTGGTCGTAATCTGCCTCCAGTTCCTTTGAGACAGACTGCGTAATCTTGTCGGCAGGAGCGCCCATGAAGACGACAGAGGGAAAAAGGTCGGTGAGATCGCTGTCGTCGGAGAGGCCACCGCCGAACTCGCCATTGGAGATCTGACGATTGTCGATGTACCAGTTGACGAAACGCTTGAAGTAATCCATGTCCTTCACTTGCAGCCATGCCCATGCGGGTACTCCGGCAGGCACTACGGGCTGGGTGTAGGGCGGCGCAGGTCCTCCCCCTCCCCGGTTTGCGGCGAACCAGTACTTGCGGCCCAGATCATTGTCCGGATCGACACGCAGCAGGTCGCTGATGTCGGCATAGAACCTATTCCAGGTGTTGAGGCGTTCCGAGCTGACTCCTTCTTCGACCATGTTGGAGAAGTTGTCCTTCACCTGGTTCAGGCGGTCGGCGACGTGCTCCGGAATCGCGTCCTGGCGTGGCTTGAAGACGAGACGAATCTCAGCTCCTTCAAGTGCGGCGGGGCCGAATTCCGCAGAAGCAGAGGCGATAGTGATGTACAAGCTCTTGTCGCTCTGCAATATCCGGTCGCGCGTATCCAGCCAAAGCGTATGGGGTTCACCGGGCTTGACCGAGAAGCTGAAGTTGAGCATGTCCCGCATGGGCCATAGTGGATCCATCACCTGTATATTCATGGGGATGTACTCGCCATGTGTCGGCTTCAAATTTAGCGCGGGCAGGTCGATTGCAATGCCGTCGAGGCCACCGTTGAGGTTCTGCCAACTGCTGCCTCCGCCCCCCCGACCGCCTACTCCGCGGCTGGCGCGAGGATCGGCGGCGATGAGGATATGAACCAGAGGCAGGCCGGTCTGCGCGATCGCGCGCGGAGCGCCTTGGAGACCTCCTCGGCCCCCACCCCCTCCACGTCTTCCTGCCGGAGCAACGGCTGCGCCGACACCTGGTGCAGCGGGTACGGCTGAAGATTGAACAGCAGGCCCGGCTCCCAGAGCTTCAGTTGCACCTCCCTCGCCTTCTGCAACAACCGTCTGACCGCCGCCGCGTCCGCCTCGGCCACCGCGCCCGCCACCCCCGGCGGCCGTGGCCACCATGGTCTGGCGTTCGTCCTCCGGATAGCGTCCGGCGATAAAGGCAACCAAAGTGTCCAGCGAAGGATTGTCCGAGGGGGATGCGTTCGCCGTCAATCGGTACGTGAGCTTCGTGCTTCCCGCAGGCTCGCGGCCATCATGCACATAGTATGCAGAGAGCTCGCCGATCGGCCACTCCTGCTCAACATTGGTGAAGCGGATCTTCTCGCCTTTAACGGGTTCAGCGAATTGATTGCTGGTGCGTTCCTGCCCTTTGGGCCTCTCGAAGAGCGTCTTCGCAAGCATTGGCGAGGGGTCGTGCTGATCAGGGTCAGCAACCGCCCTTGGATCGCCGTTGCCGGGTGTAAGCAGCGATACGTTACCCCACGCGCCACCCTCAATCTCCAGATGGTTCCACGGCTCATTCGGCATATAGAAGGTGATGGACTTGCCGGAGAGTGAGTAGCAGTCCCAGTCGGGAAGCTGGAAGTAGTCGAAACGCCCGGTCAGCTTCGAGCGGTTGTAGACACCCGGCCAGGTCGTCTCGCGGATGCCGTCATTGGCTCGCCACCACCAGCGTTTCAGATCGTACGCTTCGAGAATCTCCACCTTGCGGACCGTGGTGTATTGCGACGCCAACGGAGCCGGGATGTCGCCGGGACGGTTCCATCCATAGCGGTGCCACCACTCTTGCTGCCAGCTTTCGACGGGGAGGGAAGACGACTGTGACGCAGGCAAATCCGTGGCCGTGGTTGCGGCTGGGTTTACGGCTACAGCCGCAGTCGCCAGTGTCCGGGTGACCGGCGGAATCGATTGAGGAATCTCGCTCCTTGCAAGCGAAGCAACATTGTTGTCAGACAGCGCGCGATCATAGATGCGGACCTCGTCAATATCGCCGCCGCGGTCGAAGTTGTACGAACTCTCCACGCCAGTAGGCCCGATGATCCGGGAATGTGGGCCGAATTGGTCGAGTCCCGCATCGAACATCCCGGTAGCTGCCTTCGTGGCTACTAGTTTGCCATTAACGTAGAAGCGAATTCCCGTTGTCTCGTCCCACGTCAGCGCCAAATGGGTCCACTGGTCGGGCTTGGGAAAGTCCGGCATGTTAAACGAGACACGCGTACGGCCCAGATTGATGTCGGTAACGAAGGCGTCAAAACCGTGGCCGTTGTAGTCGATGCGCAGCCACACCTGGTCCCAGCTGGAGTGGTCGGCATAGCCAACGCGAAAGACTGGGAACGCGGTTTCGTCCACCGGATCGCGCGACCGCCAGTAGAAAGAGAGCGTGCCCCGCTGCGCATAAATGTTACCCGGTGCCCAGTAGGAGAGTAACTGATTATTGCCGCACTGTATGTACGAGCCTTTTGCGCCTCCGGGCAGAATCTGCACATCGGACTGAAAATTGGGCGCGATATTGCCGCTCGCGGCATAGTCGGCGTTGAACCCATGATCGCCGGAGAGATAGAACAGCAATCCCGGTTCTCCAGCCGCAGGCAGCGCCGGAACAACCTTGGGAAGACCTGCCTGCTGCGCGCCAGCAGGCATCGCGATCATCGTGCTCGTCAGCACGAAAACGAAGCACAACGAGCGGAGATTATTCATTCCCCGGCACCCCACATCCACATTTCGCGTCATACCGCGAACTTTACCCATATCCAGCTGCGGATAGACGGGTCAATCCGTTCGGAACACGCACATCGGGCCCAAAACTTCACTGCGCAGGCATCAGTGCAGTTGGTATGGCGTAGCTGGCGGCAGAATCGGATCTGCCACCTTCGGCAGCGTCGCCACATCAATTGGCTTCGCACCTGCCAGCCCGGTCCCCTTCACGTTGTATGTGCTCAGAAGCGGCCCGTCAAACCCAGTTACCTTGATGCCGGACACATGCGCATTATTGATATAAGCCAGGGATATTCCCTTCTTGCAAGTTCCGGTCACGTTCTGGAGCACGAATCCGTCCAACGGTTTGTGCGGATGAATGCCAGTCCCTTCGACCAGCACCGGCATATCCGTCACCTTGATGTTCCGGAACTCAAAATTGCGGACTGTCGGAATGCCTACATCTCCGGGAACCAGGTTCGGAGTATCCGCGATGCCACTGTTGAAGATATTGAACCGCAGGAATCCATTCCTCGCACCGGAGACCTCGAGATCGTTCATATAGATGTTCTCGATAAACGCACCGCGACCCGGACGGCTCTTGATATAGATCGCGAACGACCCCGCGCCCAGGCATTTGCAATGGTCCACATGCACATCGCGGACACCGCCCGAGGTCTCGCTGCCGATGCCGATACAGGCAAAGGCCTGGTCCTTGAACGAACAGTTTGAAATGTGCACGTCTTCGGTCGGACGAGCGATCGTATTGCCCTCAACACCGCGGCCCGACTTCAGCGAGATGCAATCGTCGCCGGTTTCGAAGATGCAGCCGTCGATCACCACGTGCTTACACGAGTCCACGTCGATCCCGTCCGCGCCGCTCTTAAAATACACATTCTTGAACGTCACGTTCTCGGAATACAACGGATGCGTTGACCACATCCCGGTTTGCTCCGTGTGAAGATTCTCCACATTCACGTTCTTGCAGTTGATGAACTCCATCAACGCCGGCAGGCGATAGCCTGTTGTCCGCTCCAGCCGTCCACGGATTGCCGGAGTTGCGATGATCTTGCCCGGTCCGACAATACCGATGTTCTCGGCATCCGTCCCTGAGATAAAGGCACTGTAGCCCTGCATAAAGTGGCCTTCCCAGCGCACCTCGACGAAAGGATAGTCAGGCATGTCCGGTGAACCGTTCAGAGTAGCGCCGTCCTCAATCCGCAGCAGTACATTGCTTCGCAAGGCCAACGCGCCAGTCAGATAGTCGCCGGCAGGAACCACCACTTCGCCGCCACCGAGATTCGAGCAGCGCTCGATCGCCAGTTGCAGCGCCACGGTGTCCTTGGTCTTTCCATCGCCCGTCGCGCCGAGGTCCTTCACGTTAAGCACGACCTTCGGCTTCGCCGGAGCCGCGGCGGCCTTATGCGCCGGGGCCGCGCTGGTTGCCGCCTTCTTTACATCCTGCGCTTCCGCCAGGCCGGGCAGCATCGCCAGCATCGTACCTTGTGCAGCCTTCTTCAAAAAGTCCCTGCGCTCCTGCAACACCTTGTCTGTCATCTTCAAACCTTTCTCCAAAAATGTTATGCGTCAGCAAATCATTGACCGTTACTTTGCGTTCGGTCCCATTCCCGCAGGGTACTTGTCAAAGGTGAGGGGTGTCGGTATGCCCATCTCGAATTTGTCGACGAATGCGAACAACGCGTCCCAGTCGCCCTGAACCATACCGTGCGGCCGGTCGGCAAAGCTGACGCCGATCTTGTCGCTCGCATGGAGGAAGTCGTATGCCGGCTTGGCCGCGATCAGCGAGTGATACACGCCGGTCTGGTTTACGTTCTGGTCGTGATCGCCTTCGAGGGCGAGCATCGGCCGCGGCGCGCACAGCGCGATGAGCCAGTTCTCATCGAAGGGCAGTTTGTCCGGCTGTCCCCAGAACTGGTGCAGATGGTCCGAAAACCAGTTGGGATACTTGCGTACCATTTCGGTCAAGCCTTCTTTGCCACCACGGTCCGGAATGGAGCCGCTCCACCGGAAGGACGGCGTTCCGCCTCCCGAGCTTGCGGTCGGCAACACCACCGCGATGCGGTCGTCGTAGGCGCCGGCGATGAGTGCGGACTTACCCGTGCGCGACACGCCGGTCACCATGAACTTCGCGTGGTCCACCGAGGGATCGGTCTCGAGGTAATCGACGATGCGCGAAACTCCCCACGCCCATGCGCGCAATATGCCCCAGTCATACTTCGGATACGCTGGGAAGAAGCGTGTGGTGCGATATGCCCAACTGCCATCGGCAAGACGCAGCGTGGTGTCCTCGGCGCAGTCGCCGCTGTTGAAGGTCACATACGCGTAACCGTGCTTGATGGCCTGGTTGCTCGCTGCCGTCGACTCGGCCGTCCTGGGTCCGCCAAATCCGCCTCGGCCCGCAGGCGCGGCTGCCGCACCAGCTCTGCCCGGAGCTGCTGGCGTGCCAGGTGCGCCAGGTGCGCCAGCAGCAGCTGCCGGTGCACCTGCACCCATATCGCCGCCCATGCCTGCCACCGGAGCATTGCCTGCACCATTGGGAGCCGCAGCAGCAGCACCACGGCCACCACGACCGCCCGCTCCACCACGACCGCCCGCACCTGCCGCAGCCGGAGCCGCAGGCCCAGTCACCAGCAGCGCATCCTCATTCTGCCCCTGGTTCGCTCCCGACGGCAGACGCGACGACAGCGCAGTCGCTCCCGGAGGCGTGCCCCCCGGAGAGATCAGCGTGGGAACGTGATTGTTACCAACCGGAGTGTAGATGCCGATGTCGAGCGAGAGGCTCGAGTTCGGTCCGAATGTCAGGTGTACCAGCCGGTAATTGTACTTGCCGTCCAACACCAACTCAGAATGGACGACAGTGCCCTTAACATTACCCGGCGGTGGCGGTGCCTCGCCCACCTCGTACCAGTCCAGGGTCTTCATCATCTCCACGCGCCGCGCCGCCCACTGCTTCTCAGTCTTCACTTTCTGACCGTTATTCATCGTCATCACGTCCGGCAACTCCTTACGGACGGGCAGCTGATCCACACCCGGCATGGGCTTCATGTCGGTCTTGATGACCGGCAGCGGAATCTCCTTCGGGTCGGGCAGCGGCAGAATCGGCGCGCCGAGGAACTGGGCGTACCCACTCAACATCACACCTACAGTCGCAAACGACGCCAATGCCAAAACTCCGAACAGTCTTCGCTTCATTTCCATCTCGCTCTCCTTTGTGCGCCGGCGAAAACCGGCATCACACGAAATCCATCCCCTACTTAGTGCTAAATCACTGCATTACCCATTATTTTGCTGTAGCTTGCGGTACCGTCACCGCCAAATCCTTCGCCAGCGGAATATTCAGTTGTTTGATCCCCGCCACAACCGACTCCGCATTCAAATGCGCGCCGGCCTTCCGGCTGTGCTGGTTGTCGTTGAACAGAGGTCTCGTCGCCTCCTGCCCCAGCGCATCATATTTGTCGGCGGAGATTTTGTTTAGATCGATAAACAGCGCCCCGCTCTGCTTCGCCGCCTCTTCCGCCCAGCCTGCGTACCCGTCCAGCCCGCGCACAATCTTCCCGTCCACCCATGTGTTGCGTGGCGGAGGCGAGCAGATAATGGCGATCGCTCCCTTGCTCTTGGCGTCCTGAACGTACTGCCGCATGTACCAGCCGTAGCTGTGGATCGTCTCCTTCTGGTGCGTCACCGGCGACTCGATCTCCTGGGTGTCATCCCCATTGCCCTTAACTGACGTGCGATCCGGATAATTCTGCGAATTCGCTGCGTCATTGTGACCAAACTGAAGAATCACCCAGTCGCCCGGCTGCAGGTGGTCCATAATCTTGGCCCACGCGCCCTCCTGGATATATCCCCGGCTGCTGCGCCCGCCCAACCCCTCGTTGTAGACATGGATTTTGGCCGGATCGAACATCGGGATAAACTCCGCCCCCCAGCCCCACGGGCCGGTCTCCCCTGTACCAGTGCCGGTATGCATGATCGAATCGCCCACCAGGAAGACCGCGGGATGTTGGGTGTCGGCTGTGAGGTCGATCTGTGCGGGCGCGATCACGTGCAATACCATCGATACTGCGAAAAGCTGCATGAGCCGCTTAAAGGCGAACATCTTGGTCGAAAAAGAAAGCTTCATGTCTGGAGTCCTATCCTTCCTTATACGGCCCGTACAACAATTTAGACTCAGTTTGCGCGAAACAACTGCGGTGCGAATTCGTTCAGGAACTGCTGCCACACGATCCAGGAGTGCACGCCGGGGATCTTGAAGAACGTGTACTTTATCTGCGCGTCGTCCAGGAACTTCGAGAAGCTCTGGCTGGTGGCGAAGAGCCCGTCCTCGGTTCCGCAGCCGATCCACAGCAGATGCAGTTGCTTATTCGCCGCCTTTGGGTCGGCTTTGATCGCGGCAAAGTCAGTGGCAAACGTCGCTGTGGAGATCGCCGCGCTGAAACCGCCCACGTAGCTGAACTGGTCCAGATGGTTCAGCCCGATGGTCAGCGACTCGTCCCCGCCCATCGACAGTCCTGCGATCGCGCGATGGTCGCGGTCCGTATAGACGCGAAAATGCGTCTGCACATAAGGAATCACATCCCCTAGTAAGTCTTTGCTGAATTCTTCGGAAGTCTGTGAGAACCCCCCTCCCCCGCGTGGCGCCCCAGTCGACGGTACACTCGGTCGCACAACCGGTATACTCGGCGGCGCCGGATACCCGAATGGCATCACCGCGATGAATGGCTTCATCTTGCCTGCGGCCAGCAGGTTGTCGAGTATCTGGCTGACGTGTCCCAGCCTCGTCCACGCCGTTTCGTCCGCGTTCGCGCCGTGGAAGAGGTACAGCACCGGATACTTCGTCTTCCCGCTCGCGTCGTACCCCGGTGGCGTGTAGATTGTCATCTGGCGGATCTGGTTCAGTGACTTCGAATCGTACCATTCGGTGCGGATCTCTCCGTGGGGCACATGTTGCACATCGAAGAACCGAGGGCCGTCGCCCGGCACGTCCAGCAGGCTCTCGATGGTGCCCGCAGTCGAGCCGAACTTCACCGCATAGTTACCTGGGTCGATCGTCTTTACGCCGTCGATGGTGAAGTTGTAGTCGTAGATAGCCGGTGCCAACGGGCCCACGGTCGCGCTCCATATGCCGTTTGCATCTTTGGTCAGCGGCAGCGTGCCCTTCAGGAACTCACTGCCACTTAGTACCACCGACGTCGCCTGCGGCGCACTTAAACGGAAGGTCACATGCCGGTCCGCGCTGATATCCGGCTCCTGCGAACGACCCGGTCGTGCAGCCACTGCGGCCCGCGCTCCTGTCGGCGGCGGCGCAGCACTCTGCTGCCCCTCGCATAGCAGGCCAAACATCATCATGCACGCAACCGCAGTACAGCATCCGTATAGAGCTTTCATAGCAACATCCTTCCGTTCGATGGACTTGGATTTATCCCGCTCGTCTTACCAGAAATTTGCGACGAAATGACTTCAAGCCCGAATCCAGCTTGCGCGAAGCAAAGTGGTCATACTAAGCGAGGCGAGCATACTAACGGTCTGCAAAAAACAATGTCAAGCACCCGACCTGCATATTTGTGCGTGCGCAGAGGTGACGGAGCAGAGAGAGAGATAGTTTCGGCGTTACTTGCGAAGCTAAGTCGGATGTCCGAACCGGTCGCACGATAGGCGCAAATCGCAAGTTTGACCGATGCGCAAGCGATGGAATATGCTCGTCCGCGTCATGGTCAAACCAAATCGCACAAATTTCACCGCTGTTTGCCTTGTCGCAATAGCCGCCTGGATCGGCGCTCCCACAGCGCATAGCCAGCGTGCCGGCGTCACCACACTCCGCGTCGCTTCCGACGGTTCCGGCGACTATTCCACCGTGCAGGCTGCCATCGATCATCTCC
>Ga0364866_10576_pt2 | contig 20778 bp, 17 predicted proteins | sample ExccelAu500001D3_3_FD_206913 | JGI IMG/M metagenome (GOLD analysis project Ga0364866, IMG submission 206913) | Enriched cells from Trout Bog Lake Hypolimnion, Wisconsin, USA - BchlTB.Aug13.5000.01.D3 | ecosystem: Environmental > Aquatic > Freshwater > Lake > Hypolimnion/Profundal zone | place... | reverse complement strand
GTCAGTGAGTACGCGGCGCGTGCCAAGCCAGTCTGTGAAGTGGTAGTTCAGAACCGACTGAGTGCTGGAACCTGGATTGGGCACGGGCGTGTAAGTTGCCGTCAACTGGCCGCCAGCGAACACATTGGTGTGCGCCCACTGGACAGAGCCGCCGCTCCAGGTCATCTCGGTCAATTGCTCGTTGCTCGGGCCGAGGATGTAGCTGGTGGTGATTGTCATGCTCCAGCCATTCTGGCCTGTCTGCCCCGAACAGGCGGTATTCCAGTTGGGCTGGCCAGAGCCGGTCCAGCTCAGTGCGCCCTTGGCCACGCGAACGCCCTCGGCATTGTAGACATAACCTGTCGTCCAGCCCATGAGCATATTATGCACCGCGCAGATGCGCCCCTCGCCGTCGTACAGGTACTGGTTTTGGCTGTCCTGGGTTACATCGCCCGCTGCGTCGTACTGAGGATAAACTGTGCCGATCACAGACTGGATGGACTGAATCTGATTGTTGGGCGGGCTGGTGTTGTATGTGGTCGATGTGTTTAGCGGAATTTGCGCGGTTACGAAGCTGGGATACCAGTTGAAGCTCTCCGCAGTCCGGTTGCCGAAGGGGTCGTAGCTCCAGAGCGCCTGCAAGGAGTTGTATGGCCCTCCAGAGGACTGAGCGCCGGTCAACTGGTTCAGAGTGTTGTAGCCGCCTCCACTGCCACCGGTCATGCTCCATGTGCCGTTCACGGAATCAGTATAGGCCAAAATGTTCCCAACACCGTCGTAGGACGGGATGGAGTAGCTGTAGATGGTGCCTGTGCCGGAGGGGCTAAACCCGACACCGTTGCTTGTTGTGCTGCCCACTGTCAACACTACGTTGCCGTAAGTTGCACCCGCAGGCACTACCGCCACGACCGTCGTGTTGCTCCAGCTTGAAATAGCCGCCGGAGTTCCGTTGAATGTCACAGTGCTACCGCTTGGCGAAGAGCCGAAGCCCGAGCCTGAAATGGTTACTGGTGTGCCGACCGCTCCTGTTGTTGGAGACAGACCGCTGATCACAGGCACCGCAGCTACTGTAAACGCCATTGCGTTACTTGCTTCGCCGGCCACGGTTACAACAACATTGCCGGAACTCGCACTCGCGGGCACTACAGCCGTGATCGAGGTACTGCTCCAACTCGTAATTGTCGCCTCTGCTCCGTTGAATGCCAGGGAGCTTGTGCCCTGCGAGGAACCCAGATACGAGCCTGCAATAATGACCGGAGTGCCTACCGCCCCCGATGCCGGCGTTATGCCGCTGATTGTTGGCGTAGCAACTGTAAACGCCACGCCGTTACTTGCTATGCCGCCTACCGTTACCACCACATTGCCGGTAGTTGCACCCGTGGGCACCGTCGCCACAATCGATGTGCTGCTCCAACTCGTAATGGCCGCCTGTACTCCGTTGAACGTTAATGTGTTCGTGCCCTGAGAAGAACCGAAGTTCGCTCCGGTAATGGTGACTGGTGAGCCCTTGAGCCCGGAACTCGGTGACAGGTTGCTAATTGTCGGTGGGTTCGCCGGAACTCCAGTCGTCCAAACATCGTACACGTTAATGGTTGTGTCATTTCCGTTTTCCCCGGGATCTGAAAACGCCACAGCGCACACTGCCACCTGCACATTAGCGAGCGTGGCGCCAGTAATTGAGGCGGTCCAGGTTGTCTCGTTGTCACTTCCGCCGTAGTAGGAAGTGTACGAATACAGAGGAGTCCAGGACGTGCCTCCATTTGTTGAGTAAAAGGCGGCACACTCACCGCCTGCCTGGTCTCCACCATCATCCACCCAACAACTCAAGTTAGCGTTCAATGTCAGAGAAGCATAGGAGCCTGAAGCATTTTGCCAATTGTAAAGATCCCTAGCTACCATCACGCTTCTGTCAGGATAGTAACCTTCTAGATACTCACTCACAGAACTGGCAGTTAATGGCCCGGCCCCTGACTTTCCACTGTAAACGCTTGTTAGCGCGGCACTTCCGTAATAGAGAGGCACGCCACCATATGTGCTGTTGCTAGCGAGGTTGCTGCATGGTGCGCCTGAACCGCCGGAGTAGTCTTTATCTGCGGTGGGACGCTTGTAATCTTGGGCGAAGGCTGACAAAGTAAAACCCAGGAGGATAAAAACAAACACCTTCCGCATAATGACTCCTTTGCAGGATGCGCAGAGCGACAACGTAAGAAGCGCACCGAGGTTGTGACCTGCATTAACCCAGAAGCACACTTCATATTCTCCCGCTCAGATTCTAGCTATCCGCGACGAATCGATCATCGAGGCAGCAATCAGTTCAGAAAGCTATTGACACTCAGTGCGTCACCGCCACCAAGCCAGTCGGACGCTGTCGGTTGTCGTAACTCCTGGACACGGCTAGCCTCGTTCCCAACTGCCAGCTTTGCGGTGCGTTGAACGGTGTGTAACTGTCCGGCTGAGCAGCAGTAAACAGTGGGTAGCTCGTGGAACTGTTCACGTTTCCCGAGCTTGTTACACCTGAAGGTCGCCCAGAGCCATCGAACACCTGAGAGAACGATATCCATTGATACGGATACGTTGTTGAGTTCAGGCCGTTGCTGTACGCAAGCAAATTGCCCGCGAGATCATAGCAGTAGCCCAAGCCATTAGGGGTTGGAAGGCTCGTGCAGTTTAGCCCCGGTGCAGAGGGAGGAGCAGGAGGGGAAGGAGGTGCAGTGTTTGTAGTGCAGAAGCCCGAAACGCACTGCATTTCACTAAGAACGCGCTCCATGTAATCGTATGCTCCAATCACGCGCATCGATTGATTGGTGGTGGGCGTAGTCGGAGGTGTTGAAGAGCAACTACCCGATTGAGTCCATTCAGCCCCTAGCTTGTCAGCGCCATGTAGTAGCGTGCCGTACACATAGCAAGACGATTGCGTGATGCCGTCTGAATAGGTCTTAGTCGTGATTCTGTTCAGCCCGTCGTACGTGAAAGTCGTCGTCACCGACCGATTGTTCTTTCGTGATGTCACATTCCCGTTTTGATCGTAGCCGTAACAAGTTGTCCACATTGCCGAGCCTGCCCCCGCGCACGTAAGAGACGGAGCGTTTGCGGCTGACGCATTTTCAGGATTGTTTGCAGCTAATAACCAAGAGAGGCCGTTATATGCGAATTTGCGTGTGATCGTCGCGCTTCCATTGCCCTTCTGAGTCACCGACAACAGGTTGTTAAGCGCGTCATAGCTGTAGTCTGTCTCCATCGATGGGGACGGACCGGAGCCATTCGGCTCCAGCACTTTCGTCATGTTCCCCAGTGCGTTGTACGTTCGCTGCCATTGGTTCTGATTCTCATCTGTGAAGAGGACCCCATTCCCGTTGTATGACCAGGATTGCGTGTTTCCGTCCGGTTCGGTGACAAGCGAGGTCCTCCCCAGAGCGTCATACTGAAAGTAAGTAATTCCGTCGGTGGAGGTCACTGGGACAGGATTCTGATTTGAAGAGCACGATAGCCCCGTTCCTGGAGGAGCAGTCACACTGGGATTAGACGTGGCGCATACCTGCCCGATCAGGTTGTAACCATTGGCAGTGTATGCACCGCTGGGAAGAAGGGTATATAGAGGCCTCCCGAGACCGTCCGATGTAACGACGCTCGTGAGCGAAGGATTCGGCGAAGCAATAGTTTGAGTAGTAACGATGTTGGCGTTCGCGCTCGGAGAGCAAAGCGCGCCTCCCACATCGGAGTAACATATCCTTGTTTGTCCTCCGTCGGGGTAATCCGTCTCGTTAGGTCGGAAGAGAGGGTCGTTGTACTTGTAGTATGTGACTTCGTTAGGATCTGGACTCGATCCAACTGCCGGTCCCGTGGACGAAGACATCAATCCGGAATTGCAGTCCCATCCTTCTCCCCACGTCAACCCGCCCTTTGAAATCGTTTGAGGAAGAAGGCCGTTGCATGTGAAGTTCTGGTATTGAGTGGGTATCCCGTTGCCGTCTGTCGAGGTAAGGGTGGCTCCGTTCGATCCATACGTATATGTTTGCGTCACCCAGGACGTGGGATTAGCCATACTGGCTGTGCTTAAGACATTTCCATGTGCATCGTATGTATTCCGAGTCTCGCTGACGAGTGTTCCAGACGAATACACCTTCACATCGCACGGACGGTCATAGATGCCTACTTGCAGTGTCTGGGTTCCATAAACATATGGGTAAAATATGCCAGTACATCCCCCTTGAGCATAGCTTCCATATGTCGTCTGGGTTTCTTTCAAGGGCGTACCCGTTGGACCGGAACCATTCGGCGCACTAACTGTGCCAAAGTCGTACTCTTTAACGTCAGTAGGCAGCCCGAACGAATTATATGAAGTCTCTTCCATCGAATAGATCCCGCTGTTGTTGTACGAGGTGTATACATCGGTCTGAGCAATTCCATAAGGAATACCCGAGGGAGGCGGGTTAGCACAACTTAAGAAGTTCCCCAAATAGCAGGTGATCACGGTCTTAAGAAGGTTCGCAGGCGCAGCAGGGCCGTTATACGACTGCACTTCCGTCTGATAGCCATTTACAAAGCTATATACGCTCACATTCTGAATTGGGTCTGTTACTGTTGTGGTTGATAACCAAACCAGCTGGTTCGATACTGTCGGGGTGCTGAACGAATAGGTCCATATGCTTGAGTGCCCGTTTCCATCATTAACCGTTCTGGTTACAACGGGAGAGAGTATCCCCATACCTATTGCAGGATCGGCTTCCAAGCTAGGTTGACAGATTACTCCAGCGTTGTTGTTGCCTCCCGAATACGTGTAAGTGATGCTTCCACCGGTCGGCAGGCCTATTCCCGCAAGGCGCCCCGTGACGTTCCCCGGCTGGCCCGGCGTAGGTTCATAAGCGAATGTATATGCACGATCATAAGCGCTTGCGCTGTCGGAAATAGAAATCGAACTCGGCAACGTGGTCGAGATGGGGGTCCGGTCCTGCGGGTAGGAGCATCCGAAGGCCGTTTGGAGGGTGTACTGTGTGGATTGAGGCGTAACAGTCACAGCTTCCCCGGAACCTCCGGTATAGGTGGTAACTTTCGTGCCCGCGCCAGGAGCTGTAAAAGTAGATGTGTTGGTCCAGACAGGCATGTTATATGCGTCGGTATAGGAAAATACCCAACTATTGCCGGATTGCACTGGAGTTCCTACTCTGAAACCCACATTGTTGGGAGTGATTATCGAATAATTATTGTAGGTGGAGTTGACTGCATCCCCTGACTTGTCAAAGAGAGCCAGATTGTCGGAACTGTTTGGGAGCAACATAACAACGTAGCCTGAACCGTCGGTCGTCTGTGCAGACGACCAATTCGGCGGATATATGGGATATGTTGTGTTGTTGCATTCATCATATTCGTATTCATATTCTCCATCGCCAAATGAATGTACCGCTCCTGTCGAGTCCGTTACAGACAAGAGATAGTAATTGGTCCACTGTAAAGCGGAGTATGGGTTGCCAGGATCGCATAGTCCCGAACCAATCACCGCAACTCCAAGCGTGGCCCCGAAAGGGTCAGCAGCGACTTGCAGCATACTCCCCACCGCCCGCGACGAAGGGGGGAGACCCCACTGTACTAGGTCCCAATAGGTTGGAGTGGGCGGACCGGGACATCCTCCTGAGCAGTACTCCTCCGCGCCTTGCAACTGCGGGGTCAACTGGAAGCTCCCTCGATAATTGATGTTGATTGGAATTGGACCGGACTTAGTTCGAACGGGGAGATGGTACATGATATTGCCATTCGCCAAATTGAAGGACTCGAATTCACTTCCAGTCTGTGTCGAAAAGAGCTGTATGCCAGTCTGCTGAGCGCCCCCATGGCAGGGGAAGAGCACAACCATCAGGAACGCCATTAAGCAAAGGGTCATTGTGCGAGGCCAATGTGCGCAAGTCATGACCTGTGAAGCGACCAGCTTCTGGCATACTTCCCGATCTGTGCAACTCGTGTCCTTTACTGGCATTTCAGATGTCCCCCTATTGAATTGGCGCATTGATGAACAACATCTCTGATAGATCATGCATATCCGAAGCCCGCGACGGAGTTAACCTCAGTGCTTATTTTTTCGAAAGCGCACGGATGAGTGTGGATCGCACCATGAGTGACCTTCATCATCGGATGACTCGATAGCACGGCAGGGTACTTTCCGGTGCCGGAATAACTTCAAGCTTCGGCTGATAGACGAGCCTCGCAAGCAGGATTGCCAATGGGTCGCCTGGCGCTGCTCGCAACAGCATCTGTTCGTAAGGCCGATCACATTTTGTGTCACGTATTACACGCATCGAAGTTCCAGAGACCAATGTAAGCACCTCAGCTGAGAGTGGCGCATATTCATTGGGGTACTCATCCACCAGACGGATCAATAAGTTATCACCATCAGTCAGTTCGGCGAGATAGGTATCTTGATTGGTTCCAAAATTGCCGCGAATGATGGTGCCTGTCGCCAAGAATCGAACATGCGCCTTCTGCGAGTGGATGCGAGAGCCCACTGCCACCGGGGCAACAAAGGTGAACAATGCTATGCCGATTGTTGTAATCCGAAGAATGTTATCGGAAACCATCGGTGACTCCTACTCTTTCGATCGCGATGACGATATGCAAGAGCGCCTCGGCTTGACATAGAAGTTCAATTCGGGTGTCAGCACTCTTGATTCGATTCGACATTCCATTACAGGAATAGTTGATCGAGTTCAAGAAAGAGTTATTAGATCGCAAGAATCATGCCATGGAAAGTTAATCCGTCAAGTTAATTTGCCGTCTTATCACCCACATCTGTGTCGATCATCACGTCTGGAGGTGCAGGTAACCTCAACTTATATGCATTTGTGTATTAACTAATTTGCAAATGCCGATTATTAGGTTTCTCTCAAAGCAAAAGTAGGAGTTGTTTACCTCAGGCTTGATCGGTCCCGGTATTTCTGAACCTATCTGAAGGTAAGTCTTCGGCATGACGGTTGCCAATTCTGTCTTTGTCCATAAATGGCGGATTCAACACAAAGCGCTTTAGCATGGCCTCTTCAACAGACGAGACTCTGCTGGGAATCTCGACGAGGACTCCTGCTTTGAAACGATGCTCCGGCGCGAGCAGGGGAAAGACTATGGTAGCCGTTTGGGAAGATGGGACGGTATCAAGCTTTTCCGATGGATTCCGGTGATTCTCGAACGCGGCGCGAACGGTCTTCGATCATCTTTGAACACTGTCCGAAGTTGTTCGAACTCTGGCAGATTGCGTTTCCCGCTCTCCGGCGGGGAGCACAATCTCAGGAGCGAGACACAAGACGCCCTCGCGGCGGGTGTAGTCGATCTCCTGGCCGGTCCTCAAATCTACGATTCTCGCTCCGGTGATGTATGCAACATGGGCGACGGCGCTGCTGCCGGCACTCCGTTGAATCATCCTCGTGTTCAGGCTGTATTGCGCCATGGGCTTTCTTTTCCCGCTGCTGACACGGTTACCGTTGATTTATCCTTTTGCGGCTATGGCCGCATTTATCCTTGATGCTGCTTTTGCCTTTCGGGGGTTCAGGGGGCTTGCCCCCTGGCGCGCAAGACTTCGCAGAAGTCCTAAGTGCACACTTGCCGTTGTCTTTCGCCAACGTCTTCGTGATTTTCGCTCCACCATCATCGTCTTGCAAGTTACCCTCGTCACTAAACTTCCTTAAGAACCTGCCGATCAAGATTAAAATGAACGACACAAAATTCAGTACAGACAATCAGCCAGAGACCATTACAAGAACACGCCGCACTATTGATCAGGAAATTGAAGAACTGGAAAAGAAGCTCGCCCTTAAGCGTCAAACTCAACGGAAGGCAGAAACGAACCAGAAGATCATTATTGGCGGCATGATGCTAGCCCTTGCAGAGCATGATCCCGCCGCGAAAAAGAGACTCGTGGAACTGCTTGAGAAGAACGTGACACGACCCGCCGATGTGAAACGAATCGAGCCCCTGCTCGCTGCCTTGAAAAACGGAAGCGCACCAACCGTGAGCGCATAAGGCGCGGAGAAAACGGCTTGGCCAACGCTATGCAGCGTTTGACCTTAAAGTCGAGCAACCCGAAAACAAAGTGACTGAGGCGTATCTCTAAGGCGCAAACGCATGGGATGGGAAAAGGCTTTTGACGCCGACATCAGAATTACGAGAAGTAACTCTGGCGGAGATCGACAATGGGATCAACTCTGACGCCCGGAAGGATTGGGCACAGCTGCGCAAGGTTACGCTTGGGGAGAAGCACAGCAGGCTAAAGACTATTTGTACATCTGCCTATACTGCCTTGGAATGGCATTGCCGGTTGCCCGCAGAATGGGCTGGCACTATCCCTGTACTGCGCGTTCGTCTTGCCGATTGTAAGGCGAGCCTATGAAGAACTCCCCGCGATGCGACACGGCCTATCTCAACAACTACGCGATGACAAGCCGCTCTGATGCTGACGCAGTAGCCTCAGGTGAAAGGTGCGCGTAACGGGCCGCCATGGTAATTGTCTTGTGTCCTGCCAAAACCTGAATTTCCTTTGTGCTCACTCCGGCCATTGCCAGCCAAGAGCAGAACGTGTGCCGGTTGTTGTGCCAAGTGTAGTCCGTGATTTTGGCCTCAATCAGAGCTGGAGCAAACCACCAACGGCAGTCAGATCGGGGGCCAGGGCGGGGAAACACAGGGTCACCAGCGTCATGAGGCACGACGGCCCGATGTTGCGTGACAGTCTCCTGAGCAACGGTATTCAAGGGGACGTTACGAGCGGAGCCGTTCTTGGTCTTGGTCAGCCTGATTACTTTCCGCTTCAGGTCCACTTGTCCCCACTCCAGTGAAAATTGCTCTCCCCATCTCATGCCTGTATAGACACTCAAGATGAACGCGGGTACTTGCTCGGGATTGTCACGGCGGATGATGCTTAGCAACTTGGTATATTCAGCCCGACTGAGAAATCGCATCCGGGCGTTGTGCTCTGTCCGCATCCGCACCAGGCGGGCGGGATTGACTGTTGTTTTGCCGTTCTCCATCCCAAGCCGGTAGCAGAGTGAGAAGTACGCGCGGTAGCGGTTTGCCGTAGCCGGGGTCTTGCAGTGCCGGGACAAGAATTGGTCAATCTCTTGGGGCGTCACGGCGTCGGCTGGACGATTCCCGAACGGCTCACGGAGCACTACATCCTTTGCAACGTAATCGTGGGTGGTTTTGAGGTGGGTCTTAGCGTGTTCAACGGCCATCACAGACAGATGGCCGAACGTAACCACTTTACCGGGGACCAGCTCTGGTAACTTTAGGTTTCTCCGTGCATCAGCTTTGCGCTTCTGGTAGAGGGCTACAGCATCACTTTTCCGACCGGCCTTTTCCCGGTGCCGTTTTCCATCGGCATAGTAGTGAACCCACCAGACACCCGACCCGGACGGATGCTCGTAAACTCCCTTGACCTTCTCTTCCTGTTTAGGCTTTCTCATCTTGCTGCATCTTTCTGGTGGCTGTTGAATCTGACAAGAAATATACATCAGTCAGCGGAAACAGCCACCAAGAAAGCCGATGGCTGTCCGGGTGGGTGTGCAGGACGCAACAGCCATCAAAACAGCCACCAGAACTAAAATGGCTACTTGAGCGAACTCCTCAAGTAGCCCATAAATTCTGTGTTTTATTTGGGTTAAATGGTGCGCCCGGAGAGATTCGAACTCCCGACCTACTGATTCGTAGTCAGTCGCTCTATCCAGCTGAGCTACGGGCGCACAATGCGTAATTCTGAAGGGACTTGAAACCTTCTGTCCAACCACAGAACCATTGACAGATTAACAGGGTTTTTCAAGCGATGCAATTCTACTTGGCGTGCAGTTCGTTGAGCCAGTCCTGCATGTGCCCCAGGGCCCTTAGCAGGTTCAGCCTAGCTTTGCTCAGGTCTAGCCCTGCGTCGAGCGCGTCTGAGAACTTCTGCCGCTCGTCAATGCGTGCCAACTGCTCCGCCTTAGGGCTTAGTTGGGGCGGGCCACCGGCCTCGCCGCTTGCTCCGTTTCCAAGCTCCAACTGCGCAAGCACAGTCTTCAACTGCTCCCCGGCAATCTGTTGCTTCAGGGCAGCAATCTCTGCCTGCGTATCGAGCTCACGCAGGTTGCCTGTCAGGGTCGCGATCTGAATGTCGTTCTGCCGCTGCGCCTGTTCTGCTTCCACCTTGGCGCGCAGTGCATCCGCATTCGACTCTCTCGACTTGGCGCGTAACCCTGCATCAAAAATCGGCAGTTGAATCGAAAAGCCGGAACTGAAATCGTTTGCCGGAAGCGCAGTGGCGTAGTACTGGTTGATGTCATTCAGCAGGGTCGTGTTGCGGTTATAAAGCACGCCAAAACCGATCTGCGGCAACCAGGAGCGCTCCTCGTCCCCTTTGGCTACGCGAGCCCTTGAGAGCGCCATCATCTGCGCTGATTCCTGAGCAGCCGTGGCTTGCGGCACAGTGTCACCGCTTACCGCGGGAACTTCCGGAATACTCGCATGATCCGGCTTGATCGAGCCGGTTGGCAAGCCGGTCAGCGTTGAAAGCTGTTTCGTCAGCGTTGCTGCACGCGTCTCCAAATGCATCCGCTTCAGCTTCAGTTGCGCGGCGGTAAGACGGGCCTGCAGCAGGTCATTCAGCGGGTCCACACCGGCGTCGGTGCGCTCCTGCGCAATGGCTACCAGGCGTCCTGCGTCCTGTTCCTGCTCTCTGGAGGCATCCAACTCATCATTCAGCGTGTCCAGCTCGATGTATGCTGTAGCGGCATCCAGAGCCACCTGCTCCCGCGCATCCTTCAGATTCAATTGCGCGGCCTTCACACCCTGGCGTCCGGCTTGAATATAACGGAACTGCGGCATGCTGAAGACAATCGACTGAATGCTGGCATCCCAGATCGTTGGAAGAGTTCCGGTAAAACCAACCTCGGGAAAAGCAGGCAGGCCCGAACCAAACGACAGCGAAGGGATGAAGGCATCCCGGCTCTCGGCCAGCGATGCATTTGCCTTTTGCAGATCGGCCTGCGCAAGCTTCACGCTGCTGCTGTTGCGTTGGGCAAGGTCAACCACCGTGCCAATCGAAACCTGCGCGTGCGCAATTGTTGCAGCGGCAGCAAGTGCCAGTACGGCAACAAGGACCGCATGCGTCCTCGGCGAATTGTGTCCCGTCTTCAACCGTGCCTGTCCTGTCAACGTCTCAAATCCTGTGCCGCGGCGTATTCGTGCGCCAATGCCAGTGCGGCTGCCTGGGCCTGCTTTGCGCCCACTGCGTCGCCAAGTTGCTGCTTCAATCTCGCCAATCGAACATAGGCAACAAAAGCCGGTGCCTCTTCGCTTCTGCCAGGGCCGTTCAGGTAACTCTCCAGCATCTTTGCCGCCAGGGCCGGTTCCCGCTTGTTCGCAATCAAAACGCCGGCTGCATCGTAAAGCGCCACGCCCGCATGCGGATCTCGCTCCACCGCAGTCTGGCAACTCTGAATCGCAGAGTCCATCTCTGTCCACCGGGAACGGCCGTTGTAAAAACGTGCCAGCGTGGACCATTCATACGCCGGATGCGAACTCACGGCAACTGCCTGCTTATACGCTCGCTCTGCCGCTGCGTAGTCGTTGTGTTGCTCGGCAATCCGTGCCCGCAACTCCTGGGCTCTTGCCGGCTCCACTCTTTCCAACTCCTCGGCCACACTCTCTGCCTTGGACGTTCCGCCTCCCACAACCGAGGGGGCCTCTACATAAAACTCGCCTAGATCGGCCAGCGCGGCTGCATTGCGCGGATTGAGCTTTGCCGCCTGTTGAAACTCCGCCAAGACCCGCTTGCCCAGGGAATAGGCGCTCAGGAACATGGCCGTATTTGCCTTTTCTCCCAGCGCTCTGCCCAGCCACATGTGGCTCTCTGAGTTTTGCCCATCCAGCCGAATCGACTGTTCGCATGCTCTGATCGCTGCTTCCCAATGCCCCAGCGTGAACTGAATCCGGCACTGCAGATTCTCCGCCTCGGCAATGTTATCGCCTCCCTGAGGCAGGGAAGCCAGCAGACTCAGCGCCTTATCCGCCTCGCCAGCCTGCAGAGCGGCGTTGGCCTGCGTCAGCACAGGATTGCCCGGCTCAGCCGCGGCAACCGCCAGCACTGCAACCAGCCCTGCCGGCGCCAAGGCCTTGATCAGCCACCGCTTCACTTCTGTACCTTGATCGGCACGCTCTCCTGCAAGGGCTGTCCGTTTGTGGTGGCCGTCGCTACCCAATCGCCTTCCTTCAGCCCTGACAGGATAGGCACCTGGGTCAAATTCGGAGCCCCGATTGTAACCTTTGTGCGCTGCAGTTGCTCGTCAACGATCTTGTACGCAAAGTACTGTCCGTTCTCGGAGTGCAGGGCTTCCCGCGGTATGCTCAGCGCATTCGCCTGACTTGAGATTGTCACTGTGGCGGTAACGTTTGTGTCCGGCAGCAGGCCGTCATTCGCGTCGTCAATCGCTACAATTACCTCGCCCACAGTGCGCGTGCCATACGTGATCACCGTGACTGGGATGCGATCAATGTGCCCATGCCACAGTTGGCCGGGTTTCGCGTCCCATTGAATCACTACCATTTGGCCCGCAGCCAGACGCCCCAGATCGGGCTCATCAAAGTAGGCGCGCACGCGTTGCTTTTTCAAGTCCGCCATCTGCAGCAGCAGCTTGCCCGCTTCCGCAAAGGAAGAAGGAGTCGCATCCAGGCTGTAAATAGTGCCCGCAATGGGGGCTCGGATAGCCGTCTGAGCCTCAACATGCTGCGCGGCAGACAGTCCCGCTTCCGCATCGGCAAGGGCAGCCTGCGCCCGTGCCACCTCCTGCGAGGAGTAGCGGCTCTGGGCGCTCTGTTCCGATGCGGAAAGATTCGCCTGTGCTATGGCCAACTGCTGGCGCGCCCCAGAAACCTCACCGGGAGAAGCCGCCCCGGTGGCTGCCAGCCTGGTCAACGCATCCAGGTCGTGCTGTGCCTGGCTCACCTGCAGCTTTTCGCGAGCGACCTCTGCCGCGGCGCCCTGGCGCTCTTGCTGGGTTCCATTGTGGGTGGCTGCGTCCAACGCCGCCTGGGCTGCCTTCACTCCGCTTTCGGCCGTGGCCACGTGCGCCCGAGCCTCCACGTCATCCAGCGTTACCAGTAGCTTGCCGGCAGGCACTACATCGCCGGCCTGCACCAGCACAGTCTTCACCGAGGTTGCCACGGGACTGAAGAACTGGTAATTCTGTACCGGTTCTACGTGTCCGTTGGTGCTGACCGTATTCAATAACTCTTCTGACTTGGCCTGCACCGCGCGCACCGGTAAACGATCGCGCAACAAGGACTTCGCCGTCAAAAACACGGCGATCAGTACAACGGCCAAACCTATCCAGAGCCACAGACGGCTCGATTGCGCCTTATCTTCTGCCATTCGATTAACCAGAGTCAGTATATATGACTCAAATTCACGCCCTTTAGAAGCAAGAAATTATCGGCCCCGCACTCGAATCCTGTCCAGCATCGGTGCGCGACCGGGTCAGCAACAGAATTTGCCGGATTTCATAGCCTTGGAGGAATCAAGATAGTTATTGCCACCATTTAGGGGGACTATACGCCACTTGAGGGTGAAGCGCGCAAGCCAGGAACGGGCTAGTATCGCGGCATCGCTAATGAATACATCAAGGGGATCGAATGCAGAATCATAACGCAGTTATGCTTGATCGGCTTGTTGCCGAGTGGGAACAACCCCATGAACAGTCATTGACCTGGATCGATGAGTTGGATATTGACCTGGAATACGATAACGACAGGAGAAGGTCGTGGCTGGCTTATCTCTTTGCCGTGTCTTTAGGGGTCCTTGGAGCACATCGATTCTATTTGGGGCATCGCCGCCGCGGGACATGGATGGCCGCCTTGACGTTAATTGGAAACCTGGTAGCGATTGCAATTCCATTTACCCTGCACCGTGGCGTCATTAGAGACTTTGCAGCCTTCGTTGCCAGCGCGGCTGCGGTATGCCTGTGCTCACGGCTGGTGGCCGATCTCCTTCTTCTTCCGTCCATGGTCCGCCGATACAACACAGAGCTGATGCGGATACTCAAACTGCTGAAGGCGTGCGGACTGACAATCTGAGCTTTCGCCCAGGCCCTCGTCTGATCCATGCCACTCAGTACAATAACTTCATGAACGCAACTCCTCGCTACACCGACGACCACGCCAAGGCCGGACTGGATTTTGCCTTTCCGGCCATCGAGACCTGGCAAAACCAGTTTCCCGGCTACGAAATTCTGATCGACGATCCGGAGCTCACCTCCGTCTGCCCCAAAACCGGCCTGCCAGACTTCGGCCTGCTCACCATCCGCTACATGCCCCGCGAGCGCTGCCTCGAGCTCAAGTCGCTCAAGGAATATCTCTTTTGCTATCGCAATCTCGGCATCTTTCAGGAAAACATTGTCAACCAGGTGCTTGTGGATGTGGTCAAAGCCACTGACCCCGTCTGGGCCGTGGTCAAAGGCGAATTCCGCCCCCGCGGCGGCATCGGGACGACGGTTGAGGCGCGCTGGCCCCGGCCTTCTGCTTGATATTGTTTGCCTGGAAGAAGAATTAGATTTGTCATTCTTCTATGAAAAAGGCCGCACCTGTCCAGCGGTATCTGCGAATAGTTGCCGACAGACTTCTATTCGTGCTCGTGGCACACAAGGGTGATTCGAATCCCGGCCGCTCCATCTGAGAAGGCCCTCCCGAGGTCGTGCGCATATCCTCGGTGGACATAGGATGAACGAGCTGGCCGGGTTCTCCTTGCAACCGTCGCAAACACCGTAAACCAGTAATAACCGTCGTGGCCGTGGGAAAGTGGGAAGCGCACTTCAGCTTTCCACTTTTCCATGGCCTGTTTTCAGCCGCGTGCAAACAAATCTTCGTCGAAGCAAACCCCGTGGCGCAACATGGCCCACACCACGGTCAACATCTTCCTGGCCAGCGCGATCCTGGCCACCTGCGCCGGCTTGCGCGCCCGCAGCCCCGCGTAATAACTCTTCGCCCCCGGCGAGCACCGCGCCGCCACCTGCGCCACCTGCAGCATTATCCAGCGCAGCGTGTTCGAGCCCTGATGCGTAATCCCGCCCCGCTTCCGCTTGCCTGCCGACTCGCGCACCACCGGCGTCAAACCCGCATAGCTGGCCAGCGCGCGCTTGTTCCCAAACCGTTCCACATCGCCCACCTCGGCCAATATCACCATCGCCGCATAGGCCCCAATCCCCGGAACCGTCACTAAAAATCTCGCCCGCGCATCGGCCTTCGCCATCCGCTCAAGCTCGCGCGTCTGCGCAGCCAACTCCACATCCAGATGGTCCACTTCGCGCAGCCATGTATCCACCACCAACCGGCCCGCCGGGCTCAACTCCAACCCTGCCAGCCACGCCCGCCCGCGCTTGCCAAACACATCCGTCACCGGCTTCTTGAACCCCTCCTGGTGCAGCACCGCCTGCAGTTGGTTCTTCGCCCTGGCGCGCTGCCGCCCCAGCGTTATCCGCAACCTCACCAGCAAGCGCAACTGCTGTGTCGGCTCATCGGCCATCCACGCCTCGGGCAGCAAGTCGCACCGCGAAAGATGCGCCAGAGTCTCCGAATCCACCCGGTCGTTCTTCAGCTTCGCCGATGCAATGGCCTTCACCCGCTGCGGATGCACCATCACCAGCCGATCACTCTCCGGCGCCGCCGCACGCGCAAAGGCCGGCCAAAACCCGCTTGCTTCCACCACCACCTGCCGCGGCCCCGGCAACTGACGAAGCCAGCCGCGCAAGGCCTCTGCCTCGTTCACCACCTGTGCCTGCTTGAAAATCTTCCCGCTTGCGTTCATCGCCGTTACGTAACAAAATCGTTGATGGAGATCTACTCCTACGTGGGTCTTCATGGCGTACCTTCCTCCTAAGCAGTCGCTGTGCCTCGAGCACGTATTAGGAAGGTACGCCACTTTCATACCATCTGAGTGGAGCGAAGCGGAATCGAAGGACCTGCTTCAAAGCGTCAGGCTCGTTGAAAAAGTCAGACAAGATTCCCTAGCCGTTGCGAGGCAGACCGATTGACGATCGCCCAGCCAATTCGCCCTCGCATCAACCCAGCCCTGGGCACGGTAATCCTGCTCTTCGCTCTCAACCTGCTCAACTACATTGACCGCTACATCCTCCCCGGCGCGCAACCCCTCATCCAGCGCGAGTTCCACGCAACAGACCAGCAGATGGGCGCGCTCACCACAGCTTTGTTCTTCTTCTACATGTTTGCCGCGCCGCTCACCGGCTGGCTCGGTGATCGCTACAGCCGCAAGCCCCTCATCATCGGCGGCGCAGTCCTGTGGAGCTTGGCCACGCTGGGCAGCGCCTGGGTTCACAGCTACACCACCCTCTACATCCGCCACGCCCTCGTCGGCGTGGGAGAGGCCACCTTCGGAATCTTCGCCCCAGCCGTCCTCGCAGACTTCTACCCCGAGCGCGAACGCAACCGCATCCTCTCCATCTTTTACGTAGCCATTCCCGTCGGAGCCGCCCTTGGTTACGTGGCGGGCGGGGAACTGGGCACACTCTGGGGATGGCGGCAACCCTTCTTCCTGTGCGCCATTCCCGGCCTCATCATCGCCGGGCTATACGCGGTCATTGGGCGTGAGCCGGAACGCGGCGCAAACGACCATGTGCGCCCCACGCTTGACCGCTCCACCACTCTTGGAATCTTCCGCAATCCCGCATTTCTCACCGCCACCTTCGGACTGGCTGAGATTACCTTTGCGCTGGGAGGCATCTCCTCCTGGGTGCCCACGTTCCTGCATCGCTTCAATGGGCTCTCGGTCGCCAACTCCAGCCTGGTTGTCAGCGCCATCACAGTCGTCGATGGCATCGCCGGCACCATCATCGGCGGATGGCTTGCGCAGCGTTGGCTCCGTACCAACCACCGCGCGCTCTACCTGCTCTCCTTCTGGAGCGTTGCCTTAACTCTGCCCTTTGGCATCCTTGCCTTCTTCGGACCCAAGGCAACAACTATCCCCGCGCTCTTCGTAGCCGAGTTCTTCATCTTCCTCAACACCGGCCCGCTCAATACGGCCATCATCAACTCCGTGTCAGCCCCGGTGCGCGCCACCGCCATCTCCATCAACCTCTTCATCATTCACTTCTTCGGAGACACGTTCTCCCCCCAGATCATCGGAGCCATCTCAGACCACTCCAATCTCAGCATCGGCTTAGGCCTAACGCTCGTATCGCTCTTCGTCGCATGTATCATCCTCTACCAAGGCGCGCGCTACGCCCCGCAGTTTGATAGCTGAGTCTTGGTTGTCTTTTCAGAGATGGCCACGAAACTGGGTGGGAAGGCACGAATTTCACTTTCCCGGCAGCGCTTCCTGATTCTTCGTATTCGGCGTCGCTCTTTTTCCGCCCTGCGAACGCAGATTCGGATCGTTCACAGGCGGCCGCGCCTGGTCTGCACTGAAACCCCGCGCCAGCAGCGGATTGGGCTTGAACACCGGCGGCCCGCCGTTGAACTGCCGCACGTGGCTCAGCACCATGCCCGCGCGCCCATGCATCGGCTGCACGATTCCGCGGATCTGCACATCCATGTCCCGATACTTATTGAGCTCGCCCACCGCAGCGTGGTCTTCCTTCAGGCTCAGCACCGTAAAACGGCACCTGTCATCGGCCAACTCCGGCGCACAAACATCCAGAAACCGCGTCCCATCTGCCACCTCAACCACGTCATAAACATGGGCCGAAACGCAGACTTCTTTATTGAGCATCTTCGAGGCCTCGTCCGCGCTTACACATTTCTTCGGCGCGGCAGCTCCCGCCGCAACCGGTAGACACATACCCAGAACCGCAAGCCAAAGCAATTGGCGCGAGCACATGGAAAAGCCTTTCCGGGGAATGTAGCCAGAGTAGCTCTAAACCGCGAGGAAGGGAAGGCCAGTCGTGAGATGACTTGAGGCTGGATTGTCTATGGATATACAATTAATAATGTAGATCAGGAGGTCGCTGTGCAAGTATCGAAATGGGGAAATAGCTTGGCTGTGCGATTGCCGGCCGCCGTTGTGAAGGGGCTCGATCTCAAGGAAGGCGACGAGATCGAGATCACTGTAAAAGACAAGAGAAACTTCGAGGTCGAGCGCGACCAAAGAAGGCTCGATGCCTTGGAGACATTCCGGAGACTCCGCCGTCCTCTTCCTGCGGGGTACAAGTTCAATCGCGCGGAGTTGTATGACCTTGAAGTCCTCAAGACGAGCGAACCCAATCAAGCATGAGCGCGCCACCATTCTTCGACACCAATGTGGTACTCTACGCCCTCACTCCCTCAGGCGAAAAGACAGTCATCGCCGAACGAATCCTCCTCATGGGAGGGGTCGTGAGCGTTCAGGTCCTCAATGAGCTGACTTCGGTTTCTCTAACAAAACTCAGAATGAATTGGGACGAGATCGGGCTGCTTATTCACGGTGCAACCACGATGTGCCCCAATCCTAAGGCTCTCACCTATGAAGTCTATCTTGAGGCAGTTCGCATCAGCGAGCGCTATGGATTTTCCATCTGGGATGGAGCGATTCTTGCCTCTGCTCTGGGTGCCGGGTGCACCATTCTCTACACCGAAGACCTGCAGCACGGCCAGATCATCGAAGGCCTCAAGATCGAGAATCCTTTTCTCTGATCTCTGACCCCTGATTTCTGCTTTTACCGCGCTCCCACCAGTTCCCCGCTCTTCGCGCCCTGCCCGTAGTGGCTCACAACGTACTTGTCCAGAATCTCCTTGAACTCCGCCACAATCGAATCTCCGCGCAGCGTAGTTGCCAGCTTGCCATCCACATACACCGGTGCAACTGGATCTTCAAACGTCCCCGGCAAACTGATGCCCAGATTCGCGTGCTTCGATTCGCCAGGCCCATTCACCACGCAGCCCATCACCGCCAGCTTCAGCTCTTCCACGCCGGGATACTGCTTCCGCCACTCCGGCATCGATGTCCGCAGATACGTCTGAATCTGCTCGGCCAGCTCTTGAAAGTAAGTACTCGTAGTCCGCCCGCATCCGGGGCAGCTCGTAACCTGCGGCATAAAGCTGCGTATCGAAAGCGACTGCAATATCTGTTGCGCCGCCTGCACCTCTTCCGTGCGATCCCCGCCCGGCTTCGGCGTCAGGCTTACGCGAATCGTATCGCCAATGCCCGCCAGCAGCAGCGGAGCCAGACCGGCGGTTGAAGCAATCAGCCCCTTTGCGCCCATGCCTGCTTCCGTCAATCCCAGGTGCAGCACGTAGTCGCAGCGCGAGGCCAGGTTCGTGTACACATCCACCAGGTCGCGCACGCCGCTCACCTTGGCCGACAGCAGAATCATGTCGCGCCCTGCCCGTAGCTCTCCGCCGCCTTGGCAGACTCGAGCGCGCTCACCACCATCGCTTCCATCATCACTTCGCGCGCCGGTAGCGGGTTCGACAGCTTGCTGTTCGCATCCATCATCCGCATCAGCAACTGCTGATCCAGCGAGCCCCAGTTCACGCCGATGCGCACCGGCTTCTGGTTCTCAATCGCGCACTCCACCATGACCTGGAAGTTGTCGTTATCCTTCTTGCCAATCGACGCGTTACCGGGATTGATGCGGTACTTGGCCAGCGCCTTCGCTGTCGCCGGATACTTCTTCAGCAGCAGATGCCCGTTGTAGTGAAAGTCGCCCACAATCGGCACCGTGATGCCGCGCTTGTCCAGGCCTTCGACAATGTAAGGCACGGCCGCAGCGGCCTCGTCGTTGTTCACCGTAACGCGCACCAGCTCCGACCCGGCCATCGCCAGTGCCGCAACCTGCTCAATGGTGCCGTTTACATCCGCCGTGTCCGTGTTGGTCATCGACTGCACAACCACAGGAACTGCCCAGCCCACGCGTACCTGGCCGATCTTGACTGTTGGTGTTTTTCTGCGCTGAATATCCGCCATGCATCTAGTTTACCTGTGCCGCTGTGTCCGGCAACACCCGGCTTTTTGAATGTTCTGAAACACTAATGCTGTAATCTGATCCGATGATGGGCAGCCCCACCAGTTGTTCCACACCGGCGATTCCGAGCAATGACCCAGCGAATCGCCCAACAACCGCCCCGGCCCTGTTGATCCGCGGCCTCCGCAAAGCCTTTGCCGACGTGCAGGCCGTCGATGGCCTCGACCTCGAAGTCGCGCCTGGAGAATGTTTTGGCCTTCTTGGTCCCAACGGAGCAGGGAAGACCACGACCATTGAAATCTGCGAGGGCCTCACCCCACCCAACTCTGGCACCGTCGAATTGCTTGGGCTCAACTGGAAATCGGGCGCCAGCCAGCTGCGCCAGCGCATCGGCATCCAGCTTCAGGAGACGCAATTTCCTGACAAGCTCACCGTCGAAGAGACCCTCCGCCTCTTCCGCAGCTTCTTTCATCGCGGCATCTCGGTAGACGAATCCATCCAGGTCGCCCAGCTTGAAGAGAAGCGCAAATCCCGCGTCGGTGGCCTCTCCGGCGGGCAAAAGCAGCGCCTTGCCATGGCTACGGCTCTCGTCGGCGATCCCGAGCTGCTCTTTCTCGACGAGCCAACCACCGGACTCGACCCCCAGGCCCGCCGCCACCTCTGGGATCTCGTCGAAGGCCTAAAGGCTCAGGGCCGCACCATCATCCTCACCACCCATTACATGGACGAGGCCGAGCGCCTTTGCGACCGCGTCGCCATTATGGACCACGGCCGCGTCATCGCCCTCGGCACGCCGCAGCAGCTTATCTCATCCGTCGGCGGAGAAGAGATTGTCGAGTTCGCCGTCCACGCTTCAGCCGATCAAGCCGCGTTCCACCCGGCCACCCTCACCGCCATCCCCGGCGTGCAGTCG